>Ga0180085_1000011_pt1 | contig 45411 bp, 40 predicted proteins | sample EasRiv730_16_10D_FD_123013 | JGI IMG/M metagenome (GOLD analysis project Ga0180085, IMG submission 123013) | Soil microbial communities from meander-bound floodplain in the East River, Colorado, USA - East River metaG ERMLT730_16_10D | ecosystem: Environmental > Terrestrial > Soil > Floodplain ... | reverse complement strand
CGGTTCATGAACCAGGTGCCGGTTTCGACTTGCCGCCCGATCGCGATGGCGGCGGCCTCGTCGGAGGTCCAAACCGATGCCGTAAGGCCAAAGCGACTGTCGTTCATCAGCCGGATCGCCTGTTCGTCTGAGCCGACGCGCGCGATGTTGACCAGCGGGCCGAAAGTCTCCTCCTGCATGATCGACATGTCCTGGCGCACGTCGACGAGGACTTGCGGCGCGAGGTACGGCGTATCGACCTTGCTTGCCGGAAATCGCCGCTCCTCGATCAGCGGGCGGGCTCCGGCCTGCACGGCCTCTGCGATCACGCGACGAATGGACTGCGCGGCCTGCGTGCGAACGACGGGCCCCAGAGTGGTCTCGGGCTCGGTCGGATTGCCGAGTCGATACTTGCTCGTGAGCTCGACGAATGCTTCGACGAAACGCCCGTACAGCGCCTCGTGCACGTAGATGCGCCCGATGCCGCAGCAGGACTGGCCCGAATTGAAGAAGGCGCCGTCCACGAGGTTCTCGACGGCGTGGTCGAAATTGGCGTCGGGGCGCACGTACGCGGGATCGTTGCCGCCAAGCTCGAGCCCGGTGCCGACGAAACGCGCGGCGGCCGCGCGCTGAATCGCATGGCCGCCATCCACGGAACCCGTGAAGGCGACAAAGCTGATGCGTGGATCGCCGATCACCATCTCCGTGTCCGCATGGGTGAGGTGCAAGACCTGGAACAATCCGGCGGGCAGCCCGGCCTCCTCGAAGCAGGTGGCGAATTGCTCGGCGCACAGCGGCGTCTGCGCGGAATGCTTCAGGATTACGGCGTTTCCCGCCATGAGCCCCGGGACGACGCTGTTCACCGCGATCAGATACGGATAGTTCCAGGCGGCGATGGTGAGCATCACGCCCAGCGGCTCGCGGCGGATGAAGCGTGTGAATCCCGGCTTCGGTCCCACGTCGATGTCGCGCAGCGCGCCAGCGGCCGCATCGATCATGAATCGCGCACGCTCCAGCGTGCCGCGTACTTCGCCGGGTGAATAGCTGATGGGGCGTCCCATCTGCCACGTGAGTTCCAGCGCGATCGCGTCGCGACGCTTTTCGAATGCGTCGGCGAAAACGTGACAGATGCGCACGCGCTCGGCGATCGGAGTTTCGCGCCAGGCGCGCTGTGCTTCGACAGCACGGCTCAGCGCGCGCTCGATGTCAGCGTGCGTGGCGTACGGCCGTTCGACGTACACGCGGCCGTCGACGGGAGAAATGGTACGTTGAACGGACATGGAGAGTTGACAGTGGACGGTTGGGAGTTGGCAGTCAGAGCGGAGAAGAACGCGCAGCGCTCTTGTCTGTCAACTGCCAACTGCCAACCGCCAACCCCCAACCGCCAACCGCCAACCGCCAACCGTCAACCGTCAACCGTCAACTCAAATGATCTCAAAATATCTCGCCAGCTCCCAGTCCGTGATGTGCCTGCGGAACTCGCGTTCTTCCCATTCGCGGGTGGCGGCGAAGTGATCGACGAACGCGTCGCCGAACCAGTCACGCGCTACCTTCGAGGCCTTGAGGCGCTGTGCAGCGTCCCACAGTGTTGCCGGGAGATTCATGCTCTTCGGGTATTTCTGCGCGTAGGCGTTGCCCTCGATCGGCTTGCCGGGCTCGATCTTCTCCTCGATGCCGTTGAGACCCGCCGCGAGCGCGGCGGCAAGAACGATGTAGGGATTGGCATCGGCGGCGGCGATGCGGAACTCGACCCGCTGCGCCTTCTCGCTCCCGGGGATGACGCGCAGCGCGCAGGTGCGGTTCTCGACGCCCCAGGTCGCATCGGTCGGCGCCCAGAATCCCGGTATCAGCCGCGAGTACGAATTGATCGTGGGCGACACCATCGCAAGAAACTCCGGGAGCAGTTTCTGCTGGCCGCCCACGAAGTGACGCATCGTCTGGCTCATCGAGTGCGGCTTCTTCGCATCGTAGAAGACGCCCTTGCCGTCCTTTGACTTGAGCGACACGTGGATGTGGCCGCTCTGGCCCGGCCAATCCCGCGACCACTTCGCCATGAAGGTGATCATGCGGTTCTGCCGCTCGGCCATGACCTTGCTGAAGGTCTTGAAGAGCGCCGCCTTGTCCGCGGAGGCCTCGGCCCTGTCCACGGTGATGGCCGCTTCCATTACGCCCGCGCCGGTTTCCTCGTGCAGGCCCTCGATGCCGAAATCCATCACTTCGGCCGTCTCGAGCAGCTGCCGGTAGAAATCGCTTTGTACGCTGTTCCTGATCACCGAGTAGCCGAAGTACCCCGGCGCCAGCGGCACCAGGTCGCGATAGTGCTTGGCGCGCACCGACTCCGGTGTCTCGTTGAAGACGAAGAACTCGTATTCGAAACCCACGTAGGGCTCGAATCCCATGCTCTGGGCCCGCTCGATCACCCGGCGAAGGATGCCGCGTGGGCAGAGCGACTCGCCTGGGGGAGTGAACTCGCACAGGAAAAAGAGGCCGTCGTCTTCCCACGGCAACGGGCGGCAGCTCGACGGCAGGATGCGCACGGGCGCGTCGGGATAACCCGTGTGCCAGCCCGTGTAGGACACGTTGTCGTAGAGCTGGTCGTTCGAGTCCCAGCCGAGCACGACATCGCAGAAGCCGAAGCCCTTGTCGAGCGCCGACAGGAACTTCGCCTTCGAGATGTACTTGCCGCGGAGAATCCCGTCGATGTCGAAGACGCCCACCTTGACGTGCGTCAGCTTGCGCTCTTCGACGATCGCGCGCGCATCGCGCGCGTTGCGGACATTGCGTGGTTGCATGCTTCCCTTACCTCGACCCTGTCCCGTAAACGGGAGAGGCGGAAGAGCCCTCACCCCGACCCTCTCCCGCTTGCGGGAGAGGGAGGGAGAGGCTGGCTACAGTGTGGTCTTGCCGTAACCCTCGGTTTCCGGATGGCCGTGCGCGCCCTTGGTGAGCGCGAACTCCTCTTCGGGCGAGAGCACCAGCTTGTGCCGGCCCACCACCGCGAAGTAGAGGATGCCGGCGATGTACCAGATCGCGGCGCCGTAGACGCCCTTCCGATACACCGGGTCCTGCAGCTGGTAGTAGAGCGTCGCCAGCGCAATGACGATGGTGACCGCGGCTCCGAGGTTGCCGAGCGGGCTGCGGTACGGCCGCACGATGTTCGGCATGCGGATGCGCAGCATGATGAACGACAGTCCCTGCAGGGCATACGAGAGCATCGCGCCGAACACCGCCATGTTGAGAAGGGTTCCGCCGATGATAGCGCCGCCCCGCTCCGCGCCGACCGAGAACCACACCACCATCATCACGGCAAAGCCCAGCACGGTGCCGGCGATGAGCGCGCGATTCGGTGTCTTGTGCGCACCGTGCGTCACCGACAGCGCCTGCGGGAAGTATCCGGCGCGTGACAGCGAATAGATCTGCCGGCCGTACGCGTAGATGATCGTGTGGAAACTCGCGATCAGCCCGATCACGGCGAGCAGCGACAGAAGCTTGGCAATGTCGCCGCCGATCGTGACGCGGAAGCCGTCGAGCAGGGGCTCCGCCGAGGTACCGAGGCTGAAGGCACCGTGCATCTTGCCCTCCTCGACGCTGCCGACGCCGGAGTTCAAAAACATGATCATGAAGGCCGAGATCACCAGCGTGGTCATGCCGAGAATGATTCCTTTCGGCATGTGCTCCCTCGGATCGTGCGTCTCCTCAGCGGCCAGCGGCAGCTGCTCGATCGCCAGGAAGAGCCACACCGCAAACGGCAATGCGGCGAAAGCTCCGGCCCAGCCGAATGGCATGAACACACCACCGCCCTCGGGGAGCTCGATTGCCGCTCCGTCCGGACCAACGCCGATGTTGAGCGCCCAGCGATTGAAGTCGAAGTAAGGGATCGCGCTGATCCAGTACACCACGAGCACCGCCAGTGCACCCAGGGTTACGACCACCGATACCTTGAAGGAAAGTTCGGCGCCGCGCAGGTTGAGAAAGAGGAACACGAGGTAGCTGCCGAGCCACCAGAGCGGTTGAAATTGCGGCCCAGTCTCGAAGATCGCCGTCAGATACGCGCCGATGAAGAACACGATTACCGCCGGAGTCAGCACGTACTCGATGTTCTCGGCGAGGCCGGTGATGAATCCGCCCCATGGCCCCATCGCGCTGCGGGCAAAGGAATACGCCGCACCGGTGTGGGGTAGCGCCGGCGACATCTCGGCGATGCTGAAGATGAGACCCCAGTACATGATCATGATGAGGACGCCGGCGACGAACATGCCGCCGAACCCGCCCGGCCCGATGCCGAAGTTCCATCCCGAGTAGTGGCCGGAGATGACGGCGCCCACCCCGAGCGCCCACAGCGACCAGATGCGCGCGTAGCGCTTGAAGCCGCGCTGAGCAAAGTATTCCTTGCCGGCCTGCGTATAGGTGACGCTGCCGACCTGCTTCGTTTCAGACATGAAAACCCCCTGGAGTTGGGCCGTTGCTGGTGGACGAGAACCGAGCCGACGGATCTTTTTGTTTTTGCGCGGGCAGTATAGCCAGCCGCCGCGAGGCCGCGCCAAGAAGAACTCTCTTGCAGTGCGAAAAGACTCTGGCCCGGGTCAGGAGGCGGGCGAGCGTCGTACGCCGGGCCGAAGCTTGCGGAATGGGAGTCTGGACGGGTCGGCCGGGCTCGGTCCGGGCGCCTCCACGATCAGGATTTCACTCGCCAGAGCACCGAAGTCCGCCCGAAAGTGCACTGAGCTCTTGAGGACCAGGATTCGCTGGCCAGCGGGCTCGATCCCGACGTGGCGGAACATCGCCTGGTCAGCGGCTTGTTGTTTGCGGCTGGCCACGACGATGCGCACGCCGGCGAGGACGAGGCAGGCCATGGGACCCAAGTCCATGCGCGAGCCGAGATAGAACGGCCCGGTGCCGGTGAAGCGGCCGTCGCCCAGGGACTCGACGAGGAACTCGGCCTCGATCGGCGTTTCCCCTACAAACCCAGATTTCGCGCCGAGCGAGAGGCGCAGCCGCCTGCCGATGCCCGCGGCATGGGCCTGGCGCGCACACTCGGGATCGCAGATCAGTCCAGCCACGACGCCCTCGGCCCGCGCACCGATCAGCGCCTTGATGATCGAGGTGCTGTCGCTGTTGCCCCCCGCGCCCGGATTGTCCTGCGTATCGACGAGGATCACCGGCCCGAGACCCACGCGCGCCACGTCCAGTGCACGGCTCACGGCATTCTCGATGCTCCAGAAGCGCGTGGCCGCCGCGGGTTCGGAGCGCGCGACCTCCTCGGCGATCTCATCGACAGCGGATCGAATCGCGTCATCCGTGCCATAGCCGAAAACGCAGGGTCCGCACTCGGCGACATCGGCCAGCGGGAAACCCGGGGTGAAATGCAGGCTTAAGATCGAGCCGCGTTCGAGCTCCCGGGCGCGCGCCATGAGCGATCGGCCGGGTTCGATCAGCGTGCATTGCGATGTCAGAGGCATCAGAAAGTCGCCGTGTCGCATGGCACGCCGCAACGGTGGCTTGGTCGTCAGCCGCGGGACGAGGCTTGCCGCACGCGCACCTGTCTCCGCCATGTCCACGTGCGGATACGTGCGATAAGCAACCAGCGCGGAGGCCTGTTCCAGCATCGCCAGCGACACGTTTGCGTGCAGATCGAGGCTCGCGACGACCGGGGTCCTTTCACCCACCAGCGCGCGCACGCGGCGCAACAGCTCACCGTCGGCGTCGTCGCAATGTTCGGTGACCATCGCCCCGTGCAGATCGAGATAGACGGCGTCGATCGGCAGCGCGGCGGTGAGATCCTCGAGCAGGATGAAGGCGATGCGCTCGAAAGCATCGCGCGTGACCGGTCCCGAGGGTTGCGCTGAACACCACAGGAGCGGCTTGAGCTCGTGCCCATCCTGCGCCGCCTGCTCGATGAATCCAGCGATGGGGAGATTGATGCCGCGCACGGACTCGATCAACGCGGGGCCGCGCGACAGACCCGGCCACGCGTCGGCGTGCACGAACTCCTCAAAGGTCGCGCGCGAACTCGCAAACGTATTGGTCTCGTGCTGTACGCCGCCGATCGCGATCCGGGCCATCTCAGACCGTACGCAGGTTGTGCGCGCGCGTGAGCGACTGCTCGCCGAACTTCTCGTGAATGCGATCGACCGCGGTTCCGAGCTTGTCGTCCGCTGCGGCGGAAGTGGAAGCGAACAGGTCGAGTTGCCAGGCGGGGCTCAGGCGTGCCACGCCGACGCCGAGCAGGCGGATGGCGACACGCGGTTGCTCTTCCAGCCAGCCGGCGAGGAGCTTCCGCGCGATGTCGAGAATCAGCTGGCCGTCCTGCGTGGGCGGAGAAAAACTCTGCTGCCGCGTATACGTGGTGAAATCGCGGCGGCGGATCTTGACCTGCACCTGTGAGGTCATGAATTGCTTCGCGCGCAGCCGCGCACAGGTGCGATCGGCGAGATCGGCGAGCTCCGCGTCGAGCTCCTTGCGATTGCGGATGTCGTGCTCGAATGTTTCCTCGGCGCTGATCGATTTCTCCTCGCAATCCGCGACCACGGGTCGATCGTCGATGCCAGCGGCGCGCTCGCGCATGCGTTGCGTGAAGCGCCCGAACAACGGCCATAGCACCGAATCGGGTGCGAGGCGCAGCTGGCCCAGGGTATGAATGCCGTGCTCCTCGAGCCGGGCGCCGGTCTTTCGGCCGACGCCGTTCAGACGTCCGATCGGTAGCGGATCGAGAACGGTGGTCACTTCCTCGGGGCGAATCCACACCAGGCCGTCGGGCTTGCGCAGGTCGGAGGCGATCTTGGCGAGCAGCTTGTTCGAGGCGAGGCCGATCGAGGCCGTGAGCCCGGTGGTCGCGACGATGCGGCGCTTGATTTCGCGCGCGATTTCCTCGGGTGAACCCTTGAGCTTGATGCTCGCCGAGACATCGAGAAAGGCTTCGTCCAGCGACAGGCCCTCGATCAGCGGCGTGAACTCGTGAAAGATCGCGAAGATCTGTTTCGAAACCTCCTGGTAACGACGCATGCGCGGCGGGATGCAGATGGCGTGCGGGCAACGCCGCAGCGCCTCGCTCATCGGCATCGCGGAGTGCACGCCGAAGCGGCGCACCTCGTAGCTCGCGGCCGCCACGACGCCTCGACCGCGCGTGCCGCCGACGATGAGCGGTTTGCCCTTGAGCTCGGGGTTGTCGTGCTGTTCCACGGATGCGTAGAACGCATCCATGTCGACGTGAAGGATGAAGCGGGTGGAGTCCAAGGGGGTGAGTAGTGAGTGGTGAGTGGTGAGTAGCGAAGGGGTTGGCGGTTGGCAGTTGGCGGTTGACAGTAAGTGATTTTCTCGACTCCTCACTCTTCACTGTCAACTGTCAACTGCCAACCTTCTCCCTCATTCCTTCACCTCTATCGTCACCTTCTTCGATACCACCGGCGGGTTATGCGGTACGTGCAGGTGATCGCCCAGCACGAGTTGCAGGGTGTGCTTGCCGGGCGCGAGCTTGAGCTCGGTCTGGGTTTGACCCTTGCCGAAGTGCAATGACTTGTCGGACGTGGGAACGGGTTGGCCGAGGTCGGCGGGCGGATCCGTGTCGATCAACAGGTGATGATGACCCGAGTTCTCGAACACGATTCCCGCCGGCGCGATGCCCATGCCCTTGAGTCCGAACCGCACGACGAACGGGCTCTTGACGACGGCGCCGTCAGCCGGACTGATGATGTACACCTCGGCACCCTGGGGTGAAGGCGTCCGCTCCTGCGCGCTCAACGAGCTGACAACCGACAACGCGAGGAGTGTGATGAGGAGGTTTCGCATGGCCGTTCTCCCGCTGAACTGCATCGAGGTTAGGAGCCCAGGGGCCGTAAAGCAACTTCGTCGGCGCGGTATCAGCTTACACGGTGAGTGCCGTGTAGAAGATCGTGCCGACGAAGGTCAGGAGCAGTGAGATGCCGTAGGTGATCAAGACGACAACGTACTTGAATGCCGTGAGAAGGCGCGACTGCCGATACACCTGGCGCATCCCCATGAAGAGCGCAACGAAGAGATAGACGATCGTGGCAAACTTTACCAGCGAACTGACGCCCGCCAGGTGATTGGTGATACCGAGAACGAACAACAGCAGCATCTGCAGGATGAGCACCAGGAACGCGAAGGCGTGAAAGTGCGTGTAAAAGAGCAGATGTTCGACGTACTTTCGCCGGCGGAAGGCATACAGCAGCAGATTGACGAATGCGAGCAGGGGCAGGAAGAAGAACATCATCTTAGGCACGTTGCGAAAGAGCGCTCGCCCGAACTCGCGCTTCGAGACCGTCTTCAGCTTTTCACACACGCGGTCGAGACCCGGCTCGAACCAGGTGTGCCCCGCGGCACTCCATTTGAACAGGCCGCAATCCGCGTCTGGGATCACGCTGGAGTCAGCATCGGCGGCGGCCTTGCCGATTGCGGCCACGGTCTTGGCAGCGGCCTTGGTCGCCGCATCGGCTGCCGCCTCGTCGCCGGCGGGGGCTGACGCTGACTGACTGGTCATCTCGCGACTCAGCTCGTCCATCGCCTGACTCAGCGCTTCGCCGTCCTTGCCGGTCACGACGCCGGACGGTTCGCCGGTGACGTCGGCACCTTCGAGTACGATTGCCTCCTCGGGCGGGTTACACGACAACAGCACGAAGAAGATGATGCTGAGGACGAGGTACAAGCGAAACGGTGGCAGGTAGCGCGTACGCCGCCCGGCCAGGAATTCGTTGGTCAGATACCCGGGCCGCAGCAGCAACGCACGCAACGTGCGCCACACGCGCGAATCCACATGTCCGAGGTCATGGATGACATCGTGCGCGAGCGTCGCAAGCGAGACGCTGCGCAACTGCGCGCGTTGACCGCACTCCCCGCAGAACTTGCCCGCAAGCGGTGCGCCGCAATCGAGGCAGCGCGTGACGGGCGTCGGGAGGGCCTGCTCCCGGGCAGGCGCAGGCGTGGGCGTTGTTCCGGTCGCGCTCACGCGACCTGTGCACTTCCCAGGGATGTCTGTGTTGGCGGCTGGACCGCTGCTCCCAGTTCGTGTGACGCAAAGTCATCCACATTGATGAGCTCCATCACTTTGCGATCGAAGTCGCGCAACAGCGCCGCTTCGGTCTCCGTGATGATGCCCACGGCGACCGCCTGCGAGATCTGTCCTGGAAGCTCGAGCGCCGTCACCTTGCCGGTCTTGGTGCCTTCGACGCGGATGCGCTTCTCGATCGGCTCCGCCGTGATCGCGAGCGTGAGTGCTTCCTGCAGCAAGCCCAGCGGATTGCCCGGCTCGACTGTCCGGTAGACGCCGCGGCACAGCCGTTCGCGCGCTTCGGTCGGATTCATGATCAGGTCGACAATCTGCCGGCCAAGCCGATCGCTCGCGGCGGAATACGTCTGCCCGCGCGGGAAGATGAAGAAGCGCATGAAGCCGGCGAGGAAGCGGTTCGGGAAGTTGCGCAGGAAGCTGTGCAGCTGTTCCTGCGCGCGATAGAGGAGATTGCGGCACGCCCACTCCACGATCGGCAGGTCCTCTTCCGGCCGCCCCTGGTTCTCGTGATGCTTGAGCACCATCGAGGCCAGGTACATGTAACTCAGCACGTCGCCGAGGCGCGCGGACAGATTTTCCTTCTTTTTGAGGTAGCCGCCGAGCGTGAGCATCGCGACATCCACCGCGAAGGCGAACGACGCGCTGAAACGGTTGATGTGCTGGAAGTAGCGCACGGTGGCGCCGGTGTCGGGCACGCGCGTGAAGCGCGCAAGGGTCAGCGCCATGATGAGCGAGCGCACGGCATTGCTGATCGTGAAGCCGATGTGCCCGAACAGTGCCTTGTCGAACTCTTCCAGGCTGCGCTCGCGATTGTGATCGCGCGCCGCATTCATCTCGCGCAGCACGAACGGGTGACAGCGGATCGCGCCCTGGCCGAAGATGATGAGGCTGCGCGTCAGGATATTCGCGCCCTCGACCGTAATCGCCACCGGCACGACCTGGTACCCGCGCCCTAGATAGTTCTTAGGGCCCAGGCAGATGCCCTTGCCGCCGTGCACGTCCATCGCGTCGTTGGCGACGCAACGGCCCATCTCGGTGATGTGGTACTTGAGCATCGCGGACGGCACCGAGGGCTTCTCGCCGCCGTCGATCGCGCCCGCCGTGACCGAGCGGGCGGCATCCATGATGTAGGTGTGACCCGCCATGCGCGCAAGCACCTCTTCGACGCCCTCGAAGCGCCCGACGGGCATGTTGAACTGGCGGCGGATGCGCGTGTAGGCGCCCGATGCATACGTTCCGGCCTTCGCGCCGCCCGTCGTGTTCGAGGGCAGCGAGATGCAGCGACCCACGGAGAGCTGCTCGACCAGCATGCGCCAGCCCTGGCCCGCCATGGCGACGCCGCCGATGATGGAATCGAGCGGCACGAACACGTCGCGCCCGAGAATCGGGCCGTTCTGGAATGGCACGTTGAGAGGAAAGTGCCGTCGACCGATCGTCACACCCGGAGTTGCGCGCGGAATCAGCGCGCAGGTGATCCCGTAATCGGTCTTGTCGCCCAGGAGCTTGTCGGGATCGAACATGCGAAACGCCAGCCCGATCACCGTGGCGATCGGCGCGAGCGTGATGTAGCGCTTGGAGAAATTGAGCTTGAGTCCGACGACCTCGCGACCCTGATAGATGCCCTTGCACACGATGCCGGTGTCGGGGAGCGACGCGGCATCGGAGCCGGCGCGCGGGCCCGTGAGCGCGAAACACGGTACTTCCTCGCCGCGTGCCAGACGTGGCAGATACTGATTCTTCTGTTCGTCGGTGCCGTAATGAAGCAGGAGCTCCGCCGGGCCGAGGGAGTTCGGCACCGCGATGATCGAGGAGGCGGTGGCGCTGCGGCTCGTGATCTTGATCAGCACGCAGGAGTGCCCGTAGGCGGAGAACTCCAGGCCGCCATAGCGCTTCGGAATGATCATGGCGAAGAAGCCCTTCGCCTTGATGAAGTCCCACACGTGCGGCGGCAGGTCACCGCGCCGGTGCGTGATGTCGAAGTCGTCGAGCATGCGGCACAGCTCTTCGCACGGGCCGTCGAGAAATGCCTGTTCCTCCGCGGTGAGACGCGGCGGGCGCGCCGACATCAGCTTGTTCCAGTTCGGGCCGCCGGTGAAGAGTTCGCCGTCCCACCACACGGTACCCGCCTCGAGCGCTTCCCTTTCGGTGGAAGACATGCTCGGCAGCAGCCGCTTGTAGGCGCGCAGGAATGGGCGAGTGACGAACGACTGCCGGAGGGGCTTGATCGTCAGCAGCCACAGGGGTACGAGCGCGAGCCACAGGAGGCTTCGCCACACGACGCTCCAGGCGGAGGCGGCGTCGGTGAACACCGTGTACGCCAGCACCAGCGCCGTGAAGGTGAGGATCGCGTTCAGCAGGCTGAAGCGGCGGTACGCGATGAACAGGGTGACGGCCACGAACAGGATGAACCAGAGCAGACTCATCATGGCGACGTCCTTGCGGGAGCAGCGACAGCGGCCGGGAAAACACTGCGGCCTTTTGACGCCACTATAGCGACGAGGCCGGTTCGAGGCCAGTAAGGAGAGGTGAGGAAGTTGGCAGTTGGCAGTTGGCGTGTAGATCACTTCTTCTGCCCGTCAACCGTCAACCGTCAACTTTCAAATCAACTCACTCACTCCGTCGCGTTCCTCGCGCAGTTCCCGCTCGGTGGCCTCCAGGCGCCCGCGGCTCAAGCTATCGATCGCCAGGCCCTGCACGATCTGGTACTGGCCGCTGCGGCAGGTGACGGGATACGAGAACACGATGCCTTCCTCGATGCCGTAGCTGCCATCGGATGGGACGGCCATGCTGGCCCAGTCGCCCTCCGCGGTTCCCTTGATCCAGGCGCGCACGTGATCCATTGCCGCGGAAGCGGCCGAGGCCGCCGACGACGAGCCCCGCGCCTTGATGACCGCCGCTCCGCGCTGCTGTACCACCGGGATGAATGTCTCGGTGACCCACTTTTCATCCACGAGGGCGCGCGCTGGCTTGCCGTCGACCGTGGCGTGATTCAGATCGGGATACTGCGTCGAGGAGTGATTGCCCCAGATGATCATCCGGCGGATGCGCGTCACATGGCTCGAAGTCTTGTCGGCGAGCTGGAAGAGCGCGCGGTTGTGGTCGAGCCGCGTCATCGCCGTGAAGTTGCGGACATCGAGTCCGGGCGCATTGCATTGCGCGATGAGCGCATTGGTGTTGGCGGGATTGCCCACGACCAGTACTTTCACGCCGCGATCGGCCACCGCATCGAGCGCTTTGCCCTGCGCCGAGAAAATCTGTGCATTGGCGAGCAACAGATCCTTGCGCTCCATCCCGGGGCCACGGGGCCGCGCGCCGACGAGCATGGCGACGTTGCAGTCGCGAAATGCCACATTGGCATCGTCGCTCGCCACCACGGAATGCAGCGTCGGAAACGCGCAATCGCTGAGTTCCATGACCACGCCCTGGAGCGACGGCAATGCCGGCGTGATCTCGAGCAGGTGCAGCCGGACCGGCTGATCGGCCCCCAGCAGCTGTCCCGAAGCCACACGGAAAGCGAGTGCATAGCCAATGTGGCCGGCGGCGCCGGTGATCGCGACGGTGACGGGTTTCTTCATGGACGGCTCCAGGCTTAACTAGCGGCGGCGGTGCGCCGAAAAGGGCGCCGATTCTACCGGCTACCTGTCTGCCGGCGAAGCCTGCTGGTCTATGTAGCCGGGATACGCCTTCTTGAAGAGTGCGAGTTCGCGATCGGCCGTTTCACTGTCGCCGGCCGCGCGCAGTCGTTCGATCTCCTCCAGCCACTCCTGCGGCGGCTTCAGCGGTGCTTTCCGGGCGGCCGGGGTCTCGGGCTGATCGTTGTACTGAGACTCAGTCGGCAGCGAAGACGCAGATGCGCGTTCGCGTGCCGACTCCCGAGCGGGAGCCGCAATGACACCGGGCGCGACGGCGAATTCACCCGGTGCCTGCTTTGCTTGCTTATCCCTGGAGGCCTGCGGGACTGATTGCTGCAGTGCCGGCTCGGCAATCGCGGGGGCTTGTGCGGCGGTGGCGCGGATTTCCGCTTCGATCACCGGCCGGCTGTTCTCGATTGAAGATGGTGCCGGGGTTGACGCCTGCGGAGTCGCCAAAGTCGCAACAGGTTCGGCACGCAATGTTTCGTGGTCCTCGAGTGCCTTCGGCGCCGAGGCATCGTACGCCGACGTCGCGGATGGGACCGGTGCGACCGGCGAGTCCTCCCGCGGTATCTCCGGCTCGAGCACCACGCGCATCACGAGCGCGAATGACAGCACCACGGTGGCCGCGATCGCGGCCAGCGCGGGCGAGGCGCGAAAGTGGGTGCTATGTTTACGCGGCTGAGCCTGCAGAGCGGCTCGTGCCTGCTTGAGCACGGCCTGATCGAGCGCGGGCGTTGGCCGCTCGGACTTGAGCTCCCCGTAGGCGCGCGACAGCGCGTCCTTGCGTTGCAGGTAGCGCTCGAGCTCGCGATCGTCCGTCATGCTCATTTCACCGACCTCGTGTCACTGCGACTCTCTCGGCGCAGGGCGTTCGCCGTCGTGTCGCCGCGCGCATCGCTCAGACTTTGCCTGAGCTTGGCGAGCGCGTAACGCAGCCGGCTCTTCGCGGTTTCCATGCCGACACCGGTGAGCTCGCCAATCTCCTCGAGGCTCAAGCCCGTTTCTTCATAGAGAACGAATACCTCGCGCTGCTCGATCGGCAGGCGCTCCAGCGCCCCGCGCAACCGGGATGCAACTTGCGCGCTCTCCGCTTGCCGCTCCGGGCCACGGTGCTCTGAATCCGCGAGCGCATCACTGGCGTCATCGAGCGATTCAGCGCGCGCAGTCGGCGCTGTCCCCGCACGCCGGCAATGATCGATGAAGCAGTTGTGCGCGATGGAGAACAGAAACGTCGAGAACTTCGCGAGCGACTGGTAACGCTCGCGGCTGACGATCACCCGACTCCACACTTCCTGGAACAGATCCTCGGTTGCGGCGTGGTCTCGCGTTTGGCGCAACAGATATCGAAACAGCGCGCCCTTGTGGCGTTCGTACAGCCGCGTGAACGCGTGTAGATCGCCTTGGGCGTAACGCAACATCAGCGTGCCATCGTCGTCCTGCGCCGGCATGCGCGTGACGATACTGGGGCCGATAGGTATCGCAAACGGCTGTGTGAGCGCACCGGCGGTCACTGACACTCCTTTCTGGGCCTCAACTCGGCTGCTGCTCGCGCAATTTCAGCCTCGAGATTGAACGCAGACTGGGCTTTTCCGGGTCACACGGTCATTTAACTTGTTGAGTTATAAGGACTAACTCGTCGGGTTGTACGGGCGATCAAAAAAGGCTTGCAAAGTGCTTAGTGTTATAGTCAACTATAACACCAAGGCGCTAGCTGATCGGGAGATGAGCCAGGGCCGAGAGGGGAAAGAGACCGGAATTCACAGTCGCTCCAAAGCTAAAGGGCCTGAGGAGCTGGAGGATGAGCAAATGACCACGCAGATTCGCAAGCCGGTTATGAGCACAGCGCGTATTGCCGCCATCGGCCTCTTGTCGCTGGTCGCCATGACAACCTGGGCCAACAGGGCCAACGCACAGGCCGAACGCGCGCCCGCAATGATGGGCCACATCGAAGTGACCGCGCGTCCCGTGCATCTCGCGGCGGAAAGCCTCGGCCAGATCGTGCAGAAGCTCGAGTCGCTCCCGGTCATTGGTCGCATGACCGTGACGGCGACGCGGCTGCCGACTCTCGCTGAGCAGAGCAAGCAGCCGGCGAGTGCAGGCGAGCCGGCCGTGCGCACCCGGTCACCGCGCGCCGTTCTGGTACAGTAGTTCGCTAGTCGTCCCGCACAGCGGTTAACCAGGCGCACAGCATGGATCCGAACTGGAACGACAGTCAGCCGATCTACCGGCAGCTTCGGGATCGCGTCGTCGCGATGATTCTCGAAGGCGTGCTGAAGGACGGCGACGCGTTGCCCTCCGTGCGTAGCGTCGCCGCCGAGTACCAACTCAATCCGCTGACTGTTCTCAAAGGCTACCAGCAGCTGGTCGATGAGCAGCTGGTGGAGAAGAAGCGCGGTCGCGGCATGTATGTCAGCGAAGGCGCCACCCGTGCCCTGATGAAAGACGAACGCCAGAAATTCCTGGAGGATGAGTGGCCGAACGTGGTGGCAACGATCTCGCGACTGGGTCTGAGCGCCGCCGACCTGCTCGCGCGCGCCGACTTGACGCCCGCCGCTGCCCCTGCGCCCAAGTCGAAGGAGAGCGACGATGACCGCAATGATTGAAATGCGCGGCGTCAGCAAGTCCTTCAAGCAGACGAAGGCGCTCGACAACGTGAGCTTCACCGCTCAGCCGGGCCGCATCGTGGGCTTGATCGGCCCCAACGGCGCCGGCAAGACCACGGCACTGCGGGCGATTCTCGGGCTCACCAATTACGAGGGCGAACTCAAGGTCCTGGGGCTCGATCCCTATAGCGAACGCGATCGCCTGATGCAGGACGTGTGCTTCATCGCCGATGTCGCGGTCCTCCCCGGTTGGCTGCGCGTGCACCAGGCCGTGCGGTTCGTCGCCGGCGTACACCCGCGATTTCGCCCCGACCGCGCCGAAGAATTCTTAAGCCGCACCACGATCAAGCGCTCGAGCCGCGTGCGCGAGCTGTCTAAAGGCATGATCACGCAGCTGCACCTGGCGCTCGTGATGGCAATCGACGCGCGCTTGCTGGTGCTCGATGAGCCCACGCTGGGACTCGACATTATCTACCGCAAGCAGTTTTACGAAACGCTGCTGTCGGACTATTTCGATCATGAGCGGACCATCCTGCTCACGACGCACCAGGTGGAGGAGGTCGAGAACATCCTGACCGATCTGCTCTTCATCGATCGCGGTCGCATCGTGCTCGATAGCAGCATGGAGGACGTTGCCGCGAACTTCGTGCAGCTCACCGTGAACCCGGACCATGTCACCGCCGCGCGCGAGCTCAAGCCGTTCTACGAGCGCGAAGTATTCGGCCGTACGGTCATGTTCTTCCAGAATGCCACTGCCGATGCGCTCCGCCGGCTGGGAGAGGCGCGTACGCCGAGCGTCGCCGACCTGTTCGTGGCCAAGATCAAGGGAGCCAACGCATGAATCACCTGCCATTGCTCGTGCGTCGCGAATTCTGGGAGCACCGGGCGTTCGTAATCGCCCCGGCCGTCGTCGCCGCCATCCTGCTGCTCGGCGCGATGTTCGGCCATATGGATTTTGGTGGCGCGTCGGTGAAGTTCACGGAGCAACCCGAGCTCATGGAGAAGCACGTGGCGATCGTCGGCGGCATCCTGACCGCGCTCGCCCTGCCGTACCTGATCGTGATCGGCTGCGTGATCGTGTTCTATCTGCTCGACTGCCTGTACGCGGATCGCAAGGACCGGAGCGTGCTGTTCTGGAAGTCACTGCCGGTGTCGGACCGCTCCACCGTGCTGGCCAAGCTGGTCACTGCGGCTGTCGTGCTGCCGCTGCTCACTTTCGGCGCGATCGTCGTGAGCAACTTTGTCTTCGCGCTGATCGAGTCGATCCGTTCGAGCATCGGGGGTCACGACATCTGGGCGCTGGTCTGGGTGCCGTACGCGTGGTTTGGCGCGCACGCGCTGATCCTTTACGGCATGGTCGCCGCGATGCTTTGGTACTTGCCGCTCGTCGCCTGGCTGTTGCTGGTCTCGGCGTGGGCGCGGCGCGCGGTGATCCTGTGGGCGGTGCTGCCGCCTCTGATGGCGATGTTCCTCGAAAAAGTATTGTTTGACACCTCCTACTTCGCGGGCGTGCTGCGCGACCGGTTCGTCGGCTGGATCGACGCTGCGCTCAGGAGCGATCCATCCGGAGAGCGCCTGATCATCATCGACGGTGAAACGACTCCCTGGTCGGCGCGCATCGAGTCCATTGTCGACCCCACCGGGTTCCTCGCGAGCCCGGGTCTGTGGATCGGCATCGTGATGGCGGGGCTCTTCGTCTGGGCGGCGATCGTGGCGCGGCGGCACCGCACCGACAACTAGCGCGCATGCCGGCTCCTGCAGGCTAACCCACCCCTGGGGCCTGCAACCTTGCAGCCAAGCAATCGCTTGGCTGTTTTTTCTGTACGTACGTACACTGCCGTCGGGGAGAAACCGGAATGCCGACCCGATACCAGCCAACTCGCCGCCAGCTCGTCGCCTTCGTCGCCGCGATCGGTGCGACTGCCACGCTCGCGGCCTGTTCGGCGCCGCGGCGCGTCGATACGGAAGTGGCGCCGGCGGCGGATTTCACTACTCGTCACACGTTCGCGTGGCAGGAATCCCAGGCGTCCTACGATCCCCAGCCCCCCGAGCCGGATGTCGAGGCAGTCAAGCGTGCGATCCGCGACACCGTCGTCGAACAGCTGGCACTCAAAGGCTTCCAGGAGGCCCGGGATGCCGAGCCCGATTTCCTGGTGAGCTTTCACCTGGTCGTCACCACCGTGATGACCGAGCCCGAACTCTGCACCCGCCGCCACATCATCTTCCAGTATTCGGTCTCCACGCCGGCGCTCGACGAGATCGAAGTGTGCAATGGCACGACCCTCAATCCGCGAATGGTTCGCCAGGGAACCCTGGTGGTGTTCGTGGTTGATCCGACCACGCGCAATCTGCTGTGGCAGGGCGCGGTGGTCGGTGCCGCCGTCTCGCGCCGCGAAAACGTCGAAACGCTGCGCGGCGCCGTGACGCAGATGCTGGCGGAGTTCCCTGCGGGACCCGTGTGACCTGCCGTGCGCGGCAGGCGTTCGCCATTATCGGCACGAGCGCGTCGCGGACTTTGCCAGGCCAATAGCTGCTGTCGATCGATGCCATCGAGACAAACAGTTGGGAATTTGGAGCCCCGCGCGGACAATACGCTGGTCAACCGATCGAACAGATTGGCAGGATTCCAGGAGTCGCCATGCACAAGACCAGAAATGATCTGCCCGAAAAGACTCGCCGCCGGGTGGCGGACCTGTTGAACGCGCGACTCGCAGACGCCATCGATCTGCAGACTCAAGCCAAGCAGGCGCACTGGAACGTCAAAGGCGCCAATTTCATCGCGCTGCATGAGCTGTTCGACGACGTCGCTGAGAACATCGAAGGGCACGTCGATACGCTGGCGGAGCGCGTCACCGCCCTGGGCGGCACTGCGGAAGGCGCGCTGGCAACGGTCGCCAAGCGCACGTCCCTCGATCCGTATCCCGCGGAAGCGACCGATGGCATGGCTCACGTGGCGGCGCTCGCCGGTGCGCTCGCCGATTTCGGGCGCAAGGTGCGCCGCGCGATCGACGATGCCGCGAAACTGAAGGACGCGGGAACCTCGGATCTATTCACCGAGATTTCGCGCGACGTCGACAAGTACCTCTGGTTCCTCGAAGCGCACGTGCAGGATCGATCCTGAAACGAGATCAGTGGTCATCGGCGCTGGCTGCGACAGCGGTATTGCTGCTGTCGGCGGGTTGCGCGCGTTCCGAGACGCAATCGCCCGCGCAGATCCTCGAGACCGCCAACACGCTTGCCGCCCAGGGTGATCTGGGTGGAGCGATCCGTACGCTAGAAGACGCGCTAGCCACCGCGCCGGACAATGTCGAACTGCGTCGGCTGGAGGCACGCCTGCATCTGCGCAATGGAGACGCCGCCGCCGGCGAGGCGTCGCTCCGCCAGCTCCTCGCCCGCGGTGTCCCTTTCGAGCAATTGCTCGAGGATCTCGGCGATGCGCTGCTGGCGCAGAAGAAGTACTGGGAGGCCCTTGAGCTGGCCAAGTCGACTCCGGGTTCGACGCCGCTGGCCCAATTGCAGGCCGACCTCCTCGGCCTGCGCGCCCAGGCGGCGCTGCCGGATCGTGACGACCGGCGCATCGTTCGCGCCGTGGCGGAATTCGCGCGTCGCCGCGAATCAGCCGGGGCAGACGCGAGCGGTGGGACGGGGCTCGAGCGCATCGACGCGGTCCTGGCAGCATGGCGCCAGGCCGAGCCGCTGGCGCGCGGTGGGCTCGAGCACTACGAGTGCGCGCCCTCCCCATCCGCTCCGGCTCCCGCGTCCGCCGCTGATTCGGTCGACGTTCGCAAGCCGGCGCGTGTGTTACGCGTCGGCCCGGGCCGGAGCTACGCGACGATCGCGGCCGCCGCCCGTGAGGCGCGCGATGGCGATCTGGTGGAGATCGCGGCGGGCGACTATTCCGGCGACGTGGCGGCCTGGGAGCAGAACGATCTGGTGCTGCGCGGAGTCGGAGGGCGTCCGCACCTGCGCGCCGCCGGGCGCAACAGCCAGGGAAAGGGCATCTGGGTGATCAGCGGCGACAACGCGACGGTGGAGAACATCGAGTTTTCCGGCGCGAGCGTACCCGATGGCAACGGTGCCGGAATCCGCTTCGAAGGGCGCCGGCTGACGGTTCGCAACAGCTATTTCCACGACAACGAGAACGGCATTCTGACGAGCAATCGCGACGACGCGGAGGTCGTGATCGAGTTCTCCGAGTTCGCGCGCAACGGCTTAGGCGATGGATACACGCACAACATCTACATCGGGCACTCCGCCTCGTTCGTGCTGCGTGGCTCGTACTCGCACGACGCGCGGGTGGGTCACCTTGTCAAGAGCCGGGCTGCGGTCAACCAGATTCTGTACAACCGCCTCACGGATGAAACAGACGGGACGTCGAGTTACAACGTCGATCTGCCAGACGGCGGTCGCGCGCTGTTGCTCGGCAATCTGCTGCAGCAGGGCAGCCGAACCGAAAATCCCGCGATCGTCTCGTTTGCCGCGGAAAAGGCTGCCGGCCCCGGTGACGAGCTCTACGTCGCCTCCAACACGTTCTACAACATGTGGCTCGACGGAATCTTCGTCGACAACAAGAGTGCTTCAGCCGCGCGCGTAGTCAACAACGTATTCTCCGGCGCACCGGCGCAGACGGTGAAAGGAGCGGCAGAACTCGTCGGCAATGTCATCGGCCCGCGTGCCGCCCTGGCGGATCCGCGCGGCGGTGACTTTCACCTGACCGTCGATTCCATCGCTATCGATGCGGCTCAGGATCCATCCTCGGCCGGCGCGTGGATCCTCGTCCCATCGTTGGAATATGTGCATCCCGCGAGCGTGCGAGCGCGCCCGGTGATCTACCTCCGCGATGCGGGAGCGCTCGAGTTCTGCGGCTGGTAGAGGTTACTGGCCGAGCAGCTGCGCGAAGTAGACGTTGAGCATACGGTCGTCCGGATCGAGCCGCTTGCGCAGGCCGTTGAAGAGCTTGAGCCTCGCACCAAACGCATGCGAGACCTGTTCGGGAGTCAGCGAACGCGTCTGATTGAACAGTGGCATGCCGCCGCGCTGTGAACAGAACTCGTTGAATTCGATCACGAAGTCTTCCCACCCTTCGTCCCCGGTCGACGACGGATCGAGCGTGATCACCGGGCCCGTGAGGCTCGGCGACAGCAGCGAGGACTGATCCTGGTGCAGGCGGTGGCCGAGGTGCAGCAGATTCGCGCGATAGCGCTGTCGCTGGTAGTAGTCGCGGCAGAACGCGAAGTAATCGCTGATCAGCTCGGGATAGCCGGGTTGCGGGAATGCCCAAGTGCTGTAGGTAAAACGTGTCCGTCCGGCATCCTTCGGCAGGCGGCGCACCCATTCTATCGGGTACACGGTGACGTCGCGGGAGGCGCGATCGAGCGTCGAACGCATCACGGTGTTGAAATGCTCGATGAGGAAGTAGCGAAACGACGGCATCGAGACGACGTTGCTCACCGTCGAGCCGAACGCCGGCAGGACGTTGTTCAGCACCGATTTGCGGAACGACCAGATGCCCGAGCGCGAAGTCAGCGGCTCATCGTCGTAGCTCCGGAACTCGACCGTGATGCGATCGCGAAACGGCAGCAGGTAGAACTTGAGTCCGACGGGCTGCTCGCACAACCCCGCGAATTGCTGCGCGAAATCCGCAAGGGTGTAAGTCTCATAGTTGAGCCGCACGGCGCGCAGCGGCATGACCTTGAAGGTGAGCTCCTGGGCGACGCCGATGAGGCCATAGCTCGAACGCACCAGCTTGAGCAGGTCCGGTTGCGACTCGTTGATCGTCATTGGCTTGCCGCTCGGCAGCACCAGCGTCACTTCCTTGAGGCACGATGAGAGCTGCCCGGGCGCGCCCGGCATGGACGAGTCCTTGGTGCAGGCGACCGCCGCCGCTCCCATCGTGAGATTGCCGAGGTCGGGATTGACCGGGAGCTGCAGACCGCGCTGTTCGAGCTGCGTGGCGACATCGAAGAGCGACGTGCCCGACTGTACTCGCACCCAGCGGTCGTTGATTTCGAGCACGTGATTCATCGCCGTCATGTCGATGATCGTGCCGCCATCGGCGACGCCGCAGCGCGTCTGCGAGTAGTTGGCACCGATCGCGCGTACGGGCGACGGAAAGGCCCTGGTGTTCTCGAGGATGGTGAGAATATCTTCGACGCGCTTGGGACGCACGATCACGCGCGGCCGCGTGACGACTGTGCCTTCCCAGTTGCGCACGACCGCAACCTTGGGTGCCATGTAGATCCTCCCCCGGTTCGCTAACCGCAATGCCGGCAGCGCGACGGGCCGCGAGTCTGCGGGTGAACGAATCTGCGTGGGGAGTCAGCGGGAGCAGTGATCGGGAAGCATCTCTGCTCGCTGGCAACCCCGCTGTCGTAGAACTCGTGTCCCGTAGACCGGTGGCTTTGCGTCCCCACCTTTCGGCGGGTTTGCCCTGTTCAGCGCGGGTGACTATGAAGGAGCCGCAGTGCGGCCGTAAAGAGGAATGTGTAAGTCAATGTTTTATATGGCTAGTAACCCAATGAAGCGGCGTGCGAATACGTCCGTGTAAACCAACCCGGCCCGCACTTCCGTGTACGAGCGCAGACCGGAGCGACCGCACGTTAACTGCGCTCGCTTGAATGCACGCGTCAGCCCATCAAGAGCACGGCTTCGGCGTGCTCGAGGGCCTCGGGAGTGCCGAAGAGGATCAGGACGTCGCCTTCTTCGAACACGGTGTCGGGTGACGGTTCGCGACCCACGATGCCCGCACGGCGGATCGCACTCACGGTCACTTCGGCGCCGTGTTCCTTCACCTCGACAATCGTGCGACCCACGGCCCACGCTCCGGGCGGCAGCACCAGCGTGTAGAGCTGCTCGCGCATCGCCTCGGTGTCCGGCACCAGCTCGTTTTCGTCGAGCCGGAAGAGACTTCGCATCAGGTTATAACGATTGCCGCGAATATCGCCGATGGTCTTCATCACACGCGACACAGGCACCTGCAACAAGAGCAGCACATGCCACACGAGCATGAGCGCCGCTTCAAACGTCTCCGGCACCACGGTCGACGCGCCCGCCTTCTGCAGCTCAGCGAGGCGCGAATCGTCCTGGGTGCGCACCAGGATCGGCACGTTCGGCCGGTGCGCGCGGATGGTTTCGAGAATGCGCAGTGCCACGCCTGGATCCGAGAAGCTGATGACGACGACGCTGGAGCGGTCGAGTCCGACCGACTCCAGCACTTCGGCATGCGCCGCGTCTCCGTACACGACTGGATCGCCCGCCTGCCGTGCGGCGCGCACCCGCGCCGGATCCATGTCGACTGCGAGGTACTCGAAGCCTTCTTGCTCCAGCACGCGTGCGATGTTCTGGCCAACGCGCCCGAAGCCGCAGATGAGCACGTGCTCGCGCTCGGCGACGGCGCGCGTGATGGCCTCCTCGCGCTCAATTGCGCTCGGCTCGGGCCGCTTCTCGCGCAGGATCCAGCGCGCGATGGCCTTGTTGTGACGGATGATCAGTGGGCTCACCACCATGCTGATGACGATGGCTGTGAGCAGCGGCTGCACCAATGCGGGGTCGATCAGCCGGCCCTGCAACAGGATCGTGAGCAGCGCGAAACCGAACTCGCCGCCGAGGCTGACGACCAGGCCGGTGCGCAGCGACTTGAACGGGCTGCCGCCAGCGAATTTGTAGGCCAGGAGCATCACGATGAGCGTCTTGCCGATGAGGAGCGCGAGCACCAGCAGTGTCACCAGCAGGCTCTGCCGCCCGAGCAGCCCGACGTCGAACAACATGCCGATGGTGATGAAGAAGATCCCGAGCAACACGTCGCGGAACGGGCGGATCACCGCCTCGATCTGGTGACGGAATTCCGTCTCCGCGAGCATCACGCCCGCAAGGAACGCGCCGAGCGCCAGCGACAAGCCGACGGATTCCGTCGTCCACGCGGATCCCAGCGCGATCAGCAATACTGCGAGCAGGAAGAGCTCCGGCGATCGCGCATGAGCGATTTCGTGGAACAGCGGCCTGAGCAGCCAACGGCCCGCGGCGAGCACGATCAGGAGTGCCGCGCCACCCTCGAGCACCGTCCGCAACAGATCCGCGGAAGTCGCCCCGGTCGTGATCGCGGATACGACGGCGAGAAATGGTGCGAAGGCGATATCCTGGAACAGCACGATGGCGACCGCGAGCCGCCCATGGGTGCGGTTGACTTCGGCCTGCTCGCTCAGCTGTCGCACGACGATGGCGGTCGAGGACATGGCCACGGCGCCGCCCATAACGACTGCCACGGCTGGATCGACACCGTAATACCACGCGATGGCGGCCGCGATGCCCGCCGTGACCACGACCTGCCCGCCGCCGAGGCCCAGCACCTCCCATTTCATTGCAATGAGCCGCGGCAGCGAAAACTCGAGTCCCAGCGTGAACACCAGGAACACGACGCCGAACTCGGCCAGCGCGCTGGTGACGGCATCGTCGGTCGCCAGCCCGAGCGCGTGCGGCCCGAGCAGCATGCCGACGACGAGATACCCGACGATCGGCGGCATGCGCAGCCGGCGCATGACGTAGATCACCACCACCGTAGCGGCCAGCAGGACCAGGACTTGCGTCAGAGCGACGTGCGCCATCGGGTAACGGTTGCCGGATTATTGAGGAGAACTTAGCATCCTTTGAGCCAATGTTCCTCGACTCTCATCTGCACGGTGGAGTGCTCACACTGCGTGTCAGCGGCCGCTGGCTGATCGAGAATCTGGCCGCGATCGAATCGCAGCTCGGAGCGCTCGAAGGAACACCGGCGCAATCGCTGGTCATCGATACCACCGGCCTCGAAGAACTCGATCTCTCGGGCGCCTGGGCCCTGTTCGAGCGCCTGCGGCGCATCGAGCAGAGCGGAGTGACGGTGAACTGGCGCGGACGAACGCCCGACCAGATCCGCTTCATCGAACACAGGCTGACCGGCGGCGCGCACCCGGCGGCGGCGACGGCAGAGTGGCTCGATCTGGTCGAGCCCGTGCGCAGCCTGGGTCGCTGGGCGGTCACGCAGGCTGACTCGGCAAAGACCAGCCTGGCATTCTTCGGGCGGATCTGCGCTGTGCTGGGGTCCGCTTTCACGAACCCGAAACGCCTGCGCCTGCCCGCGCTCGTCCGTCACGTCATCGAGACCGGTCTGCAAGCGGTGCCGATCGTTTCCCTGATCGCGTTCCTGATCAGCGTGATCATCGCCTACATGGGCGCCAATGAGCTGCGCCGCTTCGGCGCCGAGATCTTCGTCGTGGACCTGGTCACTATCGGCGTGCTGCGCGAGTTGGGTGTCCTGCTCACCGCGATCATCGTTGCGGGACGTTCCGGAAGCGCGTTCGCCGCCGAGATCGGCGTCATGAAGCTCAACGAGGAGGTCGACGCGCTCAACGCGATCGGCACCAACCCGGTCGAGGTCCTGGTCATGCCGCGCGTGCTCGGACTTGTGATCGCGCTGCCGCTGCTGACCGTGATTGCGGATGCGGTGGGGATCGCCGGCGGCGGTCTGCTCTGCCATTACCTGCTCGACATCCCACCGGCCCAATACCTGGCGCGCGTGCAGGAGTCCATCGCGCCGACGACCTTCTGGGTCGGGATCATCAAGGCGCCGGTGTTCGCGTTCCTCATCGCCTACATCGGGACACTGCGCGGCATGCAGGTCCGCGAATCCTCACGCGAGCTCGGACGCCTGACGACGGTCGCGGTGGTGCAATCGATCTTCCTGGTGATTCTCGCAGACGCGTTGTTCGCCGTGCTGTTCCTGGAGCTCGACATATGAGCGGCCCGGTGATCGAGATGCGTGGCATCGTCAATCGCTTCGGCGCACAGGTGGTGCACGACGGGCTCGACATGGACGTGTTCGAGGGCGAGGTGTTCGGCATCGTCGGCGGGTCGGGAAGCGGCAAATCGGTGCTGATGCGCACGATTCTCGGCTTGCAGCGGCCCTCTGCCGGGACCGTCAAGCTGTACGGCCGCGACATCACCACGCTAAGCGAACGGGAATTGCGCGACGTGAAGCGCGGTTACGGGGTCACGTTTCAGCATGGGGCACTCTTCAGCTCGCTGACCGTGCGAAAGAACATCCAGTTGCCGATGGCGGAATTCTTTCCGCTCGACGAGGCAATGCTCGATGGACTTGCGGCGCTCAAGGTCGCGATGGTGGGATTGCCGGCCGAGGCGCTCGACAAGTATCCGGCACAGCTTTCGGGCGGTATGATCAAGCGCGCGGCACTCGCGCGTTCGCTGGCGCTCGATCCAAAGCTGCTGTTTCTCGATGAGCCGACGGCGGGGCTCGATCCGATCGCAGCGGCGGGCTTCGACGAGCTGCTGCTCGACCTGCAACGCAACCTCGAGCTGACGGTGGTGATGGTCACGCACGATCTCGACACGATCTTCCGCACCTGCAACCGCGTCGGCGTCATCGTCGACCGGCGCATGATCGTCGATACGGTCGCCGGCATCGTCTCGAACCCGCATCCCTGGATTCAGGAGTATTTTCACGGTCCGCGCGCGCGGGCCGTTGCGCACGCGGGAGCACCAGCGCGTGGAGCGTGAGGCCAACTACATCACCGTCGGTGCCTTCGTGCTGCTGGTGCTCGGCCTGGCGGCATGGTTCGTCATCTGGTACACGGAAGCGCAGGACAAGCGCCACTACGAGCGCTTCGAGATCTACTTTCAGGGCAGTGTCAGTGGCTTGAGCAAGGGCAGCCCGGTGCGTTACCTGGGTGTCGACGTCGGCCGCGTCGCGGACATCCGCCTCGATCGGCGGGCCGCCGATCGCGTCCAGGTCATTGCGGACATCGACGAGAAAGCGCCGATCAGCGCGGAGACGCTGGCGTCGCTCAGCCTGCAGGGCGTCACCGGGCTCCTGTACATCGACCTGGAGCGCGACCGGCGCGAAAGGTCGGTCATGCCACTCGTGCCGAGCGAGCGGTATCCGGTGATTCGCACCGTGCAATCGGATTTCGACCTGCTCGTGAGCAGCCTTCCGGATCTCGTCACCCGGGGCGCGGAGCTCGCCAATCGCATGAGCGGAGTGCTGAGCGACGCGAACATCGAGGCCGTGACGGTTACGCTCGACCATATCCGCCAGGCCAGCGTCGAGTTGCCGCGCATCCTGAAGGACGTCAAGCAGATGACCGGTGAGCTCGAGCGCACGGTGGCGGAGATCGAGGGGGCGGCGAGCGGCATTCGCGATATCACCCAGGGCGCCGGGGCCGACATCAAGGCGGCGGTCGCCCGCGTGCGCACCGTCATGGACAATCTCGCCAGCACGTCCGCGCGTCTCGATGCGTTTGTGGTCGAGAACCAGGCTAATATCACGCGCTTCAGCGATCAGGGCCTGTTCGAGTTCCAGCGGCTGATCCGCGACAGTCGCGAGGCGGCGCAGGAGTTTCGCGAGCTGTCGCGGAGTCTGAAGCGCGAGCCGTCGCAGCTGCTGTATGAACCGAAGTATCACGGTCTCGAGATTCAGCCATGAGCGACCACCGGCCGGGACCCGCATTCCTGGCGATCGTGCTGAGCCCTCTGTTCACAGCTGGATGCGTCTCCGGGGCATTTGATAGCGAAATTCCGCAGCGGGGCGTGTACGTCATCAGTGCACTCGCGCCGACCGCACCCGACAGCGCACCCCTGGCCGTCGATCTGATCGTCGCGCGCCCGAGCGCACGGCCGGGGCTCGGCACAGATCGGATTGCGGTGCTCAACACCGACCGGCGGCTCGACTACTACGCCGGCAGCCGCTGGGGTGGCGAAGCGGACGCCGTAGTGCAGGATCTTCTGGTGGAGTCGCTGCGCAACACGGGCCGATTACGCACGGTTCAGGGCGACGTCGCGCCATTCTCGGCCGACTATGTGCTCCAAAGTGAGCTCAATGATTTTCAGGCGGAGTACGCCGCGGGCGGCGGCGACCCGATCGTCCGCGTGACGCTCATCTGCACGCTCGGACGCGTCAAAGATCGTCGCTCGCTGGCCGGATTCACGGCGACGGCGACCGCGCCCGCGTCGAACAATACAATGACCGCCGTCATTGCGGCATTCGAAAGCGCGTATCGACAGGCCGCAACTATCGCCGTCAATGAAACGCTCGCAGCCCTGACCGCCGTCGCCACGCAGCCGGCGTCGGCCGACTCTGGCGGTTGAAATTGACACTCGGTTCTCGAGGCCGACGGATGTCACGTAGGAGCCGCGGCGCCGTTGTCGTTCTCGTCACCTGTTTCCTTGTCGCCCGGTCGCTCGCTGCCGAGGAGCTGATCGGCGTGGCCACGCGCGTCTTCGATGGCGACAGCTTCATCATGAGGGTCATCGAAGGACCCGAGGTCGATGTGCGGCTGGGCGAGATCGACGCACCCGAGAAGGATCAGCCGTACGCCGACATCGCGCGCTCGGCGTTGCGCGGCATGATCCTCGATCGCAAGCTCAGGGTGGTGGTGTTCGATACCGACCGCTACGACCGCAAGGTGGCGCGCGTGTATCGTGTCGCCGACGGCGTCGATATCAATGCAGAACTCGTTCGCCGCGGCCATGTGTGGGTCTATCGACGCCGCGTGAAGGACAAGTCTCTCTACGATCTCGAGCGCACCGCGCGAGACAAGCAATTGGGGCTTTGGGCGCTGCCCGAAGCTGACCGCGAGCCGCCCTGGCGCTGGCGCCGCACCCACCCGCGGCAGCGCAACGATGCTCCTCAGAACGTCGATAAGCCGGTGGCTTCCATCAGCCGGTAGCGCCAGTAGCGGGTGAACGACTGGTCCTCGTACGTGGGGAAGTCGGTGGTGAATTCGCGTAGCGCCACCGGGTCGTTCTGCCACAGCGTCTCGAAGTAATCGATCAGTTGCTGCGCCAGCGGAGTGGCGAGCCCGGTCTCGAGCGCGACATTGGTTTCGAGGTTGTAGCCGTCGATGTTGCGGCGGGTGAAGTTCGCGGAGCCCAAGAGCGCAAAGAGTGAGTCCGCGCGTTGCACCAGCGCCAGCTTGGTGTGGAACTGTTCGCCGTGCGTGCGATACCAGCGGATCTCGATCCTGGCGCCGCTGCGCCTGCGCAGCTCGGCAGCGACGGGGCGATTCGGGACGCCATCCTTGATGCGCCCGAAGGCGTCCTTGTTGGGATCGAGCATCAGGCGAACGTGCACACCGCGTGCGGCTGCGTCGATGAGTTGGTCCACTGTGTCGCGATCCGACAGATAGAAGATCGCGATGAGGATCGACTCGCCGGCCTCAGTGGTGCGAATGGCGCTCAGGAGCGAGTCCTTGATCGCGCTCTCGGAGACCAGCCGGAGGCGCGCGACGTTCGTCGATTCCTCGGTGACCGTCGCCGACGGCAACTGCCAATCGCCCGTCCAGCCCGAGAACCGTGCGACTTCGAGCTCGCTTGCCAGCGCCGCCTCGGCGGTGGCGCCCGAAAACTCCAGGCCGATGTTGGAATGCGCGCTGCTCGCGTCGTGTGGATTGGCGGAAGTCACCAGCGCGACCAGCCGGCCCGCACCGTTGTCCGCGACGATCAGCTTGCGATGATTGGCCTTGAAGTTGAGGAGCCTGAGCCACGCATTCAGGCTGAGTTTGGCGGGACCCGTGTCGAGTGGATTGGGGAGCGAGCCTGCCCCTTGTGCGCCTTCCGTCCACCACTTGATCGCCAAGCGCCACAGCGCCGAATAGATGGGATTGGAGTCGCGCAGCCGATCGAGATCAGTCAGCACGATATCGACACCCGCGGCGCGCAATGCGTCGAGGTCAGCGGATGGCACGCTTCCGTAGATGTCGTTGATGGGATCGGTGATGAAGAGGACGCGCAGCTCGGGCAGCGCGGCGCGGCGCGCGAGCAGCCGCTCCCTGAGCTCATTGCTCAACGCACGGTGCGCCGCCGGCGCATCGTCACCCGCCGATCCGCGATGGCCGTTGAAGAGAAACCAGTCGAGGACAATGAATTTCTGCGCGGTGTCGATGATGCGGAACACCTCGTCGAAGATCTGTTGACGGATGATGACCTGGCCGCGGCCATCAGTGACCGTAACGTCGGTGAGTAGCTTGAGGTCGCTCAAGGGCACTTCGGCCCATGCGCTCGCCACGTTTGTCCCGGGCGGCATCGGTTTGTAGCTGTGCCACACACCAACCCCTGACCACGCGAGAACCACCGCCAGCAGGGCACCGCGAACGATCCTTCGGCGCCGCCGCCGGCGCCGTTGTCGGGCGGCAACCCGGTCGGTTGCAGACTGCGAATCGGTCGCTGCGGGTAGCGCCATGGGTCGGGGATTGTAGCCGCCCGTCAATCCGACCGTTCGGCCCGTTCGAGGGCCTCGCTCAGGGAAATCCAGCGGGATTCGGCTTCAGCCAGCGCGCGTGACAGCCCCACGCGCTGAGCGAGCGCTCGCTTGAGCTCCTCCTGCATGCCGTCCTGGTACAGGGCAGGGTCGGCGAGACTCGACTCATTGGCACAGCGCTCGTGCTCCAGCCGGGCGATCTCCTCCTCTTGCTCGCTAACCGCCTGCTTTAGCGGGCTCAACCGGTTGCGCCGCTCAGCCTCTGCACGCTTCTGTGCCCGCCGCGAATCGGCGCCGTTGGTGCCGTCGTCGGTCGATGCTTGGTCTGCGTGAGGGACCGATTGCATCAACAGGCGCGCGTAGTCCTCGAGATCGCCATCGAACTCCGTGACGCGTCCACCGGCCAGCATCCACAGAGTATCGGCGACACTGCGAATGAGATGCCGGTCATGCGACACGACGACCAGCGCGCCACCGTAGTCCTGCAGAGCCATGCCCAGCGCGTGACGCATCTCGAGATCGAGATGGTTGGTGGGTTCGTCGAGAAGCAGCAGGTTGGGGCGCTGCGCCACGAGCAATGCGAGCACCAGCCTGGCTTTCTCGCCGCCGGAGAACGGTGCCACCGGTTCGAAGACACGGTCGCCACGAAAGCCCAGTCCGGCGAGGTGATCGCGCAGCACCTGCTCGGGTGCGGCCTGCATGGCGGAACCGCCGTGGCGGCGCAGATGCTCGAACGGGCTCGCGTTGGGATCGAGTTGTTCGAGCTGATGTTGCGCGAAGTAGCCAACCCGCAGATCGGCGGCTTCAATGCGCTGGCCGCTGCTGCCGGTGAGCGTGCCGGCGAGCAGTTTCATCAGGGTGGACTTGCCGGCGCCGTTGCGTCCGAGTATCGCGATCCGGTCGCCGGGGTTAAGCACCAGGCTGACGTCGCTCAACACCGGTCTGTGCGCGTAGCCGGCCGACTGGTCCTCAAGCGCCAGCAGCGGGCGGGGCAGCTTCTCGGGCGGAATAAAGGCGAACTCGAACGGCGCATCGACGTGCGCGGGCGCAATGCGCTGCATGCGTTCCAGGAGCTTCATCCGGCTCTGCGCCTGGCGGGCCTTACTCGCCTTGGCGCGGAAACGCTCGACGAACTGCGTCACGTGGCGAATCTCGCGCTGCTGCTTGTCGTACATCGACTGTTGCAGGGCCAAGTCCGCCGCACGCTGCGTCTCGAACGCGGAATAGTTGCCCGCATACGCGCGGATCGACTGACGTTCCAGGTGCGCGATCCGTGACACCACGCGGTCTAGGAACTCGCGGTCGTGCGCGATCAGGAGCAGGGTGCCGCGGTACTCATTGAGCCAGGACTCGAGCCAGATGATGGCGTCGAGGTCGAGATGGTTGGTGGGTTCGTCGAGGAGCAGGAGATCGGAACGGCACATCAAGGCGCGCGCGAGATTGAGCCGCATGCGCCAGCCGCCCGAGAAGCTCGCGACCGGGCGCTCGAGTTCCGCCGTCGTGAATCCGACGCCCGCCAGCAAACGCGCGGCGCGGCTCGGCGCCGCGTAACCGTCGAGCGCCGCGTAACGGCCGTGCAGGTCGGCGAGTCGCGTTCCGTCGTGATCGGCCTGCGACGCGGCGATCGCGAGCTCCACCGCGCGCAACTCGGTATCACCATCCATTACATAGTCGATGGCGCTTCGCGTCGAAGCGGGCGTCTCCTGCTCGACCGATGCGATGCTGAGTCCGGCCGGGCGGCTGAAGTCGCCGGCATCCGCGTGCAGCTCGCCGCGGATCAGCGCCAGCAGGCTCGATTTGCCGCTGCCATTGGCGCCGGTGATGCCGACCTTCTCGCCGCGATAGATCGTGAAGGTCGCGCTCTCGAAGAGCACGCGCGTGCCGCGGCGGAGCTGGACGTTCCGGAAGTTGAGCATCGTATGTCAAACCCGAACGGTTTCAGGCCGCGTTTCACCGGGAGAGCGCTGATAGTGTCACCGGTCGGCGGGAGGTGCGGCAATGCGTCTGGTCATGCGGATGGATTCTCGAGTCTTGGGTTTGTTACTGGCCGTGATCCTGCTTGCTGCCGCGACGGGGGCGCAGGCGCGGCATTGGGGCGGCGATGTCGAGGTCGAGGTCATCGGCGACGGCGGCCAGACGTTTGCGACGTATCCCCTCGAGCGTCGCTCGAGGGGATACGTCTATCGCGCGTATCTCGAGGCGCGGAACCAGACGCCTTACCGGATTCGGGTGCACAATCGCGGCAGTGGCCGTGTCGGCCTCGTCATGGCCGTTGACGGCCGCAACATCATTTCCGGCGAAAAGTCCCAGCTCGCCCGGGGCGAGTCGATGTACATCCTCGATGGCTGGGAGAGCGCAACCTACGAGGGGTGGCGCACCAGCAAGGAACACGTGAACGAGTTCTACTTTACGCGCTGGAAGGACTCCTATGCCGAAGCGTTCGGTGATCGCTCGGCACGCGGCGTGATCGCGGTGGCCGTCTACAGGGAGCGCGCGCCGGACCTGCAGTCCCTGCGAAAAGATGCCCCAGCCGCTGCCGAACGCAGTGCACAGGCGCCGGCATCGCCGGGCGTCCAGGATGAAGTCGCGAAAAATCAGCCCGGCACCGGCTTCGGTGAAGAGATCCATTCGCCGGCACGAGTCGTCGCTTTCGAGGCCCAACGAGCACCCGCCTTGAAATACTTCATCAAATATGAATGGCGTGACACGCTGTGCCGGAAGGGTGTGATCGACTGCGAGCCCCACGAGCGCAATCGATTCTGGGACGAGGATGAGGATCGGCTGGGGTTTGCGCCGTATCCGCCGGGGAAGTGAGGAGGGTTGGCAGTTGTCAGTTGGCAGTAAGATTAAGGGTCGCCGAGAATATTGACCGTCAACCGTCAACCGTCAACCGTCAACCTCTTCTCGCCCTCACGCAAACAACCTCACTATGTTACTGCTGCCCGCCTGTTGCGCGACCAGCATCGCCAGGAATTCCTCGGCGCTCATCGCATCCCCGAACAGCCGGCCCTGAGCGTAATGGCAGTTGTGGAGCCGCAGGAATGCCAGCTGTTCCTCGGACTCCACGCCCTCGGCGACCACGTCCATCTCGAGGCTGCGACCCATGTCGATGATGGTGCGCACGATGGTGGCGTTGTCGTTGTCGATCGATGCATCGCGCACGAATGACTGGTCGATCTTGAGCGTGCCGATGGGAAACTGCTTGAGCGCGCTCAAGCTCGAATAGCCAGTGCCGAAATCGTCGATCGAGAGGTGCAGTCCCATCGAGTAGAGCTCGTTGAGAAGCCTCACCGTGCGTTTGGCATCCGCCATCAGGGTCGTTTCGGTGATCTCGAGCTCGAAACAGGTGGGCGACACGCCGTGTTTCTTGAACACGGAACGGAAGCGCGTGATGAAGCTCGCCTGCCTGAGCTGCTTGAGCGACAGATTGATCGAGACCCGGCCCGGATCCGTGAGCTGATCCTGCCAGCGACGGTAATCGTCACACACGCGGTTGAGCACCCATTCGCCGATGTCGAGAATCAGGTTTGTTTCCTCGGCCAGCGGGATGAATTGCGAAGGCGGGATGTCGCCGTGGCCTGGCAGCCGCCAGCGCAGCAGCGCCTCGGCCCCGACGATGTGACCGTTGTGCAGGTTGATCTTGGGTTGATACTGGATCACCAGCTCGTCGCGCTCGAGTGCGCGCCGGAGCTTGCTCTTGAGCATCAACCGCTCGACCGCGGCCGCGTTCATCTCGGGCGAATAGAACGCGAACGTATTGCCACCGTTCTGCTTCGCGTAGTACATGGCGGCATCCGCATTGCGGATGAGATCGATGACGTTCTCCGCGTCCATGGGGCAGAAAGCCACGCCGACGCTCGCGGTCAGGAACACCTCCTGCTGCTCCAGGTAGAACGCCTTGCTGATCTCGTTCAGGATGATGCGCGCGAGGTTGGCGATGGGACCGCGGTGGTCGGTCTCGGGATCGCGCGGCAGGCTCTCGATGAACAGCGCGAACTCGTCGCCCGCCAGCCGGCCGAGCACCGTTTCCTTCGGCAGCGCGTGAGACAGCCGCTCGGTGAGGATCTCGAGCGTGCGATCCCCGGCGGAGTGACCAAAGGTGTCGTTCACTTCCTTGAAGTGATCCATGTCGAGGTAGAGCAGGGCCAGGCCAGCGCCGCTGCGCGCAGCGCGCGCAATCGCCTGCTGCAGCAGGTGCTGGAACTGCATGCGATTCGGGATCTTGGTGAGCGTGTCGTAGCGCGCCAGATAGCGGATGCGGCGTTCGGCGCGCTTGCGCTCGGTGATGTTGTGCGCGACGAAGATGTTGCCCTGGAACTGCGGGTCCTCGGTGGTGATCTGCGAGCCCGAGAAGGACACCGGGATCGTCTGTCCGCTGCGCGTGCACACCACCGTCTCACGCGTGTCCTGCGACTGCGCGGCCTCGTCGATCGAGAAAGTGGCGCGTTCGTTCTCCGCGATGATGAAGAGCAACGACTTGCCGATGAGGTCCTCCTCGCCGTAGCCGAGGAGCCGGCGGGCTGCATCGTTCGCGCCCTTGATGGTGCCGTCCGGCGAGGTGACCAGCACCGCATCGCTCATGCTGTTGAGCACGATGTTGAGGTAGTTCTTGGTGATGGTCGTCTGGCGCAGCTTGACGCGCATGCGTTCGAGCGCCTGCTGCAGGTCGCCGAGCTCGTCGTGCCGCGCGACGCTGAAGGGACGCGTGTAGTCGCCTTGGCCGATGCGATCGGCGCTGCGGATGAGCGCGCTGATCGGCCGCTCGATGCGTCGCGCCAGAATCCAGGCGCCGACCAGCCCGAGCCCGATGAGCAATGCGCAGATGGTGCCGATGAGTGCAAGCAGGTTCACCAAATGCCGTTGCTGCGAGCTGTCGACGTCGTTGGTGAGCTGTGCGAGCGTGCTGTCGATCATCGCCGGCGACATCGACACCGTCAGCACGCCGTCTCGTTGCTTCTGTTCCTGATCCTTGCCGGGCGCCGGGCTCTGAATCACGCGCGACACGACGACCGGTTCGCGCCTGGATGCCGGGGTGGGATTGGTTACGGAGAATACGGACGTGCCGAGACCATCCTGCAGCTCGATCGCCGCCACGTCCTTGAGCGTCAGCATCTCATTCGCGATCGCGGACGCCGCCGACCAGTCGTTCGCGGCGAGTGCCGGTGCCAACCTGCGGAGCGCCGTGTCGGCGATGGCGGCCGCGCGCGCCTCGAGCTCACTGCCGAGCCGCGAGTCGACGGCGCGGTAGGCGAGCACGTTGAGTCGCGTCGCATCGAGGCGGTACTGCCAGAACAGAACGCCCGCTAGCAACAGCGCAACGAATGCGCCGATCCCGAGCGCGCTCAGGACGTATTTGGTCTTCAGGCTATGCGCGGTCACCACAATTCTATTGCCTGTCGGGCCTTGCCACGCCTGTCAGGCGCGGGATGCCCATGGGGCATTAAAGCTGGCTTCTGGGCTCTTCAGTCCCCGGCTTGCCGGGGTCTGGGCTTCGCGTATCCCTTTGTGGCCCAGTTATTTATTGGCTGAATCATACTATCAATGTGAGATTGGAATGAATGGAAATCACTTCGCTGCACTGCGATCAGCGAATCCGGGCGCGGCGCCGCCCTCTACAATCGGGGCCCGCGGAGGACTGCCCCATGAGAGTCGCGATCGGTTCCGACACCGTGTGCCCGTGGTGTTACGCCGGAAAGAAACGCCTCGAGTTCGCAGTTCACGCGCTACGCCCGCCCGGCTGGCCCATGCGGCAGCGAAGGGGAATCGGACTGCAATATGTTAAATGCTCTGCGAGGCGTACTTCGAGGCAGGCCAAAACCCCGGCAATCCTGCAGGTGTTCGAGCGCTTGCAGCGCCCGGCCCGTGCGTTCTGAATAGTGGATGGCTTGCTTGCAGCTCACCGGCCAATGTCATTGCGGGGCGCTTGCAGTGGAGTTCGACACCGAGCTGCCACCGGAACAGATCCAGGTGCGCGCGTGTCAATGCGGATTCTGCCGCGCGCACGGCGCGCTGAGTGTCACTGACCCGGCCGGGCTGCTGACTTTCCGGGCCAGGGATTCCTCGCTGCTGGTACGTTATCGCTTCGGCCTGAAGCTTGCCGATTTCCTGCTGTGTTCACGTTGCGGGACGTACATCGGCGCATTCATGCAGGAAGAGGCTCGCAGCTTCGGCGTGCTGAACATCTGCGTCCTCGTCGAGCGCGATCGCTTTGGCACGCCGACCTTGATGCACTACGACGGCGAGACGCCCGAATCGCGACTGCAGCGTCGACGCGAGCGCTGGACGCCAGCGCGACTCGTGACCTGATGAACGAACTCGAACTGACCGGGCGCGCACGCACTCACATCGTCGACGTCATCGACCCGCGTTGCCTCCTGCATCGCGATGCCGTGCAGCCCTTCCTCGACATGCGCGCTACCGCCGCAGTCGCCGGCATCGATCTCGTGCCGGTGAGCAGCTTCCGCGACTTCGACGCACAGCTGAAGATCTGGAACGAGAAGTATCGCGGCGAGCGCCAGCTCTACGATCGCGAAGGACGCCCGCTCGAGCGCTCGGGCTTGAGTGAGCCGGAGCTGATCGAGGCGCTCCTGTGCTGGTCGGCCGTGCCTGGCGCGAGCCGCCATCACTGGGGCACCGAGATCGATGTCATCGATCGGCACGCGCTGCCCGCCGGCCAGGGAGTGAAACTTTTGCCGGTCGAATTCGGGCCCATGGGGCCGTTCTCGCGCTTGAACCGCTGGCTGGATGAGCACATGGGCGCCTATGGATTCTTCCGGCCCTATCGCATCGCTCGCGGGGGCGTTTCTCCGGAGCCTTGGCACCTGAGCTACGGCCCGGTGGCCGAGGTGGCGCTCGAACGGATGACGGTGTCCGTCTTGAGGAGCGCGCTGGAAGAGCGGGAGGTCGAGGGGAAAGCGACCGTCTTAAGCCGGCTGGTGGAGATCCATCGACGCTACGTTGCGAGCGTCGATGTCCCCGAGCGGTCGTCACCGGCCTGAAGCATCCGCGCGGCGTCGCTGCATCGACGCGACAAGCTGCTCTCGCAGCAGCGGGAAGGCGCGCATGAAGCGCACCGGGAAGAAGCGTTTGAAGCGCCACAGTTTCAGGTAGCGGCGCGGCAGTACGGCATAAAACTGGCCTGCGGCAGCGAGCTGAGCGGCATTCACATCGAGCATGCCGACGTTCCAGCCACCCGCGGCAAGCCGGCGCGCGATCTCGAGGCCTAGGCCACTGGCCGCGCCGGTGATGAAGGCGCGCTTGGCGGGCAATCGGCGACTCAGGCGCTCAACCGCGGTCGTCACGCCCTCGACCAGACTTCTTTGAGGTGTCCAAGCATCAGCGAGCGGATGTTCTGCAGCGGCGCGTCGTGGGACGTGAAGCAGGGTGGATTGCGGCGGAGCAGCGGCCAACTCTCGGTTCGCAGGATCTCGGCGAGATAGGCGAGGTTCTGCTGGATCGCTTCCATGTACGGATTGCGCCCGCCGAACAACGGCTCGATGTATCGATAGGCGCCACCGAATTCGCCGTCGAGCCGCTTCGAACGCACTTCCTCGAAAAACTTTGGCGTCTGGCGGAGCAAGTCGAGGCCCGAGCTGTAACGGATGTTCAAGCCACCCGTCTGGACGTACGGCGTCGCCACGCCGCCCAGCACGAACTCGGGATAGAGACGGTCGCGGCATTTCTCCAGGTAACAGCGATCCGCCATCTGCGCGATCATGTCCGCGGTGCCGATCAGGTGGCCGACCTTGCGATCGCGCTCGTCGGCCAGGTGGATCTGGTCGAACTGCACCTCGTAGCCGGTGAAGTGAACGATGCGCGTGGCCACCGGCACCCAGTCCTCCATGCCGATCGTCGGCAGATAGCGTGCGAGGAAACGCGCGCTGCGAGTGACGTGGTTGAGAGTGAACTCTGCGCCGTTGCGGTGAGCATGATCCGCGGTTTCGCGGATATAACCCGAATCGTGGAACAGCGCGGTCACCACGCCCATCGTGGCGCGATCAGCCTCGAGCCGCGATTCGCCGCCGTGCTCGTGCTCGTAGCCGGCGAGCAGGCGCGCCATGGCGAGCGTCATGTCGAGGGTGTGCTGGCGATCGTGATAGACGGTGTCGACGCCGTGAAAGCCGGGCATGTTGCCCGAGAAGAGCTTCTCGAAATCCTCGAAAGCCTGCGCGGCGCGCTCGAACGAAGCGCCGGGCCAGGAAGCATGAAAGAGCTGCTCGACGGCGTCCGAGACCGCGGGCACCGAGCTCACCTGCACGGTGTTGCTGACGTCGTAATCGTTGCGTCGCGTTCTGGACATCATCGCTGGTGCGCGCATTGGCGCACAGCGTCCCCCCTCGTTGATTGCAATCAGTCTAGGGGCAATTCGACCGAAAAACTATGCGTCAGGTAACCCCTCGGCTAGCCTGGATGCGACATAAGCGCTGGGAGATCGAATGCCGCCAGCACCGGGGCGTGGTCCGACGGCCGTTCCCAGGTCCGCGGTTCGCGATCGATGCGGCACGCCGTACAACGCGCGGCGAGCGTCGGATTGGCGAGCACCAGATCGATGCGCAGGCCGTGGTTGCGGCGAAACGCCGCAGCGCGATAGTCCCACCAGCTGTAAGTGCCGGCGGGTTGTTCGAAGCGGCGGAACACATCCTCGAGTCCGAGCCTGAGCAGCGATCGCAGCGCCTCGCGCTCCGGCGCGCTCACGTGGACGGATCCTTCCCACGCCTGCGGATCGTGCACGTCGCGATCCTCGGGCGCGATGTTGCAGTCGCCGAGCACGACCAGATACGGATGCAGTTTGAGTTCCGCAGCGAGCCAGTCGCGCAGTGCCCCGAGCCACTTGAGCTTGTAAGCGTACTTCTCCGAGCCGACTTCCTGTCCGTTGGGGACATAGACGTTGATGACGCGCAGATCGCCAAACGTCGCGGCGAGCACGCGCCGCTGTGGATCCTCGAACTCCGGGATGTCTCGCGCGATGTCGCGGCCCTGGGCGCGCGCCAGGATCGCCACGCCGTTGTAGGTCTTCTGGCCGTTGAAGATCACGTGCCAGCCGGCTTGCTCGATCTCCGCCTTGGGGAAATCCGCATCCGGCAGTTTCAATTCCTGTAGAGCGACCAGGTCGAGAGCGTTGCCATTGAGCCAGGTCAAAAGGTGCGGCATGCGCACGCGCAAACTGTTGACGTTCCAGGTCGCCAGCTGCATGGCTCGCGTGTCCTCAGTACACCTTGAGGCCGCCGTACTTGCGTCGTACTCGCTGCTCCAGCGAGCGATATCCCCACCAGAATCCGAGCGCGAGCGCGAGTGCGATGCCACCGGTGAACCACAATGCGAGAACGACACGCGAGTTCCTGGCGGGCTGCGCCGCTTCGACCGGAATCTCATCCTCTGGTCTCGCTGCAGGGGCGACTGTTCTTGCCTGCAGCGCGGCGACCTCGCGGCGTGCGCTCGCCAACTCGCTCTCGAGCTGCGAGTTGCGACCCTGCAAATTCTTGAGATCCGCGCTGGCGCCAGCCTGCGTGCGTGCCGCCGAGCGCAGCTGCTCGTTCTCCGCGGTGAGCGCCTCGAGTCGAGCGGCGAGCGGCAGATTGACCTCGAGATAGGCCGCGCTGATCCATCCCTCGCTGCCATCACTCAAGCGCACCATCGCCGCCTCGCCCTCGCGGTTGATCAGTTCCACGGCATCGGCGCTGTGCACGGTCGAGATGCGATCGCCGTCGAGCGAGGGCTGGGCGTACACGCCAACCTCGAGCTTTTCGGTCACGTAATACGTTTGCGCTGCCACCGGGAAGGCGGCGAGCGCGAGCAGCGGTGCGTAAAGTGCTTTCATGCGGCGATTCCAATCTGCCTGAGCAGTGGCTTGATGTCGGGCTTGCGGCCGCGGAACTCGACGAAGGCTTCGAGCGCGTCGCGGCTGCCGCCGCGGGAGAGGATCGTTTCGAGGAAGCGGCGGGCCACGCCGTCGTTGAAGACACCGGCCTCCTCGAACGCGGCGAAGGCATCGGCCGCGAGCACTTCGGCCCACTTATAGCTGTAATAACCGGCCGCGTAACCGCCCGCGAAGATGTGTCCGAAGCTGTGGGCGAACCGATTGAACTCCGGGACCGGGACGACGGCGACCTGCGCGCGGACCTCGCGCAGCGTTTCGGCGACCCGTGCGCCGCGCTCCGGCTGGTACTCGCTGTGCAGGCGAAGGTCGAAGAGCGCGAACTCGATTTGCCGCACGGCCTTGAGCACGGCATGGAACGTGCGCGACCCCTTGAGCCGCTCGATCATCTGCCGCGGCAGCGGCGCTCCGGTATCGACGTGACCCGAGATCAGCGGCAGCACGTCGGGATGCCAGGCGTAGTTCTCCATGAACTGGCTCGGCAGCTCCACCGCGTCCCACGGTACCCCGTTGATTCCTGCCAGGCTCGGATAGCGCACGCGCGTCAGCATGTGATGCAGCCCATGGCCGAACTCGTGGAACAGCGTCACCACCTCGTCGTGAGTCAGGAGCGCCGGTCGCGCGCTGGCCGGCGGTAGAAAATTGCACACCAGGTAGGCGACCGGTAGCTCGCGGCGCGAGCCGAGTTCGAGACGGCCGAGACATTCATCCATCCAGGCGCCGCTGCGCTTGTGAGGCCGCGCGTAAGGATCGAGATAGAAACCGCCGACCAGTTCCCCCTGCGCGTCACAGATGTCGAAGAAATGCACGTCGGCGTGCCAGGTGGTCACGTCATGACGTTCGCTCAAGTGGATCCCATAGAGGCGCGCGGCCACCTGGAACAGGCCCTCAAGGACCCGCGGCAACGGGAAGTAGGGTCGCAGTTCCTCGGCGGAGATTGCGAAGCGCTCGCGCTGCAGCCGCTCCGCATGAAACGGTACGTCCCACGCCTCGAGTTTCGTGCCCGCGAAGGTCTCGAGCTCTTCGAGCTCGCGGCGCGCCGCCGGCACACAGTGAGCGGCGAGGCTCTCGAGGAACGTGCGCACCTCCTCGGCGGATCGCGCCATCTTGGTGGCGAGCGAGTATTCGGTGTAGTGGGCAAAGCCGACGAGCTGCGCAGCCTCGTGACGCCAGCGCAGGATGCTCTCGACCACCGGCGAGTTGTCCCAGCGCCCGGCGAGCGGGCCTCGGTCCGATGCGCGCGTATTCCAGGCCTGGTAGAACTCGCGCCGCAGCTCGGAGCTTTCGGCATGCGTCAGGACGGCGAGATAGGTGGGCTGGTCGAGCGTCAACAGCCAGCCCGCGGTCCCTTTCTCGCGTGCGAGCGCTTGGGCGCGCGCCACGACCGCTGCGGGCAATCCGCGCAGTTGCGCGGCATCGGTCACTGCGCGGGACCATGCGTTGGCCGAGTCCAGCACATTCTCTTCGAACCTGGCCTGCTCCCGCGCGAGCTTCTGCATCAATTCCTTGAAGCGCGACTTGCGTTCCACATCGAGCGCAACGCCCGCGAGCCGGAAATCGCGCAGCGCGTTCTCGAGGAGCTTGCGTTGTGCGGCGTCGAGCGTGGCGCCTTCGCTCTCGAGGATGCGCGCGTACGCTCGTTGCAGCGTCTCGTTCTGGCCGATCTCCGTCTGATACTCACTGAGGAGCGGCAGGCAGGCGTTGTACGCTCGGCGCAGCGGCTCGGAATTCATCACGCCGTTGAGATGGCCGACCGGAGACCAGGTGCGATTCAACCGGTGCTGCAGGGCTTCGATCGGTTCGACCAGCGCCGCGAACGTCTGGGCGCTGGACGCAAGCAGACCCTGCAACTGCCGACGATTGCTCTCGAGCTGGGTGCGCAAGGCGGGCTCGACGTGTTCCGGGCGGATCGCGTCGAACGCCGGCAGACCCTTCTCGACCAGAAGAGGATTCAGCATGACTTTGAGAACCGGGCGAAAGCTGCTGGAATTGTAGCAGCACCGGTCATGACCACCGGGGAGCGACCACTGAGAGGCTTACTCATGGCTGATTCATTCGACCTTATCGTCATTGGCGGCGGCAGTGGCGGGCTGGCCTGCGCGCAGCGGGCGGCGGAGCATGGAGCACGAGCCGCCATCGTCGAGTCGCATCGGCTCGGCGGCACCTGCGTCAACGTCGGCTGCATCCCCAAGAAGATGATGTGGAACGCTGCCAGCGTCGCCGAGGCGCTGCACGATGCCGCCGACTACGGGTTCGACGTCGAGGTCCGGGGACACAATTGGGCCGCGCTCAAGCGCAAGCGCGACGCGTACATCGTCAAGCTCAATGGCATCTACGAGTCCAATCTCGCCAAGCGTGGCGTCACCCTCGTGCGTGGCCACGCGCGTTTCACGTCCGCGCACGACCTGGATGTGGGAGGCCGCAACCTGCGCGCCGAACGGATCGTCATTGCCACCGGAGGCCGGCCAATCATCCCCAATGTACCTGGTGCCGCCCGCGGCATCAGTTCGGATGGGTTCTTCGAGCTCGAGTCGCGGCCGCCGCGCATCGCCGTCGTCGGCAGCGGCTATGTCGCCGCGGAGCTTTCGGGCGTATTCAGCGCGCTGGGATCGGGCGTTTCAGTGTTCGTCCGCGGCGACCGGTTGTTGCGTCACTTCGACGTGATGCTGGGTGAGGCGCTGATGAAAGAAATGCGCAATGCGGGAATTGAGATCGTGACCCAAGCCGCGCCCGCGGCAATCGAGGATGAAGGGCCGCTGACGCTCCGGTTGAGCGACGGGCGTCGCTTCGGAGATCTTGACTGCGTCCTCTGGGCGATCGGACGCTCAGCGAACACGCACGATCTCGGGCTCGAGCGCTGCGGCGTGCAGGTCGATGGGAACGGATCCATTCCCACCGACTGCTTCCAGAACACCAAGGTGGCGAACATCCATGCCATTGGCGATGTAACTGGTCGCGAGGCGCTCACTCCGGTGGCCATCGCGGCGGGCCGGCGACTCAGCGACCGGCTATATGGCGGCCGGCCCGAGCGCCACCTTGACTACGAGCTGATTCCAACCGTGATTTTCAGTCATCCACCGATCGGCACGGTGGGCCTCACGGAGGAGCAGGCGCGAGCGCAATATGGCGCCGAGGTGCAGGTATTCACTTCGGGATTCGTTCCCCTTTATCACGCGCTCACCACGCGCAAGCCGCGCGCCGAGATGAAGCTCATTACGGGCGGTGGCGAGCGGCGCATCGTCGGCTGCCATGTCATTGGTGCCGGTGCGGATGAGATGTTGCAGGGATTCGCGGTGGCCATCCGCATGGGCGCGACCAAGGCGGATTTCGACGACACCGTCGCCATCCACCCGACCAGCGCCGAAGAGATCGTGACGATGCGCTAAGAAGGGACAGATCTGTGGACCTGTCCCCTCTTGTTACGCTGCGAGAGCTTCGAGGATCGGGCGGGTGTCCGGGCGCACGCCGCGCCACAATTGAAACGATTCCGCCGCCTGTTCGACCAGCATGCCCCATCCCTTGAACGCCTGGCCCGCGTTGTGCTCGCGTGCCCAGCGCGTGAAGCTGGTATCGCCTTTGCCGTAGGCCATGTCGTAACAGATCGTGTGCTTGCCGATGATCCGTGACGGCACCAGCGGCACTTCGCCGTGCAGGCTCGCAGCGGTCGCGTTGATGATCAGATCGAAGGCTATCGATTCGAGCTCGTCAAACGCGCAGGCGGAGACCTGTCCCAGGTCGGCGAATTCCGCTGCCAGATCCTTGGCACGCTGCGCCGTCCGGTTCGCGATCACGACGGCTGCCGGATGCGCCTCGAGCAGCGGCGCGAGCACTCCGCGCGTGGCGCCACCCGCACCGAGGATCAGGATCAGGCGCGAGGCGAGCTCGATTTCGAGGTTGACCGTGAGATCCGTGAGAAGCCCCGCGCCGTCCGTGTTGTCACCGAGCAGCTCGTTGCCCTTGTCCATCATGATGGTGTTGACAGCTGACGCCTGTTCCGCACGCGCCGTGAGGCGGTTCACCAGCTCGGCGGCCGCCGGCTTGTGCGGCACGGTGATATTGAGGCCCCGGCCACCTTGCGTGAAGAACGCGAGCGCGCTGGAGCGGAACTCCTCCGGGGGAACGTCGAACAGACGGTAGCTCAGGTTCTGGCCGGTCTGCTTGGCAAACAGGCCATGGATGAAGGGCGACCAGCTGTGGTCGATCGGATGTCCCATCACTCCATAACGGTCTCGCGCCGCGTTCGAGTCGCCCATACCTTGAGGTCACATCGGGGCTGATCGGGTAGATTGCGTGGGCTGAAATGGGGTAGCGATGATGCCGGTCTTTATACATGAATCTGTCCACTGACGGGAGAGAGCGGCGCGAGCGGTTCACCGAGCTCTGCCGGGCGCTGCGCCCGGACCTGTTCCGTTTCGCTTTCTGGCTGAGCCGGGACCGAACGCTGGCCGAGGACGTCGTGCAGGAGACGCTGTTGCGCGCCTGGCGCGCACGGGATGAGCTGCGGGACGAGAGGGCACTGCGGGCCTGGCTGTGCACCATTGCCAGGCGTGAGCACGCGCGTCTTTACGAGCGCAAGCGCTTGCCGGTGGTGGATATCGATGGGTTGATCGAGCGCGAGGCGGCGATGCTGGCGGTCGCCGATGACACCGAGCTCGAGGATCTGCGCCGCGCGATCTTCCGGCTGGATGACGGTTATCGAGAACCGCTCGTGTTGCAGGTTCTCATGGGATATTCAACCGAGGAGATCGCGCAGCACATGGGACTGAGCACCGCCGCGGTATTGACGCGCCTCTTCCGTGCACGCAATCGCCTGCGCAAGATCGTGGCCGGCGAGCAGGAAGTCGTCGCCTCCGGCCAGGGGATCGAATCCGGATGAACTGCCTCGAGTTCAGACGAATCATTGCCGCCGATCCGGCGCGCCAGAGCGCGGAGCTGGATGAGCATGCGCACGGGTGCGCGCCGTGCGCGGAGTTCGCGCTCGAGATGCGTTCGCTCGACCGCAGGATCGGGGTGGCTCTGCGTGTCCCCGTACCCGACCGAGGCATGCGCGTTCCGTCAGTGATGTCGGCAGCATCGGCACAGAAGCGGTGGGCGCTGGCTGCAAGCATGCTGGTGGCAGTCGTCGCGGCTTCCCTCGTGTGGCTGTCGTTTCCCAGGGCTGCTCTCGCGCACGACGTGGTCGACCATGCTCGCCACGAACCCGAGTCATGGGCCGCAGCCGATGCGGGCGTTCCACCCTCCGCGCTTGCCGACGCGCTGCGCGACTCCGGCATCGCAGCCGAGTCGCGACTGGGCCGCGTGTCCTACGCGCGCAGCTGCTGGTTCCGCGGACACTTCGTGCCCCACCTGGTGGTGCAGGACGAAGGCGGACCGGTGATGGTGCTGGTGATGACGGAGGAAGCCGTGAACGGCAGGCTCACGTTTGCCGAGGAGGGCTATTCAGGGGTGATCCTGCCCGCACGCCGCGGCAGCATCGCGGTGCTCGCGCCTGAAGGTGCGCGGGTGGACACCGTCGCCGCGCGCGTGTTGCAGGCGCTGCAGTGAAAAGGGGTGCCTGTCCCGACGATGGCCGCATTCGCTGTAGCTGGGCGCTTGGCGGCAACGAGCTTTACTACGCCTACCACGACAGCGAGTGGGGTGTTCCCGTGCGGGATGACCGGCGCCACTTCGAGTTTCTAGTTCTCGAAGCAGCCCAGGCGGGGTTGAGCTGGTCGATCGTGCTCAACAAGCGCGACGGCTATCGCCGCGCCTTCGCCGGATTCGATCCCGAGCGCGTCGCCCGCTTCAACAGACGCCGTATCGCCAGACTTCTCGCCAACCCGGCCATCATTCGCAATCGCCTCAAGATCGAGGCTGCGGTCAACAATGCGCGCCGCTTCCTCGAATTGCAGGAAAAGTTCGCCAGTTTCGATCGCTACGTGTGGCAGTTCGTCGGTGGCGCGCCGATACAGAATCGCCACCGGCGCCAGCGGCAGGTGCCTGCAACGAGCCGCGAGTCCGAAGCTCTGTCCAAGGATCTCAAGGACCGGGGTTTTCGCTTTGTGGGCTCGACGGTG
>Ga0180085_1000010_pt1 | contig 48358 bp, 46 predicted proteins | sample EasRiv730_16_10D_FD_123013 | JGI IMG/M metagenome (GOLD analysis project Ga0180085, IMG submission 123013) | Soil microbial communities from meander-bound floodplain in the East River, Colorado, USA - East River metaG ERMLT730_16_10D | ecosystem: Environmental > Terrestrial > Soil > Floodplain ... | reverse complement strand
GGGCTGGTTGCGGTCGCCGCCGAGCGGGGCGGTGAAGAATCATTCTGGTGAGCCGTGGCTCAGGGCGCAGCGCCGGTCGCGTCGGCGGTCGTCTCGCGATCGGAAAGCAGCTCCTGGAACTTGGCCTCATCCAGTTCGACCACTCCGTTCCAGTTGGCGCCTACGGGCACTGTGTTCTGCACGAAGCGCGCCGCGTGCAGCTCGCTTTCAAGACTGGCATCGCTCGCAAGCACCGAAACGGGTACGCCGTGCGCTGCGATCGCAAGCGCTTCGGCTCTTTCCCAATCGATCGTGATCGCCTTTTCCTTGAGCCCGCGATGGACAGTTTCCGGCAGTGCTTTCTCCATGAGCTTGCGCCCGTTCTTTTGCCAGTCGCGCGTGTCGTCCTCCAATGCCCCGAGCGCCTGAACCAGCACGTCCTCGCCATAGCGGCCGAAGAGCAGCGGCTGGTTGACGACGCGGACCTTGGTGCCCATGGGTACCGTGTCGAAAAGCTGCACGATGTCCTCAGGGTAGAGGCGAATGCAGCCATGGCTCGAGCGCATGCCGACACCGTAAGCCTTGTTCGTCCCGTGGATCAGGTAGCCCGGCCAGCCGAGAGTGAATGATTGGCGGCCGAGGGGATTGTCGGGCCCGGGCGGAACCACCGCGGGTAATTCGTCGCCCATCTCGAGATGTTCCTGCCGGATCGACGGCGGCACGCGCCACGTCGGATCGAGCGTGCGCTTGATGATCCTCGTCGTGCCCTCGGGCGTCGCCCAGCCGACGCGTCCGACGCCAATCGGATAGGTGATCACCGTCAATGGCTCGCCCTTCTTGCGCGCTGGGTAATAAAAGAGCCGCATGGCCGGCACGTTGAGGACGATACCCTCACGTGGAGCATTCGGCAGGATGAAACGCGTCGGCAGCACGATCTCGCGACCTGTACCGGGGAGCCACGGGTCCACGCCGGGGTTGGCACGCACGATCTCTTCGTAGCCGAGATTGAATCGCCGCGCGATGTCCGGCAGTGTGTCCTCGGCCGAAGCGACCGTCAGCTGAATGAGCCCAACGACGTCATCGCCGGCCGGATCGAGTGTGAAGCGGTGGGTCGCCACCGGCGCCAACCCGATGGGCTCGACCGCTTCCGGGAGCGCAGGTGCTCTCGGCTTGATCAGCTTATGGATCGGCTCCGAGAGCAGCGAACACGCCGACAGCAGGACTATCGGCGCCAGGAGCCCGATGAACCGCGCCATGCGGGCCTCGCCCGCCTGATTCGTATGTCGATTGCCCGTCATGTTCTCTATGACCCGCCGCGGATTATCGCACTGCCCAAGGTCTCTCCGACACGAGTTCACAATATGACCGGGCGATTGGGCAGTTCGTTCACGTCCCGCGGCTCAGGCGGGAAGTGGCGCTCGATCAGCGCGCTGACCGCCCTGACGCCCACCAGTGCGCCGTCCTTGTAGCATCTTTCATGGAATTCCCGCTCCATCGCGCGGCAGGCGGCTTCCCACTCCGCCGGTTGGACCCGGCCGTCGAAACCGCGATCGGCGACGATCTCGACGTCGCGGTCGGCCAGCAACACGTAGATCAATACGCCGTTGTTGCGGGCCGTATCCCATACTCGCAGGTGCGCGAACACTTCGAGGCCGCGCTGCCTCGGTGTGACGCCGCGCCACAATGCTTGCGGCTCGAGCGCGGTCTCGATAGCAAAGCGCAATTCACCGCTGTGGCGCGATTCGGCGGCGCGGATTTCGTGCTCGATAGCGGCCAGCGCATGCGTGGGGAAACAGCGATGGGTCTGCACGCTGGTCGCAAACAAGTGCCGCAGGAAACGCATCAGGCTCATCTACCAGCTCCCTGACGCCCCACCGCCGCCAAAACCGCCGCCTCCACCACTGAAGCCGCCACCCCCGGATCCGCCGCCACCGAATCCGCCTCCGCCCCAACCGCTGCTCCATCCACCACCGCCGCGCCGTCCATGGCTCGTCCAGCCGCGCGGCCCGCCAAAACCTCCGAAAACGAGGGCGAGAATGAATCCAGCCAAGGCAACGCTCGCGGCGACGGGTAACAGGCGCGTAATGACATAGGCGATGGCCCCGGTAATTCCGCCGGTGGCAAGCGCGCCGCCCATGCGTCCCAACAGGACCCGGAGGATACTGCCACCAATCACCACCAGGACCAGAGCGACCGTGGCCCAGTCCCTGGCGCCCGGTGGCGGCGACCAGCCGCGGTCCGGTTCCGGCAGAGGCTCGCCGTCAATCACCTTGATCATCTGCTCGAGGCCCGCGTCGATGCCGCTGTAGAAATCGCCCTGCTTGAATCGCGGCGAGATCGTCTCTTCGATGATGCGCTTCGCGATGGCGTCGGGCAGTACGCCTTCGAGCCCGTAGCCCACCTCGATGCGCATCCGCCGGTCGTCCTTGGCCACCAGCAGAATCGCGCCGTCATCGATACCCTTGCGGCCAAGCTTCCAGGCTTCCGCGACGCGGATTCCGAACTCCGCAATTTCCTCGGGTTGCGTCGTGGGGACGATCAGCAAAGCGAGCTGGCTGCCCTTTCTCTCCTCGAAGGCCTTGAGCTTCTGTTCGAGCGCGCCACGCTGCGCGGCGGTCAGTGTGCCGGTAAGATCCGTAACGCGCGTGCCGAGCGGCGGAATGTCGACTTGCGCCAAGCTCGCGGCGATCCCGCCGCACAGGAGTGCGGCCGCGAGCGCGAGGCATGGCGTAAAACGCATTGCAGCGCCCGATGCGGCGCAAAAGGTCCTAAGGTTGCGCGGCAGGCGCTTGCGTGCCGAAGTCGACGGTCGGCGGCTTTGAAATCGCCGCTTCGTTCTCGACGCTGAAATTCGGCTTGACCTTGAAGCCGAACAGCATCGCAGTGAGGTTGCTTGGGAACGAGCGCACGGTCGTGTTGTACGCCTGCACGGACTCGATGTAGCGCTTGCGTGCGACCGCGATGCGATTCTCGATGCCTTCGAGCTGCGCCTGCAGGTCGCGGTAGGCGGCGATCGACTTGAGCTCCGGATAGCGCTCCACGACCACGAGTAACCGCGCCAACGCACTGGTGAGCTCGCCCTGCGCATCCTGGAAGCGCTTGAACGCTGCCTCGTCGTTGATCAGCTCGGGCGTGGCCTGGATGGCGCCAACGCGCGAGCGCGCCTCTACGACGGCATCCAGCACATCGCGTTCCTGCGCAGCAGCGCCCTTGACCACGTTGACCAGGTTTGGAACGAGGTCGGCGCGGCGCTGGTATTGATTCAGCACTTCAGACCAGCTCCCCTTGATCTGCTCGTCCGCGGACTGCAGCGTGTTGTAGCCGCAGCCGGAAAGCAGTAGTGATGTCAGCACGATGAATGCAGTGATCGGGCGCATGGAGTGCTCCACGAGAAAGTTGACGGTTAGCGGTTAGCGGTTAGCGGTTAGCGGTTAGCGGTTACTACGAAGTTGGATTCCCTGTCTTGCTGTCAACTGTCAACCGCCAACTGTCCGCCCACGCCACTCACTACTCACTACTCACTATCTACCAGATCTCCACCCTCGCCTCCGGCGCCTTATACAGCCGGTCGCCGGGCTTGACGTCGAAGGCGCGATAGAACTCGCTCATGTTGGCAACGATCCCATTGCAGCGGTACTCGCTGGGGCTGTGCGGATCGGTGAGCAGCCGCGCGCGCATGTCCTCGTCGCGATACTTGCGGCGCCAGATCTGGCTCCAGCCCATGAAGAAACGCTGTTCATGCGTGAAGCCGTCGATGACCGTGCCAGGTTTGCCGCGGCGCGAGAGTTGGTATGCCCTGAACGCCACGGCCAGCCCGGAAAGATCGCCGATGTTCTCGCCCAGTGTCAGCTCACCGTTGACGCTCAACCCATCCAGCGGGCTGTAAAGAGCATATTGCGCCACGAGCTTCCCGGCGCGCAGCTTGAATCGTTCTGCGTCCTCGCTCGTCCACCAATCGCGCAGATTGCCCGCGCCATCGTACTTGCGTCCCTGGTCGTCGAATCCGTGACTGATCTCGTGACCGATCACGGCACCGATCGCACCGTAGTTGGCAGCGTCATCCGCCGCCACGTTGAAGAACGGCGGTTGCAGGATGGCTGCCGGAAAGACGATCTCGTTCATCGACGGGTTGTAGTAGGCGTTCACCGTCTGCGGCGTCATCAGCCATTCGGTGCGATCGATCGGCTTGCCGAGCCTGCCGACGAAACGCGCGTGCTCGACCGCCGCCGAACGCATCAGGTTGCCGACCAGGTCGTCGGGAGTGATCGTTAGCGCGGAGTAGTCCTTCCACTTGTCCGGGTAACCGATCTTGACGGTGAAGCTCGCGAGCTTTTTCTGTGCCTCGAGTTTGGTCGCCGGGCTCATCCACTCAAGTTCGTCGATCGAGAGCTTGAAGGCCGCCAGCAGGTTCGCGACCAGCTCATCCATGCGCCGCTTGGCGTCGGGCTTGAAGTGCTTCTGCACGTACAACCGGCCCGCTATCTCGCCCATCGTGTCATCGATCGATTCGATCGCGCGCTTCCAGCGCGGGCGATTCTCTTCGATACCCTTGAGCGTGCGCCCATGCAAGTCGAAGTGCAGGTCGACGAACTCCGGACTCAGGTAGGGAGCATGGCCGTCGATCAGCTTGTACTTGAGATACGCCTTCCAGTCATCGACCGGAACCTCCTGCACTGCCGCTCCCAGCGCCGTAAAGAAGCTCGGTTGCGAGATCACCAGCTCCTCGGCCGGCACGCCGGCGGCGGCGAAGAATTCCCCCCAGTTGAACCCTGGCGTGAGTTTGTCGGCATCCGCGAGCGTGAACTTGTTGTACCGGGCCAGCGCGTCGCGATTCTGCACTCGCGTCCACTGCGCGGCGGCGAGGCGGGTCTCGAGCGCCATGATGCGTTGCGCGAGCGCCGGCGCATCGGCCAGACCCGAGAGTTCGAGCAGCTGCGCGATGTACGCAAGGTACTTGGCGCGAATACCCACAAACTTTTCATCGGTCTTCAGGTAGTAGTCGCGATCCGGCAGCGTCAGGCCCTTCTGGTACACGTAAGAGATGTAGGCGGTGGCGTTCTTCTCGTCCTGGTCCACGATGAACCAGATCGGGTGCGCGATCCCGATGCGTTGCGAATAGCCGAAGTAGCGGTTGACGTCCGCGGCGCTGGCGATCGCGTCGATGCGCGTCAGTTCAGCCGCCAGTGGCGCGAGACCCAGCGAGTCGGCGCGCGCCGTGTCCATGAAGCTCAGATAGAAGTCGCCGATCTTCCGCGCGTCCGTGCCGGGCTCTTTCGCGGGCGAGTTGGCCGCTTCTTCGACGATCGCGCGCACGTTTGCCTGCGCCTCGTCATCGAGCAGCGTGAAGGAACCGTAGTTGGAACGGTCGGCGGGAATTTGTGTCGATTCGAGCCACCTGCCATTGACGAAGCGGAACAGGTCGTCCTGCGGACGGATGCCGCGATCAAAACCGTCGGGGTCGAGCCCGGAGCCGAGTGACGGAGCGGGAGGTGGCGCGACGGGAATCGGGTCTTCGGGGGCGGCAGCGCAGGCAGTCAAAGAGGCAATGGCGATCATCGTAAGCGTGCGGGTCATCTTGTCCGGTGTCTCGGTTGAGGGTCTTGGGTCGGCCACGGAACCGCCTTGGCGGTTTTGTGCGGCTGAAAACGACCGCTTGGAATCAATGGGGCGCGAAGTATATGCGAACTCGGGCAAGGGGTCAGACTCGCCCGACGCGCAGGTGGATCGGCCAGCTCACGCGACGAATGGCCTCCCCGGGACCCCAGGCTTTCGCGAGCTCCGGGCGCAGCGCTGACACGGGATCCCCGGTCTTGCTCATCCCTCAATCGCTGCACCGCGGACCAGCTGCGCAGATAGCCGATTAGTCCCTCGACATTCCAGCGAGTTACGCATTCGAATGGCGGCACAGGCATCTCGGGGAAGGGAAACGGTATGGTGCGGTAGGCGGCCTCGACATACGCGCGTTCTGGTGGCCAGAACGGCCCCACGACATCGCTGTAGAAACGACTCACCACCGCATCGACCTCATCGGTCACGTGGAACGACGCGTAAGTCCACACCGCCACGACGCCGCCGGGTCTGACGATGCGCCGCACCCCGGCATAAAAGCGCTCGAAATCGAACCAGTGCACTGCTTGCGCGACGGTGACGAGATCGCAGCAGCGATCCTTGAACGGCGTGCGTTCGGCGGTTGCGACCAGGTAATCGATGCTCTCGTGCAAGTGCCGATTGCGGATCTGTGCGACGCTCGCATCCGTGGCGAGCACGGAATCGAAGTGATTGGCGAGATCGACGGCGACCTGCCCGTTTCCGGTCGCGCAGTCCCAGACCCGCTCGTGCCTCGTGCCCAGTGACGCCAGCCATGCGAACAGCTCGGCGGGATACCGGGGCCGATGCGCGGCGTAATCGGTCGACTGGCGTGAGAAATGATCCGGGAAGTTCATGGCGGGCATGGAGTGTATGGGGACAGGCAAAAAAAACCCCAGACCTTTTCAGATCTGGGGTCAGAGAAGCGGACTTTGATGAAGGGAAGGAAAGTCCGCTAGGGGATTCAGTGCAGGCGCGCCCAGTGCAGGATGCGGATGTCTTTCGATTCCATCCGGAGGCTGCGTGCCAGGATCGCGGCGATGTCCTTCATGTCGTTGGCGGCGCGCGGCGAGCGATTGAGCTCCACCACGCCGCTGAACTCGCTCAGTCGTTCCGGCTGCTCGTGCATCAGGAAATGCGTGTAGTACTTGACGCCCATGGGCTCGAAAGATTAGAGAGACGCTTACGTCAAAACTGTGATCAGACGCACAAATCATTGGCTTTTCAGGGATTTTGACGCTTCATGGCGCGTTATCGCCCGCCCGACGCACCCGCTTCCAAGTTCATCACGCCGACCGGCGCTGAACGTTTGAGGAGTGAGCTCGAGCACCTGTGGAAGGTGCTGCGCCCGCAAGTTACCGCGGCGGTTGCGGCGGCGGCTGCGCAGGGCGACCGTTCTGAGAACGCCGAATACACCTACGGCAAACGGCAGCTGCGCGAAATCGATCGGCGCGTGCGCTTCCTGCGCAAGCGCCTCGAGGGCATGGTCATCGTCGAGCAGCGGCCAAGCGACACGAGCCGCGTATTCTTCGGTGCCTGGGTACGAATCGAAGACGACACGGGTGCCGAGCGTCTCCTTCGCATCGTCGGTCCGGACGAGTTCGATCGCAAGGCCGATTTCATCAGCATGGATTCGCCGCTCGGGCGTGCGCTGATGCGCAAGGCGGTCGCCGACGAGGTGAGCGTCGAGCTACCCGGTGGAACGCGGACGTTCGTCGTGCTCGAAATCACCTACGGCGAACATCCAGTGAAATAACCATACCGGTCGCCCGGTCATGCTGGCTGAGTCGATCACTCACGCATTCGCCATGGGCCCTCGCATCGCCGAACAGTCGCGCCTCTTCGTCTGCGCCGCCGCGCTTGTCGCGACGAGCTGCGACGCCGGGAATTCAGCGCCAGTTCACGCGCCCGAATTCACGCATACCAGCGCCGAAGCCTGGATCAATTCTCCGCCGCTGAAGCTGGCCGATTACGGCGGCAGGGTGCTGCTGATCGATGTCTGGACTTTCGACTGCTGGAACTGCTACCGCTCGATCCCATGGCTGCGCAACGTCGAAGCGCGACTGGGTCCAAAGGGTCTTGCACTGCTCGGTGTCCACAGCCCGGAGTTCGCGCACGAGCACGAACGCGCGCGTGTTCTTGTCAAGGTGAAGGAGTTCGGCATCGAGCATCCGGTGATGCTCGACAATGATTTCTCGTACTGGAGTGCCCTCGGCAATCGCTACTGGCCGGCGTTTTACGTCATCGACAAGCAGGGTCGCCTGCGCGGCGCATTCGTCGGCGAGACGCACACAGGCGATGAGCGCGCGAAGCAGATCGAGGCGCTCATCGCTGCATTGCTCACCGAGTGAGGACGGATCCGCGGATCAGGCCGCAGCGACTTTCGACACGTTCAGACGACCCTGACGTTCTTGAACTGCCAGGGATCGTTGGTATCGAGATCCTCGGGGAACAGGCGGCCGCGATCGAACAGCGGGTTCCAGTCGGTGAACTCACCGACGACCGGCCCAAGATACGGCATGCAGACCTCGAGGTTGCGCTGAAAATCCATTTCGTCGGGTTCGATCAGGCCGCGGCTCGGATTCTCGATCGCCCACACCATCCCGGACAGGACTGCCACCGTCACCTGCAGGCTGGTGGCATTGTTGAACGGGATCAGCTTGCGCGCCTCGTCGATCGAGAGCTGGGAGCCGTACCAATAGGCATTCCTCTTGTGCCCCGCGAGCAGCACGCCCAGCTCGTCGATGCCCTTGGTGATGTCCTCCATCATGATCCGTTTGGTGTCCTGCAGGCGCCAGTTGCGGCCAGCGAACTCGTGCACGGACAGTACGGCGTTGTCGGAGGGGTGGTACGCATAATGCGCGGTCGGCCGGTACGCCACGGTCATCCCGTCGCGCACGGTGAAGTAATCCGCGATCGAGATCGATTCGCCGTGGGTGATGAGGAAGCCGTGGAAATGGCCTGCGCGCGGAGTCCAGGTGCGCACGCGCGTGCCGGCCCCCGGCTGATTGAGGAAGATGGCCGCCTGGCAACCGAAGTCGTGGCGTGCGCCATCGCGCGGGAAATTGCGCTCGTGCGTACCCCAGCCGAGCTCGGCGGGCTGCGAGCCCTCGCTCACGAACCCGTCGATGGACCACGTGTTGACGAACTCGCCCGGGTCCTTGGGCCGATTCGAAACCTGCGTGTCACGCTCGGCGATGTGGACCACCCTGACGCCGAGTTTCTGCGCCAGCCGCCCCCATTCCTCGCGGTTGGCCGGCACGCCCATCTTGACGCCGGTGTCGGCGGCGATGTTGAGCAGCGCCTGCTTGACGAAATGTGAGACCAGTCCGGGATTGGCGCCGTGCGTGATCACCGCGGTCGGCGCGCGCGCGTTTCCCTGCCGCAGCGCGAGCGCTTCCTCGCGCAGCGCGTAATTGGAGCGGCGGGAGATGGGGATCGTGGGATCGGTATAACCGCCCGGCCACGGCTCGATGCAGGTGTCGAGATAGAGCGCGCCCTTCTCCCAGCAGAACTTGATCAGCGCGATGCTCGACACGTCCACCGACACGTTGAGCAGGAAATCGCCCCGTCCCACCAGCGGTTCGAGCACGCGCTTGTAGTTGTCGCGTGTCAACGGATTATTGACGAACTTGATGCCGAACTGCGCGGCCTCGCGCTGGCCGGTGTCATCTGCCGTGACGATGGTGATGCGCTCAGGCTTCACACCGCCGAGATGTCGCAGGATCAGCGGCAGTACGCCCTGGCCGATGCTGCCGAAGCCGACAAGAACGATGCGTCCGGGAAAATCGACGTGGATCGGGTAATTGCTCATGATTGATCGATGTGCGAGCTACGACGTGTGCGGCTGCAAGGGGTCGTCAGGTTAGCAGTGAGCAGCGGGATCGCGCCACTCCACGATGCGCGGCGTGCGAATTCCAGCTCAGCTCGCGACGCTCGCCGGTTGCTCGCGCCAGTGCGGCGGATACGTGCGTTCGTAGCCGGGCAGTGCTTCCATGCGCGCAATCCAGCGCGCCAGCGCCGGATAGTTCACTTCCATCGGCAGGAAGCGCGACCGCAGATCGGCCGCTTCGCCGCGGCGAAGCGCGCGCAGCAGCAGCTGGATGCTGGGAAAGATCACGAAGTCAGCAGCCGAGACGCTCTCACCGACGATCCAGTCCGATTTGCTGAGGCGTCCTTCGATGGTGCGCGCTTCATTCCCTACCGTATGCATCGCGCGCGTGATCGCGTCCAGCTCCTTGGAAACACTGCCGGAGAACACCAGCCGCGCGATCTTCATCAGTTGCGGCTCGACGTAGGCCTGGAACTCGCAGATGACGCGCATGATCACGCCCCCCTCTTCCGGCGAGCGGCCGAAGATCGGCGGCTCGGGGTGCTTGAGATCGAGGTAATAGAGGATCGCCAGCGATTCGAAGCAGACGTAGTCACCATCCTTCAGCACTGGCACCTGGCCGCGGAAGTTGAGCTTCAGCATGTGCGGAGACTTCTGCTCCTGCTTGGAGAATTCGAGCAGGTGCGACTCGTATCGCAAGCGCTTGTGTTCGAGCGCCAGCATGACGCGCCAGGAGTATGGACTGCCGCTTCCCCAATAGAGCTCGAGTACCATAGAAAAGCGAATCCCGCGTTTGTGTGGCGGCGGCGTGCGATCCGGCCCGATTGTAGCCACACCACGCGTCACCAAGGAAGATGCAGGACGCGTCAACGCACGACGAGCCGCAAGCCGATCTTCTTATGCTGCAGATCCGGCGGCCGGCGCGGAGTGCTCTGGCTTAGAATCGGTACGCTCATGATTACACCATTGCGAGGCGAAGCCGGTGGACTACACGACGCTGATCGAGCCGGCTGAGCTGGCGCCACATCTCGCCGATCCGGGCTGGGTCGTCGTCGATTGTCGCTTCGACCTCCCCAATCCCTCCGCCGGACCGCAGCAGTACGCCGAGGGACACATCCCCGGCGCACGCTACGCGAACCTCGACGCGGATCTGTCCGGCCCGGTCACGGCGCTCACTGGTCGTCATCCCCTGCCCGATCCCGAGACATTTGCCCGCAAACTGGGTTCGTGGGGCATCGAACAGCCCTCACAGCTCGTCACTTACGACGCTGCGAGTGGTGCGCTCGCCGCCCGATTGTGGTGGATGTTGCGCTGGGTGGGACACCGGAAGGTCGCGGTCCTGAATGGTGGCCTCAAGGCGTGGGTCGAAGCCGGTCAGCCCGTGAACAATCGCGTCCCGGTGATCAGACCCGCGACGTTCACGCATCGCGTCGATCGTGGCGCGGCGGTCAGCGTCGAAGAAGTGATGAGCGGGCTCGCGGATGGCACCCTGTTGTTAGTCGATGCCCGTGCCAGTGATCGCTTCGCCGGCCGGAACGAAACGATCGACCCGGTCGCCGGCCACGTCCCTGGCGCCCGCAATCACCCGTTCCTGAGCAACGTCGATGCCGGGCAGCGCTTTCTGACCGCCGCCGAACTGCGCGAGCGCTGGCGCACGGCGCTCGCCGCTGCCGAGGGACGCGACATCGTCAGCATGTGCGGCTCCGGCGTGACCGCCTGCCACAACCTGCTCGCGCTCGAAGTGGCCGGTCACAGCGGCGCACGTCTGTACGCCGGCTCGTGGAGCGAGTGGATCCGGGATCGGGCGCGCCCGGTGGCGACGCGCTGAATGCATCAGCGCAATTTACTTCTTGCTGCGTTTTGCTATCGTGCGCGCAACTTTTAGCGGGCCCCTAGCGCTCGAGGTGCAGTCGGCAACTGTGGATAACGCTGCGAAGAAGCTTGCGCCAGGCCAGAACTGGAAAATCGAGGACTCGCTCGAACTCTACCAGGTCGAGGCGTGGGGCAAGGGATACTTCGGGATCAATGCCGCCGGTCACGTCGTCGTCCGGCCGGATACGCGCCGCGAGCGTGAGATCGACCTGCTGGAAGTCGTCGAAGGCCTGATCGCGCGCGACCTGCGCGCACCCCTCGTCGTGCGCTTTTCGGACATCCTCGCGCACCGCCTGCGCCACTTGCACGACGCGTTCGCCGGTGCCATCGCGGAGAACGAGTACAAGAACCGCTACGCGGCCGTGTATCCGATCAAGGTGAACCAGCAGCGCCTGGTGGTCGAAGAGGTCTATCGCTACGGGGCGCAGTTCGGGTTCGGGCTCGAGGTGGGTTCCAAGCCAGAGCTCCTAGCGGTCATGGCGATGACCGAAGGAGATTCGGAACGGCTCATCGTCTGCAACGGTTTCAAGGATGACAGCTATATCGAGGCGGTGACCCTCGCCTCCAAGCTCGGGCGCATGATCATCCCGGTGGTGGAGAACTTCTCCGAGCTGCAACTCATCCTCAAGCACTCCGAGCGCTACCAGGTCCGGCCGCGGATCGGCGTGCGCGTGAAGCTCGCCAGCGAAGGCGCCGGGCGCTGGCGCGAGTCGGCCGGCGAGAAATCGAAGTTCGGATTGTTCATTACCGAGATTCTCGAGCTCTTCGAGACGCTCAAGCGCGCCAACATGCTCGATTGCCTGCAACTCGTGCATTGCCATCCCGGAAGCCAACTGCAGGACATCCGGCGCGTCAAGGATTCCATCAACGAGCTCGCGCATGTGTACGCGGAGCTGAAGATCATGGGCGCAGGGCTGCAATACATAGATGTCGGCGGTGGACTCGGCGTCGACTACGACGGCAGCGGCACGAATTTCGAGTCCTCGATGAACTACACGCTCAACGAGTATGCGAATGACGTCGTGTACCGGATCGCCAGTGTCTGCGACGCACGCGACATCCCGCACCCCATGATCATCAGCGAGTCCGGCCGCGCCATCGCCGCACATCACAGCGTGCTCATCTTCAATACCCTGGGGTCCTCCGCGCTCGACAAGTTCCGTGTGGCGGGGCACGTCACCGAGGACTACAACGGCGACGAAGACATCCCGCAGCCGGTGCAGGACCTGTTCGAGGCCTACCGGACTGTGAGCGAGCGGCGGCTGGTCGAGTGCTATCACGATGCACTCCAGGCGCGCGAACAGGCGCTGCAGATGTTCAACCTCGGTTATCTCAATCTCGAGTTCCGCGGACTTGCCGAACGGCTGTACTGGGCGACGTGCGCCAAGATCCGCGACTATTGTCGCAAGCTGAACAACGTACCGGAGGAGCTCGAAGACCTCGAGCCGATACTCAGCGACACGTACTTCTGCAACTTCTCCGTGTTTCAGTCACTGCCCGACAGCTGGGCGATCGGTCAGATTTTCCCGATCATGCCGATCCATCGCCTCGACGAGCGGCCGACGCGCAATGCGGTGCTGGCCGACATCACCTGCGATTCCGACGGCAAGATCGACCGCTTCGTGAGCCATCGGGACGTCAAGCGTGCGCTCGAACTGCACGAGCTCAAGCCCAACGAGGATTATTACCTGGCCGCTTTCCTGGTCGGCGCCTATCAGGAAACGCTCGGCGACCTGCACAACCTGTTCGGCGACACCCACGTGGTCCACATCCGGCTGCATGACGAGGGCGGGTGGTGGATCGAGGAGATCGTCAAGGGCGACACGGCCAACCGCGTGCTCGAGTACATGGAGTACGACGTCGCCGAACTGCATCCGAAGCTCTCGCGCGACTGCGAACGCGCCGTGCGGGAGGGGCGCCTGTCGCTCGCGGAGAGCCAGGTGCTGAAGCGCTTCTACGAGGGCGAGCTGAACGGTTACGCCTATCTCGAGCCCGACGGCGCAGGCTAGACAGCCTCTTCATCTTGGGCGCCGGTGGATGCTTCACCCCGTAAGTCATGTCCAAGACCGCCGAAAACAAGACGTTTTCCGTCGGAGCCTCCATGGATGGATTTACGGCGTTCTTGGAAATGACTTACGGCCGGGGAGCACACCCGGCGCCATCCGAGGTCACCCATGGACACCAAGAGCCTCATCGGCGTTTTTGCCACCGTGTTTCTGGCCGAGCTCGGCGACAAGACCCAGCTTGCCACCCTGCTTTTTGCGGCGAAGAACCCGCAAGCGAAGGGGTTGGTGTTCATCGCGGCCGCGGCAGCTCTGGTGGTGGCTGCCGGTCTGGGCGTGCTGGTGGGCGGATTCATCGCCCAGAACGTCAATACCAGTCTTCTCACTCGCGTCGTCGGGGTCGGCTTCATTCTCATCGGCGCCTGGACGTTGTGGCGCGGCTGAGCCAGGCGTCTGCCGCTCTTGCGTCGCAAAAGCCTGATTCATAGAGGTTTCCACACCCTCCCTAATTTGCCAACGATCAGGTGCTGACGTAAGCTCCTGCCCCGGTTCGTACTCTCATCAATCCTTCCAGCGGGCGTTCGAGTGAGTTCTTCCTTCCAGGCTTCTCGCCCTTCAGCCAGCTTGAGTTGATCTGTGCACGACCAAAGGCGCAGGCCTTCGGTCCGGGCATCCGTGTCTCCATCGATTCACGTGCTCGTACCTGACCTGTAAATTGAAACTGCGGCTCCAGGTTTCGCCCGACCCCAGGGAGGCACGACCGAAGCGCCGCTTGCAGAGTGAGAACTCGAATGACGACGATTTACGTAGGGAATCTGCCTTTCAGCGCCACGGAAGACGAGGTGCGGGGGCTTTTCGAGCACCACGGCAAGGTCGAATCGGTCAAGCTGATCAATGACCGTGAGACCGGACGTCCACGCGGCTTCGGCTTCGTGGAAATGGCTGCGGGTGAGGCCCAGAACGCGATTCAGCAGCTCAATGGCTTCCAGATGGGTGGCCGGCCGCTGCGCGTGAACGAGGCTCAAGAACGTCCGGCGCGCCCGAAGTTCGCCGGCGGTGGCGGTGGCGGACGCGGCCGTTGGTAGGTCTCGACTGACAGGATTTCAAGCTTCGGAACCCCGCCTCGCGCGGGGTTCTTTTTTTCGGGCCGCGAACCCGCCGTGCCCACGATTGACTAACCCGGCCACAGGTAACGAGAAAGACCTCTGACCGACTGCTGGAGAGAAAAACCATGAACCTCAAGATCTCGAGCACCGGACTTACCGCCGCCGCCAGCGCATTGTTGCTCGCGTGCGCAGTACCGACCGCGGCCACTGGCCCGGCGCTGCCGCAAACGGACGCGGCGACAGCGGCGGCCCTCGACGCGGCACTTGCCGGTGCACATCGGTCGGATGCCAACAGCGCACGTGACGGGTACCGGCACCCGAAGGAGACGTTGACGTTTTTCGGGCTGCGACGGGACATGACGCTGGTCGAGTTGTGGCCCGGAACCGGTGGCTGGTACACGGAAGTGCTGGCGCCGGTGCTCAAGGAAAAAGGAACGTATTACGCGGCTCACATTAATCCCGCGGAATCCCCGCAGGGCGCGCAGGACGGGTTGAAGACCTATCGGGCAAAGCTGGCGGCGAATCCCGACGTCTACGGCAAGGTCATCGTGACGGCGCTCGGAGCGAACGCGCTGGAGATCGCGCCACCCGGCGCAGCGGACCTGGTGGTCACCTTTCGCAATATCCACAACTGGATGGGCCGGGAGTGGGCGCCGAAGGCCTTCGAGGCTGCATTCCGCGCGCTCAAACCGGGTGGAGTGCTGGGCGTCGTCGAGCATCGCGGCAACCCGGCGGTACCGCAGGATCCGAAAGCGGCCAGCGGCTATGTCAACGAGGACCACGCCATCCAGCTGATCGAAGCCGCGGGATTCAAGCTGGTCGGACGCTCGGAGATCAACGCCAACCCGAGAGACACCAAGGACTACGAAAAGGGCGTGTGGACATTACCGCCGGCGTATCGGCTCGGAGACAAGGATCGCGCGAAGTACGCTGCGATCGGCGAGAGCGACCGCTTTACCCTGAAGTTCGTCAAGCCGTAAAGAGGCTCAGAACGGATTCCAGGATTTCTCCTTGGTAAAGTGGATGTAGCCGACGCTCGCACCCTGGCGCCAGCCGACGCCAAAGCGTATCGGGGCAACAGTCACATTGCTTGCCCGCGCATAGTGCACCCCGACGCCACCGACGAAGTACAGGCTGCCCTCGACTCCCGGAAAACGCTGAAACAGCGTTTCCTGATCCTGGAGGTTGTAGATCAGCACGAACACCTTGGCGGCATTGCCGCCCACATCGAATCCGATCGACGGTCCCTGCCAGTAGATATCGCGTGATCCCCCGGGCGATTGCAGCGTGCCACGCCCGTAACGGACGCCGACGCCGACGGCGCCCCCGGCCTCCTCGCCCTTGATGAAACCATTCGGTTCACCCTGATCCTTGAATGCCTTGGCGACGACGTCGGCCAGTCCTTTGGCGCCCTCGCCGAAGAACTCCTCCGCCTCCTTCAGCACTTCGTCCTGTTTGTAGGTCTGGCCCTGCTTCTTGGAGCCGGTCTTGTCCGCGCCGACGACGGTCAGCGGCATCGCTACCAGCGCAGCGAGCGCAAGGACGAACAATCGAATGCCGGATCGATGCATCACTTTCACTCCCGAACCTCCAGGTCCTGCGCACCGTGACCGATAGCACCTGAATGAAAGCTTGACACCTACCAGAGGTCGCGCAGCCGCGCGCCGGCATCGATATGTGCGCAAACGGCGACGGTGTGCGCATCGCGAGCTGCGTCGACCGGCGCCGCCATCTCGCGCAGTGTTTCGAGCACGCGTGGCGTCAGAAAGCGGCTGCGCGCGCCGTACACGTGCGCGTCGCCGTACCGGTGCTGCTGCGTAATGTGAAAGCGCAATGGACAGACGAGCTCGAGTTGCGAACGCGCACGCGTCATCGCTACGTACAGGAGCCGCCGCTCTTCCTCGATCTGCGCTGGCTTGCCGCCCGCAAACTCCGATGGGAAGCTGCCGTCGGTGACGTTGAGCACGTACACCGCATCCCATTCCTGTCCCTTAGCCGAGTGCACCGTCGAGAGCACCAGATAATCCTCGTCGAGCAATGGTGGCCCGGCTTCGTCTCCCGATGCCTGCGGCGGATCGAGCGCCAGCTCGGTGAGGAAACGCTCGCGCGACGCGTATTGGGTCGACAGCTGCTCGAGTTGTTCGAGATCGGCGGCACGCACGTGTGCCGCCTCGTACAGATGTTCGAGCTGGGGTTCATACCACTGGCGCGCCAGCCGCGTTTGCCCCGGCCAGGGCGTCGCCGGGTCGCCGAGGGCCGCCAATACCTCGACCAATCCGCTCCAGGCCTCTTTCGCCGCCGGGGGGGCTGCGAGCTGCCGCAGTGAACCCAGTTGGAAACCATTGGATGCGAGCGCATCGACCATGCGCCGCGCATTGGCCGGCCCCATACCGCCCATGAGTTGCAGCACGCGAAACGCCGCAAGAGTATTCCGCGGATTGTCGGCCCAGCGCAGCACGGACAGCAGATCCTTGACGTGCGCTGCTTCGAGGAACTTGAGCCCGCCGTATTTCACGAATGGAATGTGCCGCCGCGTAAGCTCGATCTCGAGCAGGTCGCTGTCGGAGGAACTGCGGAACAGCACCGCCTGCCGCCTGAGCAGCATCCCGGTTTCGCGATTCGCAAGCACCCTCGCCGCCACGTACTGCGCCTGCTGGCGCAGATCGGCAGCGGTCACGAAAGCCGGTTGCTCGCCGCCGCCACGCCGTGCCTGCAGCAGCTTGCGATGCTGGCGCGCGCTTTCCCCGATCAGCACATTGGCCGAATCCAGGATCGGCTGCGTCGAGCGGTAGTTTTCCTCGAGCGTGACGATCGCGGCGGCCGGCGTGTAACGCTGCGGGAACTCGAGGATGTTGTCGACCGTGGCGGCGCGAAAGGAATAGATCGACTGCGCATCGTCGCCCACGACCGTGACTCCCGCCCCATCGGGTTTCAGATGCATCAGGATCTCCGCCTGCAGCGCGTTCGTGTCCTGGTACTCGTCGACGAGCACGTGATCGAATTCCGAGCCGACCGCGTGCGCGAGGGTCTCGTCGCTCATCAGGATCTGCCAGTAGAGCAACAGATCGTCATAGTCGAGCAGCTGATCCGTCTGCTTGCGTTGCGTGTATTCGCGATACAGCCGTTTCAGCTCATCGTGCCAGTCCAGGCACCAGGGGTATTGCTCGCGCAGCGTCTGCTCGAGCTCGCATTGCGTGTTTACGCGGTGCGAATAAATTGCGAGGCACGTGTCCTTGCGGGGAAAGCGCTTATCCTTGCCGGAGAGTCCAAGCTCGTAGCGCGTGACGTCCATGAGATCGGCGCTGTCCCCGCGATCGATGACGCTGAAACCCGGATCGAGACCCAGATTCGACGCGTAGTGACGGAGCAGCCGGTTGGCAATCGAATGAAAGGTCCCCGCCCAGCGCAGTTGTTCGCCCGCACGCGCCGTGACGCCGCGCTCGCGCAACGTCGCATCGACGATGCCCTGCGCGCGCCGGATCATCTCCTGCGCGGCGCGACGCGTGAACGTCAGCAGCAGGAGGCGGTTCGGGTCAGTGCCGGCGAGCACCAGCCAGGCCACCCGATGAGCGAGCGTGTTGGTCTTTCCGGTCCCGGCACCGGCGATGACGGGCAGTGGCCCCGCTTGCCAGCCGCTACCGTGCGATGCCGCTCGGCCATATTCGGCGGCGTGACGCTGCGCGGCATTGAGACTCTCGAAGCTGGTCGGCGACATCAAGCCGCGACTATATTGCGAGACTGTATGTTTATCCAGATGGTGACCGGGCAAGCTCCGCTAGGCAGGATGACCGCCCCGGTCCTTGGCCATTGCGAAACTCCACTCACATGGAAACATTCACCTCTGTCGGCCTGCTGGTGCGTTTCCTGCTCGCGCTGGCGCTGGTCCTGATCACGTTCAATCCTTCGGGTCATTCATTCCTGCACTGGTTGGCGAATGGATTTCCCGCGGTGACACCGCTCAAGGTCGCCACGGGGCTCGCCCTGCTGATCGCCTGGATCGTGTTCATTCGCGCCACGCTGCAGTCGATCGGCATCGTCGGCGTGGTGCTCATGGGCCTCTTCTTCGTTGCGCTCATCTGGCTCCTGGTGTCCTGGGGCTGGATCGACATGACCAACAAGGGCGCGGTCATCTGGATCGCGCTGGTCATCGTGTCGCTGGTGCTGACCGCCGGACTCTCCTGGGCCCATATCAGGCGACGGCTCGCGGGGCAGACCTCCGTCGACGAAGTGGAAGAGCCGTAACGTGCCGGTGGTCGCCAAACGCACGGTTTTCGAGGGCCGCATGATCACGGTCAACGTCGAGCGCGTCGAGTTGCCAAATGGGGTTACCTCCGACCTCGAAATCATTCGCCACCCCGGGGGCGCGGCGATCATCGCGGTGAATGTGGCCGGCGAGGTCTGCCTGCTCCGACAGTTTCGACACGCCATCGACGGTTGGCTGCTGGAATTACCGGCCGGGAAGCGCGACGACGGCGAGCAACCGCTGCTCACGGCACAGCGCGAGCTCCACGAGGAGACCGGGCTGTCGGCGGAGCGATGGACGCCGCTCGGAGAATATGTGAGCTCGCCCGGAGTGCTCACGGAAATCGTTCATCTGTTTCTTGCCACCCGCCTGGTGATGGGCGAAGCCCGTCCCGAGGCGGGAGAGGTCTTCGAAACGCGATGGCTGCCGCTGGAGCAGGCACTGGCGCTGGCCCTCGCGGGCGACATCACCGATGGCAAGACGGTGGTCGGGCTCGCGCGCGCAGCAGAGAGGATTAAGTCAAAGTATGAACCGTGACATCGCGCACGACCGGCGTAGCGTTCAATTGAATATTCTGTGAGGCACTACGACGGGGGAAGCTGTCCGATCGGCGGGCGGCGAAACAATCTGAACAACAAATGCGATCTGCCCACTGGTCGCAACAATCCGGACGAACGGACAGGCCAGGTGCGATTCGACGACCGCGGTAATGCCGTGTGGGAAACATGGCAGGGCCGGCGGCTCGAGCATCCTGCGCTCGCGCTCGCACAGGATCAGCCGGCGCGCGACGGCCACAGGACCAACTCAAGTGGACTGCGCAGCGGCTACGACCCCTACGACAGCGGCGCGCTCGGAAGGAACGGCCAACGTCGCAGCAAGAACCTGCGCGCACTTTCAAAATGGATTGAACTGCAGAGAAGTCGCGGCGACTGAACGGGCGGTCGCGTCCGCGCACGGTGCGCACGATCAGTGCGCGTGCCCGATCTCGATGAGACGAATCTTCGGCGCGTGTGTCAGTCGGTAGAAATGCCTGAGCGCGCGAACCAGGGCCTCGCAACGCACGCGGCCGCGCTGCAGGAAGCGATCCTCCAGCACGCGACAGAAGCGCGCCGCGTACCGGTTGGCCGAGGCATACAACTCCCTCTTCTGTCGCGTGAGTGCGCTATCGACGCGGGCGCGCTCGAACAACCAATGATGCAGCCGTTGCGGAAAGCGACCCGCTTGCTGCGCACCGAGCAGAAAAAGCGTGATGGCGTACTTATCCACCTCCGCCTGCACCTCCAGCTCGTGGATCGACACCGGCCGGTCGAATCCTGCATTCCACGCCAGGTACTGGAAATGACTGACGCCCTCGAGCGCCGTCCAGAAATCCGCCAGGTTGCCGAGGTGAAGCGCTTGCAGTGGGTCGTGCCAGCTCAGTCGCTGGAGCACGCGTTGATCCACATACAGTGAGACGCGCACGTCGTCGCCGTCCTCCCGGACGAGCAACTCCTCCTCCGAGTCCTGCCTGATCGCCGTGAGATTCTCGCGCCCCAATGCCTTGCGATCCGTAACCAGGAAATCGCGGACGTCGTGCTCGAGCGGGATGTCGTAGATCCGGCCGAGCGATTCCTGCAACTGGCGCAACAGCATGTCAGTGCTGAAACGCGCTGCACGCGCTCGGTGACGGCTCGACGCCTAGCTTGCGCAGCAGGGCATGCGCGCGGCGGCTGCCGGTTTTCATCCAGATCTCGTACAGCCGCAGGATGTCGCGATCGGTGTGCGTGTGCGCCATTTCGCTCACTTCGTTGAGCGCATCCACGACGCGTTGAAACTTCTGCGCGAGCTCGGTGAAGACACCGGCCAGCGCCTGTCCGCGGCCGCGACCCAGGATGTCGCCAAGCGATCCGTAGGCACGACCGCCCATCGCGATGTGGTAGTCGATGTCGATGAGCTTGCGCGCGAAACTTCCCGCAAAGAAACCGGCGATGAACAGCGACACGTCACCGAGGCGCTGCAAGGCGCGATTGCGTTCTGCGGCGCTCGTTGCCTCAAGCGCCTCGGCCAGCATCACCACCAGTGGCTTGATCCGCACGCCCTGCGGTGTTCGCTCATAGAGCGCGTCGGCGCGAGAGAAGAGCGTCAGCAGATTGACGACGTAATGCTCGGTGTGGTCCCTCACCGCAAGCTTCTGGCGCGACATCGCCGCGTGCAGCGCGTCGCGGAAGAACTCCTGCAGGTTGCCGATCGCGATAACTCTGTGTCGCGGGCCCTCGTGCGTCATTGAAGTCGCACCTCCGTAGGGTGACGTTGCGCCGGTCCGGCCGGCAAGACCGTGAAGTCCTGCGTAACATCAGTCGCCTGTTGCGTCGCTTATAGCGAAGCACCGCACAATTTTGCAAGATGATGAATTGGCAGTAGAAAGAGGCGAGTGCTAAACAGCTCACAGATCGGTTATCGTGCAGCCGGCCCGCAGAAAGCAGTCTCCCCGAATGACAAGAATCGCTCCCGCGTGCTCGGCCTGACTCGCTACCAATGGCTGGTGATCGCCGCGGCATGGCTCGGCTGGGGCTTCGACGTCTTCGATGCGCTACTCTTCAATTTCGTCGCGCCGAACTGCATTCCCGTTCTGCTCGATCTCGCGCCCGGTAGCGTCGAAGCTCGCAGCGCGACGCTCTACTGGACGGGCGTGATCACATCGATCCTGCTGATGGGCTGGGCGCTGGGTGGCGTGCTGTTTGGATTGCTCGCGGATCGCATCGGCCGCCAGCGCACGCTCCTGATCACGATCCTGGTGTACAGCGCTGGCACCGGGCTGTGCGCTGCCGCCAACGACATCTCGCAACTGATCGCATTTCGCGCGCTGGCGAGCCTCGGCATCGGTGGTGAATGGGCTGTGGGCGCGGCACTCGTCGCCGAATCCGTGCCCGAATCGCGGCGCATCGAAGCCGGCGCGATTCTCTATACCGCGTCGCCACTGGGATTCGCGCTCGCCGGATTCCTGAACTACCAGATCGCCGGCGTGTGGCTGGTGGATTCGCCGGAATCGTCGTGGCGATTCGTGTTTCTCTGCGGCCTGATCCCGGTGGCAGTGGCGATCGGCGTGCGGGTGTTCCTGCGTGAGTCGGACCGCTGGCAACAGGCGGCGCGCAAATCAGCTGCACCGCCGCTCAGCGCTCTGTTCGCGCCCGGCATACGCGCCAGCACCTTCAGCGGGCTTTTCACCGCGGTGATGGCGCTGCTCGCCTGGTGGAGTTGCAACGCGTTCATCCCGATCCTGGCGTCCAGCCTGGCGCGGGATGCAGCCCTCGCCGGCGGACTCGATGCAGCCGCGACCACGGCACTCGTCGAAGCATGGAAGACGCACGCGGCCAACTGGTTCAGCGTCGGAGCGCTCGCCGGTACACTGCTCGCGATCCCGGTCGCGAAGCGATTCGGCCGGCGGACGATGTTCGCCGCCTACTTCGCACTTTCACTCGCCGCGATACTTGCGAACTTCGGTCTCGACATTCCGCCCGAGTGGCGAATACGCGGCTATTTCGCCATCGGACTCGGCGTGTACGGAATCTTTGCGGCGTTCACGTTCTACCTGCCGGAGCTTTTCCCGACGCGACTTCGCGGCGCCGGCGCGGGCTTCTGCTACAACCTGGGTCGCATCGTGACCGCCGTCGGGCCGTTCCTGGTGGGCGCTGTAGCGATGCGGGCCGGCGGCTCCTCCGCCGACCTGCTCGAAACGCTGCTGTGGGTCGCCGCGATTCCCGTCATCGCGCTGGTGGGAACGCGCTGGATCGTGGAAACAAAGGGGCGGCCATTGCCGCAATAGGAACAATTTGCCTCTAACGCTCGTCATCGGCAGCAAGAACTACTCATCGTGGTCGCTCAGAGCGTGGATATTCCTCAAACACCTCGGGATCGACTTCGATGAGCGCGTGCTGACGCTCTACTCCCCGGAATTCTACGAGGAGATCGGCAAGATCAGCCCGGCGCAGCGCGTGCCGGTGCTTCTGGACGGCGATCTGCGCATCTGGGATTCGCTGGCGATCTGCGAGTACCTGGTGGAAAAGTCCGGCCGCGGCTGGCCGAAGGACACCGCGGCACGAGCGCACGCGCGCGCGATCAGCGCGGAGATGCATTCCGGCTTTCAGGCGCTGCGCGACGCGTGCCCCTTCAATGCGCGCGCCCGCAATCGTCATGTGCCCCAGACACCCGAGTTGCTGGCAAGTGCGCGACGCATCGACCAGCTGTGGGAGGACTGCCGGCGCCGCTTCGGCCGCGGTGGCCCATGGCTCTTCGGTGAGTACTCGATCGCCGACGCGATGTACGCACCGGTCGTGCTGCGCTTCAACACCTATGGCGCCGACCTGTCGGCGCCATCGCGCGATTATTCCAACACGGTGCTTGCGGATCCGCCGCTCGTCGACTGGCTGCGGGCCGCGGAGTCAGAACCCCATCGGGTGGAAGCCATCGATGCCATCGGCCGTTAGGAGCGATCACCACGGCAGGGGCTTGCCGTCGTAGGTGAGAAACCTGCCGGAGTTCGCGTCGTCGAGCTCGGCAATGCGCTGGCGCAATCCGCGCACGCTTTCCTCCACCCGCTGCGGCGCTTGGTTGCCGCCCATGTCGGTGCGCACCCAACCGGGCGAGTAGAGGCCGATTTGGATGCCGCGCGGAGCCAGATCACGCGCCAACGACGCCATCGCCATGTTTAGCGCGGCCTTTGTGGTCCGATAGGCATGAAAGCTGCCGGAGGTCTCCGCAATGGAGGCCATGCGGCTCGTGATGGCAACGATCTTTTTCTGCTCGCTCGCGGCGACGTGCTCCACGAAAGCCTCGGCCATCTTGAAGGGTGCAATCGTGTTGACGTTGAAAAGCTGCCGCCACTTCGCGAAGTCCATGTGGCCGAACAGTTGTCCCGGGTCGTGGTCGACCCCGGCTCTCGGCCCGTACAGTCCAGCATTGTTGATCAGCGCGTCGATCGGCTGGCCGCGCAGATTCTTCGCCAGACCGTCGATCGCCTCCAGGTCGCTCACATCCAGCGGGTGAACGCAAATCGATCGGACCGCCGAGGCGATGGCTTGCAACGCCTGCGCGGCTGCCGGATTGCGGCAGCAGGCCAGCACCGACCAGCCCTGCTCGGCATACTGCCGGACGAATTCGAGCCCGATCCCGCGGCTCGCGCCTGTCACCAGCACTGTGGGCATGCGGAATTGTACAATCCGCGCCCAATTGCCTTCACGTCGGGGCCCTGCCATGCGAATGTCTTGCCTGCTTGCCACCCTTCTGCTGCTCGCCGCCGGCACCACGCTGGCTGAGGACACGAGGCCATTCACGGTCGATGACCTGGTGCGACTCGATCGCGTATCCGATCCGCAAGTCTCGCCCGATGGGCGTTACGTCGTATTCACGGTGCGCGAGACCGACTTTGACGCGAACAAGGGCCGCACCGACCTGTGGCTCCTCGACCTCGATGCCGAAAAGCCGGAGCCACGGCGTCTCACGCAGCACGAAGCCAACGATTCCAATGGCCGCTGGTCGCCTGACGGCGCAAGCATCTATTTTATCTCGACCCGCTCGGGGAGCTCGCAGGTATGGCGGCTCACACTCGCCGGCGGCGAGGCGATGCAGGTCACGCGGTATCCAGTCGATGTCAACGCATTCAAGGTCGCACCGCGCGGCTCACGGCTCCTCGTGAGCATCGAGGTCTTCGCGGATTGCGCCGATCTCGAGTGCACCGCGAAGCGCCTGGAAAAGAACGAAAAGTCTCTCGCCAAAGGCCACACGCACGATCGGCTGTTCGTGCGCCACTGGGACACCTGGAAGGATGGCCGCATTGCGCAGCTGTTCTCGATCGGCCTCGACGCCGAGGGCAACGTACAGGGCACGCCGATGAGGCTCACCGCCAGGCTCGATGCGGATGTGCCTTCCAAGCCGTTTGGCGGCGACGAGGAATTCAACTTCAGTCCGGACGGCACGCGCGTCGCGTTCGCCGCGCGAATCAAGGGCAAGGACGAACCGTGGTCGACGAATTTCGACGTCTATCAGACGACCGCCGATGGCAGCGGCGAACCGCGCAATCTGACCGCCGGCAATCCAGCCTGGGATACGCAGCCGATGTACTCAAGCGACGGCCGCTCACTCGCCTGGATCGCCATGGATCGGCCGAAGTTCGAAGCCGACCGATTCCATCTGGTGCTCATGGATCTGAAGAGCGGCAACGTGCGCAGGGTCACGGAGAACTGGGACCGCTCGATCGATCGCTTCGCTTTCTCGGGCGACGGCAAGCGCATCTTCGCCACCACCGATCACCTCGGACAGCATGCGCTGTGGTCGATCGACCCACGCAGTGGCAAGCCGACTCTGTTCCAGCCACAGGGACAGGTCACGGACTTTTCCGTCGGCCCGCAACAGGTCGTGTTGGCACTTGCCGGTCTGGGCGCGCCCGCCGATCTCTATGGCATCAACGTGGACGGCGGCCGCTCTCATCGCCTCACGCACTTTAACGCTGCGCGGCTCAGCAGCCGGATGCTCGGTTCATTCGAGCAGTTCAACTTCGCCGGATGGAACGGCGAGACGGTTCACGGCTATGTGATGAAGCCCGCAGGGTTCGTCGAAGGCGGCAAGTACCCGATCGCCTTCATCGTCCACGGCGGCCCGCAGGTGAGCTACGGGAACCAGTGGAGCTATCGCTGGAACCCACAGGTGTACGCGGGCGCCGGCTACGGCGTGGTATTCATAGATTTTCACGGCTCGCCCGGCTACAGCCAGGCGTTCACCGATTCGATCAGCGGCGATTGGGGCGGCAAGCCGGTGGAAGACCTGAAGAAAGGCTTCGCAGCGGCGGTCGCGAAGTACTCCTGGCTCGATGGTGAGCGTGCCTGCGCGCTCGGCGCCTCATATGGCGGCTTCATGATGAACTGGATCGCCGGCAACTGGAGCGATGGGTTCCGCTGCATCGTCAATCACGCCGGCATCTTCGACAACCGCGGCATGTACTACCAGACCGAGGAGCTGTGGTTCGAGGAATGGGAGAACGACGCGCCACAGTTCGAGAAGCCGGAGAACTATGAGAAGCACAATCCGGTCAACCACGTGCCGGGCTGGCGCACCCCGATGCTGGTGACGCACGGCGAACTCGACTACCGCGTTCCGTACGCACAGGGCATCTCCACGTTTACGGCGCTGCAGCGTCGCGGCATCGAGAGCCGGTTGCTCGTCTTCCCCGACGAGAATCACTGGGTGCTCAAGCCGCACAACAGCGTGCAGTGGCACGGCGAAGTGCTGGCGTGGCTTGACAAATGGCTGAAGCAATGAACGCTGCGAGCGCAACCCGGTACCGATTCGCCTTCCTCACGCTGTTTGCCAGCAGCTTGCTGGCTGCGGGATGCGCCAGCAACGGGAAGCTGCGCGATGAGGAGCTGGCACGGATCGATGAGTGGCTGCCCGGCGTCTACGACAACCGCCCGCAGGTCGACCAGGATCTGGCGACGACTGCCCTTGACATCCACGAACCGATCGACCTGGTGATCCTGCCCGTGTCCGCGCCAATCATCGGCGAGCACTTGTTCTATGCCGAGGCGCGCGACTCGATGAATCCACGGCGCATCGTCGATCAGCGCCTCTACAGCTTCGAAGCCAGCTCGGACAAGAAAGCCCTCTCCCAGACGCTCTACAAGTTCAAGGAGCCTGATCGCTGGGCCGGTGGCAAGCGCCGCGCGGACATATTCAAGAGCATCGTTCCCGACGACCTCAGCGCCACCTCAGGTTGCCAGATCAAGTGGGAGTTCGACGGCACGCGCTTCAACGGAGCGAGCTCACCGGCGAGTTGTCGAGCGCCGACCGAAGCGGGTGTCGGAAGCTTCCTCGAGCTGCGATTCGAGCTCAAGCCGGACGAACTCGGCATGTCGGAGCGCTCGCTGGACGCCGCCGGCAACGTACTGCTCGGCCGCCGCAACGATCCGTTGTTCCGTTTCCGCAAGCTCGCCCACGAGCCTGAATAGGACGACGGGTAGCGACTATTCCGGCGCTCTTGACAGGACCTCCCGAACCCGGCGACCGCATTCTTCGCAATGGTTGATTCAGCGAACGTGCGCGATCAGCTCTCGTACAAGCGCCACGCGGCCTGGTAGCTGAGTCCGAGAGTCAGGATGCGCGTCAGCAGGTCGTCGTACGTGACGCCGACCGATAGCGCGGACTCGGCGAAGTCCTCTTCCCTGGCAAGGTTCGGATTCGCGTTCGCTTCCAGCACGAACAGGCTGCCGTCGGGCCTAAGGCGGAAATCCATGCGCGCGTATCCCGAAAGATGCAGGGCCTTGTAGATGCGGCGCGATAGTCTCCCCATCTGGTCCACCACCGCAGCCGAAAGATCCTGCGCGGCCTTGGTGGTGATGCCGTACTTCTGCTGATAACGCTTGTCCCATTTCACTTTGCGCGTGGCGATCGCGGGCAGTGATTCTGGGAGCGAGCCGAACACCATCTCCCAGACCGGAAACGTCGTGAGCCGCCGGTTGCCGAGCACGCCGACGTAGAGCTCGCGGCCCCCGATGTACTCCTCGACCAGCGCATCCGAGGTCGTCTGCTCGTGGATGAACTCAACGCGCTCCTTGAGCCGGGCGACATCCTCGACCACCGAAGCCTGCGCGATCCCCAAGCTCGCATCCTCGGTTGCGGACTTGACGAACATGGGGAATCGCAGGCGCTTCGGCAGCTTGAAGCGCTGTCCGCGCACGAACACGGCGAACTGCGGCGTCGGAATGCGGTGATAGGCGAGCAGCTGCTTGCTCAGCACCTTGTCGCGCGAGAGCAGGAGCCCGCGAGGATTGCAGCCCGTGTACGGCTGGCGCAGCAGCTCGAGGAACGCCACCACGTGCTGGTCGTAGGTGACGATACCGTCGAATTCCTCCAGCAGATTGAAGACGATCTGCGGTTTCCACTCCGCCACTTCGGTACGCAACGCGCTCAAGTTGTCGCGCACGCCGAGCGGCTTGACGTCATGGCCCAGTTTCTTGAGCTGGTTGATGACGTCGTACTCGGTGCGCCACTCCTCGATTTCCTTCTCGCTGTGGCCCGCAAGGCTGTCCGGGGGCACCAAGCTCTCGTGCATCACGACCAGCGTCCGCAATGGCTTCATAGCACGTGGCGGCCGGCACTTCCGACGAGATGGAGGCGCGCGATCCTGCGCACCAGGCGCTCGACGCGGGGCCGTGCGATACGCACCGGGTCGCGCGCGTAGAGCTCAAGCGCCTCGCAGCGCTCGATCAGGAGCCTGATCACCTGGTGAACCAGGTACTCGCTGGCATCGAGCCGCTGCGCCACCGAACGGCGGAGCGGCTGCTTGAGTCGCCGGATCAGGGTCGCGGCGCGCATGCGGCGCCCGGTCTGCGGCTTCGGGCCGAATACCCGCAGGATGTACGCGTCCGCCCCGTGCGGCATCGAGCTTACGTTGCGCGTGTGTCTGGCGCGATAGTGTTGACCCAGGGTGCTGCGTTCGAGCCGGACGGGTTCGATCTGAGCGCGGCTGCGGACTGGCGGCGCGACACCCTTGAGTTCGTGCATGAGCTCATCGACGTAGCGCAGTTTCTCGAGCGCCGGCCATCCCTCGTAGGAGTGCTTCCAGGACGCGCGCGGCTTGAGCCAAACGGCGAACGTCTCGGCGAAATCCTCCGCGGGATGACTCTGCGCATACCAGGCGCCGAGATGCTGCACGAAGCGCCGGCTTCCAGGCCGCGGCCGGTAGCTGTCCGGATAGAGCAGCGATGCCGGCCCGAACACTTCTCGCCACCGCCGCCGGCGACGCAGGCGATACGCCGAGTCGATCGCGTGACCCGCCTCGTGGCGCAGGATGCGCATGAGCCAGTTGGTGTTGCCACCCTCGACCTCGCGCATCATGCGCCGCTCGAGGTTCATCAGCCGGCGATGCGACAGATAGAACGGGATCGCGATCCCCGGCACGCCGTCGGGCGAGAACCATTCTTCGGCCAGCCAGCAGTGCGGCCGCAATGCGAGGCCTTTGCCCTTAAGCTCGACATACAGTCTGCGGATGCAACGCTCGACCTGCGTGCCTTCGATCCGCAGGTCGAGATCGCACAGGCGCTTTTTGAGCAGCTGGTCATCGGTCAGCCGCGCCCACGACGGCGCGGGCTTGCGGCCGCGCCGGACGCGAGGCGAGGAATGAGCGCGAGCGGGCGCCATGCTCTTGAGTGTTGTTTAGGCCCGGAACCGCGGCCCGCGAGATGCGGGTCGCGCCGGAATGGTAGCAAAAGCGGAACTCGGTGGGTGTCCCGCGCTCGCAAGGTGCCGTCAAGATCAGAGGCGCCGTGTGAGCCGGGAACGACGTCAGCCGGCCGCCATCCGCTCCAGCGCCGCGGCTAGCAGGCGGTCCGCGAATTCCTCGATCAATTCGCGCTTGAGCAGCGCGTTGCGCCAGCCCGGCGGAATTCCGCCAACCCCGTAGATCGCACCCGCGAGCTGGCCGTAAACCGCCCCGGTCACGTCGGCATCGAGGCCGAAATTGACGGCGAGCAGTGCCCCCTCGCGGAAATTGCTCGACTGATTGAGCGCCCACAGCGCGATCTCGAGCGCTTGTGCCGGACCGCCGGCGGCGTCGATGTCCGTGGATTTCTTGTTGCGGAACGACTCAGCGGCGATCGCGGCAACGTGCTCCCTGAACGGGAACTCGTCCCACAGCCCCGGCACCGGCGAATAGTACGACTTGAGCAGCTGCTGGCGACTGACACCCTTCAGGGCCCCGACGAGAAGCGCCGCGACATAGCGGCAGGCATCGAGCACGTCGGGTGATTGATGCGTGGTGCGCGCCGCCTCGGCCGCGTGGCTGACGGCCTCGCGCGCGTCGGCCAGGAAGTAGAGCGCCGCCGGGGCAACCCGCGACAACGCCTCCTTGTCGAGCTGCGCCGGATCGTGGGAACCGGAAAATGCCTTACCCGACCAGCGAGCGATGGCGAGCGCCTTGGCAACGCTGGCGGTGATACCGACACACTCCCCCGTACTCGTCAGATGAGCCTCGCGCTGCCAGCGCTGGTACCTGGCGATCTGGTCGGCGGCATCGAATCCGCCGCATTCTGTGAGGCTTTCCGCGAGACACAACGCCATCGCGGTGTCGTCGGTCCACGCGCCGCGCGGCAACTGAAACGGCCCACCGCCGATCATGTCGCTCACGGGCGTGAACGAACCCGGCTTACGGTATTGCACCGAAGTTCCCAGCGCATCGCCGATGGCGAGGCCCAGCAATGCGCCGCGGAAACGATCCCGCAGGCTGCGTGCGGCAGCCAGTTCCTCGGCAGCGAACGTCGAGGTACTCACGGTCCGCCAGCTGCGCACGAATTCATGCTGCGCGGGGGTTTCCGGCGTCGCGGGCCAGTGCTCTGAACGCGCGTTCGCGCGCCACAACGCGTTGAGGTGTTGAAGCGCGACATCCGCAGTCATGCCGCGATGGATGAGATGGCAGCCGAGCACCGTTCCCGTACGACCGATCCCGGCATGACAGTGCAGATAGACACAATGTCCAGCCGCCAGCGCGCGATCGAGATACTCGAGGATCTCGCTCATGATCTCGGGCGCCGCAGGGACAGAGTGGTCCGTGATCGGCATGCGCGCGTAAAGCACCTGGCGGCCGCCTGGCTGCGGCACGGTGGGCAGCAGTTGCTCGTAGCCCGCGAGCTCTCCCGGTTCGGTCAAGTCGAGAAAACACGTCACTCCGGCCGCGAGCAACCGGCGCAGCCGCTCGAGCGTATCGGCGCGCGACGCCGACCCCGGATATTCGCCGGCCAGCAGCCGGCCCGCCTCGACCCAGTAGGAGTTGGGCAATGGTGGTTGTGGACGATTCGCTGCGTCCGGCGTATTCACGGCCTGCACGCTCACTCGGCGATTGCCGTCCTTTCGTCCACTTCTTCGGCGCCGCTCGCGCTACTCATCAGACGGCGCAACTCGAGCTGATCGAAGGGAAAGACCCCGGGATCGGCAAGATGCGAAGTCACCACGTTGCGCAGGCTGCTGGCGATCGTTTCCAGCCGGCCCGGGTGGCGGTGTTCCCAATCGGTGAGCATCTGCTTGATCGCGACGCGCTGAAGATTGTCCTGCGATCCGCACAGGCGGCAGGGGATGATGGGAAACGCGCGCGCATTCGCATAACGTTCGATGTCACGCTCGGAAACGTATGCCAGTGGCCGGATCACGATGTGGCGGCCGTCTTCGGACAGCAGCTTCGGTGGCATCGCCTTCAACTTGCCGCCGAAGAACATGTTGAGAAACAGCGTCTCGATCATGTCGTCGCGATGGTGGCCAAGGGCGATCTTGGTGATGCCATGCTCGCGCGCGTAGCGATAGAGCGCCCCGCGGCGAAGCCGCGAGCACAGCCCGCACATCGTCTTGCCCTCGGGGATCACCCGCTTTACGACTCTGTAGGTGTCCTGCTCGACGATGTGAAAAGGCACGCCGAGCGCGCCAAGGTACTCGGGCAGAACATGTGCCGGAAACTCTGGCTGCTTCTGATCGAGGTTGACCGCGACGAGGTCGAAACTCACGGGCGCCTTGCGCTTGAGGCTCAGCAGCAGGTCGAGCAGGGTATAGGAATCCTTGCCGCCCGACAGACACACCATGACGCGGTCGCCCTCCTCGATCATGCGAAAGTCCGCGATCGCCTTGCCGATGAGCCCCCGCAAGCGCGCCTGCAATCGTCGCGTGTTATTGGACTGACCCTCGATCTTCATGTCCGGGCTGCTGGTGTTGAAACGACCGGTGTGCGGAGCCGGATCATACGCAGGACCAAACCCGCCGCAAGCGCCGCGAGCACGTGCTTGAGCGTGTGCCCGCTCAGGACCTCACCCGCCTGGTAAATTGCGGCATCGAACACCTCGGCGATTCTCGCCAGGCCGTACATCCCGATCACGACCCACAAGTCGCGGCCGCGCGTATAGCGACCCGGCCGTCGCACCAGGAACACGATGGCGACGACCGCCAGCAGCTGCAACAGCAGATACGGCACGACGTTGCCGTGACCTGCGAGCTCGCTGAATCGCCAGTAGATCGCCGACGCCCCGCCAGCGATCAGCGCCGGGAGAATCAGAGGTCGCGCCGCTCGGGGTTCCAGATGATCGGACAGCACGGCGATCGGCAATACACTCGTGGCCAGCCCGATCGGCAGTCGATCCCACAGCAGGCGCGCGTCGTCCGGCGCCAGGTGGTAGTACGCCGAACCGATGGCCGCGAGGATCGTCGCGCCGAAGAAGCACGCGTAGCCCCAGGCTGCGTCACGCTCCTCGAATAGGCCGGGCCGTTTGAAAACGTCGATCAGACCGACCAGTCCGACGATGCCGATGGGCACGTTTGACACCACGTTCCAGAAGTTGATGACACCGAGGAGCTCGCGTGCATCCGCAAACGCGTGATACCACTGCGGTTGTGGAATGGCTGGCAGCAGTACCGAGCCGATGACGCAGAGCAGAAGTGCGCCGGCAAATACGAGGCGCGGCGAGTTCATTCGAGCGCGAAGCTGTAGGAAGTCCAGTAGCTCTCCCAGTCGACGTCCTTGCAGCCCTTGCAGGGCCGCAGGTACACGGAACGGATGAGCCACATGCCGGGCTGCGCAAGGGTGAAGCGCGCGACCCCTCGCGCATCGGTGACCGAATTGAGTTTTGTCAGCGCGCCGTCGGCGCCCCGGTGCACGGCGAACACCGTCGTACCGCCCAGCGGTTTGGTGTCGAACAGCAGCTGCACGATCTGTTCCTCGCCGGGTTGAAGCGTGAACGGGTTCTGCAGCAGCACGATCTCGAACTGCGCACCGGTGAAGCGGTGATGCAGGTCGGTCTCGTTGTCGGCCCCAACGCGCCCGAGGAGCTTCAGGAATCGCCAGTACCGCTCGCGCTCGGTGGCACGTTGCGCGCGCAGCCCGACGATCCCTTCGTGATCGAGATACTGATTGAACTCTTCCGCGGGCATCTCGACGTTCGCCGCACCACGCACGAGCGTGAACAGGAATGCCCCTTCGCTCGTCAGATTGTCCGCGAACACGGGCTTCAGACCTTCGGGTGTGCTCGCGGCCAGATTGCGCACGTCGTCGCGAAGTCTGAGCTCGAAGCGCTCGGTGCGCCCGATCTCGTGCGCCTTCTCTTCCTCTGCAGCGAGCCACTCGCCCATGTTGAGACGCACCACCAGCCGCTCTCCCGGCGCGAGATGGTAATTGTCCGCCTGCAACCAGTAGTCGTGCGCGTCCACGCGTGCGGACGGGAACGCCGCCGTCGCAGCCAGCGCGGCGAACATCGCAATGCGCGGTGTTCGTAAGGTCACTGGGCGTCTCAGGGTGTCGTCTCGAGGTACTTGGTCTCCAGATACCGCAGCGATGCTGCTGCCGACGCCGGCTTGCCCGTCGCGAGCTTCATCAGCTCCTGGATCGAAACCTTGGCGCCGAGCCCATGAACGTTCTCCTGCAGCCAGCGAAACAGTCCGCCGAACTGACCCGCGGCGATCTCGTCATCGATCTGCGGGAGTTGCCCGCGGAGCGCGTCCCACAACTGCGCCGCGATGATCGCCCCCAGGGCATACGAGGGAAAGTAACCGAATGAACCCACCGCCCAGTGAATGTCCTGGAGGCAGCCTTCGGCGTCATTGGTCGGGCATGCACCGAACCGTTCCTCCATGAACGCGTTCCACGCCTCGGGGATGTTTCGGATCGCCAGCTCGCCGCCCAGGATGCGTTTCTCCAGGTCATAGCGCAACACGATGTGGAGCGGATAGGTCAGCTCGTCGGCATCGACGCGGATCAGCCCCTTGCGAACACGGTTCAGGTGCCGGTACAGGTTCTCGACCTCCCACTCGGGGCCACTCACGCCAAAGTGCTTCTCCAGCAGCGGCTTGATGTAGCGCACGAAGGGGCGGCTGCGCCCGACGATCATCTCGAGCAGCAACGATTGGCTCTCCTCGAGTGCCATGCCACGGTCGCGGCCGACCGGTTGATCGCGCCAGTTCTGCGGCAACCCCAGGTCATACATGGCGTGGCCGCTCTCGTGCAGCGCTCCCAGCAGGCCCGTGAAGGGTTCCCCCTGATCAAAGCGCGTCGTGACGCGGATATCGCCGGGAACGCCCTCGGTGAACGGGTGCTCACTCTCATCGAGGCGACCGCGATCGAAGGGGAAGCCAATCGCCTTCATCACGTCGACGACCAGCTGACGCTGCCGGGACACACTGAACTTGCCGGCGAGCGGCAGCGGCGGATGGCCGGACTGCAGCTCGATCACTTCATTGATCAGACCGGGTAGCTTGCGCGACTGGGCCTTGAACATCGTGTCGATGTCCTGGGTCGTCATCCCGGGGCTGAACTCGTCGACCAGTGCGTCGTATGGCTGAAGGTTCAATGCCTGGCCAAGCAGCGCCGCCTTGTCACGCACCAGCGCCACAACTTCCTCGAGATGCGGCGCGAACAGCTCGAATTTGTTCTGCTGCCGAGCCTCGAGCCATTGCACCTCGGCCCGCGCCGTCGCGCGCGCCAGGCGCGAGATCAGCGTCGGCGGCGTGGCAATCGCATGATCGCGCTGCCGGCGCATTTCGCGCAGGTTCGCGACGTGCCAGTCCTCAAGTCCCTGCGCATTGGCCTGCGCACGATCGAGCAGCCGCGTGACCTTGGGAGCGGTCAGCAGCGCGTGGTATTCGGTTTCTAGCGTCGCCAGCTGTTCGCCGCGCACTTCGGCGCTCCCCCGCGCCATCATCACCGCGGCGTCCCACCGCAGGAGTGACAGGGCGCCGCGAAAGGCGTGCAGGCGGCGGAATTCCTGTTCGAGTTGCTGATAGGGCGTGGCGGCCATGGTTCTGGTTCGTATGCATCAACCCACGACCGTCATGCAGACACGCGGCCCGGGATCGAATCGGCTGCCAACCCCTCACTGCAGAGGGCTTGCAGGTCGCCGTGATGCAAGGGTCAGTCGCGCGCCGCAGGCGTGGACAGGATGGCGCGGGATTCTAGCAGAGGGACCCTCGGCCCGCGCCCCATTTTTGCGTTTCTGGCTTATGAATCAATAGCTTATCTCGAACGCCCGCAATTGACAGGGGCGCGGTCAGGAGGGTGCCGGGCTGGCGGATTCCTCGCCGACATCGCGAACGGGCCCGCCGTCCCGAACCTTCTGGGTGCCCTCGACGATCACCGTCTCCCCGGCAGTCAGTCCCGACACGACCTCGACGAAGCCGGGCTTGCGGCGTCCGATCGTGATCTCGCGTTTCTCGGCGCGTCCTTCCTTGACCACGTAAACGAACTGCTGGCCCTCCTCGGGCACGAGCGCCTGTTCGGAGATCAGGATCACCGGTGCACGCTTTTCCTTGAGTCGCACGGTCAGGAACATGCCGGGTTTGAGCAGTCCGTCGGAGTTCGGCAACTCCGCCCGTACCGCGACCGAGCGCGACGTCGGATCCACGCGCGAGTCGATGCTCGTCACTTGCCCCGTGAATTCGCGCTCGGGGTACGCGACGCTACGCGCCGTGAGCGGCAAGCCCTCGACCAGCACCGCCAGGAACGCTTCGGGAACGGAAAAGTCGAGCTTGATGACCCGAGTGTCGTCGAGCGTGGTGATGATCGTGCCCGCGCTGATCAGGGTACCGACGCTCACGCGCCTCAAGCCGGTGCGGCCGTCGAAGGGTGCGCGCATCACGGTGTCCGCAAGCCGCGACTCGGCGGTGATGACGCGCGCCTGATTCGCGCTCAGCGTTGAGGCGAGCTGCTCGAGTTGCGATTGCGACAACGCCCGCGTGGCGAACAACTCCTGGCTGCGCCGATACTGGCTCTGTGATTCACTCAGCGCAGCACGTGCCGCTGCGAGTTCCGCGCGGGCTTCGACGCTGTCGAGCTCCACCAGCACCTCGCCGCGACGAACCTGCTCGCCTTCGCGAAACCGGATCGCCGTCACGAGATTGGAGACCTTCGACATGATCTCGACCGCCTCGTTGGCCTTCGCGGTTCCCAGGGCCTCGAGCTCATACGCGAAGTCCTCCTGGCGCGCGATCTCGGTCAGAACACCGACGGGCTGGTTGGCACGGGCCGCGCCGTCGGCGACGGGACCGGCCTGTTCGCCCCCGCAGCCACCGATCGCAAGCCCGGCCAGAACCGCAATGGCCAGACGGCCGCTGCGATGAAATATGCTCAAAAACATGCGAGTCCCGTGACAACGATGGGCGCGCGAGTATGTCATTGTTCTTTACACGAACGAAGCGCGGCGCCCGCGGCGGCTCCGCGTCATTCTTCAGGTACACTCCTCACCATGGGCGCGGAACGTGTGATCAAGAAGTACGCCAATCGGCGGCTTTATGACGCCACAGTGAGCAAGCACGTCACGCTCGAGGACATCCGGGCGTTGATCGTACAGGGCGAGAAGATCCGCGTGATCGAGGACAAAACCGGCGAGGACATCACCCGCCTTATTCTGTTGCACGTGATCGCCGAGCAGGAGCAGTTCGGCCGGCCGATGTTCTCCACCCCATTGCTCGAATCGATCATCCGGCTCTACGGCAATTCCCTGCAGGATTTCATAGCGCGCCACCTCGAACAGAGCGTGGAGATGTTCCTGAACGGGCACGGACGGGAAGAAAGTGGATAGCGGTTGACGGTTGACGGCAAGAGCGTCCCTCTTCACTGCCAACTGCCAACTGTCAACTGTTACCTCCCAGTCATTCTCGCCGCTCACTCTCCCAGATACTCCGCAAACCATTCCCCTATCAGCTTCAGCCTCGCCACTCGCTGGCTCGGCCTGCCCTCGCGGCTCATGCCATGCGAGGAGTCCGGAAATACCGCCAGCTTCGCGGGTTTCTTCAGCATCTTGAGCGCTGCGTAGAACTGCAGCCCCTGATCCATGGGCGTGCGGTAATCCTGCTCGTTGTGGATCACAAGCACCGGTGTCTGCACCTGATCGACGTGACTCAGGGGTGAGCGCGCCAGGTAGTCCGCGCTGTCCCGCCATGGGAAATCGCGGAACCAGTGCCTGACGAACCAGTAATTGAGATCCGACGTGCCGACGAACGTGTGCCAGTTGGTGACGGCGCGCTCGACCACGGCACCCTTGAAGCGATCCGTGTGACCGACCGTCCAGCTCGTGAGAAGCCCTCCGCCACTGCCGCCCGCGACACCGAGACGGTCGGCATCCACGTAACCCCGCCGGATCAGGGCATCGAGCCCGGCCATCAAATCCCGGAAGTCATCGCCCGGGTACCGGTACTGGATGACATTCGCGAACGCGCCGCCATAGCCCGTGCTGCCACGCGGATTGGTGATCAGCACCACGAACCCCGACTGCGCGAGCGCCTGGAATTCGTGGAAGAAGCCGGTGCCGTACATCGCATGTGGACCACCGTGGATGTAGAGCACGGTCGGGTAACGGCGCGCGGGATCGAAGGCGCGCGGCTTGATGACCCATGCCTGGATGCGTTGCCCGTCGAAAGCATCGAACCAGAATTCCTCGTACTGCGAAAATCCTCCGGCTGGCGCCAAATCGGCTCCGACGCGCGAGACTTCGCGCCACTCCTCTCCCGCGCCGGGCTGCAGGGGAAACGTGTAGATGTCGGCAGGTCGAGTCGGTGAGCTGAAGGTCGCGGCGACCTGCCCGGTGCGGCTCACGGTAAACTCGCGCAAATCACCCTGGCGAAACCGGGTCAGCGGGGCGTAGTCGCCGCTTGCGACGTCCACTTCGTAGAGATGGTCCTGACCGCGATCGGCCGCGATGAACAGCAGACGCCGCGAATCCGCCGACCACGCGATGCGCTCCCCTCCGTTGCGCGGCGCAGCGACATCCGCGAGCATGACCTCGCCGATGTTACGGTCGAAGTCCACGGCCAGCTGCCGGCGCTCGGTGCCGTCCGGACGCATGACATACAGGTTCGTCACGGAGCTGCTCAGCGGCGGCTCCCTCTCGTCGAAACCGGTGAACGCGATCCATTTGCCATCCGGCGACGGCAGCGGATCGTCGTCCGGGCCGGGATGCTGCGTCAGGGCCGTGGTCGTCGTGCCGTCGTCAACCGCGACGGCATAAATCTCCGAGTTGTCGGCGGCGTAATCCGCATCTTCGCGGCGCACTGCGCTGAAGTAGATGTGCTTGCCGTCGCGCGACCACACCGGGTCGCCGGCGTCGAACTCCCCGCTGGTCAGCCTCTGCGCCGTCTGCCGCGGCCCACGATCGATGGCGACGATCCAGATCTGGTTGCGCTTGGGGCTTCGATATCCCGGCGCCCCATCGAAGCGATAGAGGAGCCGCTCGGTCACGAATGGCGGCTTCGCGCTCGCGTCCTCGACAGCCTTGCTGTCGTCCTTGACGGACTCGTAGCCCGCATCGCCCTCGAGCGCGGTGCGCGATGAGAAGGCGATGCGCGTGCCGTCCGACGACCACGCGAAAGCGCCGACACCTTCTGTGTCGATCGTGAGCTGCCAGGGTTCGCCACCCGGAAACTCGAGCACGTGCAGCTGCCGTTTGCCGCTGCGATTCGACGCGAATGCGAACCGGCGACCGTCGGGAGACCAACGGGGCGAATCGTCGTCGTGCGTTCCCGTGGTCAATTGACGCACCGGGCCATCGTTCTCGGCAATCCACAGATCGCGGTCGTACGTGTCCTTGACGCGATTCACGCTCGAGCGCACGTACACGATGCGACGGCCATCCGGCGAGATGCGCGGGTCGCCGACGAATTGCCACGCCAACAAGGATTCGGCGTTGTATGCCGGTGGCTCTGCCGCCGTGGCGAACGTCGCCGCGAGCAGCGCGATAGCTGAAATCACTCGAGTTCTCAAGAGAGTTCCCTCTCGGGGTGGCACTCTGGACGCGCCCCGGTGAATTGAAATGGCGGCCGCAATTCTTCCCTGACATGCTTCCCCTGACAACCTTCCCGCACAGCCTTTCCTGACAAACTTCGTTCACAACCCCTTCACTGCCAACAGTCAACTGTCAACCCGCTATCATCTCCTCATGCCCGACGTCGTCTTTCTCGGCCCACAGTTCAAGGATCCCAATCTCGCCGAGGTACTGCGCCATCTCGGCATCGACGGACCGTTGGTGTCGATCTCCGCCGGCTGGCAGGAGCGCGAAGGCGAGATCGACGAGCTGCGCGGCCACGTCCGCCTGCCGGTCACCGATCTCGCGCTCTATGCACGCGCCGAGTGGGTGTTTGCCGAGGATTCCGAGCTCCACGCCGCCTATCGACAACGCCAGAGCCGGCTCCGCGAGCTGCAGGACCTTTATCGCCTGCGGCTCGAGCATGCCAAGGACGCCGCACGCGAGCTGGTTCCACGCAAGGGCGATCCCGACCTGTTGCGTCGCGCGCAGCGATCCGCAATGCACGCCCTGCACAGGCTCGATCGTGAACACCTGACGGCCATCGAACGCGAGCACGCCAACTTTCGCCGCGACCTGCGCCCGCAGCAACGCGCCAGCGTGGTGCCGCACATCCAGGAACTGCGCCAGCTGATCGAGTCGGCCGCGGCTGTGCTGGTGGCCGGGGGCCATGTCGCGGTGCTCGCCAACCGGCTGCGTCTGTTCGATCTGCAGCGTCTGCTCGCCGGCCGGACTTTGCTCGCGTGGTCGGCGGGTGCGATGGCGCTCTCCGATTGCATCGTGCTGTTCCACGATCACCCGCCGCAGGGGGCCGGAAATGCCGAGGTGTTCGATGCCGGGCTCGGCTTACGGCCGGGCGTCGTCGCGCTGCCTCACGCGCAATCGCGGCTCGCGCTGCACGAGAGCGCGCGCATCGCGATGTTTGCGCGCCGCTTTGCGCCCGCTCAATGTCTGACACTCGATCACGGCTCGCTGCTTCACTGGCGAGCGGAAAAGCTGGCGGGCTCCAGCCACAGCTGGCGATTATCGCGCCTGGGTATCCTGGAGGAGGTGCGCGCAGCATGAACACGACGCTGCACGATCTTCTGGGCAACGTTCCGCCGCCTGCGCCCGCGATCGACAACTTCATCGCATCCAACAGTTTCCCGCTCGTCGAACCGAGCGGCGTCACGTTCGTCTACCGCGGCGAGGCCGATTCAGTACTGCTGCGCTGCTGGATTCACGGCCTGCCGACGGCGCAGCCGCTGGAACGCGTGCCGCTAACCGACCTATGGGTGTTGCGCATCGATCTGCGACCTAACTCGCGCATCGAGTACAAGTTCGAAATCGTTCGCGGCGAGCGCAATGAATGGATCACCGACCCGCTCAATCCGCACAAGGCGGTCGATCCATTCGGCGCGAACTCGGTCTGCCAGGGTTTCGGGTACCAGCGTCCCCTGTGGACGCTGGCCGATCCGCAATCGCGCGCTGGCACCCTCGAGGAGTTGCGACTGGACAGCGAGTCGCTCGGCGCGGTGAGGCGGCTATTCGCGTATCTGCCCGCGCGTTTCAGACGCACTCGCCGCTATCCGCTCCTCGTCGTGCACGACGGCGAGGATTACCTGCGCTTCGCGGATCTGAAGACGGTGCTCGACAACCTGATCCACAGGCTCGAGATCCCACCGCTGATCGTCTGCCTGACGCAATCCGCAGATCGGCTGCGCGAGTATTCCGGTGACGATCGCCACGCGCGCTTCCTGAGCGACGAAGTGCTGCCGCTGATGCGGGAAAAGTTTCCGCTGCTGGATGAGCCCGCTGGTCGCGGCCTGATGGGTGCGAGCTTCGGTGCGGTGGCATCGCTGCACGCCGCCTGGCGCAATCCCGGTCTTTTCGGCCGGCTGCTGTTGCAGTCGGGGTCGTTTGCATTCTCCGACATTGGTCACCACCGTCGCGCGCCCGTGTTCGACCCGGTGGTGCGATTCGTCAACGAGTTCCGCGCGCAACCAGGGCTGCCGTCGGCCCGCATGTACCTGAGTTGCGGCATTTACGAGTCGCTCATCTACGAGAACCGATCGATCGTGCCGCTGCTCAGCGAGCAGGCTATCCAGGTCCGCTACGAGGAGGTTCGCGACGGCCACAACTGGGAGAACTGGCGCGACCGGCTGCGAGCGGGCCTGTCGTGGCTGTTCCCGGGGCCGTTGTGGATGGTGTATGAGTAGCGGTAACGTCGTCACTCTCCGCCACCGACACCAATAACGAGGCAGCCGTGGCACACATTACGCGTCAGATCGGGCTCTCGCTCGGCGCGGACATCTGCTGGCCGATCTGCTACGAGGAGATCATGCGCCGGCTCAAGCTCGCCATTCCCTGGCAGGGCGACACGCTGGCCTTCGAAGTCACCCGGGTCACGATCGAGCCGTTCAACCTGCGCCAGCCGGTGCGTTACGACCTGGTCATCGACCGGCTGACGCACTGGTATCACACCAGCCGCGAATGGATAAAAAAGGCGGTCGTGCTCGACGATCTCTATGTCTTCAACAATCCGTGGTCGGTCCAGGCGAACGAGAAGCACACGACATACTGCGCCATGATGCGCTTGGGCCTGCCTATTCCCGAGACGTGGATGGTGCCACCGAAGTCCTACGACAAGACCGCGGATCTCGAGCCCACGCTGCAGCGCTACGCGCGCCTGTTCGACATCGGGGCCATCGGCAAGCAAGTCGGCTATCCGCACTTCATGAAGCCCTACGATGGCGGCGGCTGGGTGGGGGTGAGCAAGATCGACAACGAAGCGGCGTTGCGCGCGGCCTACGATGCGAGCGGCACCAAGATCATGCACCTGCAGGCGGGCGCGATTCCGTACGACATGTTCGTGCGCTGCATCGGACTGGGTCCGCAGACGCGCGTAATCAATTACGATCCGTCGGCGCCGCTGCACGACCGCTACCGGCTCGATCGTGGTTTCCTCGGCGCCGAAGAGCAGCGCGTCCTCGAAGACATCACGCTCACGATCAACACCTTCTTCGGCTGGGATTTCAATTCCTGCGAGGCCCTGCTCAAGAAGGGCGAGTGGTATCCGATCGATTTCGCCAATGCCTGCCCGGACTCACAGGTCACTTCGCTCCACTACCATTTCCCGTGGCTCATCAAGGCCAACCTGCGCTGGTCGATCTTTTGCGCCGCGACCAAGCGACCTGTGCGAAAGACTCTGGACTGGGAGCCCTACTTCCAGTCCGCCAGCAGCAATGAACCCTATCGAACCCGGCTTGCAGCGTACGCGCACATTGCGCGCGAGCGCCTCGCCGCCGCGCAGTTCGAGGAGTTCTGCGCGACGCATCTCAAGCACCTCGATGAGATCGCGTACGAGTTCTTCGGCTCACCCGAGGCGAAAGAGGCCGTGCGCAAGAAGGTCACGGCGCTCTATCCGGCGCACGAGATCGAGCAATTCACCGAGCTGTTCCTCGGGCGCATTCAGAAATGGCGGGCGGAAGAGGGAGTGGAGCGGGGCTGACGCCTGACGGCAAGAAAACCCTTCTTGACTATCAACTGCCAACTGTCAACCGCAGACTTTTTTATGGCTGAAATCGCCAAACAGAACTGGTCCTGGAACACGCAGCGCCTTCCCGAACCGGCGCGTGTCGTGCGCTGGGGTCATTTCGGCACGCCGGTACTGCTCTTCCCCACCGGCAGCGGAGACTACGAAGAGGTCGAGCGCTTCCACCTCGTCCGCGTGCTCGGCGACCTGATCGAAGCGGGACGCATCAAGCTCTATTCGGTGGACAGCATCGCCGGCAAGACCTGGCTGCAGGGATCGTACTCGCCGGAATACTGCTCGCGCGTGCAGAATCTTTTCGACGGCTACATCTACAACGAGGTCGTGCCGCTCATCCGCAAGGACTGTAACGCGAGCAACATCGAAGTCATCTCGGCCGGCGCCTCGATCGGCGCCTTCAACGCGGTTGCGAGCATTTGCCGCCATCCCGACGCGTTCCGCCTCGCGATCGCCATGAGCGGCACTTACGATCTGTCGAAGTATCTCAACGGCAAGTTCAATCAGGATTTCCATTTCTCGTCGCCGCTGCATTACCTGCCGGGACTCGACCAGGGTCCGCAGCTCGAAAGACTCAGGCAGCGATTCATCGTCATCCCGACCGGCGAAGGCGACTACGAGGATCCGGGCGAATCCTGGCGCATCGCCAACGTGCTCGGAGCGAAGGGCGTCCCGAATCGCGTGGACCTGTGGGGCAAGGACCGCCACCACAACTGGGTGACATGGCGCGAGATGCTGCCGAAGTATCTCAGCGAGCTGGCTTAGTCTGGAGCCTACCGTCCTTCCTCGCTGACTCTCCCTCGGCTCCCAATCCTTCTAGATTTACGCCAGTACAACCGAACCCGTGTACCGCGATCGCTGACACTGGATATCAGAGTGAGGGTGGCACGTGTCGGGAGCGAGGGAGAGTCAGCGAGGAAGGACGGTAGGCTCCCACTGTGAAGCCTTCTCCTGCCGGCTGATCCACACTTACCCACACCTAGGCACTTGCATCGTGGGATCCGGGGTGGCAGTACGCGTGATACGGAATCGCCGTGTGGATGAAATCAAGAAGGACGGGTAAGTGTGGATCAGCCGGCAGGAGAAGGCTTCGAAGTCGGTCCCATCACAGCGCGGATCAGGCGGCAAACAGCTTGAGGTTGATGCCGATGTCGTCCGCCATTTCGAGCGTCGCCGCCAGCTCATGATGCCGCAGCATGATGAAGCCGTCCGACACCAGCGTTTGCTTCCAATTGCGGCGTGGCGCACCCACCGGTAACAGCGTGTTCCAGACGATGTGCGCGCCGTACTTGCGCTCAATCGCGTCGAGCCCTTCGATCGCACGAATCCTGCCCATGCCCTGCGCGCGCTTGTAGATGGTCGCGACGTTGAAGCGCCGCTCGACCTTGGTCTCGAAGCGGCCGTGTGTGACCGCGTTGGCCCACTCGCGATACACGTCGAAGTCGCAGGCGAAATTCATCTGATCAACCTGGTGTGCGCCGGGCGGACGTGCGCCGATTTCGCCGAACACCACCTCGCCATTCGACTTGCGGTACCACTCCATGTGTGTGAAGCCGGTCTGAAATCCGAGCGTGCGAATCACGTCCTTGCCCATGCGTACGCCTCCCGCCAGGTCCGGCTGCTCGACCTGCCGTAGCGCGATCACCTGCGGACTGATCCATTCGTTGGAGCGCGCGATCAACGGCCGTGGCCGGTACCAGGCAATGTTGTAGTAGGCAATGCGTCCGTCGATCGTGACCGTATCGAACGTGAACTCCTCGCCGTCCACGAACTCCTCGACGCTGACCATCGGTACGTGGCGCAAGCGCGGCACTACGTCGCGCAGCTCGTCGGGTTCATTCACTCGATAGGTGTCGGCGGAACCCGCGCCCGCGATCGGCTTGAGGATGAGGGGGAAGCCAATGCGCTCCGCCGCTTCCCAGCATTGCGCCACGCTGGTCGCCGGGAAATGCCGCGGCGTGCGAATGCCGGCGGCATCGAGCAGCTGCTTCATGCGCTCCTTGTCGCGAAACGGCACGGTCTCGCGTACGCTGAGACCGGGGACGCCGAGCGCCTCGCGCAGTTGCGCCGCGAGCAGCATGCCAGGTTCCCACAGGCACTCGATGCGGTCGAGGCGTTTGCCCTTGAGCCAGGCGCGCAGTTCCTGCGCCACCTTCTCCTCTTCCCACAACGAGCGGGCCTGGAGGTAAGCCGCGAGAGATTTGCGCACGAGGTCGGGCAACGAGCCGACCGGTTGATCGCCGACACCGAGCACCGTCGCCCCGGCTTCCGCGAGCCCGCGCGTGAATTGCGGCATGTCGGCGGGGTAACCGGGCGAGATGAGAAGGATGTTCATGGTTGCAGCCAGTTTAGCCGACCGACGGCAGCGGGTCAGAGGGTCCGGCGTTCTTTGTTAGACTCTTGTTAATGCCGGCGCCGCTGCGCATCTGCTTCGTAGCTTCCGAAGTCGCGCCGCTCGCGAAGACCGGCGGCTTGGCCGACGTCTCGGGCGCCCTGCCCCGATTCCTGCACTCCAGCAATCACGACGTGCGGCTCTTCATGCCCATGTATTCGAGCATCGACCTGCGTCCGCTCGAGGTGCATCCGGTGAACTTCCTCCACGATTTACCGCTGGAGCTCGGGCCCCATCGCTTTCGCTTCTCGGTGTTCACGGCACGCATGCCCCGCTCGCCGCTGATGATCTATCTCGTGCGCTGCCCCGCTCTCTACGACCGGCCCGGCATCTACAGCGGCGGCGCGGACGAGCACCTGCGCTTTCTGTTGCTCACGCGCGCTGCAATCGAGTCCTGCCAGCGCATGGGATTCTCGCCGCAGATCTTTCATTGCAACGACTGGCACACGGCGCTCGCGCCGCTCTTCCTGCGGTCGATCTATGCCTGGGACCGGTTGTTCGCGGCGACCCGCACGATCCTGACGATCCACAACGTCGGCTACCAGGGCATCTTCTCTGCAGCCGCGGCGAGCGATCTCAGCCTTGGCCCACACGGTCACCTGTTGCACCAGGACGATCTGCGGCATGGACGAATCAACTCGCTTAAGCACGGAATCATCTATGCCGATGTCGTGACGACCGTGAGTCCCACCTACGCGCGCGAGATCTGCACTGAGCAGTTCGGCATGGGGCTCGAGACGACGCTCAGGATGCGTCCTGGTGGAGTGATCGGGATTCTTAATGGCGTTGATTACGGCGAGTGGAATCCGGAGACCGACCGTTTCATTCCGTATCGCTTCAGCGCGCAGGATCTTGCCGGAAAGGAACGGACCAAGCAGCACCTGCTGCAGACTTTCGGGATCGACTTACGGCCGCGCACGCCGCTGCTCGGCATCGTGAGCCGCATGACGGCACAGAAAGGCTTCGATCTGCTGTTCGATGTGCTGCCCCGCATCCTGCGTGAGCGTCCCCTGAAAGCGGTGATCCTGGGCAGCGGCGAGTCACGCTACGAGGAGTTCTTCACTCGGCTGCAACACTTGTTCCCGGCACAGGTCGTCTATCACCGCGGCTACCACGAAGAGCTCGCGCACCTGATCGAGGCCGCGAGCGACATGTTCCTGATGCCATCTCTCTACGAGCCCTGCGGGCTCAACCAGATGTACAGCCTGAAGTACGGCACGGTGCCGATCGTTCGCCGGACCGGTGGTTTGGCGGATGCCGTGCAGTTGTATGATTCGGACACCGGCGAAGGCACAGGCATCGTGTTCAACGACTACAATCCTGAAGGCGTCGCCTGGGCGCTCAATGCCGCGATCGACCTCTATCAGAAGAGAGCGGTGTGGACCCGCATCATGCGCAACGGCATGGCCCAGGATTTCTCGTGGGAGAAACACGGCGCGCACTACGTCGAGCTCTACCAGCGGACCATCGCCAAGTGAACGTCATATTCATCGAGCCGGCCTTCCCGCATAACCAGCGCGAGTTCGTGCGCGGGCTGCACGCCGTCGGTGCGCGCGTGATCGGCATCGGCGAGCGCCCGCACGAGTATCTCGATGGCGAGCTCAAGGGTTGGCTCGCCGACTATGAGCAGGTGCGCTCCGTCGTGCACGAGCCTTCACTGCTCGAAGCGGTACACCGGATCCAGAAGCGTGTGTGGGTGGATCGGCTTGAAGCGACCGTCGAAGCGCACATCTTGCCGGTGGCCAAAGTGCGCGACGCCTGTGGCATTCCCGGCATGTCGGTGCGCACCGCCTGGTTGTGCCGCGACAAGCCATCGATGAAAGAGGTGCTGCGCGAGGCCGGAATACCGTGCGCGCAATCGACCAGCGCCGACAACCCGCAGGCCGTGCGGGCATTCGCGGCGGTGGTCGGTTACCCGCTGATCTTCAAACCGCGCGCAGGTGCGGGGGCCTCGGGCACGACACGGATCTCGAATAATGCGGAGCTCGAGCGCGGCATCCGCGAGTTCGGCGTCGATCGCGGCCAGTCGATCGCGCTCGAGGAGTTCATCGAGGGTCACGAGGGATTTCTCGACACGCTCTCGATCCGCGGCGAGGTGGCGCACGAATTCATCAGCCATTACTACCCGAACGTGCTCGAGGCCATGCGCGAACGTTGGATCTCGCCGCAGATCATCGCCACCAACCGCATGGACGCCCCGGGCTATGCGGAAGTGAAGGTGATGGCGCGCAAAGTGATTACGGCGCTCGGCATCGGCTCCTCCGCCACGCACATGGAATGGTTCTTCGGGTCGAAAGGCCTCAAGTTTTCCGAGATCGGTTGCCGGCCGCCGGGCGTGGGCCAATGGGATGTGTACTGCGCTGGCAACGAGTTCGACATCTATCGCGAGTGGGCGATGGCACTGGTCCATGGACGCACGGCTCAGACCCCGTCACGCCGCTACGCCTGCGGCATGATTGCGCTGAGACCTGATCGCGACGGCCGCATCGTCGGCTACGAGGGCGTGGAGCGGATTGCGCGCGAGTTCGACGAATGGATCGTGGCGGCGCATCTGCCGCCGACCGGAACCCCCACGCAGCCGGTCGAGGCGGGATACATGGCGAACGCGTGGATGCGCGTGCGCCATCCGGACTATGACCACCTGCGCACGATCATGAACACGATCGGCGAGACAGTCCGCGTCCGCGCAGCATGAGGTGCCCTACTTGAGCTCGAACGATCCGCTTTCGTCGAAGGGAATTGAGCGCACGAACCCGGAGGACAGGCTGACTTTGCCGGAGAGGCGGTAGTCGAGGCTCTCGCGCGGCTGATCCTTATTGCTTTTGCCGACGATGCCGATGATCGCGCGGGCCATGCTCGCGTCCACCATCAGGTCAAACTCTGCCTCGCCTAACGGCGGCACAACGAACGACTGCGCGGACACGCCGGTCGCGAATTCCTCACCGGCCAGCTCGAGCTTGGCGCTCACGCCTTTCACCGGCAGCTCGCGCTCGTTCGGATTCTGCACGCGCACCCTGACCTTGAGCCGTTGGGCGAACAGGCTGCTCTCGAGCATCTCCATACCGACGACTGAGAGGTTGGGTTGCTCGAACTTCGGCTGCGAGGCGCAGGCGCTGAGCAGCGCGACGGTCATTGCGACAATCCAACGCATCATTTTCTCCGCTGATTACGTCCGTCCGTAGAGCTCATTCATGTGCCGCCAGCGCGCGGCGAAATCGGCCGGAATCTGTTCCCACTCGAAGGACCAGCGCCAATTGCCCTGCGTCGTCCCGGGCGTGTTCATGCGCGCCTCCGATCCGAGCCCGAGCAGATCCTGCAGTGGCACGACCGCGAGCTGGGCCACCGATGCCAGGGCCGCGCGAATCATCGCCTGCACGGCATCCTCAGATCGGCAGCCGAGGTATTCGTTCACACGCGCCTGCAACTTGGCATCGAGTGTCCGATACCACCCGAGCGTGGTGTCATTGTCGTGCGTGCCGGTGTACACGACCGAACGCCGCTCATGATTGTGCGGCAGGTAAGGATTCGCCGCGGAGTCGCCGAACGCGAACTGCAGGATTCGCATCCCGGGCAGATCGAACTTCCGCCGCAGTCGCTCGACGTCCGGCGTGATGACGCCGAGGTCTTCCGCCACGAGCGGCAGGCGACCGAAAATATCCCGCAGGCGCTCCAGCAACGCGTCGCCGGCTGCAGGACGCCAGTGTCCAGAGCGCGCAGTCACAGCTCCGGCCGGGATCTCCCAGAAGGATTCGAGACCACGGAAATGATCGATGCGCACGAGATCGAAACGCTCGAGCTGCGTCCTGATCCGTGCAACCCACCACGCGAACCCATCCCGCTGCATCGGTCCCCAGTCGTAGAGCGGATTGCCCCAGAGCTGTCCATCGATCGAGAAGTAATCCGGCGGAACGCCCGCCACCGCCAGCGGCTGTCCGGCCGCATCGAGCTGGAAGTTCTCTCGGTGCGCCCACACTTCGACGCTATCGTGCGCGACGTAGATCGGGATGTCGCCGAACAGGCGTATTCCGCGCT
>Ga0180085_1000009_pt1 | contig 51018 bp, 59 predicted proteins | sample EasRiv730_16_10D_FD_123013 | JGI IMG/M metagenome (GOLD analysis project Ga0180085, IMG submission 123013) | Soil microbial communities from meander-bound floodplain in the East River, Colorado, USA - East River metaG ERMLT730_16_10D | ecosystem: Environmental > Terrestrial > Soil > Floodplain ... | reverse complement strand
TACCTGGTTGTGTTCGCAGCTGTGTAGCTCGACGTCATCGCACTACCCCGGATTGCGATGCCTGTTTTGCTGGTGGCAGGCGGTCTCGCGGCGACGGGCAAAGTATCCCTGTGGTTTATCATCGGATTCGCAACCGTCGCAGCCGCGGCTGGCGACACCCTGTGGTACTCCATCGGTCGTTACGGGAGTCCCCAATTGATGCGTTTCATGGAACGGACTGGTGGAAAAAGACAGGAGTACTTGTTTCGCAGTATCCGATTCATTCAGACTTACGGGGTTGGCTTTCTACTCGTCTCCAAGTTTGTTCCCGGAATCGCTTCTCTGGCCTGCCCGGCGGCCGGCATCGTAAACATGTCGGTATCAAGATTCTTGCTCATGAACGGGCTAAGCCGGGTTTTTTGGGCCACCAGTGTCTCCTGGCTGGGGTATTCAGGGATTCCGTACTCCGCGATACTGCCGCAAGCATTTTGATAAGCCGCACCAAGCCAGTTGGTTTTGGGGTGTGGTTTCCGGCGGGGAAGGATGGAGCGCAGCGCTTCTGCTTATTGTGCACTCTCCAGGAACACTAGATGTTGGTTAATCTCATTGGTGGCGGACCTCTTGCGCACTCCGACCATTAATGTCTTTCGATCTTCAGACAACGACCGGTCATACTTCCCCTCGCTTAACTGAGCCCCTCTCTTCATTCTCCACTCCGTGATCAGTCTGCCATCCTCCCAAACCGTCCTGGAGGCGATTTCGGTCTCATTCATACGAGTCAGGTTCTCGGCGCCGTCAGTGGTCAATTGCCATACGACAGTGTGCTCGCCTTCGGTGTTTCTCCAAACCTGTGTAATGGTTAGCTTCGGCTCTTGGTGCTGAATCAACTCCATCGCGCTGTCATCGGGTGGCAACGATCCAAAATCGCTTCGCGATTTGTCGAGTTCCCAACGGCCAGAGAAGTTCGGCCGACTCGCCTGCGCGACGATCAGCAAGGTTGCCGAGGATAGGAAACCCAGGATCAACAATCTGTTCATGCTTCGCTGTCCCAAGCGACACCATGAAGCCATCTGGTCCAGTCCTTTCGTCGTGCGGCCGTCACGCAGCCAGGGTCGTCGGTTGTGCCAAATGTGGGAACAGATGGAACACTTCGGCCCTAAGTTGCGGAGGTAAGTCTCCCTGATTTCTTTCAAGGAAGGTCTCCCCTTCCCGCACGAACCACTTGTACACCATGCCCTCACCCTCGGTATGGCGGACTACTATCCAGCGGCTGGCGGGTGCGGGCTCGATCGCGTAAACATCGACGCGCCCCTCGCCTACCAAAGTCATTTCAATGCTATCCAGATATCGCGCCCGACAAACGACATTCGAAAACATCGAGAAGTTCAAGTCGTTCCCACAGCAGTAGAATCGGCAATCGCTTAAAGTCATAGTTTCCTCCTGTCTTGTCTGAGCTTGGTGTCAAGTTCGTTATCGATAGAGCAAGCAAACTACCAACCGCGACAGAAATCTCCTTCGAACCTCTTGAAGAATCAGGCGGGGTTCAAGTGGCCTCAGGGAGAGTCTCTTGCGTGGGAATCTCTCGGCAGGAAAGCGTTCAGTCTGACCAAGAGATAAACCAAGGATCTGCTCTTTACGGAAAAGATTATCGCAACAAGACAATTTTACCGGGGCAGAAGACGTCGGCACATCCCGGTAGTCGATTCAACCACCGATTTGTCGAAACCCACCAGTAGAAATCGGTCGCACCGTTCAATTTTGAACCGCTCAGACAGTTGTTAGCCCATAACCTCCCCTCCTGTCGGTTTCATTTCCGAAATCACACAACCGGACAACCCCGGGGCCACACGCGTCCCGGACCAAATACTTAACCCTATCCCACTCTAAGGAGAGCCATACACCCATGGACCATCCATCAAACCGCGAGCAAGCCACGATGGGCATCGACCAACAGCCTGGACAGCGAGAAACTGCTCCGAGTGTTTTGGAAACATCCGGAGGTCGGGTTGAGATTGTCGTGCCAAGCACCGCCACCTGGTCTGAAGGCATTTCGCCGTTTAAGGAAGTATCCTGGGTTGGCTACTAGCGCATCAGAAATTTACCGCCGACGCCGCAGTCTAGTCAGTCAGTGCCAGACATCGGTACTTCTGTTCTCGCATTTCTCGCACCCACATATCAAAACGCATTTAGGAGGGTAAGAATGGCGAAATACGGCAGCAAAGCCTCGGAAAAGGTCGAGAAGGCCATGCACGAGCGCAAAAAGGGTACGCTGAAAAGTGGCAGGTCCGGGAAAAAGGTCAAGAGTCGGAAGCAAGCGATCGCGATTGGACTGTCACAGGCCCGGAAGGAGGGCGGTAAGGTACCGCCGAAAAAGGGATCCTCGAAAAAATGAGTGCATGTAGCTGTAGTTGCATGGCCTTGTGGCGCTCTGACTGGAAAAGGCTTGCCAACCCATGACTTCATTGAGGACCTACGAACAGAAACGGCGCTTTGACCAGACCCCGGAACCCAAGCCGGAAAAGAAGGGCGGGAGGTCCAAGCGGCGCTTTGTTGTCCACAAGCATCGCGCCAGAAACCTTCACTACGACTTTCGAATCGAAGCGGATGGCGTGCTGAAGTCATGGGCAGTTCCCAAAGGACTCTCGCCAAATCCCAAAGTGAAGCGACTCGCGATGGCCGTCGAAGACCATCCACTCGACTATGCCAATTTCGAAGGTGTGATTCCGGAAGGCCAGTATGGCGGTGGCACCGTGATGGTTTGGGACCGAGGGACGTACGAACCTGAGAACGGAGAACAGATCGGCGTGCTCATCAAAAAAGGAGAGGTCAAGCTCAAATTGAAAGGCAAGAAACTGAAAGGCTCCTGGGTCTTGGTACGCACCCACGATCGCAACTGGCTGCTGATTAAACATCGCGATCGGTATGCGTCGGAGGATGAACTGACTGAGACCTCTCCGACGTCGGTAGTGACACAGCGCACTCTGGCTGAAATTGCTTCTCAAGAAGGAGGCAATGTGGAAAAGGCCGCTACCGGTGATCCTCGATCCGTGTCGCGTCGTCAAAAGACGATACGCCGGAAGTAGAGCGCTCACATGCATCGGATTTTCATGCTCTCTCCAGCGTATTGCGGTGGGAAGCGATCCCAGCTTTTGCTTCGTCCCCAAGCTGACTTTGAGCTGGCAAGACGCCTTCGCAGCGAGTCTGGCGTGGCCTTAGGGGAATTGTTCAGTTTTTTGAGCGGTTTGTACTTTCGTGGCAAGTTGAATTATAGCGGCAGCTTTGCACGTCCTCCGGCCGGAGTTCCGGGAACCGTTGTGATTACCCCCAGTCGGGGCCTCATGGTGCCCTCAGAACCGCTCCACTTGGAACGTCTGCAAGAGTTTGCACAAGTGGAGATCGGATTGGCGGAGAAACGCTTTCAAGAACCTCTAGTGCAAAGCGCCCAACAGCTGGCGCTTCAACTTCGTGAGAGGTGCGAGGTCATCTTGTTGGGCAGCATTGCGACGAGCAAATACCTCGAAACGCTGGCTTCCATTTTCGGTGACAGGCTGCGATTCCCAGCCGAATTCGCGGGACGCGGCGATATGAGCCGTGGCGGCTTGCTATTGCGCTGCGTCACTGAGCAGCGCGAATTGACTTACGTCTCACTCTCCGGTGGGGCACGGCATGGAAACCGTCCCCCAAAGCTTCGCCGCTTGAGACCATGAATCATCCAGCACCCACCAACAAGGTCACGAGGTTTGGACCTTCAGCCAGGTTTTCGCTCATTCGCTTGCCGCCCGATATCCACGCTTGATCACGGTAGAGTACCGCGTCGAGAAGCGCCCGAGTGGACACGTCCTTGTAGACTACAACCAAACGCCGCGCCCGCGCGCTCCGGTCTCCATACCGGTGCGTTGGGTGGAAGTAAGGAAAGGCTTCCGTTTGGAGGATTTTCGAATTGACAATTCACCAGCTCGCATTCGCCTACTCGGTGACCTTTGGAAGCCCTTACTTTTGAATCGTGGCCGGGGTTCGACTGGAGCCATTCTTATGAAGTTACCCTTGTCCCCTCCCTATCCGCCGATGGAGGCACGCACGGTCGACAGCATCCCGTCGGGACCCGAGTGGCAGTATGAACCGAAGTGGGATGGTTTCCGTTGCCTGGCCTTTCGCGAAGGGAACGCAGTCGAACTCCAATCGAAGTCAGGGCAGCCTCTCGCTCGTTACTTTCCCGACATAGTTGCAGCTCTGCAAGCGCTACGACCGACGAGATTTGTCTTGGACGGAGAAATCGTGATCCCGGTCAAGGGCGAGCTGTCGTTTGACGAGCTGCTTTTGAGAATTCACCCCGCTGCCAGCCGAGTCAACAAGCTGGCTAAAGAGCATCCTGGAGTGTTTGTTGCGTTTGATCTTCTGGTCAATGAAACCGGCAAACCTCTGGCAGACCAAACCCTGGAGAATCGCCGGCAGCATCTGGAGGCATTCGCGAAGAAGTTCCTTCGCGGAAACGATTCTGTATCACTTTCTCCGGCGACACGAGACGTTAAGCTGGCACGCCAGTGGTTCCAAAATGTGGGAGGGGCACTCGACGGGATCATCGCCAAGCGAGTCGATTTGCCCTATCAGTCGGGCGAGCGAACGGGCATGCAGAAGATCAAGAAACTGCGTTCCGCCGATTGCGTTGTGGGCGGGTTTCGATATGCCAGTGCAGGCAAGGTGCTCGGTTCATTATTGCTGGGTTTGTATGACAAAGCGGGGCTGTTGCATCACGTCGGCTTTACCTCGAGTTTCAACCATGCTCAGCGGAAGCAGTTGACCCCAAAGATGGAGGCTTTGGTCCAACCTCCTGGTTTCACGGGCCAGGCGCCGGGCGGCCCAAGCCGCTGGTCAACCGATCGTTCGGCCGAATGGCAACCACTGTCTCCCAAGCTTGTCGTTGAAGTCCAATACGACCATTTTACCGGGGGCCGTTTTCGACATGGCACGCGCTTCTTGCGTTGGCGTCCAGACAAGGCCGCGCGTCAATGTACCTTGAACCAGGTGAAGCGCCGTACTTCCAAGGTCTCTTTGTAATGGTAGCCAACAGCGACTCGACCCGGCACGGCCAGCCCTGTCAGCTGTTCAGTTGGAATGGATCTGAATGAAGAGGTTCCCAGGCGGCCTGATTCCCAGCGCGACTAGCGTCGGCCGGCATTCACCGATAAGAAATATCGACAATCTGCCGCGAATATAACCAGCCAACTGAGTGTCGAAAGGTTCCGGGTGAACCGTGTAAGGCGCGACTAACCAGAGACTCGAGTTCCCTCGGCGTGAAAGAACGCCGGATTGAGGAAACTCCGTCCGCCGCGTTGATCCAGTGAACGAATGGCGCAACAAAGCAGCGGAACAGTAGGAGAGGCAATGGATGACGGACAAGATCTAGAATGACAAAGCGGTTGCAAGAACGGCCGACATTACGGATTAGCTCCACGACGCTGTCCTCAGTCAGGTGGTGGACCACGCAAACGGCTAAGGCTACGTCGCAAGCCGGCAGCGGATCGCGCACAGCGTCTGCCTGAACGATCCGAATCACTAAGCTGAAAGTGCGGGGCACCCTCAATTCCACTCCGACCGCCTCAACTTTTATCTTCCGCTGAATTTCGAGCAGCAACTCGCCGCGACCACAGCCGATATCGAGGACTTGGCGTAGGGGCTGAGTATGTCGCGCTAACTCCGAGAGCAAAGCCCGAATGTTTCCAAGAAACCTGTGTGTCCAAATGAGGTCCTTGTAAACCAAGGTCAAAGTCTCTTCGGGTAAATCAGGATCGTCAATGATCTCAGGATCTAGCGAACGGTTCATTCACCGGGGTCCTCGATAACGGACGTGTCGTTTTCAAGAGGCAAGAGCGCTGGGCCGGGTCATCTGAAACAGCCAGCCCGCCGGAATTAGGGGGCCTAGACTCTGCGCCAGTCCTGCTTCAAGGATTGCCCGGAACACCGCCGCCAGATAGAAAGGCTTGCGGACTGCACGGCGGCAATTGGACAAATGTTCCTCGACCGAGCTCTGCCTGGACGCAGCTAATCCAGCCAGGCGGCCGGTGCCGACTGCGGTCACCAACCCCAGGCCTGTGAATGGATCTATGAAGCCCAGCGCATCGCCTGCAGGATAGATGTCCCGCCCAGTCAAGTGCCGCCACTGCCTGCCAAACACCAATGGGCCCACAGTCAGCCAGCGGGTCATCCGAGAGAGCTGACGCACCCGATTCGCCAAGGGCGGCCAGCTGGCGAGGAAATCGTCCATGTGGAAATCACAAGCGCGCAGGGTTTCCTCCGGTGCGATCCCACAGATGTTGGTAATGCCCTTCTCTATGGCGCTCACACCAATATAGCACCCGCGAAAGAAGAACAATTCGACGGCGTCATTCACCGGCCCTTCGAAGTGTGCCTTGAATCCGAACAACCGCTGTCCTCTTGCGGCAATCGATTTGCGTCCAATAGCAAGAACCTCGTAGTCACTCTTGCTTGAGCCGGACTGCGCAGCAAAGCTTGCGGGCGCTATGCGCTGTCGCGAGGTGGTTGCCCCCGCCGTGATGGCCTTCTCAAAAAGCAGACGGTCAAACTCATAGCGACTAAGCCCGAAGCCGCCCTCAGGCAGCTGGCTTTCGCTGGCACGGAATCCAAAGTGTAGAATCATTCTTCTAATGCGTGCCGGCCGGAGCCGAAGAAATTCCTGCCAGATGCCCAGCGATTCCAGAAGCGTGGCAATTTCAGGCGAGAGGAACTCACCACAAACTTTGTGGCGGGGAAAGGAAGACTTTTCGACTATGTGGACGGAGCTGGTTTCCGACAAGGCCGCAATCGCCGCTGCCGAGCCAGCCGGTCCGCCACCCATGATCCGAACTGAGATGGAAGAAAACAAGTCTAGTACCTCAGCAACGTGCATAGGTAAACGGAATCAAATCAAACTGCTTGACTGCCGTCACCCAGCGGGTTGCCTTTGGCATGGGCGGCAAGATGCAGCTAACCTGGACGCGATTTCACAAACATCCCCCACAATGGCATTGAAGGCAACCTAAAAATGTCCAAACCTCCGACCACACCGTCCAGGCGGGTGAGCAGCCCTGTGGGGAAATCTGAGGCCAGCGAGCCGCAATATGCCGTGGGTTAGATTGGCTGCACAACGTTACCACCTAGTTGGAATAGATCCGAATTTCTTTGAGGTATGTTCCCCGGCAATGCACACACACTCGATCCTCCGGCTTTCGCGGAGTAATGCTCTTGACCTGTTGAAGCTTGCAACTCTCGCACTCCATCCACTGGTTGATCGCTTTCACTTTTGTTACCAGCATGGCTACCTCCTGAGACTCATTGCTACCATTTAGGCAATCTGTTCTCCAGGACATGCCGCGAGCGGAAGCGGCGTGACCCCCGAGGAGTCATCATCTCAATCTCTTTGTTGCGCAATGGCTAGCGGAGGTTGTGTGTTGCTGCTGCCGTTGTCCGAGGACCCTGCAGATCGTTTTTGGTAGCAAATTGCACATTCGATCTGAAGCTCTGCAGAATGGATTTTCTACCGAGCATTTGATTTTTTTCACTGTTGAGTTGCATCCCGTTGACCGTTGAAGCTGGGAATTGACTGGTCATTTCTCCACGGCTCCTGTCAACATGTGAGTCTGCCAGCAGGTAGAAATCAACCACGTGTTTAAATCCTGCCACTGGCCTGCGTTCACATTCGAACCCTATTCGGCTCTAGTCGCTGTCAATCAACCAAGATATCAGGGTCGGCCCCTCCAGTCGCACTCCGGAACTTGCGGAAGGCCCGTTCAAAAGTGACCAGCAGAAGCATACCGTGTAGCCTCAAAATGACTGCCGCTTGTTTGAGAGGAACCATCAAACCGTCACTCAAGAAAGCGCAGAGCCCACAGCTAATCCAGCAATGAGATATCTCGCACTCGCATGTGACTATGATGGAACATTGGCGTCAGAGGGTCGCGTTGCGAGCGCGACAGTATCGGTACTCGAACGGCTCGTCGCGTCTGGGCGAAAACTGATCCTCGTCACGGGCAGAGAGCTCGGGGACCTTCAGTCTGTTTTCTCGGGTCTGGATCTTTTTGAATGGGTGGTGGCCGAAAACGGAGCCCTAATCTACCGACCGGCCGACAAGCTCGAAAAGGTCCTGGGTGAAGCTCCCTCGGAAGGGTTTGTTGCTGCCTTGCGGAAGGCAAAGGTGGAGCCCCTCTTTGTTGGTCAGGTGATTGTTGCCACCTGGAAACCGCACGAGAAAGTTGTCGTCGATACGATTCGAGACCTGGGACTCGAACTCCAAGTCATTTTCAACAAAGAAGCTGTCATGGTGCTGCCAGCTGGCATCAACAAGGCAACTGGACTGAAGACCGCCACTAAGGAGCTTGGCCTTTCTCTTCACAATGTGGTGGGTGTGGGTGACGCGGAGAACGACCATGCCTTCATGAGCGTTTGCGAATGCTCGGTGGCAGTTGGCAACGCTTTGTCCTCAATTAAGGAACGAGCGGATGTCGTCACGCGAGGGGAACATGGAAACGGAGTGACCGAACTCGTCAATCAGCTCCTCGCAGATGACTTAAGGCAGTTCGATTCCCGTCTAAAAAGGCATCACATCGTGATCGGGACAACCGATGGCAATGAGGTGAAACATCTGCCATACGGAATCAATGCACTTCTGGCGGGCAAGTCGGGGAGTGGAAAGACGACTTTGGCAACTGGTTTACTTGAGCGCCTTGTGGAACAGGACTATCAGGTCTGCATTCTCGATCCGGAAGGCGATTACGAAAGCCTTGAAGGTACCGTCGTCTTGGGCAACCGACAGGCTGTCCCTCAGATCGACGAGGTCCTTCAGATTTTGGAAAATCCCGAAACTCATGTAGTGGTTAACTTGCTCGGGATTCCCTGGGACGACCGTCCGCCTTTCTTCCAAAACCTCTTCCCACGTTTGCAGGAGATGCGGGCTCGGTATGGCCGGCCTCATTGGCTGGTCCTTGATGAAACCCATCACTTACTGCCCGCCATGTGGAAGCCCGCTGCATTGACGCTGCCTGAGAAGGCGCGCGGAATGATTTTTGTCACTGTGCATCCCAACGAAGTGATGGCCCCCGTCTTGGCCTCGGTGGATCTCGTGCTGGCTGTGGGAGAAGCTCCTGGCGAGACAATCCGGGCATTCACTGAAGCGGCCGGGCACAAGTCGCCGAAGCTGAAACATAAGACCCTTGAGCCCGGCCAAGCTCTGTATTGGTCCCCATATGACAAGTCTGCTCCGTTGCTGCTGAATATTCCACTCAGCCGGACCGAGCGTCAGCGCCATCAACGTAAGTACGTCGAGGGCGAATTGTCGCCGGAAAAGAGTTTCTACTTCCGTGGCCCCGAAAACACCCTTAATCTTCGCGCCCACAACCTCATTCAGTTTCTCCGGATAGCCGACGGGATAGATGACGCGACCTGGATGCATCATCTGCATCGTGGTGACTATTCTCAATGGTTCCGGAAAGTGATTAAAGACGAGGTCCTGGCAGCCGAGACTGCTCGGGTTGAAGAATTGACCGGCATTCGTGCGCGTGAAAGTCGCGCGCGTATAAGGTCTGCTGTGGAACGGCTCTATACGCTGCCGGCCGAATCTTCAAAGCTCATCCCGGGTCATGGCGCTCCGACGGATAAGGAGCCGACAAAAGGAAATGCAAGCGATACATCTTGGAATAAAGCACAGGAGAGTGACAAGGCAACTCCGAGACGACCCTAAGGACCTTGTTACACGTGCACTCCGGATATGAAAAGGGCCGGCCGGTTTTTTTCAAGACATGTGTTCGTTGCTCAATCTCCCGGGAGGTTGAGCAGTCGACATTCGTCTGCGCCTCGCGATCCTGAGTCTGGCCAGTGAGAATTCATCCATATGCCGCAGAAGCAATCTGAGATATTCAAGTCGTATCGCGACACCGTCACACAGGGTCTGTACCTGTTGACGCACACTCTGCTCTCGTTTGATCGCAAGAGGGAACCCCTGGAAGGCCTCCAGTACAGGCTCTGCGGGCCGAAACAGAAGGCTCAGTTGCGACCTTACTTCCCAGTCCCACTGGATGACTCTCTCACGCCCGACTTTTAACTCGGCGCTTCTCTTCTCGCTGATGAGTTCAAGTCTGTCGATGAGCCGTTCTGCCTCATGGATCATGCTTTCTAGAGTAGCTTGAGATCTCGCATAAGCCCAGAAACAGACACCCCTACTCTTAAGCAGCTCAATGCTAAGCATTGTCAGCCTCCGTAAGTTGATTTCCTCTGGAAAAATGACAAGTAAAATCCCCGTCGTCCACAGGGTTTAACCTGATACCCATCTCAATGGATTTACTACTCTGGCCTGACTGCGCGACCAATAGCTTTGGCCGCTTATCGGGCTTGTCAGCAGGGTACTGAAACCGTCGCGCCGATGCTGTCAACCCCATCGCCTGCGTCGCTACTCGTCCTCAGTCGTAGTCATCGTGCCATCGAGCCGAGGCGCATCGAGAAAGGAGTTTGGGCTAGGAATAAAACCATCGAGCCAGATTGCCAGTCCAGCCCGAGAAAAATTTGAGGGCTTGGACAAAAATGAACGGAGCAACTTCAGAAACGAGTCTAGCCTGGGAACATCAGCCGCAACGAAGCGGTTTCATTCGTTCCTCTGGAGGAGTTCATACCATTTGAAGGAAGCTGTCATGTCATCGAGTATCAAATTCCGCCTCCTGCAATGCCCTCTTGCTCTGCTGCTTTTTGTCGCGATTCATCCCGAGGTACTCCACGCCCAATTGCCACGAGCTCTGCAATTAGAACTACTCCGGACTCAAGTGCTGGGACACGACTTCGAAAAGCGGCAGAATGAATTCCGTGCACGGAAGCTACAGGAGCGCCGCAATGTGCCTGTCTATAACGCCCATCTGAATGGCGCGCTGATTGATTTTCACAACCACATCTCGAAAGACGAACACTATCTAGTCACGAACTGTGGAATCTGTCGAAAGTACCTCAGTGAGATCAAGTCCTACTCCAAGAAGCTGGAGCAGGCGATGAAATAACCTGACTTCGCGCGTGTCCGCAACGAAAGAACATTGAAGTCCAGCGGCTCAAAGCCGAGTGCATCGAGGTTTACAGGCCGCCCTCACACGCTTCGTCGCTTGACCTCTGAGAGGATTGGATTGACAGTACTTCCCTCCATCACCTCACGCGCATCCAGGATGCCCGCACTCACACTTATCTGTATCTTGGCTTCCTGCCTTGGCGCAATGGTCGCTGCAGTAGTCCTCACCGCCCTCTGATACCGCGATTCCGGAGATGACCTTGCATTTACACTTTGGATGAGCACACTCATTTTGATCCATGATCTTGTCTCCTTTTCCAAGTCTCAAAAACAATGGCTCTGGGGTCTACCGAGGACCGGCATCACACAACAGACAGCGTTCCAAGACCATTGAGTAGCAGCAACTTACAGACGGCCGGTTAGAAGAAGCAACAACACGATTAGCACAACCAGGCCGAGAAGACCGCTGGGATAGTACCCCCAGCTCCTGCTGTATGGCCAAGTCGGAGTCGCACCTACTAGAAGGATTACCAAAACAACAATTAGCAGCGTGCCCGTAGTCATGAGTTCTCCTCTACTCTCCTTTGAACCTTTCCGCCAAGATAGCCAGTCGAAAGGGAAAGTTCCGTTCAATTGTGACCTTAAAGCCAAGAAAAACGTCGCTCGGATCAATCTTGCACAGACGTCCCGGTTGATTCATTTGAGATTTGGTAAGAGTAGATATCCTTGCCAACCCTGCAGGCGCATCTGCAACTTTGCCGCCTATTTTGCTGACCGTTTGATCGGGTCTTAAACCAAAACTACAAAGAGAGAGCTATGGAACACGACTTATCGCGAGAATTTCTGAAGGTGGTGGAGGAATCGGCAATTGCAGCTGCGCGGACGATGGGCATTGGCGACCGCAAATACTCCGATCAGGCCGCTGTGGAAGTGATGAGACGGATCATGGACACCGTCCCTATGAATGCGACGATCGTCATTGGAGAAGGTGAACGCGATGAAGCACCCATGCTGTACATAGGCGAGAAGGTAGGATGCACGAAAGTCGACGGAGTTCGTTGTCCGGAAGTAGACATCGCTGTAGATCCGCTGGAAGGAACCAACCTCTGTGCCACTGGCGCTGCGGGTGCCATCACTGTGCTGGCAAGCTCGGATAAGGGGGGACTACTGCATGCTCCGGACTGCTACATGGAGAAGCTTATCGTGGGTCCGTCATCGAAGGGCGCAATCGATCTGCGGGTTCCAGTGAAAGAAAATCTAAAAGCGATCGCTAAACGATTGGACCGGGATGTGCAGAACCTTGTGGTCATCGTGCTGGACCGTCCACGGCACGCTCGTTTGATCCAAGAGATTCGGGAGGCGGGCGCGCGGATTCGACTCATCGGAGATGGCGATCTTTCAGCTGGGATCAGCGTCGCTCTGCGCGGAACCGGGGTGCATGCCGTGATGGGAATCGGCGGGGCACCGGAAGGAGTTATCACGGCTGCAGCGTTGCGCTGTCTTAACGGCGAAATTCAGGCCCGATTGATTGTCAAAGACCAAGAGCAAGAAGAACGCATGCGTCGGATGGGAATCTCGGACCCGAACAGGGTGTACCACACTGAAGAACTTGCCTCGGCCAAGAACATCGTCTTTGCCGCAACCGGCGTAACCGATGGCTCTTTACTTAAGGGTGTTCGCTTTTTTGGGGACGGTGTGCGAACTCACTCGTTGATCATGAACCTTTCCGAGCGAAAGGTTCGGTTCATCGATACGGTTCATTTGGCCAACCGATCCGATATTAAAGTTCGCTTGTAATCGAGGGGACTGTATCGGCTAAGCTGACTCAGGATATTTCGCTTGTGCAGTTTCAGACAGAAATCTCGAGCATAACGAACTACCTTGACAGTGCCCCGGCAAAGAACGGGTCATTGTGTGACTCAAGAACGAGAAGACCTAAATGAGAGCCATTTGGAACGGAATGATTAGTTTTGGGTTGGTGAATATCCCGGTCGGATTGTTCACGGCTGTCAAGGAACGTCCCTTCCAATTTCATTTCCTGCATCAGAAGGATCAAGGTCGAATCCGCAATCAGCGCATCTGTGAGGAATGCAACACAGAAGTCGAGTACAAGGACCTCGTGCGTGGTTACGAATACGAAAAGGGCCGTTACGCGATTCTGACAGACAAGGATTTCGACCGAATCGGTTTGGAGTCGAACAAACACATTGCAATTACAGATTTCGTGAACGAGAGCGAGATCGATCCTATGTTTTTCGACAAGCCTTATTATCTGGTCCCGGGCCGAAATGGGGAGAAGGCCTATGCATTATTGCGCGACGTCCTCCGCCACACGCAAGGTGCTGCGCACTCATGAGCAATTGGGAGCTATCAGAACTCGCGGCTCACTACTCGTCCTCGAGGTGCTTCGCTTTGCCGGTGAATTGCGACACCCTCCTGCAGTAAAGGTGCCGACGGCCAGCGGTAGGACGACCGGTGAACTGAAGATAGCCGAACAACTGATTTCTCAATTGAGTTCCCGATTCGATCCCCGGAAGTTTGAGGACACTTACCAAGAGAGCTTACTCAGTCTAGTCAAGCAGAAGCTGGCTGGGAAACCCGTTCACACGCGCACAAAAGCACCACGGGCGACAAGCGTTGTCGATATCATGTCGAAACTGAAGGCCAGCCTGAAACAAGTCAAGACCGACTCGCACCGTGGGAAAAAGAGAGCCGCCTGAGCAACTAAGCAGTTTTCCCCGATTCCTAGATCTGATGATTGAGGTTCGTACTCAGAAGGCACTAAAGACCAGGACTGCTAGACTGGGTGAGATAGCTAAAATACCTTGTCGGTTTCGAAAAAACTCGCCTTCCATTTGACCTGAGATAAATCACTTCCTCACCCAGCCCGGACAAACTGGCTCACGACCGGCACTTCGGGAGTTGATTCACTCCTATCGCCAGCGCCCGTATCCGTCCTGATAGCCGCGCATGAAACCTTCGCGGTACTGTCGCTTGTATGCTTCCAGATCGCCGAAGCTGCTTCGGTAACCATGGTCCCCATCCCGATAGCTCGGCTGATCTGCCGGATCAAAGCTCGCGTGGTTGCTTAGATCCTTCTGTCCGGCACGGATGCCATCCCGATATCCGTTATCAAATGCGAGGTCGGAATAACCCTCGCGCGGCACTTCAATAATCGTTACACTCCGATCTCGTTTACTGTCGCGGGCGTCTTCGCGGCCATAGATCGCAGCGAACCTTCCCGGACGATTATAGAAGGCATCGTCATAACCGCTTTGATATCCCGTTCGATATCCCTGCTTGTATTCGTCTCGATCTCCCATGTGCTTGTCGTAGCCGCGATCTGATTCCTTGTAGTCCTTGGTTTCAAGGTTATACTTGGCATGACTTTCTCGGGTTTCACGACCTTGGTGGTACCCGTCCCGATAGCCATGCTCATAACCATGTTGCCTGGCTTGATATTTATTATCCTTGGCGAAACCCACATTGCAAGCCAACAGTGCGGCAGTCAGAGCCGTTAGGACCATTCGCGATAGTCTTGGATACATAGTTGATCCTCCTTAAGTCGGCCCCTACAATAGCCGACCACATCAATTGTGTCAGGCCCGAGGAACAAGGAATGGTCAAAACTGCTCAGGCGAAGGACCGACTCGACACAACAGACTATTCCTTGTTTCTATTCGAATAAGAAGACAGAGCCACAACAGCCAAGAGAAGGGAGGCCACAGAGCCAAGCCAGAACCAGACAGTCCAGAACGCAGTTATCAGGCCTGATGATTCCCCCCTTCGAAGGCGTTCGCGGTACATGAGGTAGGCACTCAATCCTCCTCCCAAGAAGCTGGTGATGGAAGAGAGCGCCGGAAGACGCTCCCAAATGGATGGACTAAGTCCTAAGCCTAAGATCGCGAGCATCATTAGAGGAATAATCCAAAGCGAGGGAGATGTCTCACGCGCCAAATCCAATCCGCTGGCCGAATCCTTGATACCAGCACAGCTCATCTGCAGCCAGGGGAGGAAGAAACAGAGGAGGATGAACGCCGCGGTGCTTAGGGTGACCTGTCGTGCATTTTTCACAAATTAATGGCTCCCGCGTGCCGTTTGGAACGCCCACATGCTGAGACTGCCGGCGGCTGCCACTGCAACCCAGGAGATCCACAAGGGCACATCATGAGCACCGACCTGCGCTGGTATCTGGAGGACAGCCCTAGTGGCTTGGAGTAGGGCAATGATGCCAAAGATGCAGCCAGAGACTAGCTCATACTTGTTTCTATTCATGACATGACCTCCTGTTTTAGACATCGCTTTACGCGGCGGACTGCCTCTTCGCCGGGCGGATCTTTCTACATACTGCCGTCGGCGTGATGGCTTTTCGGACAGACTTCACTATCGGCTCCGAAGTTCGACACCCATCAGTTTAGCCGCATAGGTGCCGTAGTTTTCGACATCCAGCGTGTTCGGATTCTTCTTGTCAAAAGAAACCTTTGCAAGTCCTATGACCGAACCTTCACCCTTACCATTGTCATTCACAAACAGCTCGATGTAGGTAAATGGATAATCTTGGGAACGTGTCCCGTATTTGACCTCAAACATCCTGAGCCATCGTTCAAACAAGATCGTGATCTTTCGACCCTTCTCCGTTTGACTTTCCTGGACAAATCTCAAGTCTCGTCCCGTCTGTCCGTCGAGCGAGAAGTACCCGAACTTTTTGTGCGAAATTGCCTTTATGAAATCATCCTGCCCCTGCGCTCGAAGAATGTCAAAGTCGTGCTGAGCTTCTTCGCTGGGCGTAAAGCCGGTGATTTCAAGTGTGAATGGCCGCGATGCTCCGGCTAACTCTCCGCCAATCGCCGCAACGGTGCCCGTATAAACTTCCTTGGTGGGAAGGTGGCCTGATCGGTCCTTGTCTAGTGCTTTGGCGCTTCGTGGCGCCAGGCAGAGCCCAATCGTAAAAATGCAACAGATCCCCATACCGAGTATCAATTTAGTTTTCATATTTCCTCCCTAAGTTTCTTTGGCTCAATTGTTGAACCCATCCGAGAGTCTGGGGCGAATCAGAACTGCCCACTCGTTGAGAATAGGTCATTCTGACTCGCATGCTGTCGCATATTGACCATAGGCGACCGAGCACAAGCCGAGAGCTCCAGCTGCCCTCGAAAAGTGAGAGGACAATAACTTGCGGGTAATTTTGGAAGCTGCGGCGATGCGCGTCGTGGTCCGGCAAGGCTTAGGCAAGGTTAGCGGAGGGTCTCACGATCTATATAAGGCGTCAGTCTTTGACGCCATAATGAAATCGTTGCGGTGTAGACCGCCAATCTTGTGAGTCCACCACGTCACGGTGACCGTGCCCCATTCGGTTAATAGAGCGGGATGATGGCCTTCCCCTTCGGCCAATTCGCCTACTTTGTTGGTCCATGATAAAGCCTGGGAGAAATCCTTGAATTTGTAAGATCGCTCCAGGCGCTTGATACCGTCGTGCTCCACTATTCTCCATTCGGGGATTTGAGGAAAGAGCTCTGCAATCTCTTTCTCAGTAATTCTGGGTTCCCCCTTATGGCATGCCGTACATTTCAGTCCCATCAGCTCTTCCATTTCACCCTCCAAAAAGAGCCAGTGTGGAAGCGAGTACTGCCTAACTCTGTACCGAATTGACCAGATCCTGTCATCCGGCCAGAGCTCGCGTAAATAGGCGTAACGAGTGTTCCGTCGCACATCGATCTACTTCCGCCGATCGTATCGATGAACAAAGCCTATCCATCTGAATGTTCACGCCTCCTCACTGCAAAGGGCAAGCTGAAGTCACTCGTCCCAGATAAATTACCATCGATCTGCCGGCGGCCCCAGCATGTCTCCTTTTAGACACTCCGCATCCAAGAGCCTCGATAACCTCAATCTCCCTTGAACTTCAAGCAGTTGGTTAATCCAGTCTTGCTGCGCAAGATGCATCAACAAAGGAGCGTGCATTATGTCCCTCAGAAAATGTTTTAGCGAGCGCCTACCTCGCCTCTCAAACTGGTTCCTGTTAGGGGCAATCGGATTCTCTTCAATCGTCGGCTTCGCTCCTGCTGCGTCTGCGCAACAGTATCGCCAGACCAATCTCGTTTCTGACATACCGCAACTCGCAACAGTTACCGATCCCAATCTAGTGAACCCCTGGGGAATCGCGCGCAGTGCCACGAGTCCGTGGTGGGTCGCCGACAATGCCACGGGGGTTTCAACGCTCTACAATGGATCGGGCCAACAGTTTCCGCCTAGTGGTCCTCTGGTCGTTACTGTCCCACCGCGCTTGGGTGGAGGTGGCCTGGGCACTCCTACTGGAATCGTTTTCAACGGTTCTTCGGATTTCGAGGTTGGCCCCGGGCAGCCAGCACGATTCATCTTCGTCACGTTGGACGGTACCATTTCCGGCTGGAATCCGACTGCCGATCCGACCAACGCCATTCGAAAAGTAGATAACTCGTCCACTCTCGCTATCTATACAGGGGCTGCAATCGCTTCAACGGGTGGCGCGAGCTACCTCTACGTTGCCAATTTCCACAGTGGCAAACTTGAGGTGTTTGATACGCACTTCAGCCCAGTCACAGTACCGGCGGGTGCCTTTACCGACTCTGATATTCCTGCTGACTTTGCCCCTCTTAATGTACAGACGATCAACGGAAACGTTTTCGTAGCGTTTGCAAAGCAAGATGAAGACAAGGAAGAGGAAGTTGCCGGTGCGGGGCTTGGTTTTGTAGACGCCTTTGATCCTGCGGGACATTTAGTGATGCGACTAAAATCTGGCCATTGGATGGACGCTCCCTGGGCAGTGGTAGGGGCCCCTGCCGATTTCGGAAAATTCGGTAACGACATTCTGGTAGGAAACTTTGGCAGTGGACGTATCGCAGCCTTTGATTCCAAGCATGGAAATTTCCATGGTTTTCTCAGAGGGTCTCATGGTCTTCCAATCGCAATTGAGGGCCTCTGGGGACTAAGTTTTGGCAATGGTGGTACAGCCGGACCCGCAAATACGCTTTTCTTTGCTGCTGGGATCGATGACGAACAACACGGGCTGTTTGGAACCCTCACTCCGGAGTAAGCTCCCGTGTGCGCGTTCCGGTCACGACCTGACTCCCTCGTCGGTGCTCTTCAGTTTTTTCGTGGAAGACCAGAAGAGTAGGAGCCTATAACTGACAGGACTCGCGCCGACGTAAGGGCACTCACAGCCGCTGGAACCTGGGAAGCGGCCGAGCGATCCAGTGGGGTGAAATGGGCAGGGTTAGGAGTCTTCCAATCGTCGGCTCAGCCAGAAACTGTGGACTCCCTCGAGCGTGGCGCAGTCGAAAGGCCGCCAGGCAAGACAAACGTGGCGCAAAATTGATCCCATCGGTATCGAAACAATACTCGCCTTGTCGTCCATGATCAAACGCGGCGACGTTTGTTTGGGATAGAGAATACCTCCCGCCCGCGAGCAGAGACCCAAGCAAACAGACGCTGCGTTTGATCGACGTCAAACCCTAGGCCGGCACAATACGTTGCTCGGCCTTGAGCGAGTCAGAGAGAGAATTTTACTGACTCCTAACAGTGAGGTGTGGAGTCACGCCTTTTACGCCCTCAACACTCTTGGCCAACGCGACTGCCTTATCCGCCTCCGCTTTGGTCTTCACAGTACCGGTCAACGTCACAAGGTTGTCCTTGGTATCAACATCGATCTTGGAGGCGTCGACGGTCTTATCCGCAGCGAACTTCATTTTTACCGCCGCTGTAATAGTCGCGTCAGTAGTCTTCTCTCCGACCTTCTCTGCCACGTCTTCGGTCTTATCTCCTACTTCCCGGCCTGCCGCAACAGTAGCGTCCTTAGCCGCGCTGCCACTTCTGCGTGCTGAGGCGCAGCCCACTGACAGCCAGATCGCGAGCAATACCACTGGAAATGCAACAAGTCTATTCATAGCTTCACCCTCCTTGGGCTTGATTGAAGACTCGGTTCAAAGGGCCGCACCTACCGGCCTGGTCAAGCGGCGGACTTAAACCTCCGTTTCTTGAGTTCCTCGGAAATCAAAACATCGAAGTTTGTTTTAATGCTTGAGCTGCTGTTGTGGGACGAGTCTCCTCCAACAGAGCGACGCTGCCGCTCCATCGAAGCGCATTTGCTGCAGGAATTCTCGATAACGTCTCGAATGGTGAGAGCGTTGTTGCAGCTTGGGCAGGTAGTTCGCATGAATGAGTCCTCCTTCGAAGATGAAGCCGTTGAATCTGTCTAACGTTCATCATTTCTACAGCAGGTCACTAACCAAACAAGAGTAAGCGGTAAAATCGGGCTAAGGCCGCATGGCGCGGCTGAGAAGCAACAGGACAAATTACTCAATTAGGTAGGAATGACGAGGCTAGAACTGTCGCCTACAGCTGGGCAGGACATTGGGTGGCAGCCTTTTCGAACGCGCGTGCTTCGTCAACGTTGATCCCGATTGCCGGTGTGGTGCTTGGTTTGAGTTGCGCTGCCGTTGCAAGATGGTTCAATGAGGGGAGGTGCGGTCTTTGCTGCTCAATACGAGATGGTAATGAAAGCTGAGGTAAGTGGACGGCATGAGGTTAGACGCATGCCGCCTAATGGCTGAGTGTTCCAACAGGCCCTCCGAACACCGAGATCTTTGACTTCGATCGATGAGCAATCGTCTCGGCTCCGCAGCGAGAACCTTCTGTTTTTATCCCGGCGTGCAGCCGGGTTCCTGTTCTGCAAACTGAAAATCCTGCACATCTTGCGTAAAGTTTCCGGAATAGGCAGCTTCCATCCAGCCTTCGACCCAAGCATTGAATTGCTTGCTTGCATCGTCGTACGGACAGGACTCCGGTGGCTTTTGCAGTTTGTAAGCTTCAAATCCTTCTACCCAATTCTGATCAATCAGTCCATCGGGGCGGCGTTTTGCGAAATCTACTAGTCTCATCTCAAGAGTCCCCTTTCACCGTAACAAGCCAAAGCACATCAGATGCCAGAGAACAGGGTTTAGATGTTAAGTGCCGTGAACCGGCCTTTTTAACCTGGCCATTAGCCCAGTGTGAAGTAGGGGGGCGATCGTACTCCTTACACGACCGGGCAGTTTTGCCGGTTTGCCAATGTTTACTGCTTGGCTTTTGAAGTGACTTCCTCCTCTCCCTTCTACGTCTGGTCAATATTGCTCCGCGCTGTTCCGGTCGAAAGCCTACCCTTAATAGATGAAGCTACCTTTCACTGCGAAGATGTTGATACATGCGAACTCCGTGCGTGCGGTGTCCAAAGCTCTACCTCAAGGGCGTTGGTGGCTCGTTTTTCGAACGCTGTTGCCGATTCTGATTGCCATATTGACATTCAGCCATGCAACGCACGCCTACTCCGTTCTAACGCATGAGGAGATTGTCGACTTGGTCTGGGAAGACCAAATTCGACCTTTGCTGCTCGGTCGATTTCCAGGCCTGTCGGAGGAACAAATTCGCGAGGCGCATGCGCATGCGTACGGGGGTTCGGTCATCCAAGACCTGGGCTACTACCCTTTCGGGAGTAAGGACTTTAGCAACCTCGTTCACTACGTTCGAAGCGGAGACTTCGTTCGTGAACTGGTGCGACAAAGCCAGAATGCCAATGAGTACGCGTTTGCCTTTGGCGCGCTCGCACACTATGCCTCAGACATGGAAGGCCATCCTGCGGTCAACCGCGCCGTTGCTGTGATGTATCCAAAGCTACGGTCGAAGTTCGGAAGCTCGGTCCGATTCGCCCAGGCAAAGGGCGCGCATTTGAAAACGGAATTCGGTTTTGATGTGGCTCAGGTGGCGAAGAAGCGATATGCGTCCGAGCAATACCATGATTTCGTCGGCTTTAAGGTCTCCCGACCTCTTTTAGAGAGGACTTTCCCGATTGTGTATGGGTTGGAAATGAAGGACGTACTGGCTAACGCGGATCTTGCCATAGATTCTTATCGATTCTCGGTGAGCACCCTTATACCCAAGATGACTAAGGTCGCCCTCCAGGCTCACAAGAAGAAGCTGATGCAGGACACAAGTAATTTCGAGAAACGGAAGTTCCTATATCGACTTTCGAAAACTGATTACGAGAAAGACTGGGGGAAGGATTACCAGAAACCCGGGATCGGCACGGTTGTACTGGCGGCCATCTTGCGCTGCATCCCCAAAGTCGGACCCTTTCGAGGATTGGCATTCAAGCCGCCGACTCCAGAGACCGAAGCCTTGTACTTTGAGAGCATGAATACAACCGTTGATCGCTACCGTGCATTACTAAAGACAGCAGGTACAAACGCTCTTCAACTTCGCAATTGTGATTTGGATACCGGCGAAGATGCCCGAGCGGCTGAGTATGACCTGACCGACGACGCTTATGCGAAGTTGGTGGCCACGTTGGCGAAGCGCAAGTTCGATTTGATGACACCTGCCCTGCGTGACAACATCATGCATTTCTATTCAGATCTTTCGAGACCAATCGCAACCAAGAGAGACAAGAGCCGGTGGCAAGCCCTCCTCGTGACGCTGAATGAGCTGAAGTCAGCGACGCCGAGCCAGACTCTTGCGAGCAACCCTGCAAAGTGAAACGAACAAATTTCTTTCCGGCCCGATGGGAGCAGTCGCACTTCAGCTGAAGCAGCCAGACATCGCGGTCAAACGGATGCCGCCGGAGCCGGGCCACTATCGCATTGATTCAGTGAAGTTGCCTCTTGCGTGCTTGGATCCTGGGCAGGCCCGCTCGTCCCCGCTCAAATCTCCGCATTCGGTACAAAATTGCACTCCCGCATTGGCAATTGCTTGGTAGCGTTGGCCTGACGCCGTTGGTCATTTCCAAACCTTTGAGCAACAAGGAGAAATAGCTATGGAACCGAGGAGATTCTTAACAAGAATGGCAAGTGTCCTTAGTGTAGCCACTATGGCTGCGACGCTTAGCTTTGGCCAAGCTCCGGCACCAAAGCCAGCTAAGGACAAGGCACCCGCCGCTACTGCAGCCACGCATCACGAACTTGTGGATCTAAACGCTGCAACCAAAGAGGAGCTCATAGCGGTGCCAGGTATCGGCGAAGCCTACGCCGATAAGATCATTGCCGGGAGACCGTACAAGTCAAAATCTGAGCTCAAGAGCAAGAAGATCGTCCCAGCGGGCACTTACAATAAGATTGCGTCTCACGTAGTCGCGAAGCAAACCAAGTAGTCTCTCTTCGCAGATTTAGCGCGTCAGGGGAGTGCCGTAATTTCCCACTCCCTCATCACTACTGGCTCACGATCTGTCTGCGACATGGGCTTCTCCAGCCGCGTCCTACCAGCCAAATCCGAATGAGGTGTGCGATAAACATCGCGCCACGAGCGAACAGGCGGTTCAGTCTGGCTGGAACGGCGACGCTAGCGCTTCTGGGCGGCCAGTCTCGCCTGTGAGCCGGTAGGAAAACTCCCGGGGAATGGTGCCTATTGCAGCGTCGGGACGGCGGACCGCCTGTGGCTAAGAACGAGGCAGCTGGGTCGGCTTTGGAGTGGTTCCGCTGGAATTCTTAGGAGAACTTTGCGGAGATGCCTGATCGATCTGCTCGACTAACTTTTCGGGACTCGTGGCTTGGTCCAGTACTTGAAGGCTTGGATCATCATTTGTGTTCGCTCCGACTTTTTCTGCGATGCTTTCCAGCATTCTCAGCATTTTCGTATTCTCTTGTTCAGTCAACAGATTGATCTGCAAGTCTAGCTGATTGCGGCGCTCGCTAAGTCGCGTTTCATGGTTCTGGCTGATAAGAATGAAGGTGGAGAGAAAAATCGCTTCCAACGAAACAACCAATGTCAGAAAAGTGAAGGGGAAGGGATCGAAATGTCTAAGACCCGGTAAGCCGTTGGCAAGGATCCATCCTGCGAACCAGATCACATGCACCCATACAAAGGTCATGCTGCCGCAGAAGGCGGCGATGAGATCGGCTATGCGATCGCCGCTGGAGCGATTGGCTTTGGCCGCCTCTTCCAATTGCAGAATCGCCTGCACATTGCGCTCAGTAACGTCTTCGACGGTGCGGGGCGTGTGATAGTCAGAAGTAACATGCTTGGATCGAGGCTTCACTTCTGTGGGCATAAGAGTCGTGATTTTCTTGTCAACTATGCTCGCCGAGCAAAGGCTGCTGGGGAAGGAACTCCCAGATCCATTGAAGCGCGCTCAGTGCTGGAGCAGACGGAAGAGATAAATGATAGCAGCCAGTGGGATGGCCATCAGCGCCAACAGACACAGAGAGACCCCCAGCGTAAACATCCAGTTGCGAACCCTCTGAGTCCGACCCTGAAGATGCTCCTGATAAATCTTGATGTTCTTGGTGTTCGCCTTGTAGGCGAAGTCAAACAAATCTCCAATAAAAGGGATGCCGCCCAACACCGTATCCACAGCCACATTGGCCACCATCCGTGCGATGGCCGCCCGTGGCAGGCCGGCCTGAGTGGCGCTAGCGACGATCAGTGCGGACACAAAACTTCCCGCAAGATCCCCGACGCCGGGAAACAGACCGACGATTCCATCTAGTCCAATTGACCAGCGCTTGCCAATTGGGATAGAGCGGTCCATCAACCAAGCAAGTTTCTCAACCCAGTCCGGAACCTTGGGCGGAAGATCTGCCGACATAATGGGCCCTTGGAGACGGGGGATTCGTTCCACGGTCTGTGAATGATTTGCCATTTCGTTTCTCTTCTATTGCGATAACGGTCCCGTACTGCCAGCCTTACTCGAATCCACGGTCCTTCATCTCTCGACTCCAATGTCGGTGCTGACCAATGGCTTTGATGAATGCCGTGGATCTTGCCCCGTTGAGCGTCAGAACGGAGCCATCCATTCGTAAACCTGGAAATAGGCGTGGCTGCTTCGCCGCACGCATGAACAATGCGTTCCGGAATGTGCTCGTGATCAAAATGCGTGATCTTTTCGCGAATCTTGGGCCGCGCTCGCCGGCTTTCAGCGAGTTCTGATCGTCATTGATGCGCAGACATTCGGCCGTTGTGGAGATCTCGGACAGGAAATCCAGTAGTTGGCGTCTGCCAATGTCGTCGTCAAACCGGAGAGCTCGTTAATCCGGGCGGCACAGTGGAACAGGTCTCGTGCGATTCCAGCCGTTGAACGGAGAAGTCTTGGTTCAGAGCGGCTGAACATTGCCGCTGTCGGTGTTGTCCTTCTCCGTCTCCGGGTAGTTTGCGTACTAGACCCTATAAAGCGCGGCGTGCTGCCACCAATCGATACAGCCCCAGCAAGATAACGGCCCCTATGATGGAGGCAAACCACCCCACGGGATCGCCTTCTCGATACCAGCCCAAACCTCGACCGAGGAAACCCGCTACCAGAGCCCCCGCGACGCCCAATAACATGGTGATGAAAATCCCGCCCGGGTCTTTTCCAGGCATCATCAGCTTTGCAATTGCGCCCACGATCAGACCCACCAACAGCATCCAAATGATTGACATTTGTTTTCTCCTTTTTGTTGAACGAGGATTGAACAACCTATCTCCGGAAATTGCGGCCCGACTGCAAGGCGCGGCCTCGTTCATAGGCATGAGGTTCCAGAGATTCGCCACACAGGTGTGAACCGCCATGAGCGCAAAGGTGAATTTCGATCTGAAAATCAGAAGTTCTCTTTACGCTCTGCGCGGTTCCCTGTTTTCGGTGTTGGACCCCGCTTCCTAGCTCAGCTCCGGGTAGCTAAAGAGTCTGTTTGCGCGCCACAGGCCGGTCGCTCTTGGCATAGTCCGCACCAGCCTCTCCAGTCGAGGAGACATCCTCAGCGCCGGTACGTTCCAGAATCTCTTTGGCTCTCTTAGTCCAAGAAGAATCGTCGCAGTGAACCGACAAGAGAATTCCACCGTCTTTCACCCGTCCTTCATACCTCTTCGCCTCATACTCGGGAACACCCAGGCCGATGAGAGCTCCTGTCAAGCCTCCTACTGCCCCTCCGACTCCCGCGCCCGCTAGAGCAGCCATGATGGGACCGGCGGCGATGAACGGCCCTAAGCCGGGAATAGCCAGCGCGCCGATACCCGCCAGCCAACCCAGACCTCCGCCGACCACGGCTCCCGCACCGGCACCGGTGGCAGCGCCTTCAGGTGCTTTGGTGTTTTTCTCGTGGGCAAATTCTTTCGACCCCTCGTTTTCAGGAAAAAGAACCGAGATGTCTGTATTCCTAAAATTCTCGGCTTTCAGAGTATCGACAGCCCTGTCGACACTGGCGCGGTTGGGATAGATTCCGAAAACTGCTGTGTTTTTGCCTGCCATCTGTTTCTCCTTATTTGCTGTATATGTGATGAATACTGGCGTTACTGTCCTAAGCACGACCCTTGCGAGCCCTGGGCGTGTAAGCCATCAGGCTCGTGCTCTCTTTTGCTTGGATGATTTCTTTTCAGGAACCTCCTCCGGGTCGACCGCCTCTGTGTTGATTGAACCCACAGCCAACTTCGTCAGTTTTTCGTCTGTACTCTTTTCCTCATCCAGGGTTTGCTGAAGCAGTGTTGTCGCCTCGCCGTGGCCGAGCAATTTGGCGTAGGTCCTGACACAGCCGTAACCTGCAATCTCGTAATGCTCAACCCGCTGCGCTGCGGCGATGAGAGCAGCATCCAAGACAGAAGGCTCCGCTTTCGCGTCCAGGAGCTCTGCACCTTCCTTGAGAAGTCCCTCCATGGCTTCGCATTTCTTGCCTTTGGGAGACTTCCCCAAATCTGCAAAGATCTGATCGAGACGGGTCACCTGCTCCTTGGTTTGTTGCAAATGCTCCTGAAAACCCTTCTGAAGATTGGAAGATGATGCGGCCTTTGCCATCTTGGGAAGTGCCTTCAATATTTGTTGCTCCGCGTTATACAGATCTCGGAGTTCTTCGACATACAGTGTTTCTAACGAATCCAGTTTCACAAAGCCTCCTTCTTTGAAGTGAAGATATTGGTGCGCAAGACCCGAGGTCAGGCACAGATGGAACCCTCTTGACTGCCGAAACGAGCCGCCCATCACATTAGATCGGGCGAAGGTTGAGGACAGTGATGAGAGAGTGGGGCGAATTCGGTGCACAGACTGGTCAAAAGTGTACGCGTCAAAAAAAGAAGTTGCTTGAGCTGCGAAAATCTCACGAGCAATTTGGTTGAGAGGTCAACTTCCGCCTATCCGGGTTTAGGCGACAGGAAGTAGGTTGGCGCAGTCTGCTCGTCGTTGACGAGGCCATGCGGCAATTCACATCCACCACTTGTCCTCCCCGTTGAGACGCTCGGATCGATCTGAATCACCCCAGGACAGAGAACAAACTACATTTCCGCGAAGTATTGCCCTCAATCGAATCTGACTTTGTTAGCTGAACAGCCACGTACCAAACACTCCGATCGTTTGGTGTTCCAACTGCTGACAACGCGGCGAGAGGAGGCATCGAAATGAACTCATTGAAACGAGCGAACGAACTGCAAGCAGGAAAAGTAGGGTGGATTCTTCTGTGGGCATTGGGTGTTCCCATCCCGCTACTGCTCATTCTTTTCCTCATGCGCGGATGCACATAAGCAATTGGATCGACTAGCTAATCAGGAAAGGAAAGAACCATGGAACCAAACAAGGTGCTGGACCTCGGACAAGATTCTTTGGGTCAGCGCGTAGCACAGAAAGTCAGTAGCGTAGCCGAAACAGCCGGTCGCACAGTCGACGCTGCGGTCGGCTACGCGGATAAAGCGAAAAGTGAAGTCACCGGCTCGTTGGATAGAGTGAAGGGAATGGGCTTTGATGGTCTAAAGGAGAAGGTCGTTGACTATGCCCGACGAGAGCCCCTTACCGCGCTGGCCGCAGCTGCTGCTGCCGGAATACTCTTGGCGTGGGTCACCAGGAAAACAAACGGCCCAGCAGCTTCGTAAAGAGTGGCCGTTCACAGACCCTCCAATCTCTGCTTTTGTGCAAAAGTGAACATCGTTTTCGGTCAAAGCCGGTGAAAATCATCGTCAAGAGCAGGAGGTCGTATTTACGAACCGAGATCTTGTCGCCTAACAGCGCTGGATCTCAAAATCGATTGCGGCTTCCTGTTCGTTTTTTGCGGTCAATTCCCTACTACTTCTCACTCCCACGGAATCAAGAAACCCGAGCGTCGGTGTGGTATTTCAGGCTTGGCTCGGCTGCCCTATGCAGTAGAGCGTTTTGACTATGCCAATGAAGTCCCGACTCATCCTTAATCCAACCTCGGGCTCAGATGCGGGAGCAGAGTGCCTTCCTGCCCTTAACGAGCAGTTGCGGGAACGCGTCGGAGCCATGGATATCGTGATGACGGTTGCGCCGGGCGACGCCGGCCGGGCTGCAGTCGAAGCAGCTCAGGCGGGGTATGACACGCTCTTTGTTGGGGGCGGGGACGGGACCTTGAATGAGGTTCTTAACGGAGTGGCCAGCATTGAAGGCGCGCTCTCCCGTCTCACCTTCGGTTTGATTCCTCTGGGGACGGGCAATGATTTCGCTGCAACCCTCGGCATGCCCGAGAGTGTGAAGGAGGCCATTGGGTTCCTTCTCAAAGGACGTACGGTCGACGTCGATCTCGGCACGATGAACGATCGACACTTCATCAATGTGTCGGCGGGCGGATTTATTGCTGAAGTCTCGGATGCGGTCAGTCCCACGCTGAAAACAATTGCCGGAAAATTGGCCTATCTCATCGGAGGTGCCCAAGTCCTGTTCGACTATGAGCCCGTGAAGGCGGAGCTTCGCGCCATTGCGGATGGAGAGGTGATCGAGCGGGAGTTCAATCTACAGATGTTTGCGGTCTGCAACGCGCGTCTGATTGGAGGGGGCCGCATCATTGCCCCTTACGCCGTCATCGACGATGGCTGGCTGGACGTTTGTTTGGTGGAAGCCATGCCCACGATGGAATTCGTGGGTCTATTGAATCGCGTCTCGACGGGCGACCATTTAGAGGATGAGCATGTCAGCTATTTTCGAGCGCGCGAGCTTGACCTTCGTTTTGACCATACCATCAAGGTCAATACGGATGGAGAAGCTATGACAGCGGATCGCTGTCACTATGACGTGCGGCCACGAACGGCTCGCTTCCTGGTTTAGGCGATGGCCCGATTTGATCGTGTGGGCAAAACGCTGTTGGATTCACGCGGAAATTGCTGCGGACAACCGGCTAGATGAACCCCAACAGAGCTGCGCCGACAATCCCACCGGCGCATAACACAATCAACGCGATGAATGAATCGATAAGAGTCCGCATCAGCAGTTCGCACCTTTCAATTGTTCCTAATCCTTCTAATCATCAGGATGATGTCACGTTTTTCTTTGCTATCACGTTCTCAATAGGACAATCCGAAGGGAATGTGAGCAGCGGCGACAGCTCCGCCCCGAGGAGAATAATTTACCGCACTCCCTGAAGAGAGGCCTCCCACCGACCTACAGTTCGTCTTCCGCAGTCAAGGCGGGAGGAGGTGGGCCATAGATTGTTGCCCCTGGGTGGCGCGTTGGTGACCTTTAACTTTATTGAATTTATGACGTATAGTATCGCGCTCGTGAAATTAGGTTTTCGATGTATTGCCCGGGATCTGAATCACTCGCACGATCAGATCACGACAAGATTCTGTTACTCAGGCCATCGAGTTATCGACCGCAAGACAGACATTGTCTCTATGCATCGATTCTTCTCCATTTGTCGCCACAGTCCTCAAAGCACCGGATTAAGTCCTGTCGTGAGGATGGTTCAACAAGCCTGCGCCTTCGCTTTCTCTCCCCTACCACAATTCGAACGATCAGGAGAACACCTATGAATGACGCTGTCCACAGCCGTCTCGCCGAGATTGTCAACAAGCATGAAAGCGATATCTTGAAGGAATGGCTGGACAATCAGAGGGCTGAAGGGACCTTGAGCAAAAGCCTGGAAGCCGACGTCCAACAGCAATCCCGAGAGTTTTTGGCCTTGCTCAAGAACACCTTGCGTCAGGGTCGAACCGATATGGCGGCAGAATGGACTGATCTGCGAGACTTACTAACGAACCTCTCACGAAATCGCATGGAGCAGGGATTTACCCCCTCGCAGACAGCCACGTTCATCTTTTCGCTCAAGCAACCCTTATTTGAGCGCTTGCGAAAGGAGCTTGGACAGGATGCAGACGGCCTCGCTCGCGAAGTTTGGACGGCGACGCTCCTGCTGGACAAACTAGGGTTGTGGACGACCGAGGCCTATCAGAAAACGCGAGAAGCCGTAATCTCACGCCAGCAGCAAGACATGCTCGAGCTTTCGACTCCGGTCGTGAAATTGTGGCATGGAATCCTGGCGCTTCCTTTGATCGGGACGCTCGACAGCGAACGCACACAAGTCGTCATGGAAAGTCTCCTGCAACAGATTGTCGATACCGGTGCGGACATCGCCATCATTGACATCACAGGTGTTCCTCTCGTCGATACGCTCGTAGCGCAACACTTGTTGAAGACGGTCGCGGCAGCCCGCTTAATGGGAGCCGACTGCATCATTAGCGGTATTCGTCCGCAGATTGCCCAAACCATCGTTCATTTGGGAGTGGAGCTGGGCGACGTGATCACCAAGGCTACGCTCGCCGACGCCTTCGCCGTGGCGCTGACGCGGCGGGGATTGGCCGTGCAAGCGGTCAAGCCGTAAAGCCTTGCTGGTCCATGTCATCGACGAATTCTGCGGGTAAGGAGAGTACGTGGATAAAATCCCGATTCTTAAACTGGGTGATTTTCTTTTGGTAACGATTCAAGTCGACATGCATGACCGGCTCGCGCTTGCACTTCAGGACGATCTCTCCTCACGGGTCGTCAGCAGTGGCGCGCGTGGCGTTCTCATCGACATCTCCGCACTTGAAATCGTCGACTCCTTTATTGGCCGGATGCTTGGAAACATCGCCGCCATCTCAGCCTTGCTGGACGCAGTCACGGTGGTGGTCGGGATGCGGCCGGCAGTGGCGATTACACTGGTTGAATTGGGAATCAGCTTGAAAAGCGTGCGAACCGCCCTCAATGTTGAGAAAGGAATGGAACTGCTACAGCAGGCTTTTGAGCCCCGGAGCCAGCATCAATGACGCCCGGGCAGGAATCCCTGCAGATCGATTCTGGCGAACAGCTCGTGACCGTTCGCCAGGCTGTGCGAGCCAAGGCGGAAGAATTGAGGTTTAGCCTGGTTGACCAAACCCGCATCATCACGGCAGCGAGCGAGTTGGCCCGGAACACCCTGCAATATGGTGGGGGCGGAAGTGTGGCAATCGAGATCGTGGAGAACGGAATTCGTCGGGGTTTGCGGCTCACATTCAAGGACCAGGGACCTGGCATTCCTGATCTCGAACTGGCCATGAAGGACGGCTATACGACAGGCACTGGCTTAGGCCTTGGCTTGAGCGGCTCCAAACGACTTGTTAACGAGTTTACGATTCGGAGCAAAGTAGGAGAGGGCACTGAAGTATCCATAACGAAGTGGAAGTAGCAGAGCGGCGTTACCTTCGACTTCTAGAGGAGTTTTTCATGGCGCCCAGAGCGGCGCCACGTTCGATGAAAACAGCGTCCCCCCTTGGACAAGGGGGACTTCAGGGGGGTTTGGGGCCGTAACTGACAATCCGGAAACCCACCCCGGCGCTTCGGTGAAGGCTTGAGAAGCCTTCACCCCCTCCGAGGAAGGGATTCTCAAAGCGATCTTTTCCTAGCTAAGGATGTCACCGCGGGTATCCATCGGTTCTCTATGACGGAACAGTTCATTTTTGCGGTGACGGAGATGAGTCAGGTGGCCGAAGTGCGACGACAAGTCGTGGCACTGGCCAGCAAGCTCGGTTTCAACCCAACTGAGGTGGGAAAGGCAGCTCTCGTGGCAACGGAAGCCGCCACGAACCTTGCCAAACACGCAGTTCAGGGGGAAGTCCTCATCCGATTGCTAGAGGATCAGGACAGGAGTGGGATCGAAATCCTGGCTTTGGATAAGGGGCCGGGGATGGTCAATGTAGCCCAATCTCTACGCGACGGGTATTCCACGGCTGGAAGTCCCGGTACTGGAATGGGTGCGATGAGGCGTCTCGCGCGCTCGTTCGACCTGCATTCGGACCCGAAAGGAACGGCACTGTTGGCGGAAGTATGGTCAGGCCGCGCGTGTGAGGGAAGGTCTCCGGATTCGATGGACGTGGGCGTGGTTTCCCGGGCGAAACGCAACGAAGTGGTCTGTGGAGACGGTTGGGGAGCAGCCAGTTTCACGGGACGTGTGCTGCTTCTGGTTGTGGATGGCCTGGGCCACGGACTCGGCGCTGCCACCGCAGCCCAGGAAGCCATTCGAATCTTCCGATCGAACCTTCAGCATAGTCCGGCCAGAATCGTAGAGTCGGCCCACGCGGCTTTGCGTTCGACGCGGGGCGCTGTGCTTGGGGTTGCTGAGATCGATCTATCTCAGAAATTGGTCCGTTACGCGGGAGTTGGCAATGTCTCGGGTGTGATTGTCTCCGATGGCAGCAGTCGCCACCTTGTGTCTACAAACGGAACGGTCGGGCAGGACGTTCGCAAAGTTCAGGAATTCTCGTACCCGTTTCCCACGGATGCGGTCCTCGTGCTTCATTCGGACGGATTGACCTCTCACTGGAATCTGAGCAATTACCCTGGGTTGCTTCGCAAGGCGCCCGGGCTCATTGCCGGGATTCTGTACCGGGACTATCAGCGAGGCAGCGACGACGTTACGGTCGTCGCGGCTAGAGCCGCTTCAGTGAGACAATAGGATTATGAGCTTTGGCATTCTGACCACGCAACTGAGCTTCGAACACGATGTCGTTCTGGTTCGCCAGCGCGCCCGTCAAGTCGCGAAACTGCTGGGTTTTGACGCGCAGGATCAGACCCGCATCGCCACAGCCGTTTCGGAGATAGCTCGCAACGCCTTGAATTACGGAGGCGGGGGCAAGATCGAGTTTGAGGTCCATGGGAAAACTGCGCCCCAGCTCATGGTGATTCGGATATCCGATCGTGGTCGGGGCATCCCGAATCTACTGGAAATCATGGAAGGTCGATATCAGTCTCGTACCGGTATGGGACTTGGCATCGTGGGCGCCCGGCGTCTGATGGATCAATTTCAAATTGAATCGGCGCCGGGTGCCGGCACCACAGTGCTGTTGAAAAAACTGCTGCCGACGACGGCAGGCCTTGTTTCTCAGCAACGAATGTCTGAGATTTCCACCGAGCTCGCACGGCTGCGGCCCCAGGACCCGATGGGAGAGATTCAGCAGCAAAACCAGGAATTGCTTCGCACCCTGGATGAGCTGCGGAAGCGCCAGGAGGATTTGTCGCGCCTGAATGATGAGCTGGAAGATACGAATCGTGGCGTTGTGGCTCTGTACGCCGAGCTTGACGAGAAAGCCGACCATTTGCGCAGGGCCGACGAACTCAAGTCGCGATTCCTTTCCAACATGACGCACGAGTTTCGGACGCCCGTTAATTCCATCATTGCCCTTTCGCGCCTCCTCCTGGCTCGCGTGGATGGAGATTTGTCGTCAGAACAGGAAAAACAGGTTCGATTCATCTCCACGGCTGCGGATGATCTTTCGATTCTGGTTAACGATCTTCTCGATTTAGCCAAAGTGGAAGCGGGCAAGATCGAGGTCCACCCGACAGAGTTTACTGTGGAGGATCTGTTCGGGGCTCTGCGCGGAATGTTGAAGCCCCTGTTGGTCAGCGACAGGGTCTCCCTGATTTTCGAGGACCCGGAAGGCATACCTGGGCCCAATACCGATGAAGGGAAAGTGTCGCAGATTCTGCGCAACTTCATCTCCAACGCTCTGAAATTCACGGAACATGGCGAGATCCGTGTCTCGGCTAAGCTGAGCCTGTCGGCCAACGCCGTGCATTTTTCTGTAACCGACACAGGCATCGGAATTCCGGCGGATCAGCAGGAATTCATCTTTCAAGAATTTACACAGATTCCACATCCACTGCAGAAGAACGTGAAGGGAACTGGACTGGGACTTCCACTCACGAAAAGGTTGGCCGGGCTACTGGGCGGAAGGGTTGGTGTGGAAAGCGCACCAGGCGAAGGCTCCAATTTCTACGCCGTCCTCCCGCTCACCTACGCGGTTCCTGTTCCAGCAACTCCGGCTCCCGAGCCGGCCTCGGAGCTTGATCCGGACCTAACCCCGGTTCTGGTTGTTGAGGACAGCGCTGAAATGCTTCTGCTGTATGAAAAATATCTGAAGAACACCCGCTTTCAGATTGTTTCCGCCTCGACCGTGAAACAAGCTCAGCAGGTACTGCAACGCTACCAGCCCCAAGTGATTGTGTTGGATTTGCAACTCAAGGGCGAGGATACCTGGGGCCTTTTGGCTCGACTGAAGCAAGACGAGGCGACACGAAGCGTGCCAGTGATCGTCGTGAGCAACGTCGAGGATCAAGCCAAGGCAATAGGACTCGGTGCGGACAGGTATCGTTTGAAGCCCATCGAACGCCGCTGGCTGCTCGACAACTTGAATCGGCTCACGCAACGCGAAGGTGAGAAGAAGATTTTGCTCATTGATGACGAGGAAGTTACGCGCTACTGGCTGAAGGGTTTGCTGGCGACCACGGGCGCCTCAATCCTCGAGACCCCGCATGGTCTGGAGGGAATCCGAATGGCTCGAGAGCTGCAGCCCGAGGTAATTCTTCTTGATTTGGTGATGCCGGTGATGAAGGGCGAGGATGTTTTGGCTCAGTTGAAGGCCGATCCCTCAACTGAAAACATTCCTGTCATTATTGTCACATCGAAGCATCTGCAGCCATCGGAGAGCGAATCTCTCAATGAAAAAGCTGTGGCGATTTTGTCCAAAACCGCCTTGTCCCGTCCGGAGGGGCTCCCTCTGCTGCGTGAGGCTCTCCAGCGAGCGGGATGGGACGTTTTTCTGCAAACTGCACGGAGTTGATCATGCCAGCATCTGCGAAAACCACGATACTGAACGTTGACGATCATGAAGCCGGCCGCTACGCCCGCAGCCGAGCGCTGCGGAACGCGGGGTTTGAGGTTTTGGAGGCGAGTTCGGGAGCCGAAGCGCTTCACTTGGTGAACTCGAAGCACCCTCCCCTAGTATTGCTGGACATCAATCTGCCCGACATGACGGGATACGACGTGTGCCGCCAGATCAAGTCGGATTCAGCGACTTCTGGAATTCTGGTGGTTCATGTCTCGGCAACGTTCGTCAAAGGTTCCGATCAGAGGCGCGGCCTGGAAGGTGGCGCCGATGGGTATCTGGCGGAGCCTGTCGACCCGGATGTTCTAGTTGCAACGGTCAACGCCTACCTCCGCCTGCGCTCGGCTGAAGAAGCACTGCGCGAGAGTGAAGAACGCTTCAGAGCTGCTTTTGAAGATGCCCCGATCGGGATGGCCTTGGTGAACTCCGACCACAAAATATTTCGGGCAAATAAGGCTCTTTCGGAAATGCTCGGTTACTCACCCGATGAACTTTCCGATCTATGCATCGATGAACTGGCGCTTCCCGAAGAAAGGGAAAAGGCTTCATCGCTGCTCAAGCAACTCTTCTCGGGAGAGATCGACGGCTATCAGCTGGAGCGACGTTGCCTGAACAAGAACCACGCGGTGATTTGGATCAACCTGATCGGCCGCGCCGTCCGAAACGCTGATGGCAAAATCCTCTACGGACTGGTGATGGCCGAGAACATTTCGGGGCGTAAGCGCTCAGAGGAAGAGCGTGACCGATTGCTGGCTGCCGAGCAGAAGGCGCGAAGCAATGCTGAGGCAGCCAATCGAGCCAAGGACCAGTTTCTGGCAACGGTTTCACATGAATTACGCACGCCGTTGGGCGCGATTCTCGGCTGGGCCCGCGTCCTGCACAATCCAACGAGCGATCCTCAAACGACGGCCCGCGGTCTGGAGGCAATTGAACGCAACGCCACGGCCCAGGCTCAGCTCATCGAAGACATCTTGGACGTCTCGCGAATTATTTCGGGGAAATTGCGTCTGATTTCTCAGATCGTAGACTTGACAAGCGTTGTTCGAGCCGCCGTGGATTCGATCAAGCCTGCAGTCGAAGGGCGACGTATCCGCCTTGCGACCAGACTAAACGCATCGGCAGTCTCGGTCCGAGGGGATCCGAATCGGTTGCAGCAGGTGATCTGGAATCTGCTCTCGAACGCGGTCAAATTCTCCCCTGAGGGAGGGCAGGTGGAGGTTGGAGTGGAGTTGGCGGATCCTCATCACGTGGAGGTTACGGTGGTGGATGCCGGCCACGGAATTCCGGCGGCTTTTCTTCCACACATGTTTGAACCCTTTCGACAGGCAGACGCTTCGACGACCCGCAGACAGGGTGGGCTGGGCTTGGGGCTTTCTATTGTCAAGCAGCTTGTGGAGCTGCATGGCGGCACAATCGAGGCGGTGAGTGAAGGAGAAGGAAAGGGAGCGACCCTTAGACTGAGACTGCCTGTAGCGGCTCAGGACGCTGAAGCAGAGACCGTCCCGCAAGGTGCAGACACAACCCGAAAGCGATCGCGTCCAGAGTTGCCCATGAAGCTGCCGCGGCTCCTGGAGGGGATCAAAGTCCTGGTGGTTGATGACGAGCCGGATGCTCGTGATCTCTTGGATTTTATCCTGCAAAAGGCCGGAGCCACCGTCGAATTGGCAGCCTCCACAGGGGAAGCGCTTGAACTGCTTCAGATCTCGCGACCAGACATTCTTGTGGCCGATATCGGAATGCCGGGAGAGGATGGATATGAGCTCATCCGCAAGGTGCGAGCATTGCCCCCGCAGGCGTTTGCCCAACTGCCGGCTCTGGCTTTGACGGCCTATGCGAGAGCCGAGGAACGTGCCCAAGCTTTCTCCGCAGGCTTTCAATCACATATGACCAAGCCTGCCGAGCCCGCCGAGCTGATTGCAACGATTGCTCGTATGCTGGAGGAAGCCGGAAAGGCCAAAGGCTTGGGCCAATCATCGTAGGGAGCAAAGGCAGGTAATTTGGCAACTTCCAGAAATTCAATGTTCAAGTGTGTGCGCGGAGAACAGCGAAATTGAGGGGCGAACACGGCAGTTGTGAACTGTCGCTGAATCTGGACGATCTGGCTTGGAATTACTAGCGTTGGTCCGGACTGGCTCCGGGCAGTGAACTGTCACTAATCATGTGCCTTGTGCTTACGGTCGACGGACTCACCCTGCGGTCAAGTCAAGAGTCCTCGTAGACCGCTGCCGCAATCGAAGCCCTAGGCAGGATGGCCTCACGCCGCAAAACTGCTTCTGCCCGCAGCCAATCCTCAATATCGTGCCCGTCTTCTCGACCCCGCTCCTCATATAGCTGAAAAGCGAGGTGCGCAATCTGCTGCTGTAATTCCTTTGAAATCGCCGAGGGTTCTGAAGTCTGTTGCGTCATAGCCTAGCTTCTCCCTTCCCATGGTGGCTGGCTGGCACCGCTTGTTGAGAGTGTCCCAAAGTCCTGCAGCCTACAGTACACATTTGAACAGGTCACTCTGCGGTTACGGCCTCTCAGTGTCGCTCTTGTCACTGTTTGTCTTCGCGACGAGTGGCTACCGCCGGTCTCGGCGCGCTGACAGAGAGTCTCCACCATTCCCTGAGATTCTTGTCAGGTTAACCCTTATTGACACATGAGAACTCCAACTGCCATCTTTATCGGGATTATTCCTGCCCTCGGGTATCCGTGTCTCTTATGCTGCAACTGGCACGACAGACCATCAACGTACTGCGGCACCGCCTGCACTGCAGAGCACTCCGGTTGTTGCTTTTTGCGTTGCAGGGGGTGCTTCGAGACCTGACCTAAAGGGAATTTTGCAAACGCGTTCGGTGGGAATTGGACTAATGGCGAAGCACGCGTTCTCCATGGCGCGATATCATAAATACACTTCCAGCAGGAGTCTTAAGGATGCAAATCAACAGTCCCGTAGCCCGCGAGGGCTTTCATGTCCTGCGCGATCGATATTCTCCTCCGGCTGATTCGTTTCAACTAGCCCCTGACACAAAACGAAAAATCACGATCTGTCACCTCTTCCTGAACTACAAACTGTCGATCAGTGACGTTGCAAAGACCCTGGACGAAACCTACCAACACGCGGTTAGGATCCTCATTGAGCAAGGGATCATCCAGGAGCGCCGAAGCGTCAGTAGGGAAGAATCCCAGCCAAAACAGACATCGTTATTTGCGTCCCGGTTGAGGAACCCAGGCGAGTAGATTCAGGATCCGAGCGCATTCAGGACTCTTCGCGGCTAGACGCGGACTGCACTACCAAATCGTTCCAAGAAGTGTGAACCACAGAGTTTCATCGGCGAGAGCGGTACGCGGACTCACCGCGCACCGTCTTCGGTTAGAGAACAGCTTTTTTGGCACAAGCCTTATCTCCAGGCCACTTCAATGTCGTAATTGTCGGCTCCGCCGCTTTCATCGTTGATAGCAATGACTGCGGTGTAGCCATTCCACCGCGAAGGTTGCTGGATGACACCGACTTGTCCGCGCCCATCTCTTTTTCTCACAAACACCTGGCTATCTGCCCTGGGCAATGGACTCGTGAAACTGGCTGCTTCGTTGATGGTGGGTGCACCTTGTCGCTCTCTCGATTGCACTCGGTCACCTTGGATTCTTAGCTCCACATAGTGGTCGACTCGTCCTCTCCAGATCATCGACCCGGCAGATGAATACCCATATGCTCCGTTCCCATAGTTGTAGGGGCCCCTATCGTAGTAGCCATCGTTACGATAGCCATAGGGACGAGGCTCATAGCCCCTATTTGGGTACTCCCGGTTGAGTGTGTTTTCGTATCCGTCCTCATAGCCTTGCCTGAACTCCGGTTCCCACCGAGGATTGAACTGTCTTCGGTGCCGCAGGTAGTTGTTGCTCAAATTCCTTACTGCGTCCTGCGTTCCGGCTTGGATTCCCAACTCGTAGTTGCGGTTGGCCTGTTTCACTTGACCACGCCCTTGAGCGAGCAGCAAAACCGAATCAGGTGCTACCAAGCTTGGCGTGGCAAGTCCTAGCGTCATGAGAAGCAGGCCGATACTTACAATTGTCTTTAAGTTAGGCGTTCGCATATTCTTCTCCTTCCCGCGCCCCTTGATTGGCGCGTCCAACCAGATTGCACGCCTGACCTATGATCTCTCTAGCTTTCTCGAGATACTGTCTCTTATGGAACCTCCCGATATTACCCTTCCAAAGTCAACAACTTATGCCTATCGACCGTTGTGAACAGAGATCCGGTCAAGTCTAAGATGTTCACATTTTCTGGAATTCTAGGTTTTTGCAGTCTGATGCGAGTTTTCAGGGGGACAACGATGTCTGCGCAGAAATACCGGATTGAAACCGACCGGTCGGAAAAGTTAAGATCCCGTGAAATAGTTGGAGCGAAAAGATTTTCTCCCTATCTCAACAGTTCCTGCAGGGAGTCCTAAGGATCCAATTCAACGGTCCCGTAACCCGCAAAGCTTCATGTCCTTCGCGATCAGTTCCCTTGTCCGACTGATTGGTTCAATTAACCGCGGACACAAAACGAAAGATCACGATCTGTCCCCTTCCTGAACCACAACTGTCGATCACCGACGTCGCAAAGACTGGACGAAACCTATAAGAACGAGAATCCTTCGGATGTCGTTGAGGCTGTCGCGGACGAGTGCGAGGAGCTGGTTTTCATCGCTTCGCAAGGCTCGCCAGTATCTCGGCAAGAATGAGGAGAATGATCACTAGCTCTAGCGTCTGGCTCTGAGCAGATCTCACGCGATCTGTCAGCAACTCATAAAAGTTCGCGATGATGTCCAGTTTACGGGAGGTGGCGGCTTCCCAATCCGCAAGAGAGAAACGCACGGTTGCAGCATTGTGGATGCGGGCCAGGTACTGATCACCAATCAGCTTGAGCGCATTTTCGACGCGTTTCGCCAAGATCAAGGATTCGATTCGCAGCTCCGCCAGCTCATGAATCGTTTTGCGATAAGGGTTTCTGAACGGCAGAGACCATTCCGTGGGCTTTCTCAACGGTCCTTGATACTCAATGATTCTCTTGTCCAATTCGGCATCAATAAAGCGCGCTTCGAGCAATTCCACGTTCAGCAATTCCAATACATTCGCCGCATCCCAGTAGTCCCGGTCGTAAATCATCGCCGCGTTCCAATCAATTAAGACGAGATCGTTTTCAAAGTATTCAATTCGCTGGGATAAGGCTTCCTCCTGTTGCTGTGTACTCAGGGCCTGCGTTTCAAAGCGGAGCACCTGGGCCAGTGTTGAACGATGTTTGCCGAAAAGTTCCGCAGCCTGACAGGGCCGATCGAGGTCTTCGATGATAAATAAATAGTAGTCCTCAACTAAAACAGACAACTCGGGTCGAACAATGGCAGAGCGGATCGTTTCCATGAGCCGTTTTGCCTGGTTCCGCGCATGAAGTTCCAGATTGCGCGTATAGACTTCATGGCTGAGTCTTGGCAGATCGTCAATAGTCGCCATCTCACAGGCGTCCGTCAGTCTCCACCGATAGGCAATGCTAGCGGCGCCAAAGTCAAAAATTGTGGCATGGATGCTGCCGGGGAAGGCTCCCAGAGCGTCTGTGTCTCCTAAATTCACCAGCCTGGGCGGCCTCGAGTACTGGAGATGCGATGGAGTTTGCTTCTTTTGCGTCAGTGGTGGAACCGGCACAGAACTGAGCAGGCCGCTCAGTCTATCCATGGAGACTTCGAAGCCTATGTCGAACGCAAAGAGGGCTATGATTTGACCTTGACGAATTTCCGTGCGTTCGGTCATTTTCACTTGCTCACTAGGATAGGAGAGAACTTTTGTTCGGTGACAGAATAACACTACCAGGGATCTCTAACGCACGCATGATCCCAGCCATCCCATGCCAAACGCTATGCGGTGAACGTGACGAGCCTTCGTCGCAGTCTGCTCCCTGGCCTAACCTAATACCATCGCTAACCCCAACTCGCAGATGTGAACTGATTCGCCTTAGAGATTGCTCCACAGTCTAAAATGTTAACCTATTCCTCGAAACCTCTTCAGTAGAGCAGTCTCATGGAGTCCTTCGAAAGGAGAAGCGATGTCTTCGAAGAAATATCGGATTGAAAGAGACACACTGGGAAAGGTTAAGGTTCCGTTCAATGTTCTCTATATGGCTCAGACACAGCGGGCCATCGAAAACTTCCCCGTCAGCGGTCTCAAATTCGGACGATCCTTCATCCGGTCGCTGGGTTTGATCAAAGCAGCCGCAGCATCGGTCAATCAAGAGCTGCGGATTCTTGATCGGAAGGTCGCCAAGGCAATCAGGCTCGCGGCCGAGGAGGTCGCGAGCGGAAGGCATGACGAGCATTTCCCGGTGGACATTTTCCAGTCAGGCTCAGGCACTTCAACCAACATGAATGCCAACGAAGTCATCACCAGGCGGGCGCGACAGATAGATCGAGGCGTGCACGTTCACCCGAACGATCATGTCAACCTGGGGCAATCGTCGAATGATGTGATCCCGTCCGCGCTTCACATTGCTGCGCTGCTGGTAAGTCACGAGAAGCTGCTGCCAGCACTGGAGCATCTGCGTCTCGTTCTGCTCGCCCAGGCGCGAGAGAACGCATCCGTCATTAAGACTGGAAGAACTCATCTCATGGATGCTATGCCAGTGCGTCTCAGTCAGGAGTTCGGCGGCTGGGCGGCACAGATTGCAAATGGTGTAGAGCGTATCAAGGCAACATTTCCCCGCATGCGGGAATTGGCTTTAGGAGGAACTGCGGTCGGCACCGGGGTCAACACACATGCCGAGTTTGGCAAGCGAATGGCAGCGACACTAAGCGAGCTGGCTGGCCTCGCCTTCGTCGAAGCTCGAAATCACTTTGAAGCTCAATCGAGCCAGGACGGGGTCGTCGAACTCAGCGGTCAACTAAGGACCGTATCGATCTCGCTGGCAAAAATTGCCAACGACCTGCGCTGGATGAACTCAGGCCCGAACGCGGGCTTGTCTGAGATCCAGCTGCCTGCTCTTCAGCCTGGCAGCTCGATCATGCCAGGCAAGGTCAATCCGGTCATTCCCGAGGCTGTCCTGATGGTCACCGCTCAAGTCATTGGCAACGATGCAACGATTGCGTTTTCGGCCAGTCAGGGTAACTTTGAGCTGCTCACCATGATGCCTGTAATTGCTTACAACCTGCTTCAAAGTCTCGATATCTTGAGTAATGTAACGCGGCTCCTTGCAGACAAAGCGGTCTCGGGATGCTCCGTGAATCGCGAAAGGGTCGGTCAGATGTTGGAAGCAAATCCGATTCTAGCAACTGCCTTGACGCCTATTATCGGTTATGAAGAGAGCGCAAAGATTGCGCAGGAAGCCGCCGCGCAACGGCGCCCCGTCAAAGAAATCGCCGCCGAGAAGACCTTCTTGGCCCGGAAACAACTGGACCGGCTACTCGACCCGAAAACGTTGACTTCCAGCGGCCTGCAACTGGCAAAAGCGAAACCGAAATCGCGCGCGAGTCGCAAACAGGTGAAGCAATCCTCTTAGCACTGGTCACTACGCTAGCTCACCGCTGCTCCGTCGAAATCTGAGAATCTCAAATTGTGGATCTTAGAGAGCTGGAGACCCGCCGACGAGCGTCTCGTCGCTAGTCACTACCTTGCGCAATTCACGCCACGAGCGCCGACCAGCGTCTCCAGCGGAGATTGGAAGGATCGACGGGCAAAGCGTTGAAATTAATGCGTGTATCCAGCGGCGGGTAATCCTCAGGCGACGGATCCTGGCTCTCATAGGAGGGCAAAGTGGTCGGTAGAACGGTGTTTGACGCGGCGAGCTTGGTGACTGAACCTGGCCAATGCGTCTGCAGGTATCGCGCCTCCTGGGTTTGCAGGTTTGCTGGTGCTTGAAGGCGAGCATTGAACACTGGTGCGAGCAGCTTCAGTATCGCCACGGGCAAGGCACTCGTGAAGCCGTATTGATCCGCTTCCCTTCCAAGGACAGAGGCAGACACGACGCCGAAGTAGCGATCTTCAAGGAAGAAGACAAAACTTGCAGTTCGGTTGACAGCGAGTGACGAAATTAGCGACTGGCCGCTTCCGTAAGACTTAATCCGATTGTCTCCAGTGCCGGTTTTTCCTCCGACCGTGGCTATTCGGCCCCCAGTGCCGATGAATGTTCCTGCCAGCCGTCGGGCGGTGCCTTCTTTCACCACTCCAATCAACACACCCTTGAGGGCGCGTGCCACTTCCCGACGCATGACTGAGCACTGGGCCCTCGGGGCAGCAGCGAAGAGCGTCTGATAAGGAGTCTGCCGGGCAAAATGCAGTGTCCTGAATTCAATGGCTGGCCGGAGTTCACCCTCATTCAGAATGATGCCCATCAGCTCCGCCAGAGCTTCCGGCCTGTCACCTGAGCTTCCAATGGCAGCCGCCAGTGAAGGAATCAGGTGTTCATAGGGAAAGCCAAGGCGGCGCCACGCGGGCGTCATACGCGCAAAGGCGTCCCGCTCCATTCGAATGCTTAGGCGCAGATTCTGTGCGCTTCGTTGTCGTTTTTGAAAGAGCCATGCAGCTGACTGCTTCCGCGACTCGGAACTCTGCTGCCAGATCTGTTCCCAGGAAAGCGCTGGATCGCGCAGAAGCTGGGCAGTACACCATAGACTCAGCGGGTGAACGTCCAACAAGTAGGCATAATCGAGCAGGCCCAGCGAAGGATTTCCGTAGGCTTTTAGCCAACGCGAAAGATCTTCTGGAGTGCTCTCAAGCCCGTTTGATGCCAGCCAGCTGGACAAATCGGTTCTCAAAGCCCCCTCACGCTGCAGGCTGAGAAAAAGGATCGCCAAGTGGCGACTATTCTTGAACCGCTGGCCCAACAGACATTTCAAGACACGCTCTTGCGGTTGGTTGCGACACTCCTTGAACGTGCGCCACAGAATCTGTCGTGCTTCCTCGTCGGCGGCCATCTCCAAAAGACGAACGCGCGTTACATGGTCTCGATCGGCCAAAACCTCGGCAGGATTGTATTCCAAGCGGGCCTGGTGGAACCGAACCAGATCGCGCATCAAACGAACGAAAACCAGATTATTCGAATGGATGGTGGCCTCCCGAACACTCATTCGACCCTCATCCTGCGTTGAGTCGTAGTTGCGGAAAACGTGGAGGCCGCCTCCGGTCAGAAAGGTTTCGTACGGACTTCCAGAGTATCTGCGCTCCAATGCCAGCCGTAGAAGATCATCCAGCCTGCAGTCGGGACTGCCGGAGAGGATTTCAGAAACAAATTCAGTGATCGGGTCCTTATGCGGAACTTTTTCTTTCCCGGTTGTGAAATCTTCGTACAGCGAGGCTATGAGTTCCAGATAGTGAGCCAAGGTCCGTAGTTTTGCCGTACTGCCCAGTTCCAACTTGATGCCTTGGTTGAAGTCCAATGGATTTTCGTAAGTATCCACTTGAGCGCGCAGTAAATTGCCTTGGGAAGTTCGTTCGAACAGCGTTAGTCCGTAGATTACGTGGCCGGGATCGCCCCGGTCCAGAAGCCGTTGCTGGAGGAACCCATGAGCGCCCAGAAATTCCTTCTTCTTCAGGCTATCGAAGGTCTGCGCGACTTCGAGATTAAGTCGATCCAGCTCGTAAAGATTAGACGTCCCCAGCAATTGCGACAGCCGGTTTCGGACTGCATTCACTCCTTTTCGCTGCGGAGAAAAGACCGTCAGCGGCCTGCTGGGCGACGAGGAAAACAGTGGGCTGGTCTGTTCCAGAATCGTTGCGAACTGGCCATCGATGATTCTGGCCTGTTTCAACAGTCCAGCATAACGAAGCACGCGTCGCTCCAGCGCCAATCGGTTATCTCTTAGGTAGTAGCTTGGAGCACGCACGGCGACCAGCAGGCTGAGCATTCGGCGATATGCCTCAGCTTTCCGGGAAGATGCGCCTTCAAGAGCGAGGCAAGCATCCTTTAATGACTCCCCAAACCAGACTTGCAGTCCTTCACCAAGGCCGTTGACCTCTCCGTGACCAGGCGCCGCCGAAAGCGGCATGGTGTTCAGGTAATCCAAAATGATTTCCCGGCGTACCTGACGCGTATCGACGCCGGAACGGTACACCTTCAGACTGGCGCTCACCAATTGCCTGACCTTATCAAAGCCGGAAAGAGTCCGGCCTTCGGCGGAATAACGATACTTCTCAAGCTGGGTCACCAGAGTGCTGCCCCCTTGGAGCGGGATCGGTAGTCCTAACTTATTGCCGGTATAAAGAACCGCAGCTTTGGCCATTCGATCCCATTCCCACACTGGGTTAGTACGCACGTCGGGCGGATTCTCCAGTTCCCGATTCTCAATGAATAGCAGGCTCTTGATCAGCAGCGATGGAATCTCTTCGTAGCTGCGGAAACTGCTGTCGGTTCCACTGCCAGCCGTCAAGGGGGACAGATCCGCACCAGAGATCTGCAAGCCGACCAAGGGTAGTTCGCGATATGGAGGGTTAATGCCTAGGTGAGCTATTCCTTGCAACAACGGAGAGAAACGGGTCTGGTAGGACACGGTGAACCCACGCTGTTGCAGTCGCTCCTGAAGAGCCGCAATTCGTGTATAGCCTAACCGTTCGTTGAATGGACCCGTCTGTGGAAACACCACGCTCGAGCTGGAACCCGGCTCCAGCGAATAGGTCATGTTGCCGGCCAAATACCAGAGGCACAGAGACTGGAGTGTGGAAGTGCGGACTTCGTAAGCCAATAGTCCCAGAAAGAGCACAAACAGCAAAGGATTCACGCGACCCGCGGATCGTCTGAGCTTTCTGGAGAGGCTTAAGACTCGCAATGCGGCGGCACGCTGTGCCCCGGCTCGTTGTCGTTTTCTTCCCCAAGTTCGGCTCACGAGGCGACATCTCAGCTCGGTAATCGCAAGAATCCTCAATTCGCCCAGCGAATTTCTGAGCGATGGAATCATGTGCCGAAGGTTTGCCGCTTTCCTCATTTGCTAGGAGCTCAGCCTATAGCTACTCGAATGAATTTGAAGAAAGGCAATGGCGCATGGTCAGAGACTCTTCCAGAAGCCTTCCCGAGTACCTATTGCGTTCTCGTGGCGGCTCCGGGAGAAGAAGCATTGATTGACGCCACCCGATTGTCCGCAACATCTTGATCGGTCACGACACCCGGTAGGAGCCGGGTCTAAAGAGTGAACTCGCCCCCATTCTGTTGCAAATCTCAGAATCAGGCTGTTCAAACTTGCACGACGAAACGAGGATCTCAAGAGCCGAGCAAAATTGGACAGAAGCCGGGGCACCATGGCTGGTATACACGCCAAGTCGATCGGAGGATAGCCAATGCCAGAACAGGAAACACTGAGGAAAGCTGCTAGAGCCAAACGAGAGGGAAAGTCGCCCTCCACCCAGGCAGGAGAGTTCGTGCGGGAAGAGATCCATCACATCCGAGAGGGAAAGCACGGAGCGCGTTCCGCGAAACAAGCGATTGCGATTGGATTGTCAAAGGAGCGGCGGGCAGGTGTGGATTTGAAGCCCCCCAAGAAGGGTAAGGTGTCTCGTGAGACGTCGAAGGCTGCAAAACGAGACTACGAGGCTGGACATCGGCCCAGGAAGAGAGCTTCCGCGAGTCGTGCCAAAGCCTCCCTGAGGGCTCTTAGGCGAGAAGGAAAATCTGCTGTATCTTCCCGCGCACTCTCTCGCCAGGCACGAAAGAGCGCACGCAGGCGTGCGGCCTGAGACACAGGCCGGAACTCACTCGAGGGACTCAAGCGAGCTGTTTCTTCTTGCACATCATTTGGTCCGAAACAGCTGCAGAATGGCTGTTGTCTTAAATGTTTGGCATGGCAGCTGGCGATTGAAGATCTTGGCAAGTGACGAGTTAATTGGCGGAAGCTGAGACTGCCTGGTGAACGGATTGATAGTCAGCAATGCACAATAAACCAAGGCAGCTTCCTGTGTTCTTCTCGTCGTTTTCAGGGGGTCATCGAGAGTGGCAGCCAGCCGCTGACATCTACCGCACCCGGGCGGGCTGGCTCGTGAAACTGGATGTTCCGGCGTAAGACTAGAAGACATCAAGACCGAAATCACGGCAACCGAGGTGCGGATTCAAGGATGCAGACGTGACTTTCAAGCAGTAGAAGGGTGCAGGCATTACTCAATGGAGATTTCCTACAACCGGTTTCAGCGTCGCATTTCGCTTCCTTGCGATTTAACAGGGGCTGAGGTTCGTTTGGACTGTTCCAATGGCATTTTGCTCGTTGAATTGATCACGGAGGGAAAATCGTCGTGAGTGATCCCAACGTCGTTGAGACTCTGCCGGTATTGCCGTTGAAAAACACGGTGTTGTTTCCCTACCTGCTGTTGCCCCTTGCGGTAGACAGGCCCTTCTCAGTCGCCGCATTGGAAGCCGCTTTGGCTCGCGAGGATAAAGAACTCGTGGTCGTTGCCCAACGCAACGCGTCCGTTGAGGTGCCGAGTCAAAATGATCTCTACGCTATTGGCACGAAAGCGGTCGTCAAGAAAAAAACAACCCAAGAACACGGTGGCCTCGAAACAATTCTGTTGGGAATCGAGCGGTCCGTGATCATAAAGCTTGATCCGACAGACTCGTACCTTCAGGGGCGGGTTAAACCTTTGCCTCTTCCCGAACAAAAAACTGCCGAAGTGGAAGCGTTGCATCGCGAGCTACTGGAAATGGCCGGCAAGGCGCTGGGAATGACCGAGCCCAAGGCGTTCCACGAGATTAGCCGCCTTTTAGGTGAGAACAAAGACCCGTTCCGGCTGGTTTACGTTCTCGCGTCCATGTTCAACATGGAATTGGAGAGGGAACAATCCCTTCTGGAGGCCGAGACTCCCTTAGACGCGCTGCGCCTGATGCACTCTTACTTGTCCTATGAGCTGCAAGTTCTCGAACTCCGTTCAAAAATTGCCAGCGAGGCTCAGACGGAGATGAGTCGTCAGCAGCGCGAGTATTTGCTCCGGCAACAGATGCGGGCCATACAACAAGAACTCGGCAGCAAGAATTCCGAAAGAGGCCGAGGTGGAGTTGATACGGGAACGGCTCCAACAGGTGGATTTACCCGACGAGATCCGGAAGGAAGCCGAGCGGGAGGTGTCTCGTTTGGAACGATTGCCGGCAGGGGCACCCGACCACTCCGTCACGCGTACCTACCTCGAGCTCCTGCTCGAGCTTCCCTGGAGAACGTCACTTGAAGGTGTTCTCGACATTTCCAAGGCGCGTCAGGTCTTGGATGAAGATCATTACGATTTGAGGGAAATCAAGGAGCGAATCCTGGAACATCTCGGGGTCCTGAAGTTGAATCCAGTTGCGAAGTCTCCCATTCTCTGCTTCGTGGGGGCCCCAGGAGTGGGCAAAACCTCCCTCGGACAGTCCATTGCGCGGGCGCTGGGACGTAAGTTTGAGCGTCTGAGTTTGGGTGGGATGCACGACGAAGCCGAACTGCGTGGGCACCGGCGAACCTATATCGGGGCCATGCCGGGGCGCATCATCCAGGCCGTACGAAGGGCCGCCGTCAACAATCCGGTCTTGATGCTGGATGAGATCGATAAACTGGGGCGTGATTTCCGTGGAGACCCGGCAGCCGCCCTGCTCGAGATTCTCGACCCCGAACAGAACCGGGCCTTCCGTGACAACTATCTCGATCTCCCCTTCGATTTGTCGCACATTTTTTTTGTGACCACGGCGAATACTTTGGACACCATCCCTCGACCCCTACTCGATCGCATGGAGGTCCTCCATCTGCCGGGTTATAGCGAAGAGGAGAAGATCGAGATTGCCCAACGTTATCTTATTCCACGACAACTCCGGGAAACCGGACTCAGCGAGAGTCAGGTCTCCATCACCCGGGAAGCCTTGCACTGGATGATTTCGCGCTACACACGCGAAGCGGGAGTACGGCAATTGGAGCGCACCATAGGCCGTGTCGCGCGCAAAATCGCATTGCGTCATGCCGAGGGAAGCACTCAGCCTCTACAGCCCAAGCCCGAGGACCTTTTAGATTATCTGGGGCCGCAGCGTTTTATGCCCGAGCAAACACGGCAAGCGCTGCCTTTTGGAGTTGCGACGGGACTCGCCTGGACTGAAGCCGGAGGAGATGTGCTCTATGTTGAAGCGACCCTCCTGCCCGGCAGTCGTGGTTTGACGCTCACGGGACAACTCGGTGAGGTCATGCAGGAATCCGCCAAGGCGGCCCAAAGCTACCTTTGGTCTCACGCCGAGTCCCTTGGCGTCGATCCAATCCTGTTCCGAAGGTATAGCGTTCACGTACACGTGCCGGCGGGGGCAACTCCGAAGGACGGGCCTTCGGCGGGTGTTACCATGGCCACCGCCTTCGCCTCTCTCTACAGCAAGATTCCCGTGCGAGCTAATACCGCCATGACAGGCGAGATCACTTTGACCGGGTTGGTACTTCCTGTGGGCGGAATCAAAGAAAAAGTGCTGGCGGCACACCGCGCTGGCATTCAACGAGTGATTCTTCCAAAAGACAATGAAAAGGATTTGAGAGAGATTCCTGACACTGTCAGTAAGGAGATTCAGTTTATTTTCGCCGAGAGAATCGAAGATGTGCTGGTGGCAGCGATCCCGGAGTTGCATGAGCTTTTGGCCGTTGCCAGAGCGTCCTAGTTCCGGTGACATACAGAGAGCGTACATCGGTTATTTAACCCAACCACTGGCGTGAGCCAGTGGTTAACGCAACTGATTGCGGGGATACCGACCGCGTGAGCGGTCGGAGGCTCAATTACGTAGCTGCTTAGATGAGGCTCCAACCGCTGACGCGGTCGGTATCTCAAAAAGAGGCCAGGCCGCGTGCCACTGGCTTGGAGTTGGCTCATTCTGTCACATTCTTAAGTTTGTACTACTTCGGAGTTAGCAATGCGAATTCTGTTGGCGGTAGATGGATCGCGCTATTCCGCGGATGTTATGGACGCGGTTCTCGCTCGTTTCTGGCCGGAAGCAGGCATCGTGCGTGTCGTTTCGGCCGTGGAGCCTGAGCAGATTATTGAATCGAGTGGCCCGGGCTCTAGCGGAGGTACCAAGCAGACGCCCGTGAAAGCCACAGAAGAGCTGGTCGAATGGGTGGCCGATTCGCTCTCCGCTCATGGGTTTCAGGCGGAGACGGTCGTGAAGCCGGGAGATCCGCGGGAAGTGATCGTAAATGAAGCTGCAAATTGGCCGGCGGATCTGATCCTTGTGGGTGCCTACGGCCATTCAGGCGTCAGAAACTGGCAAATTGGGAGTGTGGCTGACTCCGTGGCAAAGCATGCTCGATGCTCGGTCGAAGTTGTCAGAAAACAAAGAACGGTCACGCCGGACCGTCAGGACATGTAAGAAATGAAAAAGGTGCTGTTTCTCTTTGGAATTGCTGCGGTCGCTGTTGTGATCTGGAAGACCGCACATGGACAACGAAAGTCCGACCTCAGAGATCGCGTAAATACCTGGGAAAATGAGGGAGGTTATGTTCTCGGAGTGCCGCCGACGCGATATGGAGGCTGATGTTTTACGAGTTTAGCTTCGCAGAACCAATCGACAACAACCAAAAAAGAGGGCACCAAGTACTGTCGCATCCGAGGATGCTAAGCTTCTATTTTGTCGGGTTTGGAATCCGGCAGAACAGCCTGGTTGCCCTCTTGTTAGGAAGGAGATGTGGTTTTTGTGCCACTCCGAGGAGTAGCGACTTTCAGTTTCAGATTGGATGTAATCCTTTCTGGAACTACCTCATCTCCCTCTGAGGCAAACATACCATAGCAAGAGATTGGGACTGTTTCGTTTTGTACACTCGAAGGAGATTTTTAATCGTGTGACCAAGTTTCCTGTTGGTCACATTCGATCAGAGCACGACAAACCATGAAAAGGAGGGCAATCGAATTCGGATTCTTCTACCACGCGAGAGCAGCAGAGCGATCTCGATCGAGGTGACCTAGTCAGTTCTGAACCAAACTTTGGCCCAACAAGGGAGCTGGTAATCTGACGGGCCTTATCCTGTCGAGCTATCGCTGATACCCAAAGCCCCGGTTGCGCCTGCCTCTTATCTCTCGGGTCATTTCCTGCCACTGCTGCCACTGCTGGGCGGAAAGAATGGTTTGTAGCTTGTCGTCGGTTTCCTTGCGAATCTCTTTATAGCGAGGCTCTGACTGGCGGCGTATTTCCATAAGCTGAGATCTACTTTCCTTAATGATCTCTTCCATCCGGGTCCTTTGGTCTGCCGTGAGATTCAGGCGATCCAACATCTGTTCAAATCGCTCACCACGGGGTTCGCGATGATATCGCGAGAATTGCGCGCGGTAAACATTCATGGCAAGAGCACCCGCGAGACACCCAAGGAGGAAAACGCCTACGACTGCGACTCGAATACGCCATTGTGTCTTGCCGTTATTTTCCATCGGCGTCTCCTGCCTCCATTGTCGGGTCATAAAGTACGGTGAGAGCCTGACTGTAAGTCATCTCATCCCCAGCATCGTCTGAGTCCAAAATTACCCACTCCGGAGCACTATCATTCACTGAAGCCAGGTCCGAAGGTTCAGTCGGCGGCTCGAAGCTGTTGAAAAAGGTCAGTGCCAGAAGCATCGCCACGAAAACTCCCATTGAAGCGACAACGGGCCGGGCAGTCTGCCACACATTCAAGAACCCAAACCGCTTTGGAGCCAGCTTTTGCTCTCTGATCGCGGCCATGACCTTGGTCTGGAAAAAGGGGGGTGGTTCGACAATGACGGACGCGCGTTCCTGCAGCAGCCGGAGCGAAGCCTGAGCTGCCTGATAGGCAAGCAGGCACTCGGAGCAAGCTGCCGTATGAGCGTGGATCATCTCCAGCTCGGCCACGCTCAAACTGCCCAGGGAGCGGCTTTCCAGCAAATTGACGATATGATTCTCTTTCATCCTTCCACCTCGGTCGCGGACCTTTTGGATGGATTTCGCTTTCTGCCGCTTAGCAACTTCTCTACAGCTTCCCTCATCCTACGACGGGTGCGAAAGGCCTGAACCTTCACTTTGGATTCGGACCAGCCAGTTGCGCTCGCCACATCCTTGATTGGCATTTCGTCGGCATCCACCATCATCAAGACCAGACGATCGTCGGGTGACAGTGTGCCCAAGACTCGGTCGGCCAAGTCGGCCGCCTCCCGGCTCCTTTCTGCAGACCGGTGACGCTCAGCAGAGACTCCGGCGAGATGGTTATCGAGCCACTCCGCTTCCGCTT
>Ga0180085_1000008_pt1 | contig 51612 bp, 51 predicted proteins | sample EasRiv730_16_10D_FD_123013 | JGI IMG/M metagenome (GOLD analysis project Ga0180085, IMG submission 123013) | Soil microbial communities from meander-bound floodplain in the East River, Colorado, USA - East River metaG ERMLT730_16_10D | ecosystem: Environmental > Terrestrial > Soil > Floodplain ... | reverse complement strand
CACGTCCACGTGCAGATCGTCGGCGACCTGTCGGCGGTCCAGCCCGCGGCGCTCCCGCTCCATTCTCAGGCGCTGCAGCCCGGTTGCGCCTTCTTCATTTCGGTTCGCGCTGCCTGGCGCGTCGGTCATCCGCTCTGCCGTTCGGAGTCAAGCAGCGCGCGGGTCTGCTCGGTCTTCGGAAACTCGGTCTTCAATCGTCTGGCGTAAGCGTCGGCTGCCGCGCGATTGCCGAGCGCGCGTTCGACGCGCACTCCGAGCCACAGGATCTGCGGGCTCGCGGGCTGACCGCCGAGAAAGCGTTGCACCAGGGCCTGCGCGTCGGCCATGCGTCCGCGCTCGAAGTTGAGATCCGCAAGCTGCAGCAGTGCGTCACCAAATTGCGGCTTGATGGCGAGCGCCTGCTGAAAGTGCTTCTCGGCGCCATCGAGCTGTCCGTTGTTGCGCAGGCAGAGACCGGCATTGTTGTAGGCGACCTCGGGCGTGCGGTAGACGGGGTTGCGCGCCGCCTTGAGAAACAGCTTCTCGCCCTCCTTGGTCTGCCCCTTGCGACAGAGGAAAACACCGTAATAGTTGAGCACTTCCGGATCGTCCGGTTTCAGACGCAGCGCCGTTGCATAGTGCGATTCGGCCTTCCTGTCGTCACCCAGGCGGTCATAGACGAGTCCCGCCGCCGTGTGCACCAACGCATTCTTGGGATCCTGACCGAGCGCCTTTTCGACCTTCTCGCGCGCCATCGCGAGATTGCCCTGGCCCATGTAGGCGATGGCGAGGCGCGCATTGTAGGCCGCCGCATCCTCGGGTGACTGCGGGCGGTCGGGATCCGATTCGGGCGTTGCACAGCCCGCGAACGCCAGCATTGCGCCGATACCAAGAGCCGCCAGTGCGAGTTTCATGCCTCGACCGCCACGCCGATGAGCTTACGGCCAAGCCGTACGGTAGTTCGATCACGCACCCGGCCCACGAGCTGCCCGCAAGCCGCATCGATATCGTCGCCACGGGTGCGCCGCGTTGTTGCGATGACCCCGCGCGCATTGAGCAGGTCGCGGAAGCGGCTGATCGTCGCCGGCGGGGAGCGCCGATAACGCGTGCCGGGGAAACTGTTGAACGGAATGAGGTTCACCTTTGCTGCCCGACCCTTGAGCAGCCGTGCGAGCTCGCGCGCGTGTTCGTCGCCATCATTGACGCCGTCAAGCATGACGTACTCGAACGTGATGCTGCGCCCATTCTGCTTGTCGAGGTAGGTCCAGCAAGCTTCGAGCAGCTCCTTGATCGGGTGTTTGCGGTTAATCGGCACCAGCACGTTGCGAAGCGCGTCGTTCGGAGCATGCAGAGACACGGCGAGCGCCACGTTGCATTCTTCCGCCAGCTTGAGGATCTGAGGCGCCAGGCCCGATGTGCTCAAGGTGACGCGCCGGCGCGAAAGATCGAACCCGAGATCATCGAGCATCACCTGCATCGCCGGCACGACGTTGCGGTAGTTGGCGAGCGGCTCGCCCATTCCCATGAATACGACATTGGTGATGAGGCGCGACTCAGCGGTGTATCCCAGCTCGCGGTTGGCGAGCCACACCTGCCCCACGATCTCTGCCGACGTCAGGTTGCGGTTGAAGCCTTGCTGGGCGGTCGAGCAAAAAGTGCAATCGAGTGCGCAACCCACCTGGCTGGATATGCACAGCGTGCCTCTCCCCGGCTCGGGGATGTACACCATCTCGATGGCCTGATCGACGGTGCCTGCCCCGGCACCGACATTGAGCATCCACTTGCGGGTACCGTCTGCCGACACCTGTGTTGTGGCGATCTCGGGCGCACGAATCTCGGCACGCTCCGCGAGCGTGGCGCGAAATTCGCGCGCCAGGTCGGTCATCTGCGCAAAGTCGCCGACGCCTCGCTTGTAGATCCACTTCATGAGCTGGCGCGCGCGGAACGGCTTCGCGCCGACCTCGGTGACGAACTCCTCGAGCGCGGCACGGGTGAGACCGAGGAGATTGGTTCGAGGTGGGCGCATCTCAACGCACCCGCGGGAAGAGTTCGGGATCGGAAAAGAAAAAGCGGATCTCGCGCGCCGCGGTGTCGGCCGCATCCGAACCGTGCACGACGTTCTGCTCGATGCTGTCCGCGAGATCGGCACGGATTGTCCCGGGGGCAGCTTTCTTCGGATCGGTTGCGCCCATGATGTCTCGGTTACGCGCAACGGCGTTCTCGCCTTCGAGCACCTGCACCATCACGGGACCCGACGTCATGTAACGCACCAGGTCGCGGTAGAACGGGCGCTCGCGGTGGACGGCGTAGAAACCCTCAGCCTGCGCCTGGGTCAGGTGCAACATGCGCGCTGCAATCACGCTTAAACCCGCCTGCTCGAGTCGGCGATAGACCTCGCCGATGACGTTCTTCTGAACGCCATCCGGCTTGACGATCGACAGGGTGCGCTCCAGCGCCATTCTCGTTGGCCTCGCGGCTCGTTTGGGCGCGCAAGTGTACCCGCGAGACGTGCCCGCCGCAACGCGAGGGCGTGCGGAAGTCCGCGTCCCGAAAGGAGATTCTGGGGTTGAGAGGCAGTCAGACGGTGAAGCTTTCGCCGCAGCCGCATTCGCCCTTGATGTTGGGATTGAGGAACCGGAACGCCTCGTTCAGTCCCTGCTTGACGAAATCAACCACGGTGCCGTCGATGTACTTCAGGCTTTCGGGATCCACGACGACCTTTACGCCGCGGTCTTCGAAAACGACATCCGTGCTGCCGATGTTCTCGGCGTAGTTGACGACGTAGGCGAAACCCGAGCAGCCCGTCTTCTTGATGCCCAATCGCAGACCCACGCCGTGGCCCCGCGACCGGATAAAGCTGCGCACCCGACCCGCAGCGGCTTCAGTGAGTGAAATAGCCATGGTCCTAAGGGAACTCGCTTCCTTCGCTCAATACCAACCAAGCCCGATTTTACACCGTGCGCGACATCCGTCGCTGGCACTCCCGCAGAGCGTCCTCAATGATGAGGAGCCGTCCGAGTTTTTCAACCGGCACTTCGAGCTGTCGCGCGGCTGCCTGAACGCCGCCTGCGAGCACCTCCTCCAGACGCCTGCCGCGCAACTGCTCGGCAAACCATGCTGCGGCAGCGAGAGTATGCGGGCAGCCGTAGACCTTGAAGCGTGCCTCCGTCACACGTCCACCCTCGAATCCGATTGCAAACCGCACCCAGCTGCCGGCCTCGACGCTGCCCGCCTCTCCGACCGCCCGCTCGGTAGTCGTTGCGCCACTGTCCCATGCCTCGATCGTCGCCGGGCTGAGTTGGCGCAGCCGGGTCACTTCGCGCCTCACCGCTGCGACCGCAAGCTCGACCTCCGACTCCTTCGAGAAGCGTCCGAGGCTGAAGCGCAATGAGGCTTGAGCGTCGGCATCGCTGCGACCGAGCGCGCGCAAGACATACGAGGGTTCCTGTGCCGCGCTGCTGCACGCCGAGCCGCTCGACACGGCAAGGTCGTGTAAGCCGTACAACAGGCTCTCGCCTTCGACCCCATCAAAGGACACGTTGAGGATGTGCGGAATGCGCGAACGCGGATGACCGTTGTAGTGGACACCGCCGAGCGGCCTGAGTCCGTTCCACAGTCGTGCACGCAGCACCTCGACACGCCGGGCGCTCGAATCGATCTCGCCAGCGGCGATGTCACAGGCGAGGCCGAACCCCGCGATCTGGTGAGTCGCCAGCGTCCCGGAGCGCAGACCGTGCTCGTGACCGCCACCGAACAGCAACGGGACCAGCCCGACGCGCGGTCGCCGTCGCACGTACAAGGCGCCTATCCCTTTCGGACCGTAGAGCTTGTGCGCGGTGAGCGACAATAGATCGACGCATTGCCGCTCGACGTCGATCGCAATCTTGCCGGCGCTCTGTGCGGCGTCGACATGGAACAGCACGCCCCGCTCGCGGCAGAGTTGCCCCATGGCGCCAATGTCCTGTACGACGCCGATTTCGTTATTGACGTGCATGATCGAAACGAGTGTCGTCGCGGGTCTGAGAGCGGCCTCAACCTCTGCTGCGTGCACAACGCCGTTGCCGTCAGGCTTGAGATACGTCACCTCGAAGCCTTCCTTCTCGAGCTGCCTGCACGGATCGAGCACCGATTTGTGCTCGCTGCGAGCGGTGATGAGGTGCCGACCGGACGTGGAATGAAAGCGTGCTGCACCCAGGAGTGCGAGGTTGTTCGATTCGGTGGCGCCCGAGGTCCACACGAGGGCGGCCGGGTCGGCGTGGATGAGCGCGGCGACTTGTGCACGGGCCCGTTCGACGCGTGCACGAGCCGCCGCGCCGTACGCATGACTGCTCGCGGGATTGCCAAACACGCCATCCCGAGTCAGGCACTCGGCCATGGCCGCTGCGACGCGCGGGTCGACCGGCGTCGTCGCCGCATAGTCCATGTAAGCGACGTTCACTATCCTCCCGCCTTGCGCCGCTTTCCCTGTACCGCTGTGAGCAGGCCACGCAGGATGTTGACCTCGTTCTCATCCGGTTCGGCCCGATTGAACAGTCGCCGCAACCGATTCATCAGGTGCGCTCCAGACTCCGTGCGATCGGTGAAATCAATTTCCGTCATGACCCGCTCGAGATGTGCGTAGAACCGCTGCATCTCGGTCGCTGTGGCCAGCGGCACATGGCGTTCGGCACCCGGCAACGTCCCGCCGCGCGCGATAAAGAGCTCGTAACCGATGATCTGGACGGCCATTGCGAGGTTGAGCGACTCGTATTCCGGGTTGGAGGGTATCCGGATGAGCCAGTGACACAGGCCGAGCTCTTCGTTGGTCAGACCGACGCGCTCGGAACCGAACAACACTGCCACCCGCCGACTGGAGCTTTCCCGGAAAATGCGTGGTGCCGCCGCGCGCGGTTCGAGGACGGTCCAGTGCTGCTGCCGCGGGCGCGTCGTCGCGCCGACGATCAAGCCGCAGTCAGCGATGGCTTCTCCCACCGTCTGCCAGACGCGCGCGCGCATCAGCAAATCATCCGCACTCGAGGCCCGCGCGCTGGCTTCCGAGTGTGGAAAGCTCACGGGGCGCACCAGCGCAAGATCGTCCAACGCCATGTTCTTCATGGCACGCGCCACCGCCCCGATGTTGCCGGGATGAGTGGTATCGACGAGCACGATGCGGATGGTGGCAGACACGACGTCGGTTCGGCAGCTCGCGGCCCCGGGGCCTTTTGCTATTCTACCGGTTAGTTCCCATGCAGCCCCTCCTCAATATTGCGATTCGCGCCGCGCGCCGCGCGGGTGATCTCATCGTCCGCAGCCTGCCGCGACTCGATTCGATCCACGTGGCGACCAAGGGCCGCAACGATTTCGTGACCGAGATCGACAGGCTCGCCGAACAGGAGATCATCAACACGATCCGCCGCACGCATCCGGATCACGGTTTCCTCGGCGAGGAGAGCGGTCGCAGCGGCTCAGAGGAGCACTTCTGGATCATTGATCCGCTCGACGGCACTACCAATTTCCTGCACGGCTTCCCCACGTTCGCGGTGTCGATCGCCTTCCAGACGCGTGGCCGGCTCGATCAGGCGGTCGTCTACGACCCGATGCGCCAAGAGCTCTTCACAGCTTCGCGCGGCGACGGTGCGCAGCTGGAAGGCCGCAAGATCCGCGTCAGCAATCAGCGCGGTCTCGAGGGTGCGCTGATCGGAACCGGCTTCCCGTTCCGCAGCAACGTGCAATGGGCGGACGCGTATCTGGCGATGTTCAAGACCGTCATGGGGGCAACCGCCGGTATTCGCAGGCCCGGCGCGGCGGCACTCGATCTCGCTTATGTCGCAGCCGGACGACTCGATGGCTTCTGGGAGTTCGGTCTGCACCCATGGGATACCGCCGCGGGTACGCTGCTGATCCAGGAAGCGGGCGGCCGGGTCGGCACGTTGCTGGGCGAGGACTACAAACAGGGCGGCAACATTCTCGCCGGCGCGCCGAAAGTCTTCGAAGCGCTGGTGGAAGCATTGCGCCCGGACGTGCCCGAAGGGCTGCGCGACTGACTGCCGCTTTTGGAGTACATTGCGCCGAATTTGTTTTGCCCACCGGGAGCGAACACCGCATGAGTCTCTTCAGAACCAAGCCGATCGGCGATTGCAACGCGGACACGGGACTCAAGCGCGCACTCGGGCCGTGGGACCTGACGTTCCTCGGCATTGGCGCGATCATCGGCGCGGGCATCTTCGTGTTGACCGGCGTCGCGGCCGCGACCCAGGCCGGCCCGGCAATCGTGCTCTCATACGTAGTCGCCGGCACCGTTTGCGCTCTTGCCGCACTGTCATACGCAGAGCTCGCGGCAGCCGTCGGCGGTTCGGGCAGCGCCTACGGATATGCGTATGCGGGACTGGGTGAATTGGTGGCCTGGATCATCGGCTGGGCCCTGATGCTCGAATACGGCATCGCGGTTTCGGCAGTGGCGATCGGATGGTCGGGATACTTCGCGAACGGCATGACCGCGATCGGCATGCCGCTGCCGACGGATTTCATTACGGGGCCATGGCAATGCGCGCAGGCTCAGCAATGCGGCGTGATCAATCTGCCGGCCATGGGCATCATCCTGGTGCTGATGGGATTGCTGTGCATCGGTGTCGCGGCGAGCAAGTGGGTCAACTCGATCGCCGTGCTCATCAAGCTCACTGTGGTGGTGCTCTTCATTTTCGTCGCCGCGGGCAACGTCAAGACCGAGAACTGGGCCGACTTCATGCCGTTCGGATTTCACGGCGTAATCGGTGGCGCGTCACTGATCTTCTTCGCGTACATCGGCTTCGATGCCGTGTCGACTGCAGCCGAAGAAGCGCGCAATCCGCAGAAAGACCTGCCCTTCGGGATCATCACGTCGCTGGTCGTGTGTACGTTTCTCTACATACTGGTCGCTGGGCTGCTCACGGGCATGGTCCACTATTCAACCCTCAACAACCCTTCGCCCGTCGCGCAGGCGATGCTGAGCCTCGGCTACAACTGGTTCGCCGGCCTCATCGCATTCGGCGCCATCTGCGGCCTCACCACCGTGATGCTGGTGGTGTATTACGGACAGACGCGCATCCTGCTGGCAATGTCGCGTGATGGTCTGCTGCCGAGAGCCTTCTCGCACATCAACCCGCGCACCAAGACGCCGATCCCGGTGATCATCGGCACGGGTTTGATCCTGGCGACGATCGCCGGTTTTTCGCCGATTGGTGCGGTGGCCGAGATGGCGAACATCGGCACGCTGGCGGCCTTCTGCGCGGTCTGCATTGGCGTGATTGTCCTGCGCTACAAACACCCGGATCTTCACCGACCGTTCAAGACGCCGCTGATGCCCTGGTTGCCCATTGCCGGTGTAGCTGGATGCTTCTGGCTGATGAGCGGCCTGAGCGCCAATACCTGGAAGTACTTTTTTAGCTGGATGGCTGTGGGGCTCGTGGTGTACTTCCTGTACTCGATGCGCTCGAGCGTGCTGGCGAAACAGGCGGGATGAGACGGTTGACGGTTGACGGTTGACGGTTGACGGTTGACGGTTGACGGTTGACAGGCAGGAAGTTCCTTTCCACTCTCCCGCTGTCAACTGTCAACTGCCAACTCTCAACTGCCAACCTTCGTCCTCATCACCATCGACGCCGCGATCCCCGCCAGCAGCATCGCGACGATGATCGCGAGCGACAGCAGGTTGGGGATGTGGTAGTGCAGCGTCAGCATCATCTTGATGCCGACGAACACCAGGATGAAGACCAGCGAGTACTTGAGATAGCGGAACTGCTCCATCAAGCCCGCGATCGCGAAGTACAGCGCGCGCAGGCCCAGGATCGCGAACGCGTTTGAGGTGAACACCAGGAACGAATCCTGGGTCACCGCCAGGATCGCCGGGATCGAATCGACGGCGAATACCACGTCGGCAAAATCCACCAGCAGCAGCGCGATGAAGAGCGGCGTCGCTGTCACGCGCCCGTCCACGCGCGTGAAGAAATGCGCGCCGTCGAGATGATCGGCTACCGGAAACAGGCGCCGCGTGACTCGCACCAGCAGGCTTTTCGCGGGATCGTAGTGATCGTCGCTCTTCAGCATGCGCACTGCCGAGGCCAGCAGAATTGCGCCGAAGACGTAGAACATCCAGTCGAACGCGTGGATGAGCGCGGTGCCGGTGGCGATCATTGCGCCGCGCAGCACGATGGCGCCGACGATGCCCCAGAAGAGCACGCGATACTGGTACTGCGGCGGCACTCGCAGGTACGCAAAGATCAGCGCGATGACGAAGATGTTGTCGACCGACAGCGACCATTCGAGCAGATAGCCGGTGACGAACGCGATCAGCGCGTCGCGTCCGGTCGTTTCACCGGCGGTTCCGGGCTGCCAGTCGAACCAGTGAAACTCATACAGCCCGTAGATCACTGCCGAGAATGTCAGGGCGACGGCCACCCACATCAGCGTGGCGGTGAGCGCCTGGCGCACGCTCAGCGACTGCACCTTGCGATGCAGAAAGCCGAGGTCGAGCCACAGCAGCGTCAGGAACAGGGCCAGGAACCCCAGCCAGACGACGGAAGCGCTCATCGGCTCCTAGGGCAGGTCGTCGACCGGCCCCTTCTCGCGTCGCACCGACATGAGGTCTTCGGCGCTCAGCTTCAGATCGAGTGCGGACGCGCTCGCGATGTAAATCGACGAGTAGGTGCCCACGACGATGCCGATGAGGATGGCCGTAGAAAAGCCACGCATGGTCTCGCCACCGAGGAACAGCAACGCGGCGACCACGATCATGGTCGCGCCGCTCGTGATCACCGTGCGCGAGAGCGTCTGGTTGATGGCCGCATCCAGCACCTCAGCCGGCGACGCACCGCGCATCAACGGGAATCGCTCCCGCGCCCGATCGAACACGACAACCGTGTCGTTGATCTGGTAGCCCACGACCGCGAGGATGGCGGCGAGCACGGTGAGGTCGAACGTCATCTGCGTTGCCGCGAAATAGCCGAGAATCACGATCGGCGTGTGCATCGCGGCCAGAATGGCGCCGACGCCGAGCTTGAACTCGAACCGGAACCAGATATAGGCCAGGATGAAAAGGAACGTGAAGAGCATTGCAAGAAAACCCTTCTCGCGCAGCTCACCGCCGACCTGCGGTCCAACGACGTCGATGCGTCGCAGCTCGACCTTCGGCTCCACGGTCCGGAGCACCTCGAGCACCTGGTTGCCGATTACGGTGCCGCTGACATCCGTGCGCGGCTCGAGCCGCACGATCACGTCGCGCGAGGTGCCAAAGTTCTGCGCCTGCGCGTCGGCGAAACCCGCCTGCGTCAGCGCCGTACGTGCGCGATCGAGATCCGCAGCCGATGGATAGGCCACTTCCACCGCGATGCCGCCGGTGAAGTCGATGCCGTAGTTGAGGCCCGGACGCCACAGCGCCGCGAGTGAGAGCGCAATCATCACTGCCGACAGCGTGTACCACCACTTGCGGGTGGCCATGAAGCGGATCTTGGTCGCTTGTTTGAAGAATTCCATGAAACGCTATCCTCAGATCGACAGCCGCTCGACTCGGCGGCGCCGGCCGTAAACGAAGTGAATCAGCGCCCGGCTGCCGACAATCGCCGTAAACAGCGTCGTGATGATGCCCAGGCACAGCGTGACCGCGAATCCCTTGATCGGCCCGGTGCCGAACACGAACAGCACCACGCCGGCGATCAGAGCGGTGACGTTGGAGTCGGCGATCGCCGAGAAAGCCTTGTCGAAACCGGCGCCGATCGAGTTCAGCGGCGAGTTGCCGATGCGCAATTCCTCGCGGATGCGTTCATAGATCAGAATGTTGGCGTCCACCGCCATCGCTACTGTCAGTACGATGCCCGCGATGCCCGGCAGCGTAAGCGAGGCCTGCAGCAAGGTAAGCAGCGCAGCCAGCAACACGACGTTGAAGAGCAGGATCGCATCGGCAAGCAGGCCCATTCCCTTGTAGTAAATCGCCATCGCCGCAAACAGCAGCAGGCTGCCGACGATGAGGGCGCCGATTCCCTTGTCGATGTTGTCCTGACCAAGGCTCGGGCCGATCGCACGTTCCTCTATGGGGTAGATGGGTGCGGCGAGCGAGCCGGCGCGCAACAGCAGGGCGAGGGTCTTGGCCTCGTTGAGCTGCAATCCAGTGATCTGAAAACTGCTGCTGAACACCCCCTGGATCGTAGCCACGCTGATAACCTTTTCCTCCGTGACGTCAACTTCCACTTTCTTGCCGTCGCGCTCCACTGTACGGCGCACCTTCTCGATAAATACAACCGCCATCGGCCGCCCGAGATTGGACTGCGTCGTTTTGAGCATCTCGGCGGCGCCGCGCCCGTCGAGCTTCACGAACACCGCCGGTCCTTCCTGCTGTGTCACACCGGATGTCGCATCCGTCAGCTGGTCGCCCGTCACGATCACGTCGCGCTTGAGCAGCACGGGGTTGGCATCGCGGTCACGATAGAGCTTCGTGCCCAGCGGTGCGCGGCCCAGCCGCAGCGCTTCCTGAGGATCGTTGGACGTATCCACAAGACGGAACTCGAGGGTGGCCGTCTTGCCGAGAATATCTTTCACCTCGGCAGAGTTCTGCACGCCCGGCAACTGCACATTGATGCGATCGAGACCCTGGCGCTGCACGATCGGCTCGGAGACGCCCAGCTCGTTGACGCGATTGCGCAGCGTGGTGATGTTCTGCTGGATCGCGTAATCCTGGCGTTCCTTGATCTGCTCCGGCCGCAGCTCCATCACGAGCGTGACCTCATCCCCGCCGGGTGTGATGGTCAGGTCAGGATTGGCCTTGAGAAGGCTGTCACGCGCACGCGTCAGGTCCGTGGCATTGCGCAGCATGACTCGCAGCTGCTGTCCGCTGCGCTCGACGCTGACGTATGGAATGCGCTCGTCCCGCAGCAACCTGCGAAACTCCTGCTCGAGGCGCTCGAGCAGTTGCGCCACCGCTCCTTCGACGTCCACCTGGTAGAGCAGATAGAGACCGCCGCGCAGATCGAGACCCAGGCTCATGGGCTTAAGACCCAGCTGGCGCATGAACTTCGGTATGCGCGTCGCGCGAGTCAGCGCCACGATGTACTGTTCCGCGGCCTCGGCGGCGAGCGCATCGCGCGCCTTGAGCTGATCCGGCACGTTGGCGAAGCGCAACATGAGCCGGCCTTCGCTGATGAAACTGTCTGCGTGCGCGACGCCGGCATCGCGCACGATGGCCTCAATCGCCTGCTGCTGAACCGTACTGATCGGCTCGTAACTGCGGCGCGCCACCTGGACGGCGGGATCCTCGGTGAACAGGTTCGGCACGGCGAAGATCACGCCGAAGATCAACGCCACCAGTACGGTAATCGACTTCCAGCGTGGGTACTCCGTCATCTCGGTGCTTCCGCCTCACGCCGCCTTGAGCGTGCCCTTGGGCACGAGCGAGCTCACCTGCGGCTTCTGCACCTTGAGCCTGACGCCCTCGGCCACCTCGATCGTGACGAAGTTTTCTCCCACATCGACGACGCGGCCGAGGATGCCGCCGCTCGTGACGACTTCATCGCCTGACGTCAGCGCGGCCAGCATGGTGCGATGCTCCTTGGCGCGCTTGCTCTGAGGGCGGATGAGCATGAAATAAAAGATTACGAAGAACAGGCCCATCATGATGATGAAGCCCATGCTGCCGCCCGCGGGTGCGGGCGCTGCCTGGGCCCAGGCGTTGTCGATCAGGAAATTCATGGTTGTTCCTATGGTTGGCCGCCCGAAACGTTTGGTCCGGCGGCGAAAAAGAGCGCGGTATTATACAGAAGGCTCGTCGCCCTGCTGCTGCGAGGCTCGAAACCGCTGGCCGAAGCCCGCGAGATCACCGGCGGCGATCGCCCGGCGCAGGGCGGACATGAGCTTCAGATAGAAGTACAGGTTGTGCACCGTGTTCAGCCGTGAAGCGAGGATCTCGCCGGCCTGATCGAGATGCCGCAGATACGCGCGGCTGTAGTGGAGGCACGTGTAGCACTCGCAGGCTTCATCGACCGGGCGCGTGTCCGCGCGATGGACGCTGTTGCGGATGTTTACGACACCGGTCGATGTGAATAGATGCCCGTTGCGGGCATGGCGCGTCGGCATCACGCAGTCGAACAGATCGATCCCGCGCCGGACAGCCGCGATGATGTCCACCGGCCGGCCGACTCCCATGAGGTAACGGGGTTGGGCAGCGGGGAGCAATGGCACCGTTTCCTCGAGGACTCGCAGTCGCTCCTCTTCGGGCTCGCCCACGGCCAATCCGCCGACGGCGTAGCCCTCGAATCCGAGTGTGACGAGGCCCTCCACCGACGCTCCGCGCAGCGGGGTGTGCACGCCGCCCTGCACGATGCCGAAAAGTGCCCCGGGCGGGGGGCTCGCAAGATATGCCGCGCGACTGCGCTGCGCCCAACGCAACGAGCGCTCCATCGATGTGCGTGCCTCCCGCTCCGTGGCGGGATACGCGGTGCAATCATCGAACACCATTGCGATGTCCGACCCGAGATCGCATTGCACCTCCATCGAGCGTTCCGGCGTGAGGAAGACTTCTGTCCCGTCGATCGGCGAACGGAAACGCACGCCTTCCTCCGTGATCCGCCGCTGACTCGCAAGGCTGAACACCTGGAACCCACCCGAGTCGGTGAGAATCGGTCCCGGCCAGTTCATGAATCCGTGCAGGCCTCCATGCGCGCGGATCACGTCGGCGCCCGGTCGAAGCATCAGGTGAAACGTATTGCCGAGAATGATCTGTGCGCCGAGATCGCGCAGTTCTTCGGGCGTCATGGCCTTCACGGTGCCATACGTGCCGACGGGCATGAACGCCGGGGTGTCGACCACGCCGCGCGCAAACGTCAACCGTCCACTGCGCGCACTTGAGTCGGTCGCCGCTATTTCGAACTTCATGCCACGGCCTCACGGGCGGAACGGTGCGGCGTGACCAGCATCGCGTCGCCGTAGCTGAAGAATCGATAACGCTCGCGCACCGCGTGAGCATACGCGGCCATGACATGCGCGTATCCGCCGAAGGCGCAGACGAGCATCAGTAGCGTCGACTCCGGCAGGTGAAAGTTCGTGATCAGGAGATCGGCAATGCGGAATCGGTGACCCGGAAGGATGAACAGCGTCGTCTCACCCTTGCATGGCCGCACCTGCCCGTTGCTCGCCGCGGTTTCGAGACTCCGCAGGACCGTCGTGCCGACCGCGATTACGCGGCCGTGTCTTGCGTGCGCCGCGGCGATCGTCTCGCACGCCGCGGCACCGATCTCCATGCGTTCGGAATGCATGCGATGCTCTGCCAGGTCATCAACCCGAACCGGTTGAAACGTGCCGGCGCCGACGTGCAGCGTGATGCGCGCATGCTCGACTCCAGCAGCCGCAAGCTCACGCAATAGCTGCTGGTCGAAATGCAGGCCTGCGGTGGGGGCCGCCACTGCGCCGGCATTACGCGCGAACACGGTTTGATAGCGCTCTCGATCCGCTTCGTTCGCCGCGCGCTCGATGTACGGCGGCAACGGAACCTCACCGTATCTCTCCAGATACTCGAGGAGCGGCTCAGCAAACTTGATCTCCACGAGATCATCGCGCGCCGCGATCACGTGCGCCCGGCCGCCGCCCGCCAGCGCCAGTTCCGCGCCCTCGCGCATCGGCTTGCTCGCGCGCGCCTGAAACAATCCGCGATGTGAATCCAGTGCGCGTTCGAGCAGCAGCTCGACCCTTCCGCCGCTCGCTTTACTAGCGCTCAACCGCGCGCGGATGACGCGTGTGTCGTTGAGAACGAGCAGATCGCCTGCGCGCAGCAGCTGCGGCAGATCCGCAATGCGACGGTCATCGATGGTTCCATCCCGCCCATCGAGGACGAGCAGACGACTCGCGGAGCGCTGCGGTAGCGGCTCCTGGGCGATCAGTTCGGGCGGGAGTTCGAAACGAAAATCACTGCGGCGCATTCGCCGCGAATGTTAGCGGGCATTTGGGCCGCTTGCCTGACTTACCTACATTTCCCCGTCCTCTTCAGGTGGCGTCATCTTCAGGCGCCGGCAACGCCTTGGTAAATGGCACCGTCTCTTCAAAGAAGAACGCATCGTCGTCCGGTTCAGTTGCAGGTCGGGCCGGCACCGCGACGGCGAGCTTCACCGGCTTGCGGTCGCGCAGGACGTTGAGAGTCACTTTCTCGCCCGGCTGGTAGGAACGCAGGATGCGCAGCGCGTGTCCGCCGTTTTCCGGCTTGCGACCATCGATGTTCACGATCACGTCGCCTTCCTCGAGCTTGAGATCGCCGCTGCGAGGCGGGCGCACGACCAGCACACCCTTGTCGGTGCCAAAGTAGCGACCGAGCTTGGGCGTGAGCGTGACGAGCTCCATGTCGAGGAACTCCGCCCGGCCGAAACCGTGGAAAGCCCTGGTGAACGGTACGCCCCCGATGGGCGGAACTGGATGCGCGCCCATCAATGGCCGGATAGCCGGCATTGCCATCATGTGCCCGGGACCCAATGCCTCGGTGGTGATCTCGGATGTCTGAGTCTTGCCATCGCGCTGATATTCCACCTTGACCTTGTCCCCCGGCTTGAGCGTGCGCATGTGCTGCACGAGCGCCGCACTCGGCCGCCTGTCGGTGCCGCGCAGATTCTTGCCATCGATGCCGACTATCACATCGCCTGCCTTGAGGCCCGCGTCACTGGCCGGTCCACCGGGAGTCACGCTCTGCACGTGCACCCCATCCTTCGCGTCCTCGCCTCCGCCGCCAATGTTGATGCCGAGCATCGCGCGCCGGTCGTGAGCACCGTAGGCCATCACAAAGTCGTGCATGACAGGGCCCGTCAGCTCGCCGCTCAACTCCGCGACCTCGCGCGCTGCCGCCTCGAGTCTGGCGCGCGCGGCATCCAGCTTGGCCTCGAGCTCGGCCTGGTCCTTCTCCTTTACCACTGCCTGTGCGAATGCGGGCGCCGCGGCGAAACCCGCCAGCAGCACCGTGAACATGAGGCTCCTCAAGATTGCGTCACGTCTCATTGCCATCTCCGGTATTCGTTCAGAAAACCACGGTGCGCGTCTGCGCATAGCGCACTGCCACCAATGAATTCAACAAGTCCACCCGTTCGCGCCACAGCCGCTCGGCCTCGTCATTGCCGAGCCCGGCTTCGCTTGCCAGGTTGAGCCGAAAGTCGACCCACTGAATGCGGTCCTCGAGATCCGCCACCGTCAGGGCGGTGTGCGCGCGGGTGAGCCGCGGCTCGGCCGGCAACGAAGCGAGCAACGATTCCAGGCGCTGGGACTCGGCCAGCAGATATTGGCGAGAGCTTGCAGGTGTCACCACTGTCGCCGTTTGCTCATTCGCTGCTGGAGCAGGCGCTTCGGGGTCGACGAGCGTTAACAGCACGACAACCAGAACCAGAGCCGCGCTCACGGCCGGCAACAACCATCCGGGCTTGCCGCGGGGTGCGGTCTCTCCTGCCGTTGCGTTAGACAAGTTCGCGGCGATAGCGCTCCAGCGATCGGGCGCCTCGAAACGTGGTTGCAGCGTGCGCATCGCCGCCGTCACCGTGTTGAGCCCGTCGAGGGTCGAATGACACTCGGGGCACGCGCGCACGTGCGAGGCCACACTGGCGCCGGCGTTGGCACCGTCGCGCAGATTCAGGAGTTGCTCGATACTGGCATGCATGCTGCGTTCTCCCGCTCGACCTGTAGCAGCTCGCGCAGGCGCAGATGGGCGCGCATCAGCTGCGACTTCGAAAAACTCACACTCTTGCCGTAGAGCGCCGCGATTTCCTCGTGGGTATAGCCTTCGACGTCGTACAGCCACACCACGGATCGGGACTGCCCGGGTAACTGCGCCAGCGCGGCTTCAAGGTCGATCTGCTGCGCGGCATCCATGTCGGTCCGGTCAACCAGCGCCGCGCTTGGATCAAGAAGCGCATCGTTGCCGGCGAACTGGTCGAGCCAGATCAGGCTTCGATGCCACGGCGACCGCAAGTGCATGAGGCACTTGCTCACCGCGACCCGGCGGATCCAGGCACCGAGCGGCGCTTCGCCACGAAACGCGCGCAGGCTCTTGAGCACCTCAACGAAGGTGTCCTGGAACAGGTCATCGGCAATGGCCTGTCGCGCAACCAGGCGACGGATCAGCGCGTACGTCGCGCTGGAGAACGCACGGTAGAGCTCAGCCTGTGCCCTGCGGTCGCCCGCCTGCGCCTCTCGCAGGATGCCGGGCTCGAGCTCGATCTCAGTGAGGCGCGTCATTGCCATCCAAGGATGCACCAGCGCCGCGAATGGTCGCATGCCTCCAAAATGAATCTCCTATACTCCCCGCCGCGGCGCCGGGATGGCGGAACTGGCAGACACAGTGGACTTAAAAATATTCTGCTGGGCCACAGAAAACTTTCTCTTTTGCTTCAACTACAATCGCTTAGCAGCGTCCAAGGAGAGCCGTTTACCAGCTCAGTGACAGTAGCCCGGGTGGCGGAACTGGCAGACGCACGGGACTCAAAATCCCGCGACCGCAAGGTCATGAGGGTTCGACCCCCTCCCCGGGCACCAAGAAGCAGGAATGCTGCTTGCCAATAATTCGGCGTACCGGTCTGAGCGATCGACTGCGCACGCCCCTGCGATACAAACAAAGACACATACTTGTCTACTCGCGTTCCCCGCTTGATGCTGCGCTCGTAGGCGCATGAGATCAGCGTGAGATCGCTTGATGTGGCGCCGAAGGACACGCAACTCGCACTTGGGCAAGCCGTGGAATAACTTCAGCCCCGTGTACCGCGGGTCAGTAGTGATCCGGGCGAGCGGTGCTCACCAACGGAGTGTAGTCATCCAAGGTGGCGCGCAATGGATTGCGCAGTCGGGAGAAACTCCCGAGAATCGTTCGGGACATGTTCCCAATTGAGCTTGCTTTGTCGTTGATTGCGGCAGCGTCGCGCCGGCTGTCTGGACGCCGTGGCGGCATCGAATAGACCCATCTCACGTTTGACTGGCGGTGCTTGCCACGTCGTTGGCGTCGGCACGCTGAGTGCGCTGGCAGCCTGCTGCGCCGCTGTCTCGGCCACGGCCGAGCCGGCCATAGGCCAGTTCGAGCTCAAGACACTGGCATCCTCTCCTGGCCTACTGGAGTTTCAAAGCCAGAATGCCTATTCCTGGGGCCAGCCGTCGCGATGGATCGAAAGCGCTGGGCCGGACGGGATCGAGATCGACGAAAATTCGGTCGTTCGCCAGCGGCACGCGCTGGAATTGGAGATGGGGTTCACGAACTACCTCAAGATGCGCGTCGGCATCGAGTTCGAGAAGGAGCGGCTCGACGAGCCTCCGACCATCGGGCAAGTGAACGATTTCGAAGAGTTGAAACTCACGGAACTCGGTGCCGAGCTCATCGCCATTCTCATTCCGCGACGTGGCAACGGTGCGGGCCTGGGATTCGTGGCGGAGTTCGAACGGCCGCTCGATCGCGAAGAGCCCGACGCGCTCATCCTCGGCTCCATCCTCGAGTTTCGGTCCGGGCTTTGGCTGGCTGCGGCTGTGCCGATGGTGGTGCACGATTTCGGAGGCAATCCGGAGGAGGAAGGCAGGGGTGACGACAAGTGGGACTTCGCCTACGCGGCGCAGTTCATGTACACATTCTCCAGGACCTGGTCGCTTGCGATCGAAGGCTACGGAACCGTTGAGCGAATAGACAGTACCGGACATCCCTCAGAGTCGGCGCGCCTCTTCGGAGATTTCGATCAGCATCGCGTGGGGACCGTCCTCTACTATACCCACGCCTTCGGGGATTCCAGGGAACTCGAGCCGAAGGCTCCAGGGTCAGCGTCACTGTCCGACACGGACGAGGAAGACGAGGGCGTGAACGTGAGCGTCGGCATTGGACTCCTTTTGGGACTCAACGAGAACACTCCTGACCAGACGCTAAAGCTCAGCATCGAGGTCGATTTCTGATCCCTGCACTTCGCGTCAGGTGCGGCTCACGCGAGCATGCGAGAGCGGGTGGTTGTGCGGCGTTGCGGCGGCACGCGTGCACCAAGTTTGTTGCCACCGCTTGAGGGGCTCACATGGTACATATCACTGGGATCGGTAAGGTAGTAGGGCGTGCTTATTTTAAGGGCATTTGGACATTTAGGAATGAATCCCTAAGAGTGCTGTTCCCGGCACCAGGTGCGCTATGAATTTCTGCAGCCACTGCGGACAACCCGTCAGCCGGCGGGTTCCGCCCGGCGACCACGTGCCGCGCTTCGTCTGCGACGCCTGCGGCACCATCCATTACGAGAATCCCAAGCTGGTCGCCGGCTGCGTCCCCGAATGGGAGGGAAAGATCCTGCTCTGCCGCCGCGCCATCGAGCCTAGGAGCGGTTACTGGACGGTTCCCGCGGGGTTCATGGAGAACAGCGAGACGCTGATGGCTGCGGCGGCGCGCGAAGCCGTCGAGGAGGCGATGGCGGAGGTCGAGATCGGATCGATCCTCGCAATCGTTCACAACCTGCATGCCAACCAGGTGCACGTCATGTTTCGTGCACGCCTCATCGGCGGCCGCTTCGGCGTCGGGCCCGAGAGCGTCGAGGTGAAGCTGGTCGAGGAACGAGACGTGCCTTGGGAAGAAATCGCGTTTCCAAGCGGCGTGTTTGCCCTGCGTCGCTATTTCGAGGATCGCGCCGCCGGCCGCGAAGAACTGCACTTCGCGGAATTCGACCTCGTCAGGCGTTAGTGGGTACGGTGTGCGTGTGGCAGAATAACTGGGCCACTATTCTCGCTTCCGGATCGAGTTCCAATGACATTCGTCGTTACGGAAAACTGCATCAAGTGCAAGTACATGGATTGCGTCGAGGTCTGCCCGGTCGACTGTTTCCACGCGGGCCCGAATTTCCTCGTCATCGATCCGGATGAGTGCATCGACTGCACGCTGTGCGAGCCCGAATGCCCGGTGGAGGCGATCTTCTCCGAAGAGGAGATTCCGGATGGTCAGGAGCAGTTCAAGGAATTGAACAAGGAGCTGTCGCGCCGGTGGCCGGTCATCACCGAGAAGGGACAAGCCCCGGCCGACGCCAAGGAATGGGAAGGCAAACCCGACAAGCTCAAGCTGCTGGAGCGCTAGCGGCCCTCACCCCGACCTCCCCGGAAACGCTAGTTGATCTGGTACGCCTTGATCTGTTCGACCAGCTTGGCGGGAGGCAAGTAACCGGCGATGTAGCTGCCGTTGGCGGTGTAGATTCCCGGCGTACCGTGAATGTTGAGCTTCTCACCGATCTCGTACTGCCGGGCGACCGGGGTCGGGCCACACTTCTTGCTCGCGATTTTCTCGCCGCGCTTGGCACGCGTCAGCGCGTCGGCGCGATCGGACGAGCACCACACGGCCTCCGCCATTTGCCAAGCCTCGCTCCCCGGGCCCTCGCGCGGATAGAACACATAGCGCACGCGCACGCCGAGCTGGTTGAGATTCTTGATTTCGCTGTGCAGCTTGCGGCAGTAGCCGCAATCCACGTCGGTGAATACCGTGATGGTGTACTTCGGATTGGCGGGCGAGAAGGTGATCGTCTCGCTCTCCGGTATCGTCTCGAGCAGGCTGCGCCGCGCTCCGTTGCGGCTGGCGTCGGTGAGATTGACCCCTTGCTGGATGTCGTAGAGATCGCCGCCGAAAAAGAAGCGCCCGTCGCTGGTGACGTAGCCGATGTCGGAGCCGCGCGCGAGCTCGTACATGCCCGGGATCGGTGTCGGCTTCAGCTCCTCCACCTTGGTTCCGGGAATCTTCTTGGCGATGTCGACCCGCGGATCAACCTGTGGCTCGCCCGCACCAGCGGTGGTAATCGCGGCGCCCGCCAGCAACCAGGATATTCCGAGGTGCGCGATAGAGCCGCTGAACGACATGAAATCTCACTCCCGACGGATGCTCAGGGCTTCGACTGAGGCCGGTACCTTTGGTTCACAGCTGCGGAGTTTAGCAGCGGAAAGGTGTCGTGCGACTACATCCCTGTGGACCGGTCCGGCCCGTACAGCCGTGTACGGGCGTTCGCCCGGATCGAGTGCACGTTAAGTGCACTCAACAAAACACCGGGCTCACCCTCTCGGGTGATGTTGGGCGTGCAGGTCCTTCATGCGCTCGCGCGCGACGTGCGTATAGATCTGCGTCGTCGACAGGTCGCTGTGGCCCAGCAGCATCTGCACCACGCGCAGGTCCGCGCCGTGGTTGAGCAAGTGCGTCGCGAACGCGTGGCGCAGGGTGTGGGGCGACAGTTCCTTCTGCACTCCCGCCTTGCGCGCGTAGCGCTTGATGATGTGCCAGAAAGCCTGCCGGGTCATGCGGTCGCCGCGCCGCGTCGGGAACAGATAGTCGGTCTGCCGCTCGAGCAGGATTTCCGAACGCGGACCCTGAACGAACTGCTGCAGCCAACGGACCGCTTCCTCGCCGAGCGGAATCAGCCTCTCGCGGTTGCCTTTACCGACGATTCTCAGCACACCCTGGTTTAAGTTGACCTGGTTGTGCTTGAGATTCACGAGCTCGGACACGCGCAGGCCGGTGGCGTAGAGCACCTCGAGCATGGTCCGATCGCGGTGACCGAGCGGATCGGTCACGACCGGCGCAGTCAGTAGTGATTCGACTTCATCCTCGCTGAGCGACTTCGGCAATGACCGGCCAATCTTGGGCATGGCGATCTGTGCCGTCGGGTCGTCGCGCACGACACCTTCGCGCGCGAGGTAGCGGAAAAAGCGCCGGAAGCTCGAGAGCTGGCGCGCGGTGGAGCGCGGCCGGGCCCCGGCTTCGACGCGCCAAGCAATGAATGCGAGGAGATCGTTGCGCGTGGTCTTCATGATCAGCACGTCTTTTTGCTCCAGCCAACGTGCCAACGCGGTCAGGTCCGCACGATACGCGGCCAGCGTATTGGCGGAGAGCCCACGTTCCATCCACACCGCATCCAGAAATCGGTTGACCACCGGATCGGTGGCCTCACGGCCGTTCTGGCCGCCGGCGGGCTTGACGTACACGGAACTCTTGACGGCTGAACTCATTGGGCCTCAGCTACACCGCTACGCCGGCGCCGCTCACACATATGCAAGCGCCTGCTCCATCACGCAAAATGCCGCCGAAGTATGCGGAGGGGGTACCCCCACAGGCGTGATTACATTCACAGAACGTTGCCTCCGTTAACATAAAGAGAAGCAGTTCACACCCCCCCGTTTGCCAGCTGACTCTCGCTCCGCACCCATCACTCGTTCCGGCATGCTCAACATCCTCTCCTGGCCCCTGCGCGCCGCCTATGGCACCTACTGCTGGACGATGTTCCTGTTATTCGGGTTGCTGGCGTTGCTCGTGATGCTCGGGATCCCCGGTCTTGAGCGGCGGCGCCAGATAGCGCGCTACACCGCCAAAATCTCCTTCGCGTTCATGGGCATCCGGTTGCGGGCCGTAGGATTCGAGCAGCTGCCGAGCGAGCGCTGCGTCGTGGTTGCCAACCACGCAAGCTATCTGGATGGCCTGGTGATGACCGGGACACTGCCGCCACGCTTTTCGTTCGTGATCAAGAAGGAGATGTCGCTAATTCCGCTGGCCGGCCTCCTGTTGCGCCTGATCGGGTCGGAATTCGTCGACCGGCATAACCGGCATAAGGGGGCGGTCGACGCCCGGCGCATGCTGCGCCGCGCCAGCGATGGGGCATCGCTGGTCTTTTTCCCGGAAGGCACGTTCTCCCGGCAGCCCGGGTTACTGCGTTTTCACACCGGCGCGTTCGCCACGGCAGTTCGCGCAAAATGCCCGGTCATTGTCACGATCATCCGTGGAACCCGCCAGGTTCTGCCGTCCCACCGCGTAGCGCCGCGGCCCGGAGTGATCACGGTTGAGTTGTTCGCCATTCTCCAACCGCAGACGGATCACGCGGACGCTGCCGTGCTCCTCCGCGATGAAGCGCGCCGCGTGCTGCTGGCCCAGCTCGGTGAGCCGGATCTGTCGCATCTGACGGCGACGGCGCCATTGCTCGGCGAGACCGCTTAAGAGCGGTCACATGTTGCGCCGGTATTGCCCACCCACCTGATAGAGCGCGTTGGAGATCTGCCCGAGGGAGCAGACCTTTACGCTTTCGAGCAATTCGGTGAATACGTTGCCGCGGCTTGCCGCCACGTCCTGGAGCCGCCTGAGCACCGCGTCGCTATCCGTCGCGTGTTGCTCCTGGAACGAGCGTACACCGGCGACTTGCGCCTGCTTCTCGACCTCAGTCGAGCGAATGAGCTCTGCCCCATGCAGCTCCCCGGAAACGCCCTCCTTGGCCAGGAAAGTATTCACCCCGATGATCGGCAGAGTTCCGTCGTGCTTGCGCGATTCATAGTACAGGCTCTCCTCCTGGATGCGCGAGCGCTGGTACATCGTCTCCATCGCGCCCAGCACGCCGCCGCGCTCGGAAATGCGTTCGAACTCCTGGTACACGGCCTCTTCGACCAGGTCGGTGAGCTGATCGAGCATGAACGAACCCTGCCACGGGTTCTGATTCTTGTTGAGTCCGAGCTCGCGATTGATGATCAGCTGGATCGCGACGGCACGGCGCACGCTTTCTTCCGTCGGTGTAGTAAGCGCTTCGTCGTAGGCGTTCGTATGCAGGCTGTTGCAGTTGTCGAAGAGCGCATAGAGCGCCTGCAACGTGGTACGGATGTCGTTGAACTGGATCTCGCGCGCATGGAGGCTGCGGCCCGACGTCTGGATGTGGTACTTGAGCATCTGGCTGCGCGGACCCGCGGAATACAGGTCGCGCATCGCGCGCGCCCAGATGCGTCGTGCCACGCGGCCGATGACCGCGTATTCGGGATCCATGCCGTTGGAGAAGAAGAACGACAGGTTCGGCGCGAAGTCGTCGATCTTCATGCCGCGGCTCAGGTAGTACTCGACGATGGTGAAGCCGTTTGCCAGCGTGAAAGCGAGCTGCGTGATCGGGTTCGCACCGGCTTCCGCGATGTGGTAGCCCGAGATCGAGACCGAATAGAAATTGCGCACGGCGTGCTCGATGAAGCAGGCCTGCATGTCCCCCATCATCCTGAGCGCGAACTCGGTGGAGAATATGCAGGTGTTCTGCGCCTGGTCCTCCTTGAGGATGTCCGCCTGCACCGTGCCGCGCACCAGCGACAGCGCCTCGGCACGGATCTTCTCGTAGGTTTCGCGGTCGAGCAGCCGATCGCCGGTGACGCCGAGAAGCGCTAGCCCCGATCCGTCATGACCTGGAGGCAGCTCGCCGCGATAGAGCGGGCGGGCGTGATCCTTCAGGAGCACCTTGATCTTGCGCTCCGCGGCCGTCCAGCCTCCGCTCGCGCGCAAGTGACGCTCAACACGCTGGTCGATTGCGGTGTTCATGAACATCGCAAGGATCATCGGCGCCGGGCCGTTGATCGTCATCGACACCGACGTGTTCGCCGCACACAGATCGAATCCGGAATACAGGCGCTTCATGTCGTCGAGCGTGGCAATCGACACGCCCGAATTGCCGATACGCCCGTAGATGTCCGGGCGCTCGTCCGGGTCCTCGCCGTACAAAGTCGTCGAATCGAATGCGGTGGAGAGCCGCGTCGCTTCGTGGCCAGCGGCGAGGTAATGGAAGCGCCGGTTGGTGCGCTCGGGCATGCCCTCGCCCGCGAACATCCGCATCGGGTCTTCTTCTTCGCGGCGATAGGGATAGACGCCGCCCGTGTAGGGGAACGACCCTGGCAGGCTCTCCTTTCTCAGGAAGGTGAGCAGATCAGCCCAACCCTGCAGTTGCGGCACAGCGATCTTCGGAACGCGTTGGCGGCTCAACGACTCGCTGTAGTTGTCGCCGGTGAGTTCGCGACCGCGGACCTGGTAGCTGTATTGGTCGGCGGTCGCCTGGCGTGCACGCTCCGGCCATTGCCTGAGCAGTTCGACGCCTTCCGCGCCGACTTCAGCGAGCGCTGTGTTGTAGGCGCGACGCAGCTCCTGACGCGAGGCGTCCATTCCACTGTCGATGGCAGCGGCCGCATAGCGTTCCAGCGGCTGCGGCAGATCGGGATCCTTCAACGCCGCGAGTGCCTGGTAGATACCCTGTGCGCGGCTCGCCGCCGCCGCGGCGGCCGTGATCTGCGCGCCGACATCGCGACCATCCGCCGCGATCTCCGCCAGATAGCGGATGCGCCGGCCCGGAATGATTGCGTCGCGCCGCGGCAGCTCATCGATCGTGTGTCCCTCGAGGCGCCAGTTCTTGACGGCCCTGGCATTCTCCTGATCGAGCCTGCCGCACAACTCGACGAACAATCGGTTGACGCCCGCATCGTTGAACTGGCTCGCGATGGTGGGGAACACCGGCACCTGCTCGTCGGCGACCTTGTCCTGCGGGTGGTTGCGCCGCCATTGCTTGCGCACGTCGCGCAGCGCGTCCTCGGCGCCGCGCTTCTCGAATTTGTTGATCACGATGAGATCGGCATAGTCGAGCATGTCGATTTTCTCGAGCTGGCTCGCCGCGCCGTACTCGCTCGTCATCACGTAGAGAGAAGTGTCCGCGAGATCGACGATCTCAGTGTCACTCTGCCCGATGCCCGCGGTCTCGACGATGATGAGATCGAATCCTGCGAACTTGAGCAGCGTCAGCGTGTCCCGCAGCACTGCACTGGTGGCGAGATGCTGGCGACGCGTCGCTAACGAGCGCATGAAGATGCGCTCACAGCTCAGGCTGTTCATGCGGATACGATCGCCGAGCAGCGCGCCACCGCTGCGCCGGCGGGTCGGGTCCATCGCCACGACCGCGACCTGCCGATCCGGGAAATGGCGCACGAACCGAATCAGCAGCTCGTCGTTGAGTGAACTCTTGCCCGCACCACCCGTTCCCGTAATGCCAATCACCGGCGGCCGGTTCTGCGTCCTGGCCGCGGCGCGCCGAATCTGCTCCAACGCCTGCTCCGACTCGCCGGACCCCTCGAGCACCGAGATCGTGCGCGCCAGCTGCTGATGGTCGCGCGTGCCGAACGGTCGAAACTCGTAGCGCGGCTTGGCGGCGACGCGTACGCGGTGGTAGACATCCTCGATCATGCCGACCAGACCGAGCCGGCGACCGTCTTCGGGTGTGTAGATCTTCTCGATGCCGTAGGCCTCGAGCTCGGCGATCTCGTGGGGCGCGATCGTGCCGCCGCCACCGACGACCACGCGGATGTGTTCGGCCTTGAGTTCCCGCAGCATGTCCACCATGTACCGAAAGTACTCATTGTGTCCGCCCTGGTAAGAGCTCACGGCGATGCCGTCGGCATCCTCCTGTATCGCCGCACGTACGATGTCGGCGACGCTGCGGTTGTGCCCGAGGTGGATCACCTCGGCGCCGTGCGCCTGCAGGATGCGTCGAATGATGTTGATCGCGGCGTCATGGCCATCGAACAGCGACGCAGCACTGATGAAGCGCAACGGCGCACGCACATCGGCGGTGTCCTGTTGCAGTTCGCTGGCAGGAATACTCATCTAGAATGAATGACTTAAGTGCAGCCCGAGGTGCGCGGAGTCTACCAGCTTGGGTGCGCTCGCGCCCACCCGCGAACGTATAATCCGCGGTGCCGGACACGGCTTATGTGGCTTATTGTCCTTCCGGTGAATCGCAACAGCCCTCAAAGGGCGAGAGACCAATAAGCCACATAAGCCGTGTCCGGCACGGTTTCAATCGGAGATGGCGATGAACGTGTTCGAGATCCTCGATGGCATGGGACACGAGCAGGTCGTGTATTTCCACAACAAGGAGATCAACCTGCGTTGCATCGTCGCCATTCACAGCACCGTGCTCGGACCGGCGCTGGGCGGCTTGCGGATGTGGCCTTACGCGACCGAGGCGGAAGCGCTCACCGATGTCCTGCGGCTGTCGCGTGGTATGACGTACAAAGCGGCGGTGGCGGGACTCAATCTCGGCGGCGGCAAGGCCGTGCTCATCGGCGATCCGGAGAAGGACAAGAGTGAAGCACTGTTCCGCTCGCTCGGTCGCTTCATCGGCTCGCTCAGCAATCGCTACATCACCGCCGAGGACGTCGGCACGACCGTCGACGACATGGATCTCATCTACCAGGAGACCGACCGTGTCGTGGGCGTGCACCGCGTGCACGGCGGCAGTGGCGATCCCGCACCTTTCACCGCGCTCGGCACGCTCTATGGCATTCGTGCCTGCCTGCAGCGCAAGTTCGGTCACACCGATGTCGGCCGTTGCAGTTTCGCGGTGCAGGGCGTCGGCAGCGTCGGCTATCACCTCGTCAAGCTGCTGCGCGCCGAAGGCGCCAAGGTCTTCGTCACCGACATCAACCAGGAACGGGTCGAACCCGTGGTCGACGAGTTGCGCGCTGAAGCGGTCCCGATGCACCAGATCTACGATGTCGACGCAACCGTCTTCTCGCCCTGTGCGATGGGCGGCATCGTCAACGAGGACACGGTGCCGCGGTTCAAGTGCAAGATCGTCGCCGGTGGCGCCAACAATCAGCTCGAATCGAACGAATGCGGCACGCAGCTCGAGCAGCGCGGGATCCTGTATGCACCGGATTACGCGATCAACGCCGGCGGCCTGATGAACGTGGCGATCGAGCTCCAGGGCTACAACGAAGACCGTGCGCGCCGCATGGTCCAGACGATCTTCGACATCATCAGCCGCATCCTTACGCTTGCCGAACGCGAACGGATCCCGAGCTGGCAGGCGGCCGAGCGGATCGCGGAACAACGCATTCAGGCAATCGGACGGATCAAGCTGCCCTACTCCAGACAGTTCAAGGACCGTTATTCGGGACGCAGCCCCCACACCATGTCGAGCGAATGAATGCCTGACACCTCAATTGTGATCGTCTCCGCCCGGCGCACGCCCATTGGCGCATTCCAGGGCGTGTTCAGCCCCGCCAAAGCGACCGAGCTGGGTGCGGCTGCGATCCGCGCCGCTGTCGCCGACTCCGGACTCAAGGGCGAGGAAGTTCAGGAGGTAATCATGGGCTGCGTGTTGCCTGCGGGTCTCGGCCAGGCGCCGGCGCGTCAGGCGGCATTGAGCGCGGGCCTGCCCGCCGCTGTGCCGTGCACCACCATCAACAAGATGTGCGGCTCAGGAATGAAAGCGATCATGATGGCCGCCGATCAGATCCGCGCCGGCGATGCCGATGTGATCGTCGCTGGCGGTCTCGAATCGATGACCAACGCACCATTCCTGCTGCCCAAGGCGCGCAGCGGTTACCGCTTGGGCCACCAGGAAGTCATCGATCACATGTTCTACGACGGGCTCCAGAGTCCCTTTGACGGACAGATGATGGGTTTCTTCGCGGAAGCGACTGCCGAGAAATATGGCTTCACGCGCGCGCAACAGGATGCGTTTGCAGCCGAGTCGGTGCGGCGTTCAATGCGCGCAATCGAGGCTGGCGATTTCGCGGCCGAGGTTGCGCCGGTGACGGTCAAGGGACGCAAGGGCGAAACGCTCGTGGCGAAAGACGAGACCCCCTTCACCTGCGACATCGAGAAGATTCCGGCGCTCAAGCCGGCGTTCCGCAAGGACGGCACGGTGACGGCGGCGAGCTCCTCGTCGATCTCCGATGGCGCCGCCGCTGTCGTGCTGATGCGCGAATCGGTGGCGAAATCGCGTGGCGTCACACCGCTGGCGCGTCTGCTCGCCCAAGCAAGCCACGCACACCAGCCGGAATGGTTTACCACGGCACCCGGAGCCGCGATCTCACGCGTGTTGCGGCGTCTGGACTGGCAGGCATCGCGCGCCGATCTTTATGAGATCAACGAGGCCTTCGCTTGCGTCGCGATGGCGGCGATGCTCGAAATCGGCATCGCTCACGAGAAGGTCAACGTGAACGGTGGTGCCTGCGCTCTGGGACACCCGATCGGTGCGACCGGCGCGCGCATCACGACGACCTTGATCCATGCATTGCGCAAGCGTGGGCTGAAGCGCGGCATCGCCTCGCTGTGCATCGGCGGCGGCGAAGCCACGGCGCTCGCTCTTGAAGTCTGCTGATGAGGAGTCACACGTGAGCTTGTCCGTTCTCACCGCCATCGATGCACGCGGCATTGCCACGGTGACTCTCAACCGGCCGGAAAAGCACAACGCCTTCGACGCCGAAATGATCGGCGCGTTGACCGAGACGCTGAAAACGCTCGACCGCGACCGCGCCGCGCGCATCGTGGTGATCACGGGCGCGGGCACGATCTTTTGTGCCGGCGCGGACATCTCCTCCATGCGCGCTGTCGCACGCGCCAGCGAGCGCGAAAATGTGCAGGACGCCATGCGTCTCGGAGAGATGCTCGCGACGCTCAATACCTTGTCGAAGCCCACGATCGCACGCGTCAATGGTAATGCGTTCGGCGGCGCCGTCGGTCTGATGTCGTGTTGTGACATCGTGATTGCGATCCGGGAAGCGCGTCTGGCGTTGACCGAGGTTCGATTTGGAATCGTCCCTTCGATGATCTCGCCCTATGTCGTCGCGGCGATCGGCGCGCGGCAGGCCCGGCGCTACATGCTGAGCGGGGAATCGGTGTCCGCCGAGACTGCGCAGCGGTTCGGCCTCGTGCACGAAGCGACCGCGCCTGAAAAGCTCGATGCGGTCGTCAATGCGGTGATCGAGTCACTACTCAAGGGTGGCCCGGAAGCCCTGCGCGAGGCGAAGGAACTGATCCGCGAGGTCAGGAACACTCACGCACCGGATGAGACTGCACGACATGCGACCGCACAGCGGCTGGCACGCCTGCGCGCGTCAGACGAAGGTCAGGAGGGGTTGAGCGCGTTTCTCGAGAAGCGACCGGCGCGTTGGATTCGCTGAGCCAGCGAAAGGGGCGTCCCTGCCCAAGCATGCCCATTCCGTCGGCCGTCCCTGGTTATCAGCGTCCCTGCTCGGCAACATGGGTTCCTTAAAGGGAATAGCGAGAAAACGTGGGGTCGATTGTCAGGAAATTCATGAATTCTTTCGCACCGTAACAACGCAAAGTCCGCTTAATAGTCTGGTAATTCAATGAAAATCAAAGATATACGTGCGGTCGTGTCAGGAGGCGCTTCGGGCCTTGGTCATGCCGTGGCCGAGCGCGTGATCGCCGAGGGCGGCAAGGTCGCTCTGCTCGATGTCCAGGAGGGCCCGGGAACGGCCGCGGCGAAAGCGCTCGGAGCCAACGCGGCTTTCTTCCGCTGCGACGTGACCTCGGAAGCCCAGGTCAATGCGGCAGTGGCGGCAGCCAAGGAACGCATGGGTGGTCTCAACCTCGCCGTGAGCTGCGCTGGAATCGTCGGCGCGGGACGAGTGCTGGGACGAGAAGGCCCGATGTCGAGCGAATTCTTCACCAAGGTCATCCACATCAACCTGATCGGCACCTTCCTGGTCGACAAGGCGGCTGCGCAGGCGATGCAGTCCAACACGCCGAATGAAGACGGCGAACGTGGCGTGCTCATTCACACCTCCTCGGTCGCGGCATTCGAAGGGCAAATCGGACAGGCGGCCTACTCCGCGACCAAGGCAGGCGTCGCGGGCATGGTGCTGCCGATGGCGCGCGAGTTCGCGCGCATCGGCATTCGCGTGATGGCGATTGCCCCCGGCATCTTTCGCACCCCGATGGTTGCCGCCATGCCAGAGGACGTCCAGCAGTCACTCGGTGCTCAGATCCCTTTTCCGTCCCGCCTCGGGAAACCCGCCGAGTTCGCCGACCTCGTCATGGCGATCATCGGCAATCCGATGCTGAACGGCGAGACGATCCGCCTGGATGGCGCGATTCGCATGCAACCGAAGTAGGCCCTCACCCCAACCCTCTCCCGCAAGCGGGAGAGGGAGAGATCAGATAAGCTTTCGCGCACATTTTTCTTAAAGCGAACTCACCATGCGTCATTCCCTGCCGGCCTTCACGCTGTCGGCACTGTCACTGGCTGGCTGCGCAACACCCAAAGTCTCCGCGCCACCCGCCGTCCAGCCCGCCGCCGCTGCCGCAGCACTCACGCTTCCCATCGAGTACTACAAGCTCGGCAACGGTCTGCGCGTCGTGCTCACCGAGGACCACGCGGTGCCGGTCGCGACCGTGGCCGTGTACTACAACATCGGTTTTCGCATCGAACCGCGCGACCGTACGGGTTTTGCGCACCTGTTCGAGCACATGATGTTCCAGGGTTCCGAGAATCTTGGAAAGATGGAGTTCATCCGGCTCGTTGAAGCCAACGGGGGCGTGCTCAATGGCTCGACGCGCTTCGACTACACCAATTACTTTGAAGCCGTGCCGGCGCACACGCTCGAAACCGTGCTGTGGGCCGAAGCGGACCGGATGCGGGGCCTGAGCATTACGCAGGAGAATCTCGACAACCAGATCGGCGTGGTCAGCAACGAGGTCAAGGTCAACGTCCTCAACCGGCCGTACGGCGGCTTTCCGTGGCTCGACATGCCGCAGTTCGCCAACAGGAACTGGTACAACTCCCACAACTTCTACGGCGAGCTCGCGCACCTCGAGGCCGCCAGGCTGGATGAAGTGCACGCGTTTTTCGCTACCTACTACAGCCCCAACAACGCGGTCCTGGTCGTCGCCGGCGACTTCGATTCGAAGCAGGCGCGCGCATGGATCGAGCGCGACTTCGCCGGGATCGCATCGCGGCCGCTGCCCTCGATCCCCGACATCTCGGAACCGAAGCAGACCGAGGAACGGCGGGCGTCGCGCCCCGATACGTACGCACCGCGTCCCGCGCTCGCCTTCGCGTACCACGTTCCCGATCGCTGGACGCCGGAATGGTTTGCGCTTGGAGTGATCGATCAGTTGCTGCTGCAGGGCGAGGACAGCGCACTCACGAAGCGACTCGTCAAGGAAAGGGGCATGACCGACGATGTGTCCGGCGGCATCAATCTGCTCGGCAACATGTTCAACTACAAGGGCCCGATGCTCTGGACCGCGGCGCTGGTCCACGACACGCAGCACGGTGCGGACGAGATCATGGCGGAAGTTGATGCAACGATCCGTCGCCTGCACGACCAACCCGTGACGCCCGCGGAGTTCGAGCGGGCGTTGACCAAGTTGCGCTCCGGTCTCTACAACATCGCGGGTTCCGCGACGCGCTTCGGGATGGTCGACCTGCTCGCGAGCTTTGCGCTTTTCGATGACGATCCCGCCCTGATCAATCGCATCGAGGCCGGATTCCGCCAGGTCACACCCGAGTTGATCCAGAAGACGGCACGCGAGTACCTGGTCGCGACCAACCGTACAGTGCTCACGATCGAACCCGGCAATGCGCAGGCCGCGCCGCGAGGTGGACCGTGAGACTCGCTGCGCTCTTGTTGCTCTGCGCCTCATCGCTGTCGCTGGCAGCAGAAATGCCACCGGCGCCCGGAACGCCGCGGGACTTTCGGGTTCCTCCCAAAATGGTGCGTACTCTCGGCAATGGTCTCAATGTCACCTTTGTCGATTGGGGCTCGATCCCGAAAACCACTGTTACGGCCATTCTGCGCGCGGGCAATCTGAACGAAGGCGACGCGACTTGGCTTGCCGACCTCACCGGTGAACTGCTCAAGGAGGGTGCGGGCGGTCGCAGCGCAAGCCAGATTGCCGAGGCCGCAGCCAGCATGGGCGGTGGCGTGAACGTCAGTGTCGGTCCCGATTTCACCACCATTTCGATCGACGTCCTGAGCGAACACGGACCCCAGGCGATCGCGCTGGTCGCCGACCTGCTGCGCCGGCCACAGTTGCCCGAATCCGAACTGGCGCGCATCAAGCGCGACTTTGAGCGCCAGCTCGCGTTGGCGAAAAGCGAACCGGATAGCCTCGCCAATGAAGCCTTCCTTGCCCTGCTCTATCCCGATCACCCCTACGGCAAGCTGTACCCGGATGAGGCGCAGCTCACTGCATACACCATCGAGGACGTTCGCCGTTTTCATCGCGAGAATTTTGGCGCTGCACGCACGCGCGTGTATGTCGCGGGACGCTTCGAGCGTGAGATCCTGGACACCGCGATCGATGCGGCGTTTGGCGACTGGGCCGCAGGCCCCGCGCCGCTCGTGCGGCCACCGCACGCGGTGACGAAGAGACGGCTCAAGCTGATCGATCGCCCCGATGCGGAACAATCGACGATTTTCCTGGGTCTCCCGGCGATCGATCCAAGTCATCCCGACTACCTCACGGTGTCAATGATGGATTCGATCCTCGGTGGTGAATTCAGCTCGCGGATCACGTCCAATATCCGCGAGAGCAAGGGCTATGCCTACTCGCCATCGAGCGACGTCGTGGTCCGTTATCGCGCCGGCTACTGGTTGCAACAGGCGGACGTCACCACTGCCGCGACGGGCCCCGCGCTCAGCGAGATCTATGCCGAGATCGATCGGCTGCGACGTGCGCCGCCCAGCGAGGCTGAACTCAAGGGCATGCAGAACTACCGCGCGGGTGTTTTCGTGCTGCAGAACGCAACACGTGGCGCCCTGATCAATCAGCTGGCGTTCCTCGATTTGCATGGCCTGCCGGACGACTATCTCACCAACTTCGTCCAGAATCTTTACGCGATCACTCCCGAGCAGGTGAGCGCGGCCGCGCGCACCTACATTCGCCCCGACGACATGACGCTCGTGATCGTCGGTGATCTCAGGAAGATTCGCTCCCAGCTCACGCCATTGCCGCAGCTCGGCGGCTTGATCACGAGCAACTGATCTGAATGTCTGAACGCGAGGTGATGGAGTACGAGGTGCTCGTGGTCGGCGCGGGACCGGCCGGCTTGTCTTGTGCGATCCGTCTAAAGCAGCTCAAGCCCGAGCTCAGCGTTTGCATCCTGGAGAAGGCATCCGCAGTGGGCGCCCACTCGCTCTCGGGTGCGGTGATGGAGCCCGGGCCTCTCGATGCCCTGCTTCCCGAATGGCGCAACTCGACACCCGACATCTGCCTGCCCGCGGCTCGTGACGAGCTGCTGCTGCTGACACACACGGGCAGCATTCGCTTCCCGACGCCGCCACAGATGCACAACCGCGGCAACTTCATCCTCTCGCTCGGGCAACTGACGTCCTGGCTCGCAAGCCGGGCCGAAAATCTGGGTGTCGACGTGTTCGCCGGATTCGCGGCCGTGAACCCCGTGTTCAACGCCGACGAATCCATGGCCGGTGTGCAGATCGGCGACATGGGCCTGCAGAAGGACGGCAGCCGGGGCCCTAACTACACGCCCGGACCCGAGATTCGCGCGCGCTTCACGGTCCTGGCGGAGGGCTGCCGAGGCAGTCTTACGAAACAACTGATTCGCAACTTTTCCCTCGATGCGAGGTGCGATCCACAGGCGTACGCGCTTGGCCTCAAGGAGCTGTGGCAACTTCCGGAGGGACGCGTCCAGCCGGGACTGATCCAGCACACGATCGGCTGGCCGGTCGATGCGCGCACGTACGGCGGTGGATTCGTCTATCACCTCAACAATAATCGCCTGTACATCGGCTATGTCGTCGGTCTCGATTACCTCGATCCTCGACTGAAGCCATTCGAGGCCTTTCAGCAGTTCAAGCATCATCCAAAGTTTCACGCACTGCTCGAAGGCGGCGAAATACTTTCAAGCGGCGCACGAACGATCGCAGCCGGTGGCTGGCAGTCACTGCCCAAGCTCGAGATGCCGGGCGCGCTGATCGTCGGTGACGCCGGTGGCACGCTGAACTTTCCGAAGGTCAAGGGCATCCATCAGGCGATCCGCTCCGGCGTCACTGCCGCGGAACACCTCGCCGAGAAAGCCGCGACTGAGGGATTCGATTCGCGGTGGCGCGCCTCGGCGGGGGGCCGCGAGCTGCGCAGGGTGCGCAACATTAAGCCCGGTTTCAAGCGCGGGTTGTGGCTTGCACTGCTCAATGCGGGTCTCGAGACCCTTACGCTTGGCAAGCTTCCGTGGACGCTAAAGAATTCCGCCAACTGGATGCTCAAGCGACTCGACGAGTTCGAATCGCCCGAACGCGGCTGGGTTGCACGCGATCTGCCGCCACGCGACCGGCTCGCCTCGGTGTTCTTTGGAGCGATCTAGCACGACGAAAGTCAGCCGGTACATCTGCAGGTTGCCGACACGTCGATCTGTGCGACCCGCTGCCGCCAGGAGTTCGGCAATCCGTGCGAGAACTTCTGCCCGGCCAACGTGTACGAGATGGTGGACGACGGCAAGGACGGCAAGCGGCTGCAGATCAATGCCGCGAACTGCGTGCACTGCAAGGCCTGCGACATCAAGGACCCGTATCAGATCATCACGTGGGTGCCGCCGGAGGGTGGCAGTGGCCCGAACTACAATGGCCTGTAAGTGTGGGTAGCGAGCAGTGAACAGTGAGGAGGGTTGGCAGTTGACGGTTGACAGTGCGGAGGTGCGCTTTCTATCCGTCAACTGTCGACTGCGAGCTGTCAACTACTACAGGTGAGTCGTGACGTGAGGGCCCTGTGGTCGCCGTCTCCCGAACGAATCGCGAGCGCCAGCGCCACGCGCTTCATCGAGTTTGTTCGCGCCCATCACGGGGCAACGTGCTCCGATTGGGCTCAGCTCTATGACTGGTCGATTGCGCATCCGGCAGCCTTCTGGGAAGCATTGCTCGACTTCGCTGACGTTCGCGCACGCCGCGGCGCGGGCCCGGTCCTCGAGCACGGCGATCACATGCCCGGCGCGCGCTGGTTTGATGGCACGACGCTCAACTTCGCCGAGAACCTGCTCCGGGTCCGTGACGAGCAGCCGGCGCTCATCTTTCACAGCGAAAGGGGTCAGCGCCGCCAGCTGAGCTTTCGCGAGCTTCACGATGAAGTCGCGCGCATTGCGACCGGCCTGCGCGCTTGCGGCGTCGTGAGTGGCGACCGCGTGGCGGGTTTCCTGCCGAACCTCCCCGAATCCGTCATTGCCATGCTCGCAACTACCAGCATGGGCGCCGTCTGGTCATCCTGCTCGCCGGAATTCGGCATCCAGGGTGTGCTCGACCGCTTTGGCCAGATCGAACCCAAGGTGCTGTTCACGGCCGACGGCTATCACTACAACGGTAAGACGATCGATTCGCTCGGCCCAATCGCCGGCGTGCTCGCAAAGTTGCCAAGCGTTGCGCGAGTAGTCGTGGTCCCGTACGTCAGTGCCAGGCGCGAGTTCCGACAACTTGCCAAGGCAGTCGCATTCGACGAATTCGGTGCATCGGGCAGGCCGCTCGCGTTCGCCGCCGTGCCGTTCGATCACCCACTTTATGTTCTCTATTCCTCCGGCACCACCGGCATACCGAAGTGCATAGTTCACGGTGCCGGTGGCACGCTGCTCCAGCATCAGAAGGAGCATCTGCTTCACAGCGACATCCGGGCGGGCGACCGCGTGTTCTACTTCACCACCTGCGGCTGGATGATGTGGAACTGGCTGGTGAGTGCGCTCGCGTGCCGTGCTGCCATCGTCCTGTATGACGGTTCGCCGACGTACCCCGACGCAGGCACGCTCTGGCGAATTGCCGCAAGCGAGCAGTTGACCGCTTTCGGCACCAGCGCGCGCTATCTCGCCACGATCGAGAAGGAGGGTCTGCGCCCGCGGGAGGACGCAGCGCTCGACTCGCTTCGCACGATCTTCTCTACAGGCTCGCCACTCGCACCGGAAAGCTTTGAGTACGTGTATCGCGACATCAAGGCCGACGTGCAGCTCTCGTCGATTTCCGGCGGCACCGACATCGTATCCTGCTTCGTTCTCGGCAGCCCGCTGCTGCCGGTGTATCGCGGTGAGATCCAGTGCCGCGGCCTGGGAATGCGGGTCGAGATCTTCGATGATGGCGGGCATCCGGTGGTCGGCGCGCAAGGCGAGCTCGTCTGCACCGCGCCATTCCCGTCGATGCCGATCAGCTTCTGGAACGATCCGGACGGCAGCCGTTACAGGGCCGCGTACTTCGAGCGCTTTCCGGATGTCTGGTGCCACGGCGACTACGCCGAGCTGACGCCGCGGGGAGGTGTCATCATCTACGGGCGGTCCGACGCGGTGCTCAATCCCGGCGGCGTACGGATTGGGACGGCGGAAATCTATCGACAGGTGGAGAAGCTCGACGAGGTGCTCGAGAGCCTCGCCATTGGCCAGGACTGGAATAACGACGTGCGCGTGGTGCTGTTCGTGCGCCTGCGCCCCGGAATCTCACTGAGCGATGCATTGAAGCAGAAGATTCGCAATACGATCCGGTCCAACACGACCCCGCGACACGTACCGGCACTGATCATCGCCGTACCCGACATCCCGAGGACCCTCAGCGGCAAGATCGTCGAGCTCGCGGTTCGCAATGTGATCCACGGCAGGCCGGTGAAGAACACCGACGTGCTGGCCAACCCGCAGGCGCTGGATCATTTTCGCAACCTGCCGGAGCTGCAAAGCTGAAGCGCAAGCCTCTCCAAGTCCTATACGCCGAAACTCTCGAGCGCCACGGCTACACCCGCGATCCCGCCCAGCAACGCATCGTCGACCAGCTCGACGACCTGCGGCAGCAGCTCATCGACCAGCCGCGGGACTTCGGTTTCTTCAAACGCCGCATGCTGCAGCTTCTCCCAGGCCGCACCGCGATCGCGCCGCTGCGCGGTCTCTACCGGTGGGGCGGCGTCGGCCGCGGCAAGACCCTGCAGATGGATCTCTTCTACGACAGCCTGCCTTTCGACGATCGCGAACGACGACACTTCCATCGCTTCATGTACGACATACACGTCGAGCTCGGCAAGCTGAAGTCTCATGCGCGCCCACTTGAACTCGTTGCGCATCGCATCGCGACGCGCGCCCGCGTAATCTGCTTCGACGAGTTCTTCGTCTCCGACATCGCCGACGCGATGCTCCTGGCACCTTGTTCGATGGACTGTTCCGTCGTGGCGTCACGCTGGTGGCAACCTCGAATGTCGCACCCAGGGATCTCTATCGCGACGGTCTGCAGCGACAAGGATTTCGTCCGGCCATTCGCCAGATCGAGCGGCACACCGCGGTGGCGCATATCGATGGCGCGGTCGACTACCGCCTGCGCCAGCTGCGCAAGGCGCCGATCTATGTCGACTCGAAGACGAGCGATGCAGCTGCGCAGCTCGAGGCCATGTTCGCCGCGGTCACCGGCGCACCGGGCGCGCCCGACGGAACCATTGCCATCGAGCATCGACGCATCCGCACCGCGCGCCGGGCGGAAGAAGTCATCTGGTTTGAATTCCGCGAGCTTTGTGAGGGCCCACGCAGCCAGGCCGACTACATCGAGCTGGCGCGCTGCCATCACACCATCCTGGTGTCGAACGTGCCGACATTCGATGCATCGTCCGAGAACGCGGCGCGGCGCTTCATCGCGCTCGTCGATGAGTTCTACGACCGCAATGTCAACCTGATCCTGTCAGCGGCTGCGGCGCCGGCGAGGCTGTATCACGGCGACAAGCTCGAGTTGGAGTTCCAGCGCACCGCGAGCCGGCTCATCGAGATGCAGAGCGAAACGTACCTCGCTCGCCCGCATCGCCCGTAATACAGATTGATCGCACTGTCGCGGTCGCGCCAGATAGCGCGACCGCGACACGCACGTTACTGAACGACTGGAATATTGGCCGCGAGCTCGAACTGGATAGCGGCGCGGATCTTGTTCTCGATTTGCAGATAGCGCGCAACCTTCATCGGCGGAAGGACCTTTTCAAGCTTCGGAACGTATGAGCGCTTCAGGTCCAGTTCCGCACTCTCGATCGCGAGCATCTCGCTCACCAGCTTCTTGGCCGTCGCATCCGGCATCGGACCCTTGTTGTAGGAGTCTGCATACTCGCGGATAAGCTTCGTGACTCGCTGGTTGATTGCCAATAGATCCTTCTGATAGGCGTCATATACGGGCCAGAATCCTTGTGCCTCGCCCTCGGTCAGCTCCATGTTTGCCGCCACGACCAGCCTCTTGTCGGCCCTGATCTTGTCGCGCAGCATTTCCATGTTGCTTGCCGGCTTGTCCTGCGTCTGCCCCTCCGCATACATCGGCGCCGCCGCCAAGGGCGTCAGACAGACCATGGACCAGATGAATTTCCTCATCAGTATCTCCCGTGTCTTGAAAGAACCTTGCTTGCGCCGTGTCGGTTACAAAGAAGCAAACGCCTGGTCTTGTATTCTTCAGGCGCCCGGTGACCACGGCTTGGCGCTAGTTTATCTCATCCAAGCGTCGCCTTTCACTGATCGCGCCCACCCACCTCCGGTGACAATCTGCGCGAAAATCATCCGCGCCTTACTTTACGCGGGGAATCCGTGCCGCAGCATCTTTTCCGCGGCAGCGGACTCCTTGTCCGTTGTGTTCCGCAATTCGCGTTGGCACAGCGGGCCACCGTGATGGCTAGAGTTCCTGGTACAGGCTGTCGGATACGACCTTGCGGACCTTGTCGAGGCCCTTGAGCCACGTCTGATACTCAGCACTACCCGCGATCTTCGGCTCATCAGCTGCGAATGCCGCCATGTTCGGATACTCAACCGAGACCACGACTGTCCCCGTGTCCGGGCCGGCGAATCTTGCTCTCCAGGCGCGAACGGTCCCGGCACTTCCGAGGCGCTTTAGCAGCGCCCTGCCCTGCTCGAGCTGCTGCACGTAGGCATTCACGTCGTCGGCCTTGACCACCACCACCCGGAGCACTGCGGGCTCTGCGGCGGTGACGAGCGTGGAAGTCGCAAGAAACAGCGTCACAGCAAGGATCATCAATGCGGGCTTTGTTTTCATGGTCCCTCCATTGTTTTGGCGCGAAATGCGCATTTATGGGACGCGCAACCTTGCGACGCAATCTGGATAGAGTCAATCGCGCATTACACAACGACTGGGTCGCGCATGCTTGCGCGCCTGAACCGACTGGGCGGGAAACGCGAAGGATCTAGCTGCCGGCGCGGCCGAGTGCCGTTGCTTTCTTGCCGTGTTTCTTTTCCGGCTGCGCCTGCTTGTTGGCGGCTCCAACGATGCACAGCGTGGCGACGATGGGCGCGGGCAGGTTGCGGCCGTGAATCGTCACTCTCACAGGCACCTTGCGGCCGATGCCAGCTTCATTGATGACCACGCGCAGAGGCTCGCGAAACAGCTCCACGCGTGAGTCGCGCGCCACGTCACCGAGGCTTGCCGTGATGCGGACTGTCTTGTCGCTTGCGATCACAGGCGGATAGTCGGCCGTCGATGGCGACCCAATTGTTGGTTTCGATCCGTTGGCTGCATCGACCGAGTGGCTCACGAAGAGGCGCGTTGCCACTTCCACGCCGACGCCATCCGGCAGTTCGATGCTTGCCGACGCATCGACGATCGTGTCTGTGCCCCGATTGACCAGCGTGAAGTTGATGCGGTGGCCGAGTCGCTCGAACCGGTGGTGAGCGTCCTCCTCACGGTACTCCTCCGCAATGGAATCGAGATCGAGACGCAGCTGTTCGAGCGACTTCGACCGGTAGGGAGCCTCGTGACCAAACAGGCGCAGATGCGTGAGCCGGATGATCGCGCTGCTGGCGACGTTCTTTGCGGATGCCAGCATTTCGCGCGCCTGGATGGCCGCGGCCAGCTTCGCCGATGCTTGAGCGGACGGCGACTCGTACGGACCGATCGCGCGCAGTACGATGTTCGACGATGGCTTCGGGCCCGAGAACCCTAGCTTGATGCCGCCTCGAAACAGGCCATCGTCGTGCCTGCGCGCATACATGCGGTCGAGATCCGCGCGAGCGAGTGGCATTTGCTCGACGCCGCGCCGGATCCACGCTTCGCCGCTGCGCAGGTTGGGCGAAAGTGGATTGCTGATGAGATACGGCTGATTCGTGCAACCTGAGATCGTCAATAAGCCGATCCACTTGCCCTCGATCTCGCACACCCGATAACGCACGCGCAGCGGTGGCTCGATGTGTTTCTGGACCAGCCCCTCGTAGGTGCCGGATACCTCGCACTGCTCGCGTGGAAAACCGATCAGCCGCCGGGAATCGCCGCTGACCTCGACACCCAACACGATGACTCGCTCACCATGCACGTTGGCATTGGCCAGTGCGATGACATCGCGCAACAGCTCGTCATACTGGTGCCGCAGGTACTGCGTCGGTCGGAACTTGAGCGAGGAGTGCTCGTTCTCGTAACGGATGAGCGTTTCGAACTGGCTCAAGGGGCGTATCACCTGCCGATCTGATCAGGGCGCAGTCTAGCGGTGGCGATCCACACCGATGTGATCTGACCGACACTTGGATTGAGAGCCAGGATTGTGTACCTGTATAAAAGAACAGTATGCTGTCAGCCTCAAGTACACGGCCGGAGGGGGCGATGCGACTGCATTGGTGCGCGAATACACGGGCAGTCGGTGCCGTCTGGCTACTCGTAAGGAGGCTGAGGGATCGTCATGCGTGGAGACGTGGCGTTTACTCTTTTTGACACGCCTATCGGCCGCTGCGGGATCGCGTGGGGAACGCGCGGGATCGTGGGCGTGCAGCTTCCGGAGTCTCGCGAAACGGAAACGCGTACGCGCGTGCTCGAGCGGTTTCCCGACGCGCGGGAAGCGTCACCACCCGCCGACTTGCAGCACGCAATCGACGACATCGTCGCCCTGCTCCACGGCGAGCCACGTGACCTGTCCGCCATCGGGCTCGACATGTATCGGGTGCCGCCGTTCAATCGCCGCGTCTATGAAATCGCACGCACGATTCCACCAGGCGCCACGCTTTCGTACGGCGAGATCGCCACGCGCTTGAAAGAGCCCGGGGCCGCGCGCGCCGTTGGACAGGCGCTGGGTCGAAATCCGTTCGCGATTGTCGTGCCGTGTCACCGCGTGCTCGCAGCTGGTGGCAGGATCGGCGGATTTTCCGCGGCAGGCGGCATCACCACGAAACTCCGGATCCTTTCGATCGAGGGGTCGCGCGCGACCGGCCAGCTCGCGCTTTTCGACGGTGACGGCGCGTTCGCATTCGACCCTGTCGTCGCGCTCGATTACCTGCGCGCATCTGACGCGCGCCTGGCAACCCTGGTTGATGCCGTTGGGCCCTTCCGCATGCAGCTCGACCGAACCCCGAGCATTTTCGTCGCGCTGGCGGAATCCATCGTGTACCAACAGCTCAACGGCAGGGCCGCCGCAACCATTTTTGCCCGCGTGCGTGCCCTGTTCCCGCGGGCGCACGAGGGCCCGACCGCTGAACAGATCCTTCGCGCGTCGGACGAGAAGCTTCGCGGTGCGGGTCTCTCGCGCCCCAAGCTGCTCTCGCTGCGCGATCTCGCTCGCAAGACCGTCGAGGGCCGGATTCCCCCGCTCATCGAAATCCAGCGAATGGAAGACGAGGCGATCATCGAGCGCCTCACCGAGGTGCGCGGGATCGGGCGCTGGACCGTGGAGATGCTCCTGATGTTCCGCCTCGGCCGCCCGGACGTGCTGCCCGCCGACGACTTTGGCATCCGCAAGGGTTTCCAGATCGCATTCAGAAAGCGCAGGGCGCCGACTCCGAAGGAACTGGCGAAGTATGGCGCCCGCTGGAAGCCCTATCGCACGGTGTCCAGCTGGTACCTGTGGCGTGCGACAGAACTGCCACAGCCACGGCACCAGAGCGGCGCGTGATTCCATCCGTGACAGGAGACGCCGCATTCATTCATGCGTGGCGGACTGCGCCGGGATCCGCTTCAGGTACTCGGCCTCGAGTCGGGCGTGCGTCGACCAGAACCCGGGCGGCTCTTGACCGTTGAGAATGTCGATCAGGATGCCCACGTGCGTGTGCCAACCGCTCGCGACGCTGACCATGGCGTCACGGCCGGAGAGTCTCCGGTGCGTCAGCACCATAAGGACGTTAGCGCCGCGCGGAGTGAGCTCGAAGGTGACTTCCGAGTCCTCTCCCCAGGCTTCTCCCCAGGTGTAGCTCAGCACTCGCGGCGGCTCACAACGCGCGACGCGGCCGCGGAAGCTGGCGCCCTCATGTTGCTTGTAGCGGTCCGGCGTCGGCTCCCGATTCGGCGAAAGGTCCGAATTGCGAAAGGTGAGCTCGGTACGCCCGCCGACGCGCAGATCCATCTCACCGGCCCCGAGCCATTTGCCCCGCTTGTCCGATTCGGTGACGTAGGCCCACACGCGCTCGATCGGTCCGGGCAACACGCGCTCCAGCCGCACCGTTCCGGGTTCCGTCACAACGCCATAGTCATTCATCACTTGCTCCTCGTTGACCAGATTGGTGCGGGACACCCGAGCACCACCACCGCTCACTCCTTCCCGGGATGACGCAGCAGTTCCTCGAGAGCGTCGAGCCGCTCGTTCCAGAAACGCTCGTAGAAACTGAGCCACGCGGCGGCGCTGGCCAGTGGCTTCGGGTCGAGACGACAGAAATGTGTGCGCCCCTGCACGGTGCGGCGCACGAGACCGGCGCGTTCCAATGCCTTGACGTGCTTTGAGGCGGCCGCCAGCGACATGTCGAATGGCTTGGCCAGCTCGCTGATCGTGCGTTCCCGTGCCGCCAGGCTGCGCAACATCTGCCGGCGTGTCGGGTCCGTCAGCGCCCGGAACACGCAGTCCAGCCGCTCGGCTTGTTGGTTAACCATGGAGTTGAATGATAATCGCGACGCCGCTACTATTCAACTACCTGGTTAAGCGATGTGCAATCCCTTCCGGAGGCGCTTGCGAGGGGACCGCCCGGTTGCTAGGCAGGATGCCGCGGTCGCCCGCGGTCGACGAAAAGCAATTGGGCGACCAGGATCTGAACTGAAAACAGACCGACCCAGCGCAGGCCCTCGGCCTCGAGGTGCAGGTACGGGCTCGAATAGAGCTGCGGGTAGTGCCAGACGCACCACAGCACGCCGAGGATCGTGGAGGCCATCCAGAACCCTCGCGTCCGCAGCGGATCAGCAGGTCGCTCGCTTGCGCGGTGCCTCAGTCAATGTGCGGCACCGGCAGAGAATTCGCCTTCTTCACGTCAGCCACGGGCGTGCCTTCCTGACCTCCTGCGTGCGCGAATCGCCGGTAATGCTCCGCCAAAAGGTCGAGACCAAAATCACCGTTGAAGTCGCGCCAGACCTGGTGAATGTGGTTTGCGTTGTTCTGCGTGTTATCGAACTCGATCAGGAATGCAGGCCCCTGGATGCGGTAGTAGTGCCCTTCGGCTTTGTCGATGCCGCCCATCCACGCGAACTTGATCGCGTCGAGCTTCGATGCGCGCACGTTCGACATCCGATCGCGCGCCACCGGCTCGACTGCCGCGTCCGCATGCTCGCCGATCAACTCGATGAGTGTTTCGCGCTGCGTCGTCGTCAGCTCGGCGAACGAAACGCCGAGATCCTCCTGAATGGCTGCTTTCCTCTGGTTCGACGTCAGAATGTCATCGGGTGCACGTGAGTCGATGATCGCTGCCCGCCTCTGCGCGGAATCGAGTGATCGGAGCAGTTCGTAGGCCAAGTCCTCTTCTGCGGCGAGAGGGCGCGTGCCCGTCATCTTCCCCTGCCGCACTTCCGCCGGATTCGCGCCGAAGAACTGCGGCGTGGTAGCCATTGCAGTGCCGTTGGCGACTGTCCAGTGCTGCGAGAGGTGGTGCCCCTCGTAGCGCCATCCCCAGGTCGTTTGCGGGCCGGGCTCACCGAAGACCGTGAAGTAATACAGATCACGATCGCGCACACGTGGATCGCCACCCATCTCCACGAGCACATCCTCGAGCGAGCGAATCGTCTCTGCCTTCGCAACGCCCTGCTCGCTCAATCCAGTGCGCAACAGGTTCATTGCCGCCTGCCGCTGCGCCTCGGTCATGTCCTTCAGGGTGAGGCCGCGCCGCGTGACCGGCGTAAAGAACCAGTTAAGACGCTCCTCGGCGTCAAACGGGAATTGCGCACGCGACTGCTGCTCGGGTGACAGCGAATCGAGAAATGCGCGCGCGGCTCTCGCCATCGCGGGTGGCGGTGCGGGAGCAGTGGCAACCTGGGCGATGGCCGTGAACGCCATCGTAACCAGCACCCCGAGCGTTGTTTTTCTCATGGGCATCCGACCTCCGATTACGCGGATTATACGGAGGCCGCTCATATTGCGGGCACGCATCACGTTCGGCATCCCGCTGGCAGTGTCAAAATCCTTCCGTGCGCTACGTTCGAATCATTCTCGTCGCGGTCGCCCTGTACGGCGCCTATGGCTACTTCACCTCCCGACCGGTGGACTGGCCCGCGGGCGAACTCGTCGCCGATGATCCGAAGCAAGTGAACTTCGAGGCCGCCGCACCCATCCCGCGACGGAATTTCCAGCTACTGGCGCGCGCGCGATTCGGCGCCGAAGTTCGCGTGCTCAGTCACGAGCGATACCGGGCGGGCGAGCTGGCGGACATCAGCCCGCTCGATCTCGCGGTCGGCTGGGGGCCGATGTCCGATTCCGCCGTGCTCGACCGGCTCGAAATCTCGCAGTCGAATCGCTTCTACTACTGGCATTTCGACGATGAGCCACCGATTCCGCAGCGCGAGATCGTGACTCACTCATCGAACTGGCACCTCGTCCCGGCGGACGACAACGTTTGGAGCGAACTTCAACGGGTGCGGACGGGCGACATCATCAGTCTCGAAGGACTCCTGATAGACATCAAGAACTCCAACGGTCAGGTCATTCGAACGTCGCTGCGGCGCAACGACACTGGAGCGGGTGCCTGTGAAGTCGTCCTGGTCGAAACGGTTTCTTTTCGCCATCACGAGGAAAGGAGTTAGTGCGATGGGATCGCGAGGAATGATTGTCTTGTTCGCCGTGTCGATCGCCGCGTGCGCCTGTGGAGGTGGCGGCGGCAACGCGCCGTCGATGCCGGCCGCGAGCAATGACTATTCGGCCTTGGGCAATCCGGAGTTGGTGACGATCATCGGCTACAACGGCGACGCGATGGAGCCGTTCGTGAGCCGCGACGGGATCTATCTCTTCTTCAACAACAACGGCGCGAACAAAGACATCTTCTATGGGGCGTTCGTAAATGCGACCACCATTCAGTTCCAGGGACCGATCACCAACATCAACACCGCGGCGGTCGAGGGTACTCCGACGACGGACGTCGCCAGCCGTTTCTTCTACGTCACCACGGCCAACTACAACCCGCCCACCACGTACGACACGCTCTATTCGGGAACGTGGAATGGCAGCTCCGTGACAGGTGCAGCCGCAGTGAGCGGGCTGGCAATGACAACGCCAGGACTGGTCAACTTCGATATCGAGGTCAGCGCCGATGGCGCAACGCTCTACTTCGCCGACGGGGATTTTTCCGGTGGCAACGCATTTCCCGATGCAGCCGATATCGCCATGGCCATATCGTCGGGCGGCAATTTCATCCGCGACCCGACGAGCGGCGTCATCCTCGCGAACGTGAACACGACGGCGGGTCTCGAGTATGCGCCGGCAATATCGGCCGACGGACGTGAGCTCTTTTTCACCCGCCTCAACCTGAGCGCCATGCAGGCGCGGATCTACCGGTCGACGCGCACGAGTTCAACCGCCACGTTTGCGACACCTCAGCTGGTTAGCGCCATTAGCGGTTTCGTCGAGGGGCCCGCCCTGTCTCCGGACGAAAAGTCCCTCTACTATCACCGGGAGAGCGCCGCCAACGGCCGATTCGAGATCTACCGCGTCACCCGACCGTAGCAATCCCCGGCGCGAGGCGGTGCCTTGGAACTTGTCTCGATCCCGCCGGTCTCGATCCGTGACCGCTGATGGACGTGTCCAGCCTGGACACGAGGGAGGCCATCATGAAGGGCTCAATCGCGACCGTCCTTGCGCTCTGCACAACGCTGGTGGCGTCTGAACCGGCGCCGGCGAAGGGCAGAACCGTCAAGATCGAGGTCCGGGGCGCCGGTCTCGAGTCAACGCTCGAAATCACTGATCCTGACATCGTCCAGCAATTCAGCATCTGGATCGGACCCGGGGTTCGCATCAACGACCAGCCGGCTCACCTGGACCCGAACAACACGCGCGGCATGTTCATCGACTGGCCGAAGGGCATAGCTGCTGAGCGTCCGAAAGGCCTGCAACACTACGAAGTGACGTTCCACCTGGGCATCGACCCGGGCCGAACGCCCCCGAGCGAGCGGTGGAGCCGGTACAACGTGATCTACGAGTTCGACCCTTGGGCAGCCGCGGGCTACTTCTATCTCCCGGGACCAGCCGACGGCGAGTTCGGGATGAATCCGGCGATCTATCACGGCGTGGAAGGGAGCTGGTTCTATTCCACGCCGGCGTGGGAAAGGCTCGTGAGGCCGCTCGTTGAAGATGTGAGCTGCGACTCGCACGCGGCCACTACCAGCAACAAGCGACCTCGCCGAAGCATCACTTCGTTTATTTGACCGACGAAGGCCGATACAGGAACGCCGCGAGGACGCCCAGAATCGTCACCAGAATTCCGTCGAATACGATCTGCTTCACCACGTGCATGCCCGGCATCGGCTGCACGACGTAGTAGATCATGTAGGTCGGGACGACCCCGAGCAGCGCGACTGCGATTCCGAAGCGAATCCCTTGCGCGAGCCACGGCTTGGCCTCGACCCCTCTTGCGTAGATCCAGACGAATGCGCCTGCCATGACGACGTGCGCCAGAATCATCAGCGGGAAATACTGCTGTGCTTCGGTCGGCGGCCGGAACAAACCCGGCAATTTCGCGTAGTCGGCCTGCAGCAGTGTGCCGTGCACGACGAAGCTGCCGACCATCCACGCAATGAAAACCACGACCCATGCAATGAAGAATTTCTTGTTCACATCCCCCTCCCCTGGTTGCCGACGTTGCGCTAGATTACGCCGCGCCTGATCTGATCCAGCTCGATCGATTCGAACAGCGCCCTGAAATTCCCTTCCCCAAACCCTTCATTCCCCTTCCGCTGGATGATCTCGAAAAAAATCGGGCCGATCACGTTCTGCGTGAAGATCTGCAGCAGCGTGCCCTGCCCCTGCGTCGGCGCACCATCGACCAGGATGCGGCGCGATCGCAGGGAATCGAGGTCCTCGCCGTGTCCCGGCACGCGCGCATTCACTCCCTCGTAATACGTGTCGGGCGTGTCCTGGAATCTGACGCCGCGGGCGCTCAGCACGTCGACGGTACGAAAAATATCATCCGTGCCAAGCGCGATGTGCTGGATACCCTCGCCGCGATACTGGTGCAGGTATTCCTCGATCTGCGATTTCTCGTCCTGCGATTCGTTGATCGGGATGCGGATCTTGCCGCAGGGGCTCGTCATCGCGCGGCTGAAGAGGCCGGTCTTCTGGCCCTCGATGTCGAAGTAGCGAATCTCGCGGAAGTTGAACAGCCGCTGATAGAAGCCTGCCCACACGTCCATGTTGCCGCGGTGAACGTTGTGCGTGAGGTGATCGATGTACGTGAGCCCGGCCTTCTGGACCAGTTCGGGCTGGCTGACCGGGCGGAAGTCGACGTCATAGATGGTCTGATCGCCGTAGCGGTCCACCAGATAGATGAGACTGCCGCCGATGCCCTCGATCGCGGGAATATTGAGCTCCATGGGGCCCACGCGACCCTCGAACGGCCTGGCACCGAGGTCGACCGCACGCTTGAACGCTTGCGTCGCATCCTTCACCCGAAACGCCATGGCGCATACCGACGGTCCGTGCGCGCGCGCGAACGCCTGCGCCACGCTGTCGGGTTCTGCATTGATGATGAAGTTGATATCGCCCTGCGTGTGCAGCGTCACGTCCTTGCTGCGATGGCGCGCCATCACCGGAAGGCCCAGCTGTTCGAAGAGTCTCCGCAGCAACGCCGGATCGGGGGCTGTGTACTCGACGAACTCAAAACCGTCGGTGCCCATCGGGTTCTCGAGCAGTGATCCGCTGGCGTTGGGTGCTGCTACAGACATTGGCGTTCCAAGACGGTGCCGGACACGGCTTATGTGGCTTATTGGCTCTCCAGCGAATCGCAACAGTCATCAAACGGCGAAGGATCAATAAGCCACATAAGCCGTGTCCGGCACCGTCCCCATTAGTTACAATTGCAACCATTATAGTCTTGAGGCCCCGATGCGTAACAGCGACCAGCGCCGCGAGCGGCTGCGACTAGAGTATTTCGTGCCTTACCGGCTGTCGGTTCTGACAAACACGGTCAGCACGGCGATCGCGGGCGCATACGCCCATCGCTTCGGGTTGACGATTCCTGAATGGCGGGTGATTGCGGTGCTCGGACTCGAGCCGGGACTGTCGGCTGCGGAAGTAGCGGAGCGAACGGCGATGGACAAGGTCGCCGTGAGCCGCGCGGTGTCGAGCCTGTTGCGCTCACGGCGCTTGGTGCGTGCGACGGCGAATTCCGACCGGCGCCGATCAGTGCTCAAGCTCTCGCGCCTGGGAGAAAGCGTGTACTGGCGGGTCGTGCCGTTCGCGCGCCGCTATGAAGAGGAATTGCTCGCGGAATTCTCGACCATCGAACGCGCCAGACTCGATCGGTTGCTCAGTCGATTGCATCGGCGTGCCCGGGCACTCGGCCCGGTGCGGCCGGCGTAGATTTTGCAATGCACTAGACAGATTCCAGGCTCGGCTGGCATTCAGGGGTCATCAGTTATAATCGCGCGCCGCTTAACGCCGAGGGGGTCCTGCGCATGAGCACTCGTCCACTGTCAGCAACGCCTGCGCGGCGGCCTGACGACGGCCCAGCCAGAACCGTGGCTGAGTTCGAGATCAAGCATCACCAGTACCTCGATTCCGTAGGAAAAGCCACCAGTCCGCTGCCCGAGTTCGCCCGCGTTCCAGCCGAACTCGTGAAGATGTACCAGCTCATGACGCTGGTCCGCACGTTCGATACCAAAGCGATCAACCTGCAGCGCACGGGCAAGCTCGGCACATATGCCTCCTGTCTTGGCCACGAGGCCACGCACGTGGGTGCGGGCTCCGCGCTCAAGCCCGAGGACGTGCTGGTCCCCGTGTATCGCGAATACGGCGCGCAGTTCTGGCGCGGCGTGAAGATGTCCGACGTGCTGCTCTACTGGGGCGGTGACGAGCGTGGCAATAATTTCGCCGGCCCGAAACACGATTTCGCCTGGTGCGTGCCGATCGGCACCCAGACGCTGCACGCGGCGGGTGCGGCGATGGCGTTCAAGATCCGCGGCGAGAAACGTTGCGCGCTGGCGTTCATCGGCGACGGCGGCACGTCGGAAGGCGCATTCTACGAGGCACTCAATCTCGCGGGTGCGCGTTCATTGCCGGTCGTCTTCGTCATCGTCAACAACAAATGGGCGATCTCGGTGCCGATCTCGAGTCAGACCGCGGCCGCAACGCTGGCGCAGAAGGCCATCGCCGCCGGCATGCCCGGCGTGCAGGTCGATGGCAACGACATCATCGCCGTGCGCCACATCGTGAGCCAGGCGCTCGCGATCGCCCGCAATGGCGGCGGGCCGTCGCTGATCGAGGCCATAACGTATCGCCTCAGCGATCACACCACGGCGGACGACGCCAGCCGCTATCGCCCGGCGGATGAAGTCAAGAATGCCTGGAAGGCCGAGCCGTTGATTCGTCTCCGCAAGTACCTCACCGATGCCGGCGCATGGAACGAGCAGCAGGAAGTTGCTCTCAAGGCCGAATGCTCGAAGCGGGTTGAGGCGGCGGTAGAAGAATACATGAACACGCCCAAGCAGCCGGTCGAGGCCATGTTCGATTTCCTGTTCGCACGCCTGCCAAAACATATCGAAGAGCAACGCGAACAGGCCCGTCGCAACGCGTCGACCGGCGGCGCGCGCGGCGGTCACTGAGGTCGAACGATGCCCAAGGTTACGATGATCGAAGCGATCACCCTGGCGCATGCCTGGGAGATGGCGCATGACGACTCCGTGGTGGTGCTGGGCGAGGACGTCGGCGTCAACGGCGGTGTGTTCCGCGCGACCGCGGGACTGCAGGAAAAGTTCGGCAAGGACCGCGTGCAGGACACGCCGCTCGCGGAAGGCATGATCGGCGGCATGTCGGTCGGCATGGCGACGCAGGGCTTGAAGCCCGTGGCCGAGATCCAGTTCATGGGGTTCATCTACCCCGCGTTTGACCAGATCGTGAATCACATGTCGCGCATGCGTCATCGCACGCGCGGGCGACTGACCTGCCCGGTGGTGATCCGCACGCCGCATGGCGGCGGCATTCACGCACCAGAGTGTCATTCGGAGAGTACCGAGGCGATGCTGGCGCATGTCCCGGGTTTGCGTGTGGTGTGCCCCTCCTCGCCTGCACGCGCGTACGGTCTGTTGCTCGCGTCGATACGCGATCCCGATCCGGTGATCTTCCTCGAGCCAGTGCGGCTTTATCGGCTCGTGCGTCAGGAGGTCGCGGACGACGGCGCGGCGCTGCCCCTCGATGTCTGCTACATCCTGCGTGAAGGCACGGATGTCACACTGGTGACCTGGGGCGCCATGACTTTCGAAACGATGCGCGCTGCGGAGCAGCTCGCGAAGGACGGCGTCAGCGCGGAAGTCATCGATCTCGCGACCATTTCACCGATCGATCGCGACACCATCCTCGAGTCGGTTGCCAAGACGGGCAGGCTGGTGATCGTGCATGAAGCGGCGCGCAACTGCGGCGTCGGCGCGGAGATCGCGGCAATCGTCGCCGAGCATGGTCTCTATGATCTCCAGGCGCCGATCCAGCGCGTGACCGGATACGACACGATCATGCCGCTGGCCCGTCTCGAGTACGACTACATCCCGAGTGTCGCGCGCATCGTGGAAGCGGTCCGCGCCACATTCACCGATCACTAGCCCGTCGGAAGGCGCCGCCCATGACCACTTTCAACCTGCCAGACCTGGGAGAGGGCTTGCCCGAGGCCGAGATCGTCAATTGGCACGTCAAGGTCGGCGACCGCGTGCAGCTCGATCAGCCGATGGTCTCGGTCGAAACCGCCAAGGCCGTGGTCGAAGTGCCCTCTCCCTATTCCGGTGTGGTCAAGGCGTTGCACGCGAACGCCGGCGACATCGTTGCAACCGGACAGCCGCTCGTTGATTTCGAGGTCGAGGGCGATGCGGGCAAAACGCCTGCCTCGAAGCCCGTGCCGCCGAAAGTGGACCCGAAGAGGGCCGACGATTCGGGCACCGTGGTGGGCAACATGCCGACGAGCAATGAAGAGCTGGTGGAAAACGTCGTTGCCGGCGGAGCGCGAGGAGCACGAGCCGAGCGCGTGCGTGCGGCACCCGCGGTCCGCGCATTGGCGAGGAAACTCGGTGTCGACCTTGAACTGCTGCGAGGAAGTGGCCGCGGCGGCTTGATCACCGTTGACGACGTCATGTCATCCGGCAAGGGCTCGCAACCGGCCGCTGCCGCACGCGCTCCAGCACCACGTCCGAGCCCGGCAGCTCCTGCAACGGGTGAAGCGCAACCCCTGCGCGGCTTGAGACGTGGCATGGCGCACACGATGGCGCTGTCGCGTGACACGGTCGCGAACTGCACACTGTTCGATGACGCGGATCTGCATGGCTGGATACGCAAGTCCGATTACACGGTCCGATTGTTGCGTGCCCTGGCGGCGGGCGCCCAGGCTGAGCCGGGTCTCAATGCGCACTTCGACGGCGAGTCTTCGACACGCAAGACCTTCGGTCGCATCGATGTTGCCATCGCGATAGATACCGCCGAGGGACTCATTGTTCCGGTGGTCCGCAATGTCGGCGGCAAGACCGCGGATCAATTGCGCAGCGAGGTCAGAGCACTCAGGGAAGCCGCCGCGGCGCGGACCGTGGCGCCCGAGGATCTTCGCGACTTCACGATCATGCTGTCGAACTTCGGCACCATTGCCGGGCGCTACGCGACACCACTGGTGGTGCCACCTGCCGTCACAATCCTGGGTGCAGGTGTGCTGAGGCATGACGTCGTCGCGGTGATGGGCGGGATCGAGGCGCATCTGAGAATGCCGCTGTCACTGACGTTCGATCATCGCTGCGTGACGGGTGGAGAAGCGGCCCGAT
>Ga0180085_1000006_pt1 | contig 55600 bp, 49 predicted proteins | sample EasRiv730_16_10D_FD_123013 | JGI IMG/M metagenome (GOLD analysis project Ga0180085, IMG submission 123013) | Soil microbial communities from meander-bound floodplain in the East River, Colorado, USA - East River metaG ERMLT730_16_10D | ecosystem: Environmental > Terrestrial > Soil > Floodplain ... | reverse complement strand
GCTCGTCGATCTGGGTCGGGAGCCCAAATGTCGCGTGCCACTGGGTCGTGATCGTGCGCGCCTTGGGCGTGCCATAGGCTTCGGTCCGTGAAGTCTCAAGATTGCGCGCCAGATCGTAGCTGTAGCGCGTCTCGCGGTTGTTGAAGTCCTTGCGGATCGAGATATTGCCGTTGGCGTCATACGTCATCGACTTGGCATTGACGGGGCAGCCCTCGCAATAGGCACTCTGTGTGCTGATCTTGGATACGCCCTGTTTGGTGGTGAAAACGTAGGTGACCGCCGCCCCCAAGCGGCATGGTCACTGTGGCCTGCGGCGAGACAATCGAGCTGCCGACGTAGGCGATGCTGATCCGATCCGCCCCACCGGCGAGCTCGCTCAAGCTCGCGCGACCCTGGGCGTCATAGCCGAACGTGGCATGGCGCTGTGCTGATTCATCCGTGATTCCGGTGAGCGCGAGAGGATAGCTACCGTTCTCGTAGTGATACTGGCGCGTCGTGCCGGCAGGGTCAGTTACCGTCGTTAGCCGGCCGCTCGAGTCGTAGCCGTATTGGTAGGTTCCCCCGCCCGGCACCGTGAGGGTGGCAAGTCGCTGTGGATTGAACGCTCCGCAGGCGCTCGAGTAGGCGAGTGACAGGACGTGGCCAAAGGAATCCGTGACCGAAGCGAGCCGCCCGCAACTGTCATAGCCCAATACCTCTTCGATGCCTGAGCGACTGCGAATCGTGAGCAGCCGACCCGCCAAATCGAACGTCTCGGTCGAATCATCAGCAAGGATCAGCTTCCAGCCGGTCTGCACACCTCCACCGTCAAGGACTTCCTGCAGCCGGTCATTGACATCGGCGTGACCGTACCATTGACCGTTCATCTTCGTGAACGTCAGCACGCGGCCATCCTGGCGGAAAGCGAAGGCGTTGGTGATCAGCGCAGTCGTCTCGCGCACAATGACTCGCTGATAGGAGTGCCGCCAGGCAACTCCGACCGCGCCCAGGGCATGAACCCCGTAGCGTCCGGTCGACTCGCTCGGCTCGGCGCTTGAGTACGCATAGCCGCTCGTTCCCTGACCGGCATGGAGTTCGAAATTCGGGTCGTAGTAATGACCAGTGAACCCCGAATTGCCCGGAAAACTGTTGTAGTAGCGGACAAACGCGAGAGGCGAAGTCCCTGGCGCGCGATAATCAGTCTCGGCCCGAAACTTGTTGGCTGCACCGATGTTGATCGGGTGGTCAGTCCGGCACTCGCCCTTTGGCGGACAGGAGTTCCCCAGGTTCTTGGCGTGGTCCCGATTGCCAGACAAGCGCGAACACACATTCTGGGTGTGCGTGGAATATCCATCCGGGCACAAGAAACTGCGATCGCGGCGGACTGAACCGCGAATCGTCTCCTGTGAATTCTCGCAGCTCGGTGGCGGTGAAGTCGTGATCACTTCGTCCAGCAGCCAGTTGGTCGACTCACTCTCGTAGTACATGTTGGGATATGTGCCGCTGCCGCCGCAGGCGACGATGAAGTCCTGCGGAATCATCTTGGGCGCCGACGGACTGATCCACCCTATGGGTTCAATGGTGACCGGGCATTCGGAGCCCTCGAGGGAATCTTCGAAGACCGCGTGTGCGGCGGCTTCGGTGGGCTGATTTGCCGTCGGGCCGCCGCAGATTCCCGCGATGAATCGATAGTGAGCCGGGAATCGAACCGCGCAGTCGTAGTTCGCCCCGGCGAGTGGCCGACAGTTCGCCGGTACGGTCTGCGCGTACGTTGCGGACGACCACCCAAGTGCGATCAACATGATCAGTAGCCGCACGTCCAAGCAACAATCTGGCGAGACCTTCGTGGTCCTTCGATCCGAAAGCATCCTTCCCGTCATACCGGCCCCTTTCGGCGCCGTCTGAAGCAGCGTTCTCTAAGCGAATAGCGAGAAAACGAGTGGGCGATTATCAGCCGAAGCGAAATATTTTTCTTGACTCAGCCTATTGACAAATGTTGGCAGCCACGGCAGCGCGACCCGACGGAGCTTGTCGTCATGAACTACCGCAATTCGTCAACTCGGTTTCCGGTACTTCTCGGCGATGCGTCGATAAGCCTCGCGGAAGGGGATCCCTTCATTTACGGCCAGCGCATTGGCTTCGGCCGCGGCATGGATCGACGGGTCGAGTTGGATGTTCTCTTTGCGGAAGTGAATGCCATCGAGTGCGGCCGGCAGGATGTCGAGCGTCTGTTTGCACAGATCGATGCCGCGAAAGAGCGGCGCCTTGAGAAGCTGTAGATCGCGCTGATAGCCCGAGGGCAGTTTGGCGACGATGGCGAGCGCCTCATGCAGGCAGGCTTGCGCGCTCGCCGAGCGGCCACGGATGAGCTCGAAGACGTCCGGGTTGCGTTTCTGCGGCATGATCGATGAGCCGGTCGTGAAGGCATCGGGCAGATCGATGAACGCGAATTCCTGCGTATAGAAGAGGAGGAGGTCCGAGGCGAGGCGTGCCAGGTCCTGCATCAGCAGGCAGATCTCGAACAGCACCTGCGCTTCCGCCTTGCCGCGCGACAGTTGCACTGCCGTCACGGGCTCCTGCGTGGCGGCAAACGCGAGGCGCTCGCGCGTTTCCTCGCGGCTGATCGGCAGGTTGGGTGTGCCGTAACCGGCCGCCGAACCCAGCGGATTGCGGCTGATGCGCCGCTGAGTGAGCCGCAGGCCTTCCGCGTCGTCGCGGATCTCGGCTGCGAATCCGCCCGCCCACAGCGGCACCGAGCTCGGCATCGCCTGCTGCATGTGTGTGTAACCGGGCAGAGGTGTTGCCTCTTCGCGCTTGGCCAGTGCATCGAGAGCATCCGCTACGCCACCCGCTGCCGCGCGCAGGTCCTCGACGGCATCGCGCAGGTAAAGGCGGACCGCCGCCAGAACCTGGTCGTTTCGCGAACGGCCGAGGTGCAGGCGACCCCCTGTCGCTCCGATGCGCGCGGTCAGGAGACTCTCTAGCGCGGTCTGACCATCTTCCTGCTCGAGCGTGATGTGCCACTCGCCATTCTGGTGTGAGGCGCCGATCTCGTTAAGCGCATCGCGAATGAGTGCGAGATCCTGGGTCGACAACAGCTTGCACTCGTGCAGCATCTCCGCGTGCGCAATCGAGGCGCGCACGTCGTACGCGACCAACCGGTCATCGAGCGCATGGTCGTCGCCCGTCGTGAACTCGAGCACGCGTCGGTCGAGCGGCCGCCCCTTGTCCCACGATCGCGTCAACTCAGCGTCCTCCGCTTTGCTGCTCGGCGGCGCTCAGGGCATTGGTGTCCGCGACGATGAGCGTCCCAGTGCCTTCGTTGGTGAACACCTCGGCCAGCACACTGTCCGACACGTTGTACGAGATGACGTGCACGCGCCGGACGCCACCGCGGATCGCGGCCTCGATCGCGATTGCCTTCGGCAACATGCCGTCGCTCAGGCTACCGCTGTCCCTGAGCTGCTTGAGACCCTTGAGATCGGTGTAGGAAATGACAGAGCTGGGGTCCTCGAGTCGTTCGAGAATTCCCGGCGCGCCCGTGCACAAGATCAGCTTCTCCGCGCTGAGTGCCGCTCCGATCGCGGCCGCCACCGTATCGGCGTTGATGTTGAGCAACACACCGTTCGAATCCGCCGACAGGGGACTGACGACCGGCATCAAGCCGTTGTCGAGCTGCTTGCGCAGCACATCCGCGTCGACCGAGTCGATGTCTCCCACGAAGCCGAAGTCGACCAGCTCCTGACCGTTGCCTTCGACCTTCACCGGCGGGCGCTTGTGGGCTTTGATCAAGCCGGCGTCCACGCCGCTGATGCCGACCGCGTCGATGTCGAGATCGCGGCAGATTGCGAGGATGCGCGTGTTAATCAGGCCGTTGAGCACCATCGTGGTAACGTCGATGGACTTCTCGTCGGTGATGCGCCTGCCCTGCACCATGCGTGTTGGGACTCCCAGAGCATTCGAGAGCTCGGTGAGCTGCGGGCCGCCGCCGTGGACGAGCACCACCTTGATGCCCACCTGGTGCAGGATCGCCACCTGTTCGATGAGCTCGCGCGTCGATTCGACATCTTCGAAGACTGCGCCACCCGCCTTGATGACGAACACCTTGCCCTTGTACATGCGGATGTAGGGTGCGGCGTTCTTGAGCGCGCGCACCGCGATGGTCTGATCGAGCATGCGGTTCATAGTGAGTGATGGGTGAGTGGTGAGTAGTGATGGGCGAGAAGGTTGACGGTTGGCAGTTGACAGGTGACGGCGAAGAGGAAGAGTCGCAGGTCGACGGCACTCGAGGTGAATTCGCGAACGGAATGGTTGTTCCCGGTCAACTTCTAACTCTCCACTGCCAACTGCCAACTGCCAACTGTCAACTTCCCTTCGCCAGCATTCGATGCAGCACTGCCATCTGCGCCGTGAGGCGGTTGAACGCCTGCGGTTTCACGACGCTGCGCGGTCCATCGAGCACCTCGTCCGCGACCGCGACATTGCGCCGGACTGGCAGGCAGTGCATGAAATGACAATCCGGCGCCGCGGCATCGAACCAGCCTGGCCGCACGCACCATTCGACCAGTCCGGCTCGCAATAGCGCGTCCGCCTCGCTGTCCCCATAGCGCGACGTGCAACCCCATTCCTTCGCATAGAGCACGTGCGCGCCGCGCAAGGCAGTCTCTTGATCGCTCGTCTCCTCGACCGATCCGCCGGATCGTTGCGCCGCCGCCCGCGCTTTCTGCATGACTTGCGGAGGCAGCGCAAACCCCTCCGGTCGCAGCACCGTCACGTCCATGCCACGCATCGCCGCCATGTGCACCACTGCTGAAGGGACAGCGAGCGGCAACGCGCGCGGATGGTACACCCAGGACAGCACGAGTTTGGCACGCGTCGGCACACGCAGGTCATCGAGCGTTTTCCAGTCGGCCAGCGCCTGGCACGGATGGCTGGACGCCGATTCCAGGTTGATGAAGGGTTTGTCGCACACCTCGGCCATAGCGCCGAACTGTACGTCCGCGAGGTCGGCCGCAAGATCCTTGCCATCGGCGAATGCGCGCACCCCCAAGGCATCGCAGTAGGAAGCGAGGACGGGAATTCCTTCGCGCACGTGCTCGGCGGCGGCGCCATTCATGATCGCGCCGGGTCGGGTCTCGAGCTGCCACGTCCCCTGCCCGGGGGTGATGACGATCGTATCGCCGCCCAGGCGCCGCATTCCCACCTGGAACGACGCCAGCGTCCGCAGCGATGGATTGAGAAACACCAGGCCGAGAATTCGACCCTCGAGCGCGCGCGGCTGCGGTCGCTGCTGCAAGTCGCGCGCCAGCGCCAGGAGGTCGACGACCTCCTCGCGGGTGAAGTGGGCGAGATCGAGAAATCGCAGCATCACTAATCCAACGACCGCAATGCATCTCGAAGTCGCGCCACGTGCTCTTCGCCCAGGATGAACGGCGGGAGCAGTCGCAGCACATTGGGATCGGCGCTCGTCCCGGTGAGGATGTCGCGCTCGAGCAGCTCGCGCTGCACGTCCTTCGCGGGCCGGCCGGTGTTGAGTCCCAACAGGAATCCAGCGCCCTGGCTGCCGTGCACCGGACCCACATTGCAGGTCTCGCGGATCAATGACGAGATGCGACGGACATTGGCGAGCAGGTTTTCCGACTCGATCGCATCGATGACGGCCTCGATCACGGCGCAGGCCATCGGTCCACCACCGAACGTCGTTCCCAGCATGTCGATCTTGAGGTGCCCGGCGACCGAGGGCGACATCAACAGGGCGGAGCAGGGGAAACCGCTGCCAAGGGCCTTGGCGGCCGTGATCATGTCGGGGACGACGCCGTACAGGTTGGCTGCGAAAGGCTCGCCACAGCGGCCCATCCCACATTGCACCTCGTCGAAGATCAGTAACGCGCCGACCAGGTCGCAGCGACGCCGCAACGCTTCGAGAAAGGGCTTTCCGAGGTCGAAGGCCCCCGCGAGTCCCTGAACCGGCTCGACGATCACCGCCGCCGTCCGATCGGTGACATGTTGCGCGACAGCCGCTTCGTCACGCCGAGGGATGAAGCTCACATCGAACGGCGCGCGCGGGAATCCATACCACTTGCTGGCGGCGCCGTACGTCACTGCTCCCGCAGCCGCGGTTCGACCGTGAAAGCTGTGCTCGATCGCCGCCACATGAGCACGATTGGTAATGCGCAGCGCCAGCTTGAGCGCGTTCTCATTCGCTTCGGCGCCGGTGTTGACGAAGAACACGCTGTCGAGCCCGAGCCCGGCGAAACGCACCAGGCGCGCCGCGGCGCGTTCCCGGACGTCCATTGCCACGGCATTCGTTTGAAACAAGACGCCACGAGCCTGGCGCTCGAGCGCTTCGAGCCAGCCCGGGTGCCCGTAGCCGAGAGCGGCCACGGCATGGCCGCCGTAGAGATCGAGCAGCTTGCGGCCGTCGCGAGTCGTGAGCCAGACGCCCTCGGCGCTCGTGACCTCGATCGGATACTGAGCAAAGACGGGCGCGAGATTCGAAGTGCGCTTTGCGGCAGAGATGGCGGCGTTCATGGTTCAGGTCCAGCCGGGTGCGGGCGCCGTCAGTCCGGCGGTCTCGTCGAAGCCGAGCATGCGATTCATCCACTGCACCGCTCCGCCCGCGGCGCCCTTGGTGAGATTGTCGATCACGCACGTGACCACAACCGTTCTGCCGTTGGCCGCGGCGCTCAGGTTGGCGAAGTTGCTGCACACGACGTCCTTGATACGAGCCGTCTCTGCACCCACGCGCACGAAGAAGCTTCCCTGATAGAAGTCCTGCAACGCCTGCTGAATCGCCGCCGTCTCGAGCGATTTCTTCGACGTGGCCTGCACAGTCACGTGAATACCACGTGCGAACGGTCCGGAATGAGGGACGAACGCGAACTCGGCCGCGACACCGGTCGCCGCCCGTGCGCAGGCGACCACTTCAGGCATGTGACGATGGGCGAGCGGGTTGTACGCGTACAGATCGGCGTGACGCTGTGGATGATGCGTGCCCTCGATCGGCTTGCGGCCTGAACCGGTGCTGCCGGTGATGCCGGCGACGAACAGATGCGGTTCGACAAGATCGAGAGCAAGCAGCGGCACACTGGCGAGCAGGATCGCGGTGGCGAAGCAGCCCGGGTGCCCGACGTGCGGAGTGCCGAGTTGCTTCAGGTGCTCCGGCACCGCACAAGTGAAGTCACCCAGGCGCTCGGGCGCCCCGTGCGCGTGTTTGTAAACCTGTTCGTACGCCTGCGCCGACGAATAGCGGAAGTCCGCTGAGATATCGACGGCGCGAACGCGCGTCTGCGCGCTCTCAGCGCGCTTGAGCAGACCATCGATCAGGCCTGCCGAGACACCGTGAGGCGCCGCCGAAAATAGCGCGCTCGAGGGCGTGCGCGAAATGGCCGCCGCAATCTCCTCGTGAGAGGAGAAGGTGAGTTCCGGGTAGCTCGACTTGAGATGTGGGAACGACTTCGCCACCCGCTCGCCCGGCTGGCTGTCCGACATCAGTGCCTTGAGCACGAGCTGCGGATGGCCGGCGATCAGCCGCACGAGTTCGCCAGCCACATATCCTGTGCCACCCAGCACGAACGTGGGCGTGCGTGCACTCATTCCGCTGCCACCCGTACCGGCGTGGCTTTCTCGAGGCCAACGCTCGCAATTACGTGGTCGCCCAGCGCCGCACCGTCAGTGATGGCATTGAATGCCGCGACATTCATCCTCTCCTGGACGATTTGCACGCCCACCTGGTTGTCGGTGGCGGGGCCGGTGACGACACAGGGCTCGATGACGAACTGCTCGCGCAGGATCTTGACGCCGCCCCAGGCCGCGACCGGATCGTTGGCGGACAACACCAGGCCGGTGATCGCGGCGCGAATGTCCTCGCAACGCAGGATCGCTTCGACGCCGTAGGTGCCGAGTATCCCGTCACCCAGCTCGAACACGATCACGTCGGGTTTCCCGGACGCCATCTCGCTCAACATGGCGCGGGTGAGCGCGGGGCCGGTCTTGGGTGTCGTCGTCACGATACCGAGATCGGTGAAGATCATCGATCGCCGTGCGCCCGCGTCTTCCATCGCCAGGATGTCCCGCCGCAGTGAAACACCCGTCGCCTTGAACGCATCGACGGTCAGGCCCCGATGCCGCATGCGTGCGACGATCGCGCACGCCGCCGCGGTCTTGCCGGCTTCCATGCAGGTACCGGCGAGGGCAACAACCGGGATGCCGCGCGTATTCAGGATCGCGTTGTAGTCGAGTGCCTTGTACCCGACGCGGGCGGGTACGCCAATGCGTTCACCAAGGTATGGGAATTGCAGGACGACGCCAAGCACGCGGCAGTCGAAGGGTTTGCCCTTGTCCGGCGTGGCGGAATCGCAGATGCCGAGGACACCACCGATGTTGAGCATCTGGATGACGTCGCCCGACTGCACCGATTCCGGCAGATGGCCGGAATAGCCAAACAGCGCCTTGCGATGGCCGAGCGCGCCCACTACGACATCGCCGCGCGCGATTTTCGCCATGCGGCCGCTCGTGAGCTCGAGCGTGTTGTAGGTGGACTTGTTGTTCAGGATCTCGACCACCAGCACCACGCCTTCCTCGCATGGAATGTCGGTCGAGATGCGCAGCTCGTGCCCGAGGCCACAGGCCTGGGTAACGGACGCCACCTTGTCCACGACCACCGACTTCATCACCTGTCCTCCGTTCACTGCTGCTCACCTGCGCCCGCGCGCTGGTGAAAGATTCCGGTGAGCGCCTGGATCTTCGAGAAACCGAGCGCATCGACGGCGCTCCATTCGCCCGCCGCTTCGCCATAGACGCCCTTCGAGGCGGCCATGAGCGAGTAGCGTGACACCACACCCTCGACGAAAGCATTGCCGGGCCTGAACAGGAGTTTCACTTCGCCGGTGACCCGCGCCTGCGACGAAGCGAGCAACGCTTCGATGTCGCGACACACCGGATCGAGATGCTGGCCTTCGTGTACGAGATCTCCGTAGGGCTGCGCGACGAGTTCCTTGATTCGCGCCTGACGTCCCGTGAGCACGAGCTTCTCGAGCTCCCGATGCGCCGTGATCAGCACTTCTGCCGCGGGCGCCTCGAAAGCGACGCGGCCCTTGGTGCCGATGATCGTGTCGCCGAGATGGATCCCGCGACCGATGCCGAAGGGCGCAGCGAGCGCTTCGAGCCGCTCGATGAGTTCAACCGGTGCCGGGCGCTCGCCATCCAGGCTCATCGGCACGCCCGCATCGAAACCGATCGTGTGACGCGCCGGTGCACGCGGGTGCGTGAAAGCATCCTTTGTCAGCATCCACGCGTGATCCGGGATGCTGTCGGACGAGGTCAGGGTTTCCTTTCCGCCAATGGTCACGCCCCACAATCCACGATTGACGGAATAGGCGGCGCCGAACGGCGGCACGGGGAGTTTGCGCTCCTCGAGATACTTGAGCTGTTCGGGGCGCTTGAAGGCGTGATCGCGTACCGGCGCGAGAATTTCCAGCTCGGGTGCGAGCGTCCGCAAAGCCACTTCGAAGCGAACCTGGTCGTTACCCGCCGCCGTGCAGCCGTGCGCCACGATGCGCGTGCCGAGTTGCTTCGCAAGCTGCGCAATCGTCTGGGCCTGCATGACGCGCTCGGCGCCGACGCAGAGAGGGTAGAGCTGGCCGCGGCGCACGTTGCCCATGATCAGGAAGCGCAACACCTGGTCGAAAAACCCGGTGCGGGCATCGACCAATCGATGGTCCGAAGCACCCAGCGCGCGCGCCCGTTCCGCCAGCATGCGTGCAGCCTCGGCGTCGATGCCGCCAGTGTTGACCGTGACCGTGATGATCGGCCGGCCCTGGTTCTCCTTGAGCCACGGCACGAGAAACGACGTGTCGAGACCGCCGGAGAACGCGAGCAGGATGGGCTCGCCACCTGTGGGTGAAGCATTGCTCATGGATCAGACCCGGAAGATGGAGTGCAGGCGCTGCAGGACTTTTTTCTGCTGGCTGGAGCCGTGTGTGGCAATGAAAATCGTGTCGTCGCCCGAAATGGTGCCGACCACTTCGGGCCAGCGTGCGCGGTCCACGGCAACGGCGACGCTCTGCGCGGCGCCGACCGCTGTCTTGACGACGGTGAGCGTCGATCCGGCGGAGTGTATCTCGCGCACGAAACCCGCGAGAGAGTCGAAACCGCCATTGACCTGATCCTGGATTTCGGGCAGGAGGACGTATCGATCGCCCGCCTTGATCACCGCAAGCTCACGCAGGTCGCGGCTCACGCTCGACTGCGTGGCCTCGTGGCCGAGCTTGTGCAGCAGCCGCACCAGGTCGGCCTGCCGGCCGACGGCCTGCTCGTGCAGGATCCTGACGATCGCCGCGCGCCGCTCGAGCTGCTTCTTGGCCTCCGTGGTCACTGATATAGGGTCCGTGCGGCCTGGCCGCGTGCATAAAAGTTCGCGCATCGTGCATAAATATGCACAGACTGTCAAGCTATACTCTGTAACTCGCATTCTGGAAACCGCGGCACCCCGCATGAGTCAACTTCCCGACGCCGTCGAGATCGAAACCGGACGAAATCCGCGCGCGAGCGTGATCTGGCTGCATGGCCTGGGTGCCGACGGCCACGACTTCGAACCGGTCGTTCCAGAGCTCGTCGGTCCGCGGGAGCGCGCGTTGCGGTTCGTCTTTCCACACGCGCCGGTCCGGCCGGTGACGATCAACAACGGCTACCGCATGCGCGCGTGGTATGACATCACGGGCATCGACCGCAGTGCGGTCGAAGACGAGGTGGGTATCCGCGGCTCGGAGGCCACGGCGCGCGCGCTGATCGCGCGCGAGAACGAACGCGGTGTGCCGAGCAGCGGCATCGTGCTCGCGGGGTTCTCGCAGGGTGGGGCGATGGCGCTCTTCACCGGGTTGCGCTACCCGGAGAAGCTCGCGGGCATCATGGGCCTGTCCTGCTACCTGCTGCTCGCCTCAACGCTCGACGCAGAGCGAAGCCCGGCGAACCAGCCGACGCCGATCTTCATGGCTCACGGGGTGTTCGACCCGATCATCGATATCCGTCTGGGAGAGGGGAGCCGGCAGCTGCTCGAATCGAAGGGTTACGCGATCGAATGGCACCGCTACCCGATGCCCCATTCGGTCTGCGCCGAAGAGATCGCCGCGATTGCCAGCTGGCTCAGGCGCGCATTGCCGGAATCGTGATCAATCCTGCTGGCACGAGGCGCAGCTCGGCCAGAATTTCTTCTGCAGCTGCTCGAGCGTCCAGGCGTTGCCCTTGCGAAAGAAGTCCTTGAGCTTCTGTGAATCGGCGTCATCGCCGAATCCCAGCCCGATGATGCGCACGTTGGTCATCCCCGGCTCGAGCGGCTGAAAGTAGATCACGGTCCACATGTCCTTCACCGGCTCAGGAAACGGAAAGTCGTCGGGGGCCTGGAAGACCTTGATCGAGAGCATGCGCTCCGGCTCGAAGCTTAAGATCTGGTTGACGATCGTCTTGGGGTCGCCGAGCGCGCCCTTCGGGTCATAGTGAGTACGCATCAGCCCGCTCACCTTCAGCTCGATCTCGGCGTGCGCCACCATCCACGACTCCATCCCTTCCTTGGTGGTGAACAGCCGCCAAACCTCCGTCACCGGTGCATTGATGATTGCTTCCGTGATCAACGGCTGGGTGTCGGCGCTCGCCGCAGGCGCGGAGAATGCCCCGGCAAGCCCCAGAATCGAACCGAACAACGACTGCAATTGGTATCTCATTGATCTAGTGCCACGCTCCGAGAATCGCGCCCATCACCGTGTACACCACGACGTTGTAGCCGCCGTTGATGAGGAGAAGCGCCATGGGCCGACGCTCGAACAGATACACGACGCCAAATGAGGTCGCAACCCAGGCCGCGCCGACCATGAATCCGGCGATGGCGCCGAACGCGATGTCGGCCTCAGCACCCAGGAACATCGCGAGCACAAAGGCAGCCACGAGCTGCAGCAGGAGCGAGACACCGAAGATCTTCGCCATGTTCCCGTGGTGAAGCTGTTCCTCGTTGAGTGCCGCGGCCCGCATCCATGGCCGATAGAAGAGTGCCGGCGAATACCACAAGCCACCCAGAACGAAGCTGGCCACGGCGGCGGCGAGCACGGCCCAATAGTTGAGCTGGGACATCACAGCGGAAAAATCCATAAACCCTCCCGATTCGGAAGTTGAGCCAGGCCGGAAGAGTAGTGCCCGTGGCCGGGCGCGTATTGTAGAAATTTGACCTCAGCTCAGGACCGCATGATTGATGTCGGCAAGTCGGGTGGCGACGTACTCACTCGGGGTCATGCCGCTCAACCGGCGGAAGTCGTGAATCAAGTGGGACTGGTCGTAGTAGCCGCAGTCGGCCGCCACGCAGCTCCAGTCGGGATTGCCATCGTGCGCAATGCGACGCAGCGCCGACTGGAAACGGTAGACCTGCGCAAGTGACTTAGGGGTCATCCCGACGTCGCGCTCGAAGAGCTTCGTCAACCGCTTGTGGCTCAATGCGACTTGCTCGACCAATTCGCTGATGCGAACCGCACCGTCCCAGGCGCGCAGGCGGCCGGCAAGGTAATGCACGGCAGGGTGCCCGCTGTGGTTGAAGTCGAGCGCGTCGAGCAGCATCCGCTCGACCACCGCGAAGCGCTCCTGCGTGGAGTGCGCCGCCAGCAGCTTCTGATGCAGATCGGCGAAGCGCTGTTTCTGGATCAGGTCGAGCTCGATCACCTGGTCGGCGAGCTCGTTCATGGGGAATCCGAACAACGCGTATGCGCCACCGGGCCGGAAGCGGATGCCGATGAGATTGGTCTCGCGCACCGCCTCGATGACGAGGTGCCGATTCTGGATGCCGGCGACCCAGCTCTCCTTGTAGAACTGTTCGCGCATGTAGTTGTCGCGCGCCAGCACCTTGTGAAAACTTCCAAGATTGATGATCACTTCGAGCACGCCGTTCGGTAGCACGCGTTCGCGCTTGTGGCTCGACGTGCCGGAAACGGCCCACAGGCACTCGATGAAGCGCGATAGTGGCGGCTGCGGCAGGTGCGCGCGAAAGGCCGGGACGGAGCTATCGTTCAATCTTGAACTCCAGGTCGGCGCTGCGATTTTCGCCCGCCTCGCTGCGGATCGTCCAGCGGTCGTTGATCGTGTAGCGAAGTTTCAGCGTATTGATCGCTTCGGTCAGGCTGATGCCGTAGCTGACAAAGAAGCGCGGTGATAGGTAACGTCCCAGCACCAGGCGCGTCTGGTTGTTGATGTCCGATTCAAGCCGCACTTCCTCGAGTTCGAGCCCGAGCTGTTGACCGAGCTGGCTCGCGAGGATCGCACTGCCTTGAGCCAGCAGCTGGTCGCGACTCTCCTGCGTGGCGGCGCCACCGGGGCCTTGATACCCGCCGATGTCTCCACCAGCAACGATGAGCGAGGCGATCTGGCTCTGCGGCAAAGAGGGCTCCGACCAGAAGGAAAGCCGCGGATTGCGCAGCGTCCCACGCACGTTTACGCCAACGAGTGCCTCGGGAAACTCCTTGCTGGCACGCAGATCGACGCCGGGATCGGTCAAGGGCCCGCCGCTGAAGATGAGTCGACCGCGCTCGATGTCGAGCTCACGCGTATAAGCAGAGTACTTTCCCTCCGCGACTCGGAGCTCGCCGGTCGCCGTGCTGACCTCATCCGGAGCCGCATAGGCCGCAACGTTCCCTTCGATGCGTGCCTTGAGGCCGTAGGAATCGATGCGCACGTCCTTGCCCAGCACCAGCTGAACGCCCGTCGTGACCTCGAAACCGTCGGCATCCTCGTCGGAGCGGGTCCCGACGATTATCTCGTCCGACGACGCCAGAACCGCGCCACTCAGGTCCGCAGGCGTGAGAAACGCGCTCGGCACGCGCACTGCGCCATCGACCCCGATGCGCCGGCCATCGATCCTGAACCGCAGGTCGGGCGACACCAGAACCCGCGCCTCCGGCACGTTGACCAGTTCGAGGTTCTCACCTTTGAACTTGAGCTGGCCGAAGGGTTGACGATCGCGCCACTCGAGATTCCCCGCCAGCTCGGCGCTGCCCTTTCCGGCACGCAGTTTTGCCGCCAACTTGAGCGCGTTGTCCTTAAGATCCGCGCGCAAGCCGATCTCGCGCAATTGCATGTTGACCGCGTACAGGTCGAGCTCACCCTCGCTCAAAACCAGCGCACCGGAGATCTCTGGCAGGCCGACCGTCCCCGCCAAACGCAGGTCCGCCTGCAGCTTTCCGGCCGCGCGATCGACCTCCGGGACGAACCGCGGCACGAATCCGAGCTCGCGCGTCTCGGCGTGCAGCGAACCGGTGAGTGGAAGCTTTCTCCAGTCCGCCGCAGCCGTTCGATCGGCGCTCGCCAGCGCATCGAGCATCGCGGCCTCGCCGGCATCGATGCGAACGGCGCTCTCAAAGCGCCCGGGCGTAGCATTCAGGGTCGCCCGTCCCGATCCGATGGCGACGCTTTGCATCTCGCCGTTGGCGCGTCGATAGCGGAAGACGCCGTCGGCAAAAACGCCGGTCGCTCCACCGACCCACGGCTGGCCGGGCGTCTGTGCCAGGTCCGCCTTCAGGCTCAAGACGCCCGTGTATTGCGAGTCGCGTTTCGAGCTCGCGCCCAGAATCTGCAGAGGAATGCCCGTGATGTCGATTGCCAGGTCCCAGGGTCCGGCGCGATGCCAGTCGCCGCGTCCACAAGCGCGTTCCGCCGCGCCCGTCAGGCAAAGCTGTTCGAGCTCGGCGAGCTCTCTGCCGATCGCGTACTGTGCGGGAGCCGTGAGCGCGAGCGTCGATCCTGCAACGCGCACATCCATTTCGTTGATCGTTCCGCGCCAGATATCTTGCGCGTAGCTCGATTGGGTCTTAAGTGAAATGTGCGAGTCATGCGCTTCCGCCACGAACCTAAGCTCGTGCGCACTCGCGCGGCCGTCGAGTATGACTTGTGCGGACGTGACGTGACGTCCGCGAGTTTCGAGATTGGTGCCGGTCACCCGCAGATGTGATTCACGCCGATCGCTCGGATCGAGATCGGCATCGGCTTCGAGCGTGCCGAGGCGATAGTCGAGATAGACAAGTTCCCTGGCGCCCACGGAAGCGACCAGCCGGGGCTCGGCCTCGTCGCCGGAGAGCGTGCCCTGCGAACGCAGCGAGCCACTCGCCTGCGGGAGTAACTCGGAGGCATCGGGAACGGCCAGCTGCCACCTGAGGTTGTGCCGTCCGCCGTACTGCCCGCTCGCTGCGAGATGGGCCGTGCCAAATCGCAGATCGGCATCAGCGATCGAGTACCGGCCGCTGTCGTGGCTGATGCGCGCATGCGCCCTCACAGGTTGCGAACGCAACGTGCCGCGCAGATCGCGCAGGTCAGTGGACCACTTGGCATCGCGCTCGAATCCGACGCCAGTTGCGGAAAGATCGAGCGCGAGCCGCCCGGGAAAATGGGCATCGAACCGCGCGGGATCGAGGCCGCGAATCCGGGCGTTGACCTTCCAGGCGTTGTCGTTGGCCCAGTTCAACTCACCGTCCGCTTGCATTTCGGAATCGAACCCCTGGGCCAGAAGACTCTCGAAGCGCAACGAGTCGCGATCGAGCCGGCCATCGCTCGACAGATTGAACGGCGCTGATTCGAGAATCACAACATCGCACTCAACTGAATAGCGATAAGGGAGTTCTCCGGCCAGCGTGAACTTCCCACGTGGGCTGCGAAGTTTCGCGGGTGAGTCCAATGGCCAACTGAGATCGCGCCATAGACCGCGCAACTCGAGGGCGGTCGCTTCGCCGGCAAATATCGCGGATCCACTGGCATCCAGAACTCCGCGGCCGGACTTCGGAGCCAAGCGTAGTTGGTCGGCTCGCAACGTACGCTCGGAGTAATTTCCCGCGAACGAGACGTTCAGCGGACCAGTTTCCGGTCGCAGCGGATCGATGGTTCCGTTGAACTTGAAGCCGGCACGATCACCACTGCCCGCCAACACTGCGGATCGCAGTCCGAGCTTGGATTCGCGAGACCACGGCTTAAGCGTGAAGTCCGTCAGTCTCGCATTCGCATCCCAACGCCAATCATCTGTCAGCTCGCTGAGCGCACCCGTCACATCGGCGGCCATGGGCTCGGCCACCCGGCCGCTGAATTCAAGCCGCTCGAGATCACCGTTGAGCTTCACCCGGCCGGCCCAACGCGGCTGGCCCGGAAGATTTACGATCCACTCGATGTCACCCTTCATCCGCAGCGGCTCGCCCGCACCAATGTCGGCGCCACCCTCAAGATCAAACTGCTCGCTCACGAGCGCAACGCGCTCGAGTGTCAGAGTCTGCGAGGTCACGGTGGAGGCGACATGGATCCCGGTACCGTTGAGAGTGCGTCCGCTCTGCAAATGGAGCTGCGCCGAATCGATCGAGATGGAATCCGCCTGGACCCGAAGCCAGCGCGGCACGAAGCGGGGTGCGCGTTTCCTGGCGGGCTCTGTGCGCGGCTTGATGATGACATTGGCGTTTCCGACGGCGAGATAGTCGGCATGGATCGTCCGCGCGAGGAGGCTGCGAAGCTTGACGTCCGCGCGGATGTCATCCGCCACGATGTGGACGCGCTCGTGATCAAGCTCGAAATGAGTAGCGCTGAGCGGTCCAGTGAGGCGACCCTGGAGCCCGTCGATGCTGACCCGCATCTTGCCCACCTTGGTGATGCGCGCGGCAAGCCACTGCAGGCCGGATTCGGTGTAGCAGAGCCAGTAGAGTCCGACCGCCGGCGCGCCGAGCGCGATCAGCAGGCTCAGCGTCACGATGATGAGCGTGCGGCGCTTAATCACAGGCGCGGCTGAATGTTGAGATGGAGGCGCGGACTCGCATCGCGTTGCGAGAGCGCCTGCGCGACGTCGATACCCAGGGTCACGACGGGAATGCGCCAGCGGAAGCCGACGCCCACCGAGTACTCGACCGGGTCGCCGAGCTTGTTCATGGCGTTGCCCGCATCGAAGAACGCGGCGACGCCGAATCGGCGCGGCAGGTCGCGCTCGATTTCGATGCTCCCGACCATGAGATGCCGGCCGCCGGTGCGATTGCCATCCGCATCCACTGGTGACAACTCGTTGAGCCCGAAGCCTCGGACGCTGCGGTCGCCGCCGGCGAAGAAGCGCCGCGAGCCCGGGAGCTCGGAGAAATCCGCGACGGCGCTCAGGCCCAGCTCGCCGCGCAGGATGAGGTGCCACACCTCGCCCAGGTGGAACACGCGCTCATCCTGGATGCGGAGCTGAAGGAAGTTTGCGTCCGACCCAAATGCGCTGTGGGATCCGATGAGCTGCGCGTACAGGCCGTGGCCGAGCACGAGCGTGTCGACGCCAAAATTCGCGGGCAGAAGCGCATAGCTGATGCCCGGCATCAGGAACGTGTCGGTGCTGCTTTCGGCGGCCGATTCGGTGACGCTGCGTTCCAGCGTCGTGAACAGCACGCGCTGCCACCGGCCACGAATCTGTGTCAGGCTCGCAGTGAGTTCGTGCGAGCTCACGTCGAGATCGGCGAGTTCCTCGCGGCTCCAGGTCCAGTCCGCGCCCAAGTGCTCGAGCGCCGGATCACCGACCGGGATGATGTAGCGCGCTTCGACCGCCTGCTTGGTGTTGGAGCCGAGCAGTTCGACGCGCCAGCGGTGTCCCTTCTCGTTCACGCGGCGGTTGTCCCAGGCCAGCGTTCCACGGACGCGGGTGTCGGTGCCATAGCCGATCGCGACCGTGTACTTGTTTTTCTTTGAAGGCTGGGCGCGGATCGTGACGGGAACGGTGAGCGTCTGCGGGTCGCGGGCGCCGGGGATGATCTCGACGTTCGAGAAGTACTGGGTGTCGTCGAGCGCAAACTGAGTCGTGAGGACCTTGATTGCCTCGAAGTAGTCGCCTTCCTGGTAGCGGAGATAACGTCGGACCAAGCGGGGCTCAATCACGTCCTGCTCGATCTCGGTCTGACCGAATCGATAGCGTTGCCCCGTCTCGAGCGCCAGATCCGCCGTGGCGCGCCTGTTCAGTGGATCGACTTTGAGCTGGTGATGCACGTAGCGCGCGTCGAGAAACCCCGAGCCCAACGCGGTGCGCTGCAGATCGCCTTTGAGCTTGTCATACGCCGCATGGCTCAGCCGTCGCCCCGGTTTCAGCTCAGAATCCTCGATCAGCGTCCGGAACATCGATTCCGCGGCGCCCGGGCCCGTGACCTCGACGCTCACTTCCTGAAGAATCACGGGCTTACCGGGATCGATGCGCAGGGTGATGCGCCAGTCGCGCCCGTTCTCCAGCCGCTTGATGTCCGATTGCAGCGCGGGCTCGTAGTAGCCGAACGGGCGCAACGCATGTCGCACTTCGTTCGGCGCGCGCTCGTGCAGTCGCTCGATGGTGTCAGCCGTGAGGTCGTCGCGCTCCCGGTATCGCTGCAGGCTCAGGAATACGAGCAGATTGGCCTCAATGTCTTTGTCGACACCCTCGATGACCAGGTCGATGTCCGCCGAGGCGGGTTGCCACACCATGAGAACAATACATACGGCGAGCGCGCGGCAGCAGTTCCGGGTCAGTGGCCGTTTCATGAGCGCGTCGCGGTTGAAAAATCAGAGGGCTTCGAACTCGAACGAGCTGGTACTTAAGATCCGACCGTCGCGGTCGAAGCAGTGTTCCTGGACCGCAACGTGCCGTTCGTAATCGATGCGGACGACCGTCGAGCAGCGTGTCCCATAGCGCTCGTTCACGATGAAGGGCGATGACAGCAACCGCTCCCATTCCTGGCTAACGCCGGTACTTGGGAGCAGGTGATCCGCCACTGGCGTGCGGTCACCCAGCATCTCGAACAACCCATCGAGGTGCGGTTCGTCGAATGCGATCAGGCGCTCGAATCGTTGGCGCGTCAGCGTGAGCTTGGGCCAGGGCGTATCGAGAAGGTGATTGCTGAGCCCGTAGACGCCTGGTGCGAGCTCGCGTCCGACCTCCGGCGCACGATTCGAGGCGTAAGCCATCGAGTGCTCATCCGCGAGCAGCAGGTTGAATCCGCCGAAGCGGCTGGCCTCGGGCGTCAGCTGGTCGGTGAACCGCAGGCTATCGGGCTCGCCCGCGAGGTAACGGGTGATCAGGAGACCGCGGGAGGGGGCGCCCGGCTCGGGGCGTTGCAAGTCCCGATAGTTGGTGACGACACCGAAGCGGCCGCGCCGCGAGACCGCGAGCCAGGTACCGCTGGCCTGCAGATCGCGTCCGCCGAGAATCCCGGCGTGATCGTCCCACCACGCGAGTGGGGCAGCGGGGCGGTCATGGAATTCGTCGCGGTTGCCGGCAAAGATCAACCGGTAGCGAGGGTGAACATTCCAGGCAAAGACCAACAGGCACATTCCTCCATTCTAGCTGTCTCCCTCTCCCGCTTGCGGCAGAGCGGCGCGGTAAGGGTCGATCTCCCTCTCCCGTTTGCGGGAGAGGGCCGGGGTGAGGGTCTCTGCACCTAAAGCCAGTTCCGCAGCGTGTCCCACGCGGTCTTGGCTATCAGAGCGCTGACGACGGCCAGAAACACATGGCGCATGAATGGGCTGCCGCGGCGAATGGCCAGCCGGGCACCGAGGGTTGCGCCCGTGATGCTGCACACAGCCATGGCGGCGCCAACCGGCCACATGACGGTGCCTAGGGCAGCGAAACACAGCAATGCGGCGCCATTCGCGCACGCATTGAGCACGCGCGCACAGGCGGCTGAATGCAGGAAATCGAAACCGAACAAGCGGATGTAGACGACCATGAGGAAGGTGCCGGTGCCCGGTCCAAAGAAACCGTCGTAGAACCCGATCGCGCCGATCAGGAGCATGGCAACGGCATGGCTGTGACTGCCGGGCGGACGTGGGGAGTGATGCAACCCGAAATCGCGGTTTCTGAGGAGATAGATCAGTACCGCAGTCAACGCAACCGGCACCAACGGCCTGAAGATTTCCGGCGGCACGTGACTGGCGGTGAAGGCCCCGGCGAGCGAGCAGCCGACGATCAAGGCCATCGACGGCATCAGCATGCGCCACGGGATGTGCACGCTGCGCGCAAACCGGGCGACGGCGCTCAGCGTTCCAAAAGTGCCCGCGACTTTGCTCGTGCCGAGAAGCATTGCGGGCTGTGCCGCAGGGTATGCGCCGAACAGCGCGGGCAACTGGATCAAGCCGCCGCCGCCCACCATCGAATCGATGAAACCGGCTGCAAACGCCGCCACCAGGACGATCACGACCTCGGGCGCGAATACGCCGGCGAGCTCCACGATGGGATCTACTTCTTTCCAGCGGGCGGCGTGAGCCAGAGGGGCGGCCGCGTCAGATGCGCGACGGCATTGGCGTAGTAATGCACCACCGGCAATTCGTCGGGATTCAGGCGGTAGCGGCCATGGGCTTCGAGCACCAGCCGTCTCAGTGTCAGCATGCGCAACCCGACCAGCACTGAATAGTCCGGATCGCGGCGGGGGACGTAGACGTGTGCACCGAGCGATTCGAACTCGCGCTGCAATTTCTGGGCGCGGTCCCGAATCTCCGCCTCGGTCCAGTCGCGTCGCGGCTCGTCGACGAAGACCTTGGCCACGAGTGACACCGGCAGGATCGGCACGATGCGCCCGACCGCGGTGAGCAAGTCGCCGGCCAGCTCACTGACCCGAGCCGTGCGCGCTTCGCGATCGAGCGTGGCCGGCTCCCAGCCGTGTTCCGCGAGGTACTGGCGCAGCGAGATCGGCGCGCCAAAGTTCGCGCAAGCGTACCCGAATCGATACCAGCGCCCGCGCAGTCGAAGCCACAATTGTTGAGTGGCAAACGCGAGCGTCGTTCTGAGCGCCGCGAGCCCCGAGCGGGGTTCGACATCTGGTTGCGAATCGCGCAGCAGCGTGCGGTCCTCCAATACGCGGTCGTAGTTCACCGCGACCGGCACGAACACGATGTCGCGGCCACTTCGAACATCGAACGCGCGCAGCATGTAGTCGAGCAAGCCGATCTTCGGCTGGCGCAGCAGACCATCGCGGCTCAGACCACCCTCGGGAAAGATCGCCTGCACGGCGCCACCCTCGACCGCGATCTGCACATAGCGCTCGAGGACGCGGCGATAGAGATCGTTGCCGGATCCGCGGCGCACGAAGTAGGCGCCGAGTGCGCGCACCAGCTGCTGGATCGGCCACACCTTCGCCCATTCGCCGACCGCGTAACTCAGCGCCACGCGAGCACGTGCCAGGTGTGCAACGAGGATGTAGTCCACGTTGCTGCGGTGGTTCATCACGAATACGACGCTGGCATTCGGGCCGAGGTCCTTGAGCGCCGCGTCATCGGCATGCCCGAGCCGCACCCGGTACAGCATGTTGAGCAATCCCTTGCCGATCACGCTGCCCACGCGAAAGTAGAGGTAGGCGTTGAACGCGGGCACGATCTCGCGCGCGTAACTCTCGACACGCTTCAGCGCCACCTGCCGCGGAATGCCCTCGGTTTCCGCCACGCGCGTCACTTCCTGCACCACTTTCGGGTCGTACACCAGCCGGTCGATGAGCACCTGCCGGCGCGTCATCGCGATGTGCGGAATCTTGAGAGCGAGCGTGCGATTGAGCTGCTCGGTGAGCCGGTTCACGCGCCGGCCGAAGAACCAGCGCACGCTCGGCAGCAGCAGACGTGAGACCACGGCCCAGGCGGAAAGAAGTGTGAGAAGAAGGAAAAGCCAGAAGGGGAGAGTGAAGGAATCGGTCATGATCAGAGGCGTACGCCCGGCGTCTCGAGGAGGGGGCGCTCCGCACCGCTGTCATACCAGTCCTGGATGAGGCGAAACGAAATCGATTGCCTCGAGGGCATCGCCGGGAATCCCGAGGCGATGTCGGCGCGAGTGAACCAACGCACGTCCTCGAGTTCCTGGTCGGCGCGCGCGATGGCGAGACTCGATGCATGCGCGGTGAATCCCAGCATGATGGAGGAGGGGAACGGCCAGGGCTGCGAGGAGTGGTAGCGAATGTCGTGCACGACAATGCCCGTTTCCTCGTGGACCTCGCGTGCAATCGCATCTTCCAGGCTTTCGCCGGGCTCGACGAATCCCGCGATCGTCGAATAGCGCCCTTCGGGCCAGCTCGATTGGCGGCCGAGCAGCGCACGTTGGCCATCCGTCACGAGGACAATGATCGCGGGATCGATGCGCGGAAACTGCTCGGCGCGGCATGCTTCGCTGCTGCACACGAGCACGTGGCCGGCGCGCGTGCCCCGGGTTGGTGAACCGCACACCCCGCAAAACCGCTGTCGCTGTCGCCAGATGGTGAGCGCACGCGCATAGGCGAGCAGGCCCGCTTCTTCGCCCGGCAGCATCGCGCCCAGGAATCTGAGCTCGCGGAATTCGCCTGATTCGGGCACTTGCGGCGGGGCATCACCCTCGAGCTCCACCAGAAAAAAGGCTTGCCCGTGATGGACGCCGAGGAATGTCAGGTTTTCAGCGCGCGCTGATTGCACGACTATGTGGTCGGCCGTCAGGAAAAGCGCGCCCATCGATTCCCCACGGGTGAAGAGATTGCGCGCCTGCCAGACCGGAACGAAGCGCGCATTTGGATCGCGAACGGCCTGGGCTAGCCAATCCTCACGCTCACGCAGATGACTGCTGCGATCGAGATAGGGCCCGGCAAAGATGTTCGGCCGGTCAGTTCGCGAATCCATCGGGGGCGGCCGCCAGAGAAAGTTGCGGCCATTCTAGCGCCCCGCCTGCCGGGCCGGCGCAAGTCTGTGTTCAACGAAACCCGGGAGTATCGGGACTCCAATCGCGATGGACCGGCATGACGCCGGTTGAATCGACCCGGCGATCGAGGCGTGAGCTGACGGGGAGGTGAACGCAGCGGGGGCACATCGAGCCTGCCGGGGCAAACGCATCCACCAACCACAAGCCGCCGCACGCGCTGCAGGCTCCGAGCGCGATCTCGTCCTGGCGCAGCAAGGCGAGCAGCAAGAACCAGGCATGCTCGAACGAGACACGCGGCGCCGCATGCAACGCCAGATGGCTCTCGTACGCCTGGCAGAAGAATTCACCCCACTCGAGACTCATCGGCGGCGATGAACGGTGCGGACTGCTGCCCGCCGGAGGAACGAGACCCAGCATGCAGAAGAGGCTGGCGAGCGTCGTCGCTTCGAACCGTACCGCCGGCGTGCGCATGAAGAACGAAATCTGTCGTGGCGATTTGCCGCGATGGCGCCGCACGGGGGTTTCGGGTGCGTGCTGCAGATAGGCGCGGTAAAGCTTGCGAATGCGATCGTCGCTGAGCCCGGTCCACACGCGAATCGTGCAGGTGCGCGCTTCGTGCCGGATCATCCTCACCGCAAGATCGAAACGCAGCCGGTCGCGGGAATAGCGGTCATCGGAAACACGCATGGGCAGCACTCCCTGTGATGCTCCGCACAGATTTGGTATAAATAAGGCGATTATATACTTGACACACCCAACTATGGCTGGCACAATGACACCAACTAGAGGAAACAGCCATGCCCGCCCTGACTTCCACCTTCTTCCACGATGACGACGCGGCCCGCGAGTACCTTGAATCGGTCCGCTGGCCGGACGGTCCTGTTTGCCCGCATTGCGGCTCCACTGGCGACCATTACCGGCTTGAGGGCGAGAAGCACCGGAAAGGGCTGCTCAAGTGTCAGGATTGCCGCAAGCAGTTCTCCGTGACCGTGGGCACCGTTTTCGAGCGGTCGAAAATTCCGCTGTCCAAGTGGCTCATGGCTGCCTATCTGCTCTGCTCTTCCAAGAAAGGCATGAGCGCGCACCAGCTACATCGCACTCTTGGCGTCACCTATAAGACGGCGTGGTTCCTTGCTCACCGTATCCGCTTGGCGATGCAGGTTCCTGAACGCACACCGATGGGATCAGACGGCGGCGCGGTCGAGGCCGACGAAACCTACATCGGCCGCAAGCCCGGCTCAAAGCTCCAGCGCGGATGGGGACACAAGGAAATGGTGTTCTCGCTGATCGAGCGCGAAGGCAGCGTGCGTTCCTTCCATATCTCCGGCGCGAAGTTCGACCAGATTCAAAACGCGCTCAAGAACAACGTGTCACCGGAAGCGGTCCTGGTGACGGACGATGCGCGTATGTATCGGAAGCTCGGGAAGGAGTTCCGCGCTCACCGAGTCATCAAGCACAGTGCGAAGCAGTATGTGCGCGGCCAGACGCACACCAACACCATCGAAGGGTTCTTCTCAGTGTTCAAGCGTGGCATGAAGGGCGTGTACCAGCACTGCGGCAGCCAACACCTGCACCGCTACCTCGCAGAGTTCGACTTCCGATACAACCATCGCGAAGCGCTCGGGACCGACGATATGCAGAGAGCGCGGGATGCACTCAAGGGCATCAGTGGGAAGCGGCTGACTTATAGAAGGACTGGTTCGGTTACTCAGTAATAGATTACTGAGACGTTGCAAAATCCAGTAAAGAGGATTACTGTACCCCGGAACCCACATTTCCGCGGTGCAGTAACATGGCCGAGTTAAAGACAGTCGATCCATCTCGCAAGGCCAAGCGTGGCTCAGCGCCCAAGTCCGGCACGACGTATCCGTACTTCGATCTCAATGACTCAGTAGAGGTCGCCCGAGCGGTCCATGACCAAGGCGGCGGAACCTGTTCGCGCGATCACTTGGCGGCGGCTCTTAACTACAGTACGACTCGCAGCGGCGCCTTTCTGTCTCGAATCTATGCCGCAAAGACGTTTGGGCTTATCGAACTGCATGGCGATACGGTCTCGCTCACCGAGCGCGCCCATCGCATCCTGCATCCGGTCATGGATACCGATGAAATCGCCGGTCGAGCGGAAGCTTTCTTAGCAGTTCCGTTGTTCGCGCAAGCGTTCGAGCACTTCAAAGGGGGCACGCTGCCAGCGACCGTGGGAATGGAAAACCTGCTGAAAACGCGTTTCGAAATCGTCCCAGATCGCATAAAGCCCGCATTGCGCGTGATGCTTGACTCGGCTGAACAAGCTGGATTCTTCCGCGCGAGCGGGGACCGAACCCGCATGATCATGCCGAATATCGGAACTCCGACTACCAGACCTCAGAATCGCCAACCTGGAGATACGACAGAAGGCCAGCAAGAGAAACAGAAAACAACCACTGGTGGCGGCGACGGCTCGCCTCCGGGCGTTCACCCTGCAATCGTGGCAATTCTCAGAGAACTGCCACGGCCCGGAACGGAATGGCAAACGGCGAAGAAAGACCGGTTCATGACCGGCTTTCGAGGAATCCTCGATATCGTCTATCCAGAACCGGAGGGGCCGTCATGAATAGCAGGAGGGTTCAGACCTCTTCCGTCACGCTCACCGACGGTTGAGGTCGCCGCACAAATAAGAAGGCCCTCGACTCGGGCTATCTCTTCGCGGAGAACCGAATCGAGGGCCGTGGTGGGCCAGATGGAGCGGGCAAGGTTGCATGGCAGGCCTTCTATCCAGGCTATCCGGGTTCGATCTCCCGGCCGCTCCACCTGACTACTTACGCTTTGTTCGTCTCGCCTTCGCCCTTCTGACTTCTGGAGTCTGTGGGGCATCTAATAGCCTCTTTATCACCTGATCGAACGGAATTGGCTTCCGTCCAGGCGATCTATCCGATCTTTGGTCATTCATAGCCAAGAATCGACCGAATAAGTTAACTCGCGTAACAGCTTAATAATACAAGAAAAAGTGAGCCGACGCCACGGTTTGCCATCGCATAAATGTGAGCTATACGGATAGCGTCATATTGCTCATGTATATACACTTCTTGACAGTCAGCACATGAGCACTCATGCCAATCTCGATTTCAGCACGAGTTCAGAAAAAGCTGACGGAAAAACATCATGTCAGTGAGCGCGAGATTCACCAATGTTTTGTCAACCTTGAAGGTGAATATTTGCGCGATCCAAGAGAGCCGCATGAGACCACTCCACCAACTTACTGGTTCATTTCAGAGACCAATCAGCGGAGAAAACTGAAAGTGGTTTTCATTCCGCGCAAGATTGAAACAGAAGATGGTCAGAAAGTGCGTATCGAAATCAAGACCGCGTTCCCGCCAGATGAGATTGAAATCGCGCTGTACGAAAAGCACGGCAAGTGTTGAGCGAGTGAATATAGGAGTCATGCCATGAGCAAGTTACAAGAGGTCACGGACGCCCCCGACCCTTGGGAGACTGGTGAGTTGGGGCGCGATCCAAATCATGTTGAGCGTATGGCCGATAGCCTAAAGGCGGAGATCGAAGCTGCATTCGAGCTTCAGATGATTTCCATTCGCCTTCAAAAGGCGCTCATCAGTGAACTGAAGTTCATCGCGGACTATCGTGGAATTGGATATCAGCCATTGATGAGAGATGTATTGCGTAGATTTACGCGAGCCGAAATGATTCAGATTGCAAATGAACTGCAAGAACAGAAAAAGGCACGTGAAGCAATCGACTCAAACCTGCAAAGCAAGAAGCGCGCGTAGACATGACACCTACGAATTACTGGGCCGCGCTAGTCGCGGCCTTTTTGTTTCAGCGGATAATATTAGCCGCCAGTATTAACTGCACAAGGAGGCTTGCATGTCGATCAACAACCTAGTGGACGAGTTAGAGGCAGCCGCGCGAAGCGCGCTCGTTAAGGCAGGAGCGATCAAATCATGCCCCTTCCATTCAGACGTGACGATCAGGGTGGGCGATCCAGATGCCGAGAAACGAGCCTACGCGATTGCCACCAACACGTTAAAGAGCGACGGAAAGATGTGGCTTCGCGAAGATTTGATGCCAGCGATCAAGAAAGAACTAGATTTGTGCGCTGATGAAGAATGCCCACGGTGCGCGGATCTGAGGGATAGCTAGCGTTCTCAGTTATTCCGCCACAAAAAATGTGAACCGTTCACATCTATGAACGGTTATTAATAGCCGCGCTAATCAGAATTGGCGCTAATCCCTATTACCGGCAGCTGCGTAGCTTCTCCAACTCCAAACATTGGCGAGATAATGGGCTGTCATACCGCCAGTTCAAATGACTGCAATCTCCCGCGCAGTGATCTCACTGCAATTGCCATTCCAACTAATTTCCACGGTGAGTTCCTTCGTGGGGCCATCGTTCTCAATGGCAATGGAGAAAATGTATGTTCCTACTGAATCCAAGAATCCTGTCAGCGAAAGCGGCACAAGCACATCATTTCCAAACTTCAATCTATTGTCGCGTTCATTACAAGACAGAATATCGAAGTAACGCGGGACTCCAGATCGTACGGTAATGATGTCTTCTCCATGAGTGGACCAACGAAGAAAAATTGGATCAAGTACAGGCGGCGTTACTTCTATGCCATTTGTGATCCTACGCATCCCAGTAATTGACGGCCTACAGTTTCGGATTAGCTGGCCGGTTGCTGAAACCTTCACCTTTACGTATTTCGCAGGAATGCGCGGCGGGTTAAGCACTCTTGGTATTGACTCAATAGCGTCTTCAATGACTACAGAGCAATTGCATCCTGGAACTGTACGACGTTCTACGTCACCGCCTACTCTTGCAGCTTTGGTGTCTTGCATTGCTGCATTCTGGTGGCGGCGCGCGTGCATGTAGGACCATGCACCAAGGACTAGGCTGGAAAGGGCCAACAGCGCCCCGGCCAAGGCCGCGTAGTTATCTACAGTCGTGGCCGTCAACCAATCAGGTATTCGATCGATCCCGAGCCATTCTGCCCATGCAGCAAGATTTGATGTGGCTTGCTCTGGAGAAATTTGGGTGGCTAGCAACAAAAGCGTTCCAAGCCCCCCGATTGCCCACAGAACAAACGGGCGAATCCGTTTCCATGTGCCGCGCATACATGCTCCATGGCCATTCCAGGCCAGTGGTTGGCATATCTAACGCGTTTACGTGGGTTTGTCACGTATACATTCGCCATAAATAAACCACAATTGCGAGCTACGCGCCATGAGCAGAATCGGCAAGAATCCACCCGAAAAGCAGGAGCGCGCCGATGACAAGAATAAATTCTGGAAGTGCGGTGACGACAGGATCGCGTCGCTGGCTGGCGAGCGCGGTCCTCAGTTCGGCGGTGCTGGAGCCCTTGTACGAGCTCAATCGCAGCTGGCTGGCGCTGCTCGCGTTCGCGCCGCGTTACTGGGTGGCGAATGCCGCTCGCTCTCGTGGGCCGGATCCCGTGCCGGCGAGTCTGCTGACGTTGCCGCCGGAGCGGCGCGCCATTGTTGCGCGGTGTCCGTTCTCACTCTTCACTGCCCGCTTCAATGATGGGGCGTACTGGCTCGGTATTGCAGACAATACGGCGGTTCACGAACCGCAACCGCCCGATACAGATGAAGGGCCACGCCAGGCTCTGGGCGGTTTTGCGGAGCTGGCGTTGTTTTTCGCCTGGCATCTCTCGCGTGCGAACCCGCCCGCCGCACGGGTCGTCTTGGGAATGGCAGACCAGACCCTGACGGCATTCGAAGCGTTGACCTTGACGGATCTGCAACGCCTGGCTGTCTCGAGTCCCGAGTTGGTGACCCCGCGGTGGCCCGAGCGCAGCGCCTTCTGGTTGCGACTCCTCGAGTCGCTCCCGGAATCCGCGGCGATGACCGACGTCCGCTTGCTTGGACTGCAGATGCTGGCCGCCGAGTTTGGACCCGATCAGCCGCCGGAGGTCAGCGACCGACGCACTACCAGGGCGTAGGCGATCTGGTCGATCGCAAGAGCCTTCCGATTGGGGGACACACTCAATGAAATGGTCCAAACGCCGGTTCGTGGGTCCGTTGAGATACATCGGTATCCGAGGAACAGTTTATTGCGATGTCTCCTAGACCAAGCGACAACCTTGCGGTCGAACGATGGGAAGTCCAGGTCCGCAAGGGTGTTCTGGAGCTTGTTGTGCTCGCCGCCCTCTGGTCCGGACGCCTCTACGGGCTCGAGCTGATCCGTCGGCTCGAGAGTGACGCGAAGCTCGCCGTCGCCGAAGGAACCCTCTATCCCTTGCTGAGCCGCCTGCATGCCGACGGCCAGCTGGAAGCGGAATGGGTCGAATCGGACGCGGGTCACCCGCGCAAGTACTACAAGTTGACGCCGGAAGGGCGCCGTCGCGTGGTGCAGATGACGCGTTTCTGGCGCAAGTTCACTTCCAATATCGACGAAATCCTGGCGCCGGTCCTCCCGGAGTACAAACGATGAACGCAGCGGCACGTGCGGAGCACGAGATCGACGATTACCTCAAGCGGCTGCGCCCCGCGCTCAGCGCGCTTCCCGCTGCACAGGCTGACGACATCATCAAGGAGCTTCGCAGCCACCTCATCGATACCGCTGTAGTCGACAATCAACTGGATACGCAGCGTGTCGCCGATGCGATCGCGCGATTGGGTGACCCAGCTACGCTGGCCAGCGCGTACCTGATGGACAACCTCGCGCTGCGAGCGCAAACCACGCGCTCGCCGCTCCTGTTGCTGCGGCTCGTTGCGCTTTGGGCAGCGCGCTATTCAAGCCCTTCACTCCCAATCGCATCGGGCTCTGGATCCGGCAAGTGGCCCCGAATGACATCTCTTACCAGATCGGACGCGTTTCGGCACCGCCAGCTGACGCACGCAAGCTGCTCGGTTGGTACATCATTCCGCTTGGCTTGGTTGTCGGTGCGATCGCATTCGTCGCGCCAACTCGATATCTTCTGGGAAAAGTCTAGGAAGTACCGCAGGATCCGTGACCGCGACACGGCCTGGACGACGCCGGGAGACCGGGCTTGACTGGCGGAGAACGTGATCGCCCGCGACCGCCACCCCTGGATCCGGATGTCCGTGGACCCGTCGAAAGCTGCGCACGGATCGTCTGGCTGGACGCGCTGCGGGGCTTCGCACTGCTCGGCATCTTGTGGGCCAACGTCCGCCAGATGTTCCTGCCGTTCGATGCCGGCGGTTTTGCCGTGGCGCTGGGCGGCAGCGCACGACTTGCGTGGCTCGACTGGCAGCTGTTTCACGCGCTCATCGATCTCAAGTTCCTGACACTGTTCTCGGTACTCTTCGGCATCGGCTTCGCCCTGCAGAGCGAACGGATCACGGCGCGCGGAGCTGGATTCGCCAGCATCTACCTGCGGCGCGTGCTGATCCTGGCCCTGTTCGGTATCGCTCACGGGCTGCTTCTGTACTCGGCCGAAGTGCTGCTGCCGTATGCGATCGCAGCCTTGCTGCTGCTCACGATGCGCAGATTGTCGGCCGATTCGCTGCTGCAAGTGGGACTCGTGCTGCTTGGAGTCACGATCATCTGGGGCTATCAGATCGGCGGCATCGGGAGTGTATCGGTCGTGATCACCGTCGCGAGTGCCGCGCTGCTCGCCGTTGCGACGTTCGCGCTCTGGCGGCGCAGCTGGCAGCTCGCACTCGGAGCGTGGGCCGCCATCCTGATCGCGACCGCGTGCCTCCTTACTGTGCGTTTCCAGGGAACCACACCGGAAGACGCGATTGTCAACGAGTACCGCGAAGCGCAGCAGCAGCTCGCCGCAATCTCGGGCCAATCGACGGCTGCTGCACCGACGGAATGGCAGGTGCGACAAATCGGGGATTTCGCCGCACTCGTCCGCCTGCACGTCGAACAGTACGCGCAACTTCTTTTCTATCTGGCGATCATGCTGCTCTGGCGCACGCTGGCCTTGTTCATGATCGGCGCGGGACTCTTTCGCAGCGGCATCATCACCGCGCAATCGCCCGCCGTAGGGTCACGGATTGCGCGCGTGGGTCTGGGCATCGGGCTGCCGCTGACCCTGCTCGCAACCTGGTTGCAGGGCTGCGAGCTCCAGGGACTGATGGACTGGCGCTGGCCGGAATTCCTGCACGCATTGAGCGCACTGCCGCTGGCCTGCGGCATCGCCGGCCTGGTGTTTCTGCTGCGCCAACGACCGGCGCAGCGCTGGCTGTGGAGCCGAATCGAGGCGGCCGGCCGCATGGCCCTCACGAACTATATCGGCCAATCGTTTACGATCGCGGCGTTGGCCGAACCGTGGGGCTTTGGGCTCTACGGCCATTTCAACGGTGTGCAGATGACCGCTGTCGCGATCATCGTGTACGCGATGATCGCAGAGGCGAGTCACTTGTGGCTGAAGCGCTTTCGCATGGGTCCGCTCGAGTGGCTCTGGCGCTGCGGCACGTACTGGCAATGGCTGCCAAATCGCTGACGGCTTCTGCGAGCCGCTCCTAGGTAGATTCCCCAGTGGACTCGCGGTGGACGCCGCGGTCAGAGTGTCATTTGTCAAAAAACAGTGGAGAACGACCCGTGAATCGAGCGAAGTTGTTGATTTCAATGGTACTGACGCTTGCCCTGTCGCCCGCGGCATTCGCTCAGAGTGGAGGCGATCGCAGTGAAACCTGGGAATTCTTGTTCGACGTGAACTACCAGGATTCCTACGGAATCGACTTCGAGGGTGGATCGACTGCCAATACGGACAGCGACTGGGGATTCTCGATCGGCGCCGGCTACCACTTCAACAACCGGCTGCAGCTGCAGTTCCTGCTCGACTGGATGCGCATCGACTATGACGCCGAGATCCAGTCGGGTGACATACCTGCGAATCCGTCGTACGGCGTGCGCGGAGAGATGGAGTCGTTCACGCCGCGCGTCAACGGCGTGTTCAACCTGATGGAAGGCAACTTCACTCCGTATGTCTCGGCGGGCATCGGCTGGAGCTTCATCGATACCAACATTCCTGACGGTCCGCCGCAGACCGGGTGCTGGTGGGATCCGTGGTGGGGTTATGTCTGCACGACCTACCAGAACACGCGCCAGACGGACGAATTCGCCTATCAGGCCGGCGTCGGCGTGCGCTGGGACATCAATCCCGGCTTTACGCTCAGGCTCGGCTACGAGAAGCAATGGGTCGATGTCGGTACTGCCACGAGCACGCCGGGCTTCGACGTGCTGCGATTCGGTCTCGCCTACCGGTACTGACGTCGGCGCGACGCATCACGGCCGAGCGGGCGGGCGGCTCAACCTGAGCGCCCGCCATGCGAGCACACCATAGGCGATCAGGTTGATCGCGATCACGATGCACCCGAGTACGAACTGAGTCGAGCGGGTGAGCCCGGCGGGATACATCAGCGGGTACAGGTAATGCTCGATGAACCCTCCGGGGTAGCCGCGTTCTCCCGCCAGTCCGCGCAGATAATTTTCAAGCGGCGTTAGCGGGCAGATCCATCCCACGAACTCGATGTACGCACCCCACACCGCTGCCGGGACGTGCACCCAGGCCCAGCGGATTTTCCGAAGCGCCAGAAAGCCGCCGAACACGACGAATAGCACAAACGCGCCGTGAACGATGACGACGAGGTCCGCCAGGATTCGGTAGGACACGCGCTCAGCCGAACGGGTTGTCGCGCTTGTCGGGCGGCAAGCGCGAGAACTTGCGCCACAACGACCAGCCCCACACGATAATGAACGCCGCGTAACCCACCAGCAACCACACGAGTCGCTCGGAATCGAGCAGCGGTGACTTCTGTGCGTTGGCGTCGACGACGAGCTGGAATACCGCCATCAGCAACAGCAGCGTGACGATCCCGTGCCAGTAGAACTGCCGCTGGATGTACTCGATCGTTTTCGCGAGCCGTTCGGGCGCGAGCCAGTAGTCTCGATTCGGCAGTCGCCATTTGAGCCGCCGCCGGCGGGTCAGTGACGCGGGAAGAATGAGACAGATGCCGACGATGATCGCGACGATCACCAGGTTGAGAGTCGCGAAGGACTGCGCGGTATCCCAGCCGACCGGCTGGCCGGCGGCGTTGAAGCGCACCGCCATCGGTGAGTGGAGATACGGCGCCTGCAGCGCGACCTGGATGACGCTGAAAACTGCGATCAGGACCAGCATGCGGCCCAAGGCTTGATTGACGGACATTGTGCTAACCTTCTGCGCCCATACTGCCACCCACCGTCTATGCTGGCGCTGTCGCTCAAGAATCTCACCAAAACCTACAAGAACGGCGTACAGGCGCTCAAGGGTATCGATCTCGACGTCGAAGAAGGCGACTTCTTCGCGCTCCTGGGGCCGAACGGCGCCGGCAAGACCACCGCCATCGGCATCGTCACGTCGCTGGTAAACAAGTCGGGCGGCACGGTCAAGGTATTCGGCCACGACATCGAGACCGAGCTCGAGATCGCCAAGTCGTGTATCGGGCTGGTGCCGCAGGAAATCAACTTCAACCAGTTCGAAGCGGTCGAGACCATCGTCGTCAACCAGGCCGGTTTCTACGGCATCCCGCGGCCACTGGCACATCAGCGCGCGGAGAAGTATCTCAGGCAGCTGCAGCTCTGGGACAAGCGTCGCTCGATGGCACGCAGCCTTTCCGGCGGCATGAAGCGGCGGCTGATGATTGTGCGTGCGCTCGTCCATGAGCCGCGGCTGCTGATTCTCGATGAGCCGACCGCGGGCGTGGACATCGAGATCCGCCGCTCGATGTGGGACTTTCTGCGCGAGACCAACGCGCGCGGCACGACGATCATCCTCACGACTCATTACCTCGAAGAGGCTGAAACCCTCTGCCGCCAAATTGCCATCATCGATGAAGGCCGCATCATCGAGCACGATCGGATGAGCAACGTCATCCGCAAACTGCAGACCGAGACCTTCGTGTTCAACCTGCGCAACGCGATCAGCAGTGTGCCGACATTGCCCGCCGACAACGTAAAACTGGTCGACGACCACACGCTCGAGATCGAGGTCGATCGCGAACAGAGTCTCAACGACATCTTCGAGAAGCTCACAGTCTCCGGCATCGAGGTGTTGAGCATGCGGAACAAGGTCAACCGCCTCGAGGATTTCTTCATGCGTCTCGTCGAGGGCAAGGGCAACGGTCACGCCAATGACAAGGATGCGGCGGGCGGATGAGCGAGTCGCGTCTAAGGCCGAATCTCATCGGTTTCGGCACGATCTTGATCCGCGAGTTCGGGCGCATCGTGCGCATCTGGGGGCAGACGATCCTGCCACCGGCGGTGACCGCGACGCTCTACTTCGTCATTTTCGGCACCCTGATCGGCAAGCGCATCGGCCAGATGGGTGGCTACGAGTACATGCAGTACATCGCGCCGGGGCTGATCATGATGGCAGTGATCACCAATTCCTACGCCAACGTCGTGTCGTCGTTTTTTGGCGCACGTTTCGGCAAGCACATCGAGGAGCTGACGGTCTCGCCGCTGCCGAACTGGCTCATCGTGCTCGGCTATGTCTGCGGTGGAGTGCTGCGCGGTCTGATCGTCGGCGCGGTGGTGATGACCGTGGCGCTATTCTTTACACATCTCACGGTCCACCACGCGCTCATCATCATGTCCGCGGTGCTGCTTACGGCACTCGTTTTCGCGCTTGGCGGGCTCATCAACGCAATCTTCGCCAAGAATTTCGATCAGATCTCATGGTTCCCGACGTTCATCCTCACGCCGCTCACGTACTTCGGCGGCGTGTTCTATTCGATCTCGCTGCTGCCGGGATGGGCGGAGGCGCTTTCGCACGCCAACCCCATCCTCTACATGGTGAATGCGTTCCGCTACGGTTTCCTGGGCGTGTCGGACGTGAACGTGGTGCTCGCGTACGCGATCATGCTGGGGTTCGCGGCGGCGATGTTCACGCTCGCGGTCGTGCTTCTCAATCGAGGCGTGGGGATCAGGGAGTAACCCCTGACCCAAAGCCTCTCCCCCGGGACGGGGGGAGAGGGGTCAGAGCCTTTCTCCCTCTCCGACTTATGGGAGAGGGCCGGGGCGAGGGTCCCTTACTTCTGCTTCCAGCCGCCGCCTTCCTTGTAGTACCAGCCGGATTGCGCTTTCGCGATCCAGCGCTTCGCGAACGTATCGCGGATATCCGCTTCCCATTCCGGGTGTCCATTCGCTTTCGCGATCTGCGCGTAGAGTGCCGCGCGATCCTGGTTCTCATCTGCAACGAGCTGCCGCGCCGTGTTGCGTTCCGGCAGCGGGATCGCATTCTGGTCGCGCACTTCAATCAGGCCGTCGGCCGTGAGCCCGATCGCGCCCGAGGAGTAGTACTTCACGAGCGAGCCGTGGCGCGACTCCATCGAGGCGGTGATGGCGCGGATCTCCGGCGTCGAGATGTCGAGGTCCACCTGTGCGTTTGCGGCCGGGATCACGAAATCGAGCAGCGCACCCGCGGCTGCCAGTAGGACGTGACGCGGCTCCTGTGACCTGAGATCGGAGGTCTTGTCGCCCTCCGGGTTCGCAGTCGGTGCCTGCTCCTTGCCCCAGACGTCTTCGATGATCTTGTCCGCGGCCTTCTCGGCCGCCGCGGCCGGGAAGTACACGTTGATCGTGACGCACGCAGCGATCAGCACGCTGACCAGCGCCAGCTTGAGAGGGATGAGACGTCGCATGGCAGTCCTCCTTAAGTGATCCGCTCGCCAGCCCGAGTGCTCCCAGGCTCCGTATGATTCTTCAGTCGGGCCCTGAATGAGCGCTGAACGAGTTTACATCAGGTGCCGGACACGGCTTATGTGGCTTATTGGCCATTGCGAAAACAATAAGCCACATAAGCCGTGTCCGGCACGGTGCGTCATTCCACCACCGGGCCGCCCGATTCCTGGATCGCGATGAGCTGGCTCACCAGCCGGTTCCAGCTCACGCGGTGGGCGTTGCCGATGATATCGATGCGCGGCAGCCCGCTGCCCTTCACGATGTAGTACGCATCGCCCTTCTGCGGCTCGATGCCGTCCATCTGGCAGATCTCATTCTCGAGCCGACAGCTCAATCCCAGCCGGCTGTAACGGAAATTCTCAAAGAAGCGTAGCAATCCGCCTTGCAGAGCGGCCGCCACTCCACCACCGCTACCGCCGATGTTGGACAGGTTCTTGACCGCGCGCTGGCTGATGAGGTGACGCGACTTGTCGCCCGGCGGCGTGTAGAGGCGCGCATCGAAGCGGACGGGCGACCAGCGAAAGAGCTCGAGATCGCGTATGTCCACGTTCAGCCGGCCGGTGATCTTCCCGAACGAGAACGCACCGGTGACGGATTCGAGATCGAGATTGCGCATCGTGATGTTGGTGCTGAAGCGCGGGTAGTCGCCGAGCGGATTCGAAAGCTTGAGCGCGTTGACCACGACCTGGCCGTCGAAAACCTTGGCTTCCAGATCGCCACCGAGCGACAGGACATCTGCATCGTAGCTAACCTGCGGAATGCGACCTTCGAGCTTTCCAGAGAACTCCGGCCAGCCAAATGCCTTGCAGAGCAGAGGCACGCTGATGGGTTCGAGATCCCCATCGAAGCGCACAGACATCCCGGGCTCGCCGAATCCGCGAATGCTCAAGGTGTTGATCGCCAGTCCGCCGTCGAGTAGCGGAATGACCGCGGGTTCGAGCAAGCGGAAGTCGGCGCCGGTGGTCGCGAAACCGATTCGTGCCGCGCCACCCGAAATGCCGTAGAGGGTCGAATTGTTCCATTCGAGATGCGACTCGGCGGGCTCGGATTCGCCATTGGCTAGCGCGGCGCGCCGGGCAGACGATAGCCAGTTCACGCGGCCGCGAAGCGTCTGCATCGTGATCGCGCTGCCCTCAGCATCGACGTCGTGAATCGCAAGATCGAACGCAGCGGGTTCGCCGGCGTCGATCTCGACCACACCGGAGACGCGCCCGGTCATCTTGAGATCCTTGAGGTCGGTGTCGAGCAGAAAGGGTTGCATCAGCGCCGTGAACGCGCCGGGAAACTCGAGGCGATCGAGCTCGACACGCATTCGCCTGAGCAGAGTCTCGCCGGCAAGATCCAGCTCGCCCGACACGCGACCGGTGACGATGTCCTTTTGCTCGACATCGAGACGTTCGATCTGTAGCCGTCTCGTGTCACTGATCCAGCGCCCAGCAAGAGTTGCCTTGGCCCGGTTCTGGCCAAGATCCAGAAAGATCGGATCGCTGTATGCCTGACCGACACTTGACTCGAGCGTCGCCCGGATGTCCCAGTGCCGACCGACGAGAGAGAGCTCCGTGTCGATCGTCACGCCGAGCTTGTCCGTCGCCAGGGTTCCCGCGGCATTGTTCGCATTGATCTCGCTCAACGCGCCCTGTATGCGAATGGCCTCAATGCCGGCATCGCCATGCAGCGCGGCGTTCAGCGAGCCGCGACCCTCGACCGAAAAATCCTCCGGCAACGTGAACCACGGCGCCGCGAGCTGGCGCAGGTCTGCGAGTCGCACATCGCTGGCCTGCGCTTTAACGGTCCACCCCGATTCAAGCCACCTGCCCGTGAGGCTGGCGCGACCCTGAGCGAGTCTCAAGCCGGCGATCGCGAATGTCAGGGTTTCCCGCTCGCTGTGATATTCCACGTTCGCCGTGAACTGTTGCCGGCCCAGGCGGCCCATGTTTCCCACCACTTTCGCGGCGCGACAACTGAACACCGGCTCCTTCACGATCGGGTTGCGGCACGTGACCGTCACCCGGTCCAACGAACCGAATTCAGGAATCAGGGTCACACGCCTGATATGGACGCGCGCGATGGTTTCCAGGGCTCCCGGGAGTTCCAGCACGACGCTGACGTCGCGGGCGGACCAGCCGCTTCCCCGGACGTCGCCGATATCGACCGTGACATTGCTCACCGCCGTGCCACGTTGCGGTGAAACTGCCAGAATGGCTGCTGCGAACAGCACTCGTGCGAGCTGGGTCAGCCGGGTGGCGGGCGAGGGGATGAAGATGCGTTCATCGGGCATGAGAGCGCGATTAACGATGACGGCGGACGAACGTGTCAATACGCGTCGGCGCTGGCGCCGCGGCGGAATGCTGGTGATCGCAACATGCATCCTGGTCACCGGATGCGCGGCGCAGATTCTCTATAACCGCCTCAACTTCCTCATCCCCTGGTACTTCGGGACCCGAGTTTCGCTGAGCGAAACGCAGGAGGCGGATCTCAAGGCCGCGGTCGCAGACGTGACGGCCTGGCACCGCGAATCGGAGTTGCCGCGCTACAGCGAATTTCTGCGCGCGCTTGCGCGCGAGACTCAGCAACCATTCTCGCGGCAACGGATCCAGAGCACACTCCACGACATGGAAGAGTTCTGGGCGGCGCTGGTGACAGAGCTGACGCCCGGTGCGGCGCGTTGGCTTGGCTCATTGAGCCCGACGCAGACCGACGAACTGCTCTTGAGCTTTGCGGAAGACGATGCCGAGCTGCGCGAGGAGTACTGCGAAGCTCAGCCCGAAAAGTTGGTCGCGAAACGGGCGAAGTCGATCGGGCGATCGGTGAAGTACTGGACGGGCTCGCTCGACGACCAGCAGCGTTCCATAATCGACCGTGCGGCGGCGGACATGCGCCCGACAGGATGCGACTGGCTGGATAGCCGTGCGCGTTGGCGCGCGGCCTTGAGAAAGCTACTGGAGGACGCTGACGCGGCGGTCATAGACGCACCGCTGCGCGAGCTGATGTTGAACCCCGAGCGGACCTGGACCGACACTTATCGCTCGGGATTCGAGGCCAACCGCTTGCGGCTCATCGACATGTTCGCCGAGCTCGATGCCACCTGGACCGCGGAGCAACGCGGTCGCGCGGCGCGCAAGCTGGAGAAGATCGCAGACGCTCTGGATGAGCTCAAGCCCGATCAGGCGGCAGCGGATTCGACGCGGTTGCGACCGGCTTCCTTGGCTCGGTAGAGAGCCTGATCCGCGGCCCGCAGCAGGGCATCGGCGGTGACGCCGTGATCCGGAAACGCCGCGACGCCGCATGACATGGAGATGGAAGGCATGTCCAGCTGAGCGTGCCGGATCCGCATCGCCGCAATGGCGTTCCTCACGTCCTCCGCGCGTTGCCGTGCGACGGCCAGGGTCGCCCCCGGCATCATGATCGCGAATTCCTCACCGCCCATCCGGCAAGCGATGTCACCACCGCGGATCGAGGCCTGCAGTTGCTGGGCGACACCCTTCAACACGGCGTCGCCGGCATCGTGACCAAAGCGGTCATTGACGCGCTTGAAGAAGTCGATGTCGAAGGAGATCACGCCGATCGAGCCGCGTTCGCGGTGCGCCCGGTGAATCTCGCGGTTCAGGGTCTCCTGCGCAAAGCGGCGGTTGTAGAGCGTCGTCAGCGGATCGGAGATCGACAAATCGCGCAATTCCTCGCGCAGCCGCAGGTTGGCGATCGACAAGGCGGCCTGCTCCGCGATGGTTTCGGCCAGGGCCTGCGAGGGCGCGCGTCTCGGCATGCCAGAGTCGTTCGTGCCGCGCGGATTGCGGATGTGCAGCACGCCGATGGCTGTCGCCTGCGCCATCAACGGCACACACAGCGACCCCGCCTCGCCGTCGTCGCCCAAGTGCGCACATCGCAGTTCGCGGCCCTCAGACGTGGCGACATACACCTGGCCGCGACGCAATGCCCAGCAGTCGCTGGTGGTGATCTCGGCAGTGGCGTTCGCGAGGACTCCGTGAGCGATCACCGGCTTGAACGTCTCGGCCGAGCCATCCGTGAGGTACATCATCGAGGGCAGGTCCGGGAAAAGCTCACCCAGGAACCGTCCGACGATCTGGCAGGCTTCCTCGTGCGTGGCACAGGCGTGCAACAGAGCGCCCATCTCGGCCAGCTGGGTGAGTTCCCGCGCGCGCGACTCCGTCTCCTCGAGCTGATGCTTCTGCCGCAGGTGCACCTGACGCAGTGCCTCTTCCGCCCGCAACCTCTGGACCATGTCCGATTGGCGGGACAACAGGCTCTTCTTGAGCCGCTTGCGCAAGGTGTCGATACCGACGGCGATGTCGCCGATCTCGTTCGACGGTCCCTTTGGGACCTCGACATCGAGAGAGCCGAGCGAGAGTTTCGAGGCAGCGTCCCGCAGCCGCTCGACCGGCAATAGCAATCGCAGGGCGAACACGATCGCGATGACGGGGATGCCGATAGCGGCAATCAGCCCGACTACGAGCAGGACATCGCGGATTTCACGCCGCAGACGCTGATCGAGAGCGACTCGCTCGGTGGTGTAGTTCACGATCACGGCGCCCAGGATCGGTCCCGCCTCGGCGCGGATCGGCGCCACCAGCTGATGAACTTGCGGTGGAGCGCCGGCGCCCGTCTTGACGAACTCGCGCACCGTGCCGTCCTCGAAAGTCAGTTGCACCTCGTTGTGCGGATCGTTCTGGAATCGGCTGCCGACCAGGAAAGGAAACGAGTGCAGGAGGATCGTCCGGCTCCGGTCGACAACTGCGAACTCGCGCGATTGGGTCCGTGAGAGCGCGGCAACATAATTCCGGACATTGTGATCCGCGCTTACCGACTGCAGCCCTTCGGGGGTACTGACGTTGCTCGCCGTGAGCGCCAGTGCCTCCGCGGAGTCCCGAATGCGGGCTAGGAGCTGAAGATGCGCCTGCTCCGTACGGGAGTGCACATACCAGCCGCCCACCGCAGCCACACCGATGACGAAGCTCGTGACGCCGATGATCAGCAGGCCGCGGAGACCAAGGCCGCGACCCCGGCGATGCAAGGTCAGGCGTCCGGTTTCCAGCATGGCCACCTGGTCGTGACGAATCTGTGCCTGCTGCAGGATGCGGCCCACCACATAGGGCAGGCGATACAGGTCTTCGCGCTTAAGGACGTCCTCCGCGCCGGCTGCTACCGCTTCGAGGCTCTGGACTTCATCGGCGGTGTCAGTGAGCAGCACGACCGGCGTATCGATGTCGCGCTCGCGCAGCGTCTGGACCACCCGGACGCCGCTCAGGGCCTTCGATTCGCGCGCGCTGATGATGATGTCCCAGGATCCTCGCTCGAGCGCCGCCGCGTAGCTCTGGGGTGTGTCGACGCGCTGGGCGGCGACGCTGTAGCCCGAACTCTCGAGCTCGCGCGTGATCTGCTCGGCTTCCTCGTTCGAGTCGCCGACGATCAGCACCACGAGTCGCGCGCTCAGCGAGCGCGTGATCGGGCCTGTCGAAGTGTCCGAAGAAAGGACGATGCTCATGGTTTCAGCGCGGGCCCCGGGACGCCCAATGAAGTTCGGACCACGGCGCGTGGCGGAGTAACGACCAGCGCGCCGCGGCCCCAGAGGGGCAGTTTGCAGGGCAGCCCCTCAACCGGTAGATCCATTACCCTGCAGCCGCAAGAGCAGCTGCCTCCTGCCGCGACTTCGCCATGCGTTCTAAGTCCAGTGCTGCCATCGGCATCGCGAATAACACGCCCTGCAGGGAATCACAACCCGCCTCTTTGAGGAACTCGCATGCCTGGCCGGTCTCGACGCCCTCCGCGCACACACGGATCGAGAGGCGATGCGCGAGCTCGATGATGGCGGCGACAATCGTCGAGGCCTGGCGCGAATCCGGCACGTCATGAATGAGCGTGCGATCGATCTTGAGCTCGCTGAACGGCAGCCGGCAGAGTTCCGTGAGCGACGAGTAGCCGGTGCCGAAGTCATCGAGCGAAAGCCCGATGCCGTACAGGCGCAGCCGCGTGAGCACTTCGCGCACGAGCTCGCGATCCTGCAGCGAGGCGGCTTCGATAACCTCGATCGTGATGCGCTCGGGCGAGGTCTCGTGTTCCTTGAGCACGCGCATGAAGCGCTCGATGAAGCCACTGTCGCGAACCAGGCTGGGGGTCAGGTTGATATCCACGGAGAGCTCCAGCCCGGCGGCCTCCCACAGGCCGGCCTGCCGGACCGCCTCCGCAATCACGAAATCGGTGAGCTCGCCGAGGAGGCCACCCGACTCCGCGAGCTTGAGAAACTGACCGGGATAGAGCAGGCCACGCTCCGGGTGCTGCCAGCGCACCAGCGCTTCCGCGCCGCGCATGGACCACTCGCCCGCGTGCTGCGCAATGATCGGCTGGTAATGAAGCAGGAGCTCGTTCTCGCGCAACGCGCGCTTGAGCTCATCTGCAGCGATCGGCGCCCTGGTCTCGGCATGCCGGGCCAGCAGCTTCGACAGTGCACCCATCATCAGTGGGCGTTCGAGCGTACCCGCTACTTCCAGAGAGAGATTCTCGGCGACGCGTTTCGAGGTCGCGAGCTTGCGCAGATCCGGTCCGGTCAACAACACGACCTTCGCGGTGGAGCGCGTCGAATTGAGGAGCGTGAGCGCATCGACCGGATCGATGCCGGGCGCCTCGAGATCGATCACGACCGCGAGCGGTGCGGGCACCACCAGCTCGGCGAGACGCTCGAGCGTGCTGGCCACCTGCCACTCCTGCACGATCGCGGCGCTGGGCCCGTGAACGGTATCGAGGAACTGGTAATCGTCGGCAACGATCACGACGCGATTTCGGTCGGCGGTCATCATTGAGCTCCGTGGGCCAAATGGGTTGCGCGCTCAGATCCTCCGTGCCTGGCACCAGGTACCCGCGAGCTCTTTTCCTTGTTCGCGATGCCGTGGGGCATCGTGCACGCCGTTCCTCACTGGCACGCCATCCTCGAAGTCCATTCTCATACGGAAGTCACACACGTCCTTGATTCCATTCAGTCCATTGGCCGGCAAAGTACGTCACCGCACTCGCCCCCCGCAAGACATTATGTGTGATCAGCTGCGCATCTTCGGAACCTTTCCTCAGCGCGTGTGATGCAGGTCTGCCCGCCAAGGGACGCGCTCTAATGGTTTCCCTCACCTGGAAAAGAAAGCGGCGCGGATCTTCAATCTCCGCGCCGCGGGGACCAGGTGGCGACCATGCGCCAATTACCTGGCTTTTCAGTTGGGACGATCGACCTGTACGTCCTTGGTGCAATGGCGGGCAGCCTTGTCGCAGCTGACTTCAACCGAGCGCGCGACGGTTTCACCAGTCGGCCCGGTCACCGTCGTGTCGCGCGTGTAGCCCGCCTCGGTGCGTTGGTTCACGTCGTTGACGACCGTCTCCTGGCCGTCGCGGCCCGTGTAAGTCACGACCCTCGTGCTCGTGTGGTCGCCCTCGTCGCGGGTTACCTCGGCGGCGCGGGTCGCCGTGCGGCCCTGAGCGTCCGTCACAGTCGTATTGCGCGTGTGTCCGTCTTCCGTGCGCTTCGTGACGTCGTTGACGGTGCGCGTCTTGCCCTCGGAACCGGTATAGGTGACATCGCGAGTGCGGGTACCAGCCTCGCGATCATTGACGACGTTTGCATCGCGGGTGGCGGTCTTGCCGTTCTCGCCAGTTCGGGTCCTCCGACTGGTATGCCCCGTTTCCGTGCGCTGCATTTCGGTGTGACGGCTCCACTCGCCTCGCGGAGACTGGGGTCGCTGCGGACGTACGCCGCGCTGTCCACGTTCGGCGACCCGCACTGCGCCTGCGCCACTGTCGCGCACTTGTGCGGCGCCTGCCTCGGCCTCGTTCATCGGGGCGCTGATGTTCAGCAATACGCCGAGAGCGCCAGCGGCACTCAACCTCAGGATCGTGCGAGTCAACATATTTTCATCTCCTGGATGTTCAGCCACGGTTAGATCAACGGGCGAGCCCGCCGGGGGTTTACGGGGCGAGCCGACGCTCGCGTGAACGACGTCACAACCGTGGATTCGCGGTAAACTTTCGCCGCTCTCAGCCAGGGGATGTCGATGCCCGGGAAGCGCGCACTGATCGTGGACGACTCGCTCTCGGCCCGCGTGGTCTTGAGCCGCATGCTGCAGAAGTACGGTCTCGAGGTGGACACGGCGGAGTCGGCTGAGGCGGCGCTCAAGTATCTCGCCCAGCAGCGTCCGGACGTGATCTTCATGGATCATCTGATGCCGGGCATGGATGGCTTTCAGGCGGTTCAGGCGATCAAGAACAACCCCCGCACCGCCACGATCCCGATCATGATGTACACCTCGCAACAGGGAGAGTTGTACGTGGGTCAGGCACGCGCGCTCGGCGCGGTTGGCGTGCTGCCAAAATTGATCAAGCCCGTGGACGTATCCAAAGTCCTGTATCAGCTTCATCTGCTGCCGGAACGCCGCGACGATTCACCACCGGCGTTTGTGGCGGCGAATCCCGCTTTGCTCTCCGGGCAGGACGCGCAGCCGGACACCTCGAGAGTTCCGTCGGGCCTGCCGACCGACTGGCATCCGCAACTCGAAGCTGCTCTGCGCAACCACGACGCCGATCTGCGCCGCTTCGTGGTCGCCAACCTCGATACCCTCGCCGATCGCGTCGTGAGCGATATTCGCAATAATATCAATGAGATACCTACACTACAGGTGCCGCCGCGGTCGCCCCTCGCACCGCGGCCCCCTTACCTCTGGATCGCGGTGACGCTCATCGCTCTGGTGCCCGGAATCGTCCTGGCTGTGTTGCACGTTCGCGCGCTCGATGCGAATCGCGCCCTGTCGGCTGAGATCGGCGCCCTGCAAAACGACCAGGCCAATCGAACCGCGGAACTCGACCGCATGCGACAGGAGGCGCGGCGTGCGGAGGAAGCGACGCGGGCGAGTGCAGCGGCTGCAGCCGGCGGAATCGAGCCAATCGTCGCGACGGTGCCCTATGGCGAGGTTCCGCTGGCGCTCGGCCGGCTCGACGTGTTGCGTGACCTGCTCGTGGACCTCGAGCAGCGCTCGTTCCGCGGTGTCATCGCGGTGCGCAATTACGCGGGTCGTTTCTGTGTCGTGGGCAATGCAACCGATGGCTATGCGCTCGCGCCGGACGATCTGCCGGCAACGCGCTGCGACATCGTCGGCAATCCGTTCGCGGAGTCGCTGAGCCCAGCCCAACGACAGTCCGTGGCGTTCGCCAATCTGGTCTTAAGCGTGCGGCAACGGACCGGCGGGGCGATCACGATCGACCTGCTCGAGGATGACGGCTCGACGCCGGTCGCCTATCCCCCCGCGAGCGAGTCGCTGGCGGCCGAACAGTGGAACGAGATCGCCGCGCGCAACAACCGTGTCGAGTTCAGCGTCGTGCCTGCTGACAACTGATGGGACCTCCCGAACCCGGCACCGACGATCAGCCATTCGCGCCGCCACTCTGGCTTCGAAACACCCATCTCCAATCGATACTTCCCAGCCTGCCGCTGCGGCGTGCGGGCATCGAGCGTCGCGCCGTCTCGCTGCTCGAGAGCAGCGTCGAGCACATTCTCGACTGCGGCGACGGCGTGCGCCTCATGGGGTTGCACTCCGCGCAGGTGCGCCGCGGCGGTTCACCGGCGACGCAGCTCGTCGTCCTGCACCACGGCTGGGAAGGCAGCGCCGACTCGCTCTATATCCTCGCGCTGGGGCAGTACCTGTTCGAACGCGGTTTCGACATCTTTCGACTGAACCTGCGGGACCACGGTCCGACGCATCATCTCAATCGCGAGCTGTTTCATTCATGCCGCCTGCCGGAAGTCGTCGGCGCGGTGAGGCGCCTGCAGATGCTTTTTCCAGACCAGGCACTCAATCTGGTCGGGTTTTCGCTCGGCGGCAATTTTGCATTGCGCGTTGGCGCGCGTGCCGCGGCTGAAGGTATCCGCCTTCGGCGGATCGTAGCGGTATCACCCGTACTCGAACCCGAGGCGACGCTCGACGCCCTGGAGACCGGTGCCTCCATCTACCGCAAGTACTTCGTGTGGAAGTGGACGCATTCCCTCCTCAAGAAGCAGCTCGCGTGGCCTGACGTGTACGACTTCGAGGAGATGATGCGCACGCCGACGTTGCGGTTCATGACCGACTACCTCGTGCGCAAGCACACCGAGTTCCCGGACTTGCTGGGGTACCTGCGCGGCTACGCGATCGTTCGCGGTGCGCTCGAAACGCTCGAGACGCCCGCCAGGATCATCGCGGCCCTGGATGACCCAATGATTCCGGCACGCGATCTTAAGCGGCTGCCGCGCCTGCCCAAGCTGCGCATCACCGCGTCACGCTTCGGCGGGCACTGTGGCTTCGTCGACAGCGGGCGAGGTGACAGCTGGCTGGCGCGCGAAGTCCTCGCGGAGTTGACTTGAACGGCACCGCCTCAGTAGACGTCGTGCACCGTGTTGTAGACGTTGAACTTGCCGGTCGGCGTGATCAGGCGCGGATCCTTGATCACCGCTTTGAGCTTGCGTGTCTTGTCGTCCACAACGACGATCGCGGACTCCTCGGTCTTGCCGCTCCATACGGAGAACCACACCTCGTCGCCACGCGCGTTGTACTCGGGCTGCACCACCCGCTTCGCACCGGGACCGAGCTTGGCCCACTCGGCGATCGGCAGCACCTTGTAGCCGGCTTCGAGGTCCTGCACGTCGAAGACCGCCACTGTCTGGCTGATCTTTGGATCCGGGTTGAGCGGCGTGTCCACCCAAAGGTTCTTCGACTTCGGGTGGCTCTTCACGAAGAGTGAGCCGCCACCCTGACCCTGCATCACGCGCACCGCTTTCCAGGCACTGTCCGGGTGGTCTGCGGGATCAGTTCCGAGGAAGGTCACGTTGGCGTCACCCAGTGCGCTCGTGATCCAGACCGGGCCGTACTTCGGATCCCTGATGTTGGCGCCGCGTCCCGGGTGCGGAATCGTCTTCACATCAACCAGCGCCACGAGCTTTTGCTCATGGGAATCGACGACGGCGACCTTGTTCGACTGGTTGGCCGCCGTCAGGAAATAGCGCAGAGTGGAATCCCAGCCGCCGTCGTGGAGGAAGCGCGCAGCGTTGATCGTGGTTACCTTGAGATTGTCGATATCCTCGTAGTTGACCAGCAGAATCTGCCCGGTCTCCTTGACGTTGACGATGAACTCCGGGTGCTCGTGGGAGGCCACGATTGCCGCGACGCGCGGTTCCGGATGGTATTCCTGCGTATCCACGGTCATGCCACGCGTCGAGACGATCTTGCGCGGCTCGAGCGTCGCACCATCCATCAGGACGTACTGAGGTGGCCAGTAGGTTCCCGCAATAGCGAAGGTATCCTCGAAACCCTTGTACTTGGACGTCTCGACACTGCGCGCCTCCAGACCCACCTTGATCTCGGCCACCGTCCGCGGTGGATTCATGTAGAGATCGATCATGTCGATCTTGGCGTCGCGGCCGATGGCGTAGACGTAACGGCCCGAAGCGGACAGGCGCGAGATGTGCACCGCGTAGCCCGTCTTGATGATGTTGACGATCTTCTTGGAGTCGCCGTCGATGATCGCGACCTCACCGGAATCGCGTAGCGTCACCGAAAACAGGTTGTTCACGTCATAGCTGTGCTGTGGCTTGCCAGGCCGCTCGCCGGGCGGCACCAGCACCTTCCACGTCGCCTTCATTTCGGCCATGCCGAACTCCGGCGGCTGGGGCGGGGGATGCTGCAGGAAGCGGGCGAGAATGTAGATGTCCTCGGCGCTGAGCTCGCCTGAGGTTCCCCAATTCGGCATCCCGGCCGGCGAGCCGAAGTTGATCATCGTCTTCAGGTAATCAGTACCCTTTTGCCGGGTGATGTCCGTCGTGAGCGGTTTACCGGTGGCACCCTTGCGCAACACGCCGTGGCAGCCGGCACAGCGTTCGAAGAAGACGCGTGTCGCCCGAGAGAACTCATCGGCGCTCATCGGCGGCCCTTCGGTCGAAACCATCTGTTCCGTCGCCGCACCGGCGAGCGGGCTTGGGGCGCCGCCATAGCGCATGCCGGTCTCGGTCTGACCCGGATGGAGCCCGCCTTCTTCGGCGACCACCGCGGTGGCACGGACCTCGGCCACCTGCTCCGGTACGATGACACCGCCATCATTGCCCCAGCTGTTCAACACGTAGCTCAAGGCATCGGCGATCTGCTGATCCGAGAGATAGTTGAGGTGTGGCATCACCGAATTGAATTTCTGCCCGTTGACGGTGATCTCACCGGTCACACCCTTGAGCACGGCAAATATGCCGCGTTTAGGATCGGCGAGCAGATAGTCGGACTTGGCCAATGGCGGGAATGCGCCTGGCAGACCCTGGCCAGTCGCCTGATGACAGGCCTGACAATAGGTCTGAAAGACGATCTCGCCCTCCGGCAAACGCGCCTTCGCCGCGCCCTGGATCGTTTCTGCGGCATGGACCTCGGCCGCGCGATTGGCAGGCGACACCAGCAGCATTGTCATCGCGGCCAGACTCAGTAGCGTTCTCATCACTCTGTTCTCCATCTCCTAGAAGGCCACGTGCACGGACACCGAGCCATACCGGCCGGGCGAGGACAGCGCACCGATCATGGGATCGCCCTCGGGGCGGCTTCGCACGGAGGACCACCGCCAATACGTCTCATCCAACACATTGAATATCCCAAGGTCTATCCGTACATTCCGCAGCGGCTCGAGCGTCGCCAGCGTGTCGACCGTGACGAAGCTGCCGGGCGTGAACAGGTCGACAAGGCTCTCGTCGACCCGATCCTGACCATCCACAAACGTGGACATGAGCGTGAAGCGCATCGACGCGCGCGGCGCCCACGCCACTCGCAGCACCGCTTCGGGAGGATCGACGCTGTTGAGCGGCCTGTCGTTGTCCTTGTTTTCGCCGCGCGTCCAATTCGCCGCCGCGGCAACCGATAGGTCTCTCAACCATGAGTCGAGATCCGCTTCCACCTTGAACTCCGCACCGTAGACCTGCGCCTCGGCGATGTTCCGAGATTGGAAGATGAGAGCGCCCGTGTCCGGATCCGGACCCAGATTCACCCTGCTCTCGATGAAGTCGTCATAGGTAGCGCCGAACACCGCAGTGCTCAGGTGAAGCCACCCGGTGCCAAAGCGCAGGCCCAGTTCGAGCCCATCGGAGCTTTCCGGCTTGAGATCCGGATTCGGGATGGCGCGAAAGTTGAAGCGCGGAATGTCGAGACCTATGTTCACGTCCTCGAACGGCGCGGCGCGAAAGCCGTGAGCGTACTGTGCAAACGCCGTCAGACGCTCGCTCAGCCGGAGCAAGACCCCAAGCTTCGGTGACCAGGAAGATTGATCGAGATCCACGATCGCCGTATTCGGATTGTCTGCGAGGTACATCGCGTCCGCGCGCGCATCCATTTCGTAGGCATCGAAGCGTAGCCCCGGGATCAACGACACTCGCCCCATGACCACTTCGTCGTGGACATAAACGCCGAGCTCCGTGACTGTCGATAGCGGAAAGTCCCGCACCGGCATGCTTTCGCCCAGCAGCGTCGATGTCTCCACGCCCGTCAGCAGATTCGTCTCGAGACCATTGCGGTATTCCACCACCCGCCGCTGGTCGTAAGAGAATCCCCAGCCGAGCTGGTGTTCGCTGCGGCCGACCTTGAACCGTCCCTCAAAGTCCCCGACGGCACCCCACAGGTCCTGCTCATAGTGAAACTCGCGATTGATCGCGAGCGGTGGAGTAGCGGTCTCACGCAGCTCGTCGGTGCGCTGCTCGGCGCGCGTGCTCGAGAGATAGAGATCCACCCGGCCAGTCTGCGTCATCCCCGCGTCCCGCTCGAAGTCGTAGCCGAGCGCCGTCGTCCAGCGTCGACGCGTATCGTCGCCATGGAGCGAAGTGGTGTTGACGTACCGGCGCCCATAGCCGAGCACCGTCTCGAGTTCGCTGTCGACCGTTTCTTGAAAGGCGTCGGCGCGCAGGCGCACACGATCGCCGTTGCCGAGCGCCCAGGTCACTTTGGCCATTGCCGACTCGCGCGCACGATCCAGAGCATCCTCAGGACCCGATGCCGCCGAGTTGATTTCATGGCCATCGAGGCGCGAGACGTGCAGTACTCCGGCGAGGCCGCTGCCTGCCGCAGCGAGCGCGGCATTGATCGTCCGGCTGTCGTCTGCACCGCTATAGGTTGCTGACGTGGCGATGCGAGATCGCTCGCCCTCCAGGAAGTCCTCGGGATCTCGCGTCAGCACGGCCACCACGCCACCCAATGCATCGCTGCCGAAGAGCGCCGACGCGGGTCCACGCAGAATCTCGATGCGCGAGATCGCATCCGGTACCAGGTAGTCCTGGGTCGCGTCGGAGAAGTCGCCGATGTCGAACTGATCGGCAACGGGGATCCCGTCGATGAGCTGCAAGACCCGATTCCCGGACAGGCCACGGATGGTGAAGCCCGAGTCCCCGAAGCGGGTGCCATCCTGCGTCACACTGACGCCGGGGATGTAGCGCACGACGTCCGCAGCCCGCACCACCATCGACCCGCGCAGATTTTCGCGGGACACCACATCGACGGTTCCGACCACGTCCTGGACGGGACGCGGCAGGCGGGCAGCCACCACGACCACTTCCTCGAGTGTGCTGCTCGCAGCGGTCCGATCGATTTCCGCCGCAGGTGCCGACGACAGCGCGGCTGATAGACAGATCAGCAGGAGAGGCCGATTCATCGGTCTCGCGTTGCGCCCCACGACCACATGAGCTCCCAGATTTGCGGCAGTGTACGGACGCGACTGCACGAAGGGACTCCGTGTTTACCCTTACTGACAACATCCGCTCATCCGCTGAAATCACTCGATACCGATGGGATGCAGCTGCTGGTAAGCATTTCTCCGTATTGGGGGTGGCCACGGCCCAACAGAAAATCCGGCCCGTGCGTGCCTGGTTCAGCCTGATTTTTCCTGCGCTCGTCGCGACAGCGTGGTGCTGTCGGGCGGCGGCGGATGGCGTTGATACAGTAGAGAGGGCCTTCTCCGCGACGAAACCCCTCGTCGATCTGCGCCTGCGGTCGGAGTCCGTGGACCAGGATGGGCTGGCCGAAGACGCCAGCGCACTGACGTTGCGTGGGCGGGTCGGCTTCGAGACCGGTGAGGCATGGGGCTTCAAGTTGCTCGCAGAGGCCGAGCTCCTCTGGCCGCTCAGCGACGACTACAACGACACAATCAACGGCAAGACGCAGTTCCCCATCGTCGCCGATCCGGAGGCCTATGAAGTCAACAGGCTCCAGCTCGCCAACACCTCGATCCCGGATACGACCCTCGTTCTCGGCCGCCAGCGCATCAGCTATGACGATCAGCGTTTCGTCGATAACGTCGCCTGGCGCCAGAATGAGCAGACATTCGATGCGCTCCGCGTCACCAACAAGTCGGTGCGAGGCCTCACGATCGACCTCGCCTATCTCAATCAGGTCAACCGCGTCGTGGGAAGTGACTCTCCCGTCGGTCGTTATACGGGGGACAACTATCTGGCGAACGTATCGTACGACACGCCAGTCGGCAAGTTCACCGGCTTCGCGTATCTGCTCGACTTCCAGGAAGCGGCGACCGACTCGACGGCGACCATCGGCGTGCGATACGCGGCTCAACGCGTCATATCGGGCGTCAAGCTTGTGGGGTTCGTCTCCTACGCCGATCAGCAGGACCGCGCCGCCAATCCACTCGACTACAGCACTCAGTACTTCGCGGCGGAGCTTGCAGGCACGTTGAAGGGCTGGACCGCCGCCGCCGGCATCGAGGTGCTCGGAGGCGACGGCGTCAGAGGATTTTCCACGCCACTTGCCACGCTGCACAAGTTCCAGGGTTGGGCGGACAAGTTTCTCACCACGCCGGTGAACGGCATCGATGATCGATATTTGAGCCTCGGATACTCGAAGAAGCCGCTCGGTCCCCTCGACAGCCTGTCGGCGCTGGTCGTCTACCACCTCTTTGAATCGGAGCGGCTCTCGCTCGACTACGGTTCGGAGGCTAACTTCCTTCTACAGGCCCGTTGGCGCCGCTTCACGGCCTTGCTGAAGTATGCCGACTATCGGGCCGACGGATTCGCGACCGACACACGGAAGTTCTGGATCCAGCTCGAGTTCGCACACTAGCGCCCTGTCGCCAGTTTCATTTCCTTGAGCCACGTGAGAAACCGCTCGAGCAGCGCGACATCCGGCACCGGTTGAAAGACGCGCGGCTCACTCCCCGGATTGAAGCTCGCCGGTTGATTGGCGACCAGGTATGCGAGTCCTCGCGCAGTGGCTTCCACTTCCGCGTGGCGCAGCACCGGTAATGACGTCAGGCCAGCGAGGCGCTGGCAGAAAATGTCCGCACCTGCGATGCCCCCGGTGATCACTATCTGCTTGAGCGGTGGGCCGTGATGCCGCATCTCATCCAGGTTGACTCGAATCAGAAACAGGATGCTGTCGAGGAGCGCGACGAACCTCGTCTCGAGCGTGCTCTTGCCGACGAATCGCGATTCGAAATCCGGGATCCAGAACGGCGAACCCAGACCAGAGATGCCGTTCAGGAAAAGAGGTGGGTGGGTCGAAGGGCGGGCGGCGACATCGACTGACGCGAGCATGCGATGCGCATCGACGCCCTCGGCCTCACCGAACCAGTCGAGCGCGCTCGACGCGCCATTCACAGTGCCTTCGAGCACATACGTCACGCGTTGTGCATCGGACCAGACCACACTCGTCAGCAATGGCGCGGCGATCAGCGGTGCCGCGAGCGGGCGCTGAATGAAGGCACCCGTGCCGACGTTGACGTAGGCGGAATCGAATCGCGGCGGCCCAAAGGCGAATGGCACTGTCGACTGGTCGCCGGTGCAGACGCAGAGCGGAACCCGCTCTTTCCCCAGTACCACGCTGCCGAACGCGTGCCGGCTCGATACCGGTCGAGGCAGATGTCGTGCCTCGATACCGAAGAGCGCCAGGAGCTCGGGTGACCATTCCCGGGTCAGCGGATTGTAGAGCTGGGTGCGCGAGGCGTTCGCCGGGTCGACGACGATGGGCCGTTCATCGAGAAGTCGGAAGAGCACGAAGCTCGACAGCGGCCCGAACGCCAGGTGGCCGTCGGTTGCCGCCTGCGAGACGGCGGCGATGTTGTCCATGCACCAGCGGAGTTTGCTCGCGCCGTAGTGCGGCGAGAGCACGAGCCCCGTGAGCGTGTGGATGTCAGGCGCATGCGTCGCGAGTCTCTCGACGAATTCGGCATTCCGCCGGTCCTGCCAGGAGATGACCGGCGACAGGGCATGGCCGCTGCGCCGGTCCCAACACACGATGCTCGAACGCTGCGTCGCGAGTCCTGCCGCGACGAACGTGCCGCGGCCCACGCAGCGCGTCGCCAGGTCGGCCTTGGCTGTGTGCAGCGAGTCGATGATTTCCTCGGGGTCGTGCTCGACCTGCCCGGGTGCGGGGCGCCGCGTTGCGATCGGCGCAAAGGCCTGGGCGATGAGATCGCCGCGGTCGTCGAACGCAATTGCGCGGCTGGCATGACCACCCTGATCCAGCGCCAGGTAGAGCTGCGAGCTCATGAGTAATTCACGACGGGCTCAGACTGAGCTGGCGAGTACTGGCTCGCGGCGTGCAAGTCGGCAACGACGCAGCGATTCGCCGTATGACCTGCTCCGCGGTTGCGCGCCAGCAGGTGAGCTTGCCGCCGTAGATGCCGAGAGTCCTCGGCCGCAGCGGACGATCGGCGACGAATTCCGTTTCGCGCGAGCGATGAAATGCGTGCCCGGTTCCACTCGGCAATACGCGCAGACCCGCAAATGAATCGACGAGATCGCGAGCGTCGAGAGCGGCGTAACGTGGAAAGTAATGCTTGAGTACAGATACGAGGTAATGTCGCTCTGCGGCCATCGGATGCACGTGATCCGGATCGCCGTGAAACCGTGTCTCGGTGGTGCCGACCAAAGTATTTCCGTGCCAGGGCATGACGAACACTGCGCGACCGTCCCGCGGACTCTCGACATAGTAGATCCCGCGCTCGGGCTCGCCCGGCACGACGATGTGCGAACCCTGCACCAGCTCTATAGACGGCATCGGGATCGCAGGCGCGACGCGCTGGGCCACCTCGTTCACCCATGGGCCCGCCGCATTCACGAGTACGGTGGCCTCACACTCTATCTCATGGCCCCGGGTTGAGTAGCGCACGACACTCGAGCCACTGCGCAACTCTGCTGCGAAGAATTCCGCGGGCATTTCCAATTCCGCGCCCAGGACTTGCGCCGAGCGCATCACCGCACGCGTGAGTGCTGCGTCGTCCGTTTGCGCGTCGTAGTACCGCAGCACGGCGACGAGATCGCGCGTCTCGAGGCCGTCCAGCCCTTCCCAATCCCTTCTCGAAACACTCCCGAAGCGGAGTGTGGATTCGAATCCCCCGAGAATTGCGTACAGTGACAATCCGATGCGCAGCTGCCAGGGGTGCCGGCGGGTCGAGCGGTAGACCGGCAAATGGAAGGGGACCAGACGCACGAGATCCGGAGCGATGGCGAGCAGAATGCGGCGCTCCACGAGACTTTCGCGGACCAGAGCGAATTGTCCACTCTCCAGATATCTCAAGCCGCCATGAATCAGCTTGCTCGACTTGCTCGAAGTGCCCGCGGCCAGCGCGCGCTTCTCGAGCAGCAAGACGCCGTGGCCCGCGGCGGCGGCGGCCTGCGCGACGCCGACACCGTGAATGCCACCGCCGACGACGACGACATCAAACCGCCGCACCGCCGCTCCTGCCGCTGCGCGCGGCTCTGTTGCGGAATGCATCGATCATCGGCGCGACCGCCATGGTCTCGATGAAGTCGACGCCCCGCATGGCGAGCGACAGCGCCAGCTCGATGCTGTCCACTTCGTAGATCGCCCAGCGCCACGGCCCGCGCCAGAGGCGGCTCTCGTCGCGCGGCAGTTTCTCGTGGTCGCAGAACAGGAAATCGGGTTTCAACGCTTCGAACTTCAAGCGCGAGTGACCATCGTATTCGCTCAGCACCCAGCCGATGGCGGCACCGCTTTGCTGGCGGGCCATGTTCAGCGCCGGCAGATCGAATGAGATCACCACGCAGCGCGAGCGGATGGGCTTCAGCACCTCGAGTATCTTCGGCACGACGACTTCAGGACCGAAGCGCCGGAGGCTGGCGCGCTTGATCTCGACGAAGGCGGTGATCTCGCGTCGCTCGGCGAGGAAGCCGACGACATCGCTCAGCAGCGGAATGCGCACACCCTCGAAACGGTGCTCGAAGCGCGCTCGCTCGCACGCCTCGATCGCGGCGAGTTCCTGGGCGGAGTAGTCGAACACGCTTCCGGCGATTCCGGTGGTGCGCGCGAGCTCGTCATCGTGAATGACGATGGGCACACCGTCGGCCGAGAGCTGCACATCGAATTCGATGAATCGAATACCGAGCTCGACGGCCGATTGCAGCGCGGGGAGCGTGTTCTCCGGAAAGTCGCGGGCATTGCCGCGATGCGCGATCAAGTGAATAAGCCGGTGCGATAGGGGACCGGGCATGAATAGTCCTAGGTCTGTCGCCGTTCTCCGACAACGGAACGCGTTCTCATCGAGCGGGTCCTGTGTAAGGATGAGGCGGCGCGGACATTATACGAGGATCGTCCGATGACCGACGCAAAGCTGCTCGTCGCGGTGACGATGTCTTTGCTGGCCGTGCTCCTGGCGGGGTGCGATTCGGGCGAGAGCACCGCATCGACTCCGGCACCAGCACCGCCACTCAATCCCGCGTCGGGCCTCGACCAGCGCCCGAGCAATACGACCTGTCTGGCACCGTCGCGCACGAGCGGCAGCGTGACGATCGGCGTGCAGCGGGTGTTTCCGAGCTTGAGCTTTACCCAGCCGGTCGGCCTGATGCAGGCACCCGGCGATGCGACGCGCTGGTTCGTGATCGAGCAGGGTGGGTTCGTGCGCGTGTTCGACAACAACCCGGCGGTCCCCGTCACTTCGCCCTTCGTCGACATCAGCGGGCGCGTCACGTCGGGCGGTGAAACCGGGTTGCTCGGGATGGCATTCCACCCGAATTTTCCGACTGATCCCCGCGTATTCCTGTCGTACACGTCATCCGGTGCATTGCGCTCGCGTATTTCCGAGTTCACGACACCCGATGGCGGAATGACCCTTAATCCGAATTCGGAGCGGATCATCCTGACCGTCGATCAACCCGAATCGAATCACAACGGTGGCGGCATCGCGTTTGGCTCCGACGACTTCCTCTACATCGGCCTCGGCGATGGCGGTGGTGGCAACGATCAGCACGGCGCGATCGGCAATGGCCAGCTACTGACCACGCTGTTGGGCAAGTTCCTGCGCATCGACATCGAAGGTACCACTGGCACATTTCTCTATCG
>Ga0180085_1000005_pt1 | contig 56483 bp, 75 predicted proteins | sample EasRiv730_16_10D_FD_123013 | JGI IMG/M metagenome (GOLD analysis project Ga0180085, IMG submission 123013) | Soil microbial communities from meander-bound floodplain in the East River, Colorado, USA - East River metaG ERMLT730_16_10D | ecosystem: Environmental > Terrestrial > Soil > Floodplain ... | reverse complement strand
GCTTTACGTGGACCCTCGGGGGCACGACGCTCACGCCGATCACCGCTGCCGGGACCTCGACGTGGTACGCCACCGCCGTGACTACAGCCTCGCTCATCGTCACGCCGACGCCGACCACGACCCGCTTCACGATCACCGCCATCTCTGTCCAAGCCCTCACCGATGCCACGGGGGATCTGACAGTGGATGGGAACCTGACGGTGAACAGCGGGTCGAGGTTCTACGGCCCTGCCCTCCTCGCTGAAGGGACTCAGGCGAATCCAAGTTTGCAGTTTGCACCCGGTCTTGGGTTTTACCGGTTGTCTGCCACACTATTTGTGACTGCTGGTTCCTCAGCGGTGATCGGCCTCAGCAATGATCTTTCTCTTGTGAATACTACCGGAAAGCTCGTGTTTGGTGCCGACACCTACCTTGGGCGTGGTGGAGCCGCCACTCTCCAGCAAGGCGGCGCCGACTCCGCCACCCCCATCAACCAGACCTTCCAGGCGCAGGGCGTGGCGGTGGGCACGAGCGACACGGCGGGTGCCTCCTTCACGCTGCGGCCCGGCGTCGGGCGAGGCAACGCCGTTCCGGCCCCGCTCATCCTCAACCGCTCCAGCGCGTCAACGGTTTCCGGGACCGCGGCCCAGGCGCAGGTGGGCATGTTTGTTCTCTGCGGAACCAAGATGCTCTCGACTACAAGCGCCACGGCGCAGACCATCGTGACCGCCTCCACATTCTCCCCAGAGAGCGGCGGCCTCACGATCTTCTACAACGTGTCGGCGAACTCGGCGACGGCCGCCAATGCCGACACGGGCACCATCCATGTCTCGTGGAATAACGCATCTGGGACTGTGGCTGCCACGATGAGCACGATCGTCAACCCGGTGCAGAGCAACTCCAGTGGCACCCTCGCGTCCACCCCGACAGTGACGGTCGCGACGAACGTCGTATCGGTCAAGCTCACGCCCACATGGACGACGATTGTGCCGGTTAAGGTGAGAGCAACTTTCTCAGTGATGAATTTTTCAGAGAATGAGGTCGTCTGCCAGTAGGAGGCTCCATGAACCGTTTGATCCTTGCCGTCCTCGTGATTCTCTCCGCCTCGCTGGCCTCCGCTCAGGAGACCTACACCGTCACCGTCGGCGGCACCACAACCAACCGCAACTCCCTCGTGGGGATGCTGGAGCTGGGCCGGGTCCAGCAGAACACCGATGTCTGCACCCGTGCCTCCCTTCCTTCGACCTGTACCCAGGCCCAGGCCTGCGTCGTCCTCGGAGTGGCGGGGGGCTCGTCCTGCACCAATCTCGACGCCGTCGCGGCCCGAGCCCGGATCTACCCCGCTACCCTGGTTGGGAGGGAAGGGTTCGTCACCAACGAGATGATCCGGGTCCGGGCACCGGAATACTACGCAGAACAGGTGCGCCGGGATGCGGTGACGCTCGCCTCGTACTGCGCTGCCAGCCAGACCAACCGGGACGCGCTGTGTACCCTCCTCGGCCTCGGCGCCGGCTGTGGGGCCTGTAACCAGTAAGGAGGACTCGTGCCCACCGCCCGCTACCGCGCACTCCTCGACGCCGCTGCGGCAGTCGTCGGCCTCCCCGCCTGGATGGTCAAGGACGAGCTCTACTCGCCCGGCGAGTGGCTCGAGGGCATGATCCTCGTCGAGAGCGCGGGTAACCCGAAGGCGATGCGCTACGAGAAACACCAGGACGTCCCGGCCACCGCCGACGCCGACACGCCGGGGCACGACGACGACCTTCTCGAAGACGACCGCAGCTACGGGCTCATGCAGGTGATGGGATACAACGTCCGCGTCCTCTGCGGCGTCCCACGCGGCACCCCGATGAACTTCGGCTTCATGCTCCTCCCCGTCACCAACATCTCGTTCGGCATCCGGATTCTCTGGTCCGAGCTGCAGGCGACCGGGCTGCACGTCCCCAGCGCCCTCGCCCGCTACAACGGAGGCCCCTGGCGCAACCCTCCGGGCGGGCCGTTCCGGAACCAGCCCTACGTGGACAAGATCGCGGCGGCGGCGCACAGCGTGCGTCTCTCCCGGACCGTGAGGTGAGCCGTGGGCAAGTTCATCCATCGCGTCGGGGGCCAGGACATCCCCAGGTTCGGCGGCGTCCGGCAGGAGTGCGATCCAGGCGCCATCCCCCCGAACATGTTCCGCAACGCCGTCAACGTGCGGTACCAGGGTGGCCGCCTGGTGAGCCGCGGTGGGCAGTCGAAGTTCAACACCGGCGCCCTCAGCGGTAGAGTCCAGGGCATCTTCTCGAGCGAGTTCGAGTTTTCGACGGATGTCCCCGTGGGTGCCTGGTGCTCAGACATTGGCGTCGGTGGCGCGACCGAGATCGGCAGCGAGAAGCTCTACCTCCTCGGTGGAGACAGCAAGTACATCGGCTTCTACTACTTCAGCGAGGACCAGCAGCCAGTCCTTCGTCGCCAACCCTACGACATCATCAGGACGGCCGATGTAGCGCTGGCCAGCTTCGGCGACGGGTTCATGTGGATTGGAGGGTTCGACGAAACCAAGAACTACCTGAAGAGCTTCTCGAGAGGCGGGGCGCCCACCACTCTCGCGAGTGTCGACAGGGTGAGTGGGACCGCCACGTTCTGCGACATCGAGCGTTTGGGCGGGACGATCTTCTTCAGTGTGGGATCAGGCACGTACAGCGCCTGCCGCGTCTACCGCTATTCGGGCGGCGCGATTGTAGAAGACGACACCCCGTTCGCCCTCAACTCCGAGCGCGGGACTCCCCATCTTCGAGCCTTGGGTTCGGAGCTCTACATGGTTCGCGGCGGCAAGGCCACAGCCACGACCACGAAGATCCGCAGGCGGTACGCTGGCGCATGGTCTACCCTGACACCATCCATTGCCAACTTCACCAGCCTCGGACAGCCCGTGGTGTACGAGGACGCCATCTATGCGTTTGGCCAGGAGGGTGAGACTGGGTCGCCCGCGGTAATAAAGATCGTCGGTACAACGGTCACCACGGTCCACACTCTCCCGGCTGGCACCTCCGACCTCTTCTGTCTGCCGACGGTCTTCAACGGCTACCTCTACTACCTCTACGAAGACTGGAACCCAGGCACACTGACCCTCGACGGGCTGTACGTCGGCCGCTTCGATGGCACCACATGGGACGATACGCACAAGAACCTGTTCGCTCAGTTCCCACTCGTCCAAGGCATCGCGTTCAACTCGTTCTTGGGCGTCTTTGATGGCAAGTTGCGAGCCGTCCTGTCGGACGCCCTCTATGGCGACTGTCCCTTCACGGTGTTCTCGTCTCCCGGCTTTAACACCGCCGCTCCGTGGACAAAGCATGACGCCCACCACAAGAAGATCGAGGACACGCTCGGCTTGATCGCCAGTGCAGGCACCGGAATGTACCAGTCCGGCGCTGTGATGTGAGCCAATGCCAGCCCTCGACATCGTCACCACGCGCGATCCGAACACCACGACCGACGTCCTCGGCGTCGGACATCTCTACTGTGCGGTCGAAGGTTCCGGCGTCTTCACCGAGATTTCGATTCCGGAGGGCATTACCGGACTGAATCGCAGGCCAAGCCACGTCGAGGATCAGCACCACCGCCACTACATCGCCGGGCAGTGGAACAAGCTCCTGGTCCTGACCGAGTTCAGGACCCTCCATGTGGCCGGCATCGCGCCTCCGGACGCCGCTCCGGGACTGACGTCGGCGGTGGGCGGTGCGCTGGTCGGCAACCACATCGGCTACATCGCGTTCCGCCACAAGGACGGCGGCACGATCATCCACGAGAGCAACCTGTCCCCTGGCTCCGCCACGCTGACACTCACCGGCACCGAGCAGCGGGTCTGGGCGCTCCCGGGCGCGGCCCCTGAGAGCAGGGTGACCCACGTCGTGCTCTTCGCGTCCGTCGACGGCGCGTTGCCGAAGGAGGTTGTCGAGCTGGGGATCTCCATCACCTCGTACACCGAGAACACCGCGACAGGGGCGCTGGGGGATCCGCCGCCGGTCGATTCGGACAGCAACCTGAAGCAGGCCAGGGGCGTCCCTCCGTCCACGCGATTCGTCGTCAAGTACCACCACCGCGCGTGGTACAGTGGCGACCCATCCCACCCGGCTCGGTGGTGGTACTCCGAGTTGCACGAGTTCGAGTCCGTCGGGAGCCTCAACTACGTCGAGCACCTCGAGACGGAGACCGTCGTCGGGGGCGGTGCCGCGGGCGACCACATCGTGAGCTTCGGCCAGACGGTGTCCTACGCCATCCAGGGATGGGACGAAACGGACCTCCGGATCTACAAGCTGAGCCCCTCGATCGGCCTCACGAGCCACTTCGGCATCGTCAACATCAACGAGATTCTCTGGTTCCCGAGCGAGCTCGGCGTCTACGTCTACATCCCGGGCGCCGGGTTCAGGCCGCTCATGCACCGGGACCTGCAGTCCAACTGGCGCGACGCCTACGCGGCGGAGCCGGCGGCGTTCGAGGATTGCGCGGCGGCCGACGACCGCGGCCAACGGCTCTTCAAGCTGTTGGTCCCGTACCCGGTTGCCCCGAAAGCCCGCTACTACGTCGCCCACTACCAGAGCTTCGATCCGAGCGTGGGGGAGGGCGCCTCCTTCCCGGACTGGACCTTCGACCTCCGCGACCGCGACGACTACGCGCTCGGCAACCTCCGGCCGTTCGGCAAACGGCGCACTGATCTCCACGTCGGTTCCGGCGATGGCTACATCAGGTTGGAGAACCTCCAGGCCAACGACGACGACGACGGCGACACCTACCAGAAGCTCATGGAGTTCGACGGTCCCCACTACCTGCCGACGTTGCAGGTCGGTGACGACAACGAGGGGTCGGAGTTCAACGAGCTCACGCTGTTTCTGGTGAGCGAGACGAGCGATTGGACGATCGAGGGCAGGGCAGGCGACGACAACGCCTATCTGGCGACCACCCCGGCGTGGACGAAGACAGTCAAGGCGAGCGGGAAGACGGTCGGGAACAAGACGTACGTCGCGAAGACCTCCCATCATCTGAGGCCTACCGGTTTATCCGGTAAGGGAGTGATCTTCCGAGTTAAGATCCTCAAGGCGAAGGGTGTCGAGTACCGTGGTCTGGCGCTCGGCTGGGGTAACGGGCAGCAGTCACGGCCGTTGATCTGAGAGGGGTAGAACCAATGCCAACGCCGCCCACTTGGAAACAACCAGCCAGCACCGGCCCGATGCCGAAGAAGGTGACGATCGGATCCGGCGGCTACGGAAAAGGCGTACCTACACCTAAACTGCCCGCCTTCCCTACGCTGGCTCCGGCTGCTCCCACGCCGGCGGCGGCGCCGACCATCGCCGCCACGACACAGCTCCCTCCGAACGTGGGGGGAACCAACCTCGACGAGCAGTACGCTCGCTACAAGGAACGGCTCAGCAGCGACACCACGGGCCGCGCGATCGACCGGGCGACCGGCTCGATCGCCGACGCGGCGGCCGGCCGCAAGGCCGGGCAAGCTACCCAACTCGCTCGCCGTGGGGTGCTCGGCACGGGAGTCGGCGATCAGGAGTCCGGGAAGATCGACGCCGCGGCACAGCGGGCGCAGGCCGGTGCGGCGGCCGACATCTCGCTGGGGCGGGAGAGGCAGCTCGACGCCCTTGTCCTCGGAGGCTCGGCGATCGCGGGGGCGCCGGGCCAGTACGCACTCGACCGTGAGCGCGTTGGTCAGGGCTGGGCCGGGGTCGGTCTCCAGCAGGCCGGCTTGGGCCTCGAGCAGCAACGGATCGCCCAGGCCGCCCAAGACCAGAAGATGGCGCAGTGGCTGGCCATGATGCAGCAGTTCAACTAGCGCAGGAGGGTGACATGCCCACGATCGAGACGTACCGCACGCCGGGCAACGTCCACACCGATACCTCCGGGTTCGGTGGCGGAGCGGAGGGCATGGATCCATTCTTCCGGAGCCTCGCGGAGAGGCAGCTTTCCTACCAGGACGAGTTGCGCCAGCAACAGAGGGACGACCGTAGGGAGCAGAAGAAGGACCGCTCGCGCGCTCGCAACGAGGCAGCAAACGCGCGCTGGCGCGAGAGGAACCCTCCCCGGGATCCCCTCAAGCACCTGAAGACGCAGGCGGAGGCCGCCCAGCTCCAAGCGGCGTTCAGGCCTGCCCCTGTCTACAAGACCGCGGGCGGGTTCAACAACGACGCCCACATCGAGTTGGACGACAAGGCGATGACCGGCGCCCAGCGGCAGATCTTCCTGCCGCAGAACGCCGGGATGGAGCGCGGCGGCCTGACGCCAGGCGAGGAGCTCGCTCCGCTCCGCGAGTCCGCGTCGATCAGGGAGGCCGCTGCGGCGGCCGACGCGAAGCGCCGCGCCGACGAGATGGCCAGGGGACAGGCCGGCGTCGAGCGAGCGGAGAGCCGCGGTTTCTACGGGATCTACTGACATGGCTACCCCCTTCATCTTCGACCCCAGGGCCCGGCGACTGGCCGGGCGCGGTCCGCTGAACTACGGGCAGCAGGACCCGGCCGTAGACGAGTTCGGCGGTGATCCTTCGCTCGGCGAGGACGCCTTCCCCGTCCCGGTGCGCGGCATCTTCCCGTCCGCGCCGATGGCGATGATGGGCGGACCCGGGCCGGCGCCGACTCCAACCACAGCCCCATCCCCGGGCCCCATCCCCGCGGCGGCCCCGGCGATGCGCCAGCCCGGCGCCGGGCTCACAGGCGACGACTTCACCCGCGCGATCCAGGAGGCAACGCGCTCCGGGGCGGCGGCCAGGCAGGCGCGTGCCGGAGACGAGGTGCCGGTCGCCCGCGCTTCCTCGGGCGCCCCGCAGGCCAGCGCCCCGTTGATCGAGCAGGCCCGCACCTCGCGCGTCCCGACTCCGCGGCCGCAGCCGCAGCCCGTGAACGGTGACGGGGTGGCGAGCTACGGAGACAAGGATCTCGCCAGGATGCAGACGGAGGGGCCGAGCCGCGGAGGCTTCTACTCCGCGAAGGAAGAGGACGTCGCCTACCTCCCCGACTCGGTCTACGAGGAGGCGGGCAAGCGGGCCCAGCTCGCCGGCCAGCGCCGCGCCATCATGGAGACGGGCGAGTCGACGACCTACCCCGGTCTGACGAAGGGCGACGAGCGGGGGCTGGCGTTCGAGCGCGAGAAGAGCAAGATCTCGCAGGGGACCGTCCAGGCGACGCGCCAGGAGTTCGGGACGGCGCTCCGCAAGGAGCAGCAGGACTTCTCCGAGGCGGTGGCGAGGATCCACGAATCGCCACTCGAGGAAGCCGAGAAGAAGGCGCGCCTCTCTCAGGCCAAGGAGCTCTACCAGCAGGCCGTGAGCGAACTCGCGCTCCAGTTCGGGATGGCCAAGCCCCGGGTGGACATCGGGTCCGGCTACTACTGAGAGACGAAGAGTCGAGATGCCCGGTCGGTATGACTTCCTGCTACCGGACTCGACGGCTTCGACAGTCGCCAGACGTCCGTCAACCGGGCCGACCCAGTCGAGCCGCTACGGGGACCTCTTCACGCCGGCGCCGCAGAAGTCGGAGCCCCTGATCGCGCGCGCCGCGAAGGGCGTCTGGGGCAAAGTCAAGGACGTCGAGAGGACCATCAACCCGCTCCGCGGTTTCGCGATGCTGGGCCAGGAAGGGATGGCCCTGGCGACCGGGAAGCCGTCGGCGGTCAGGCTCACCCCGGAAGGCGAAGAGTCCTTCTCGACCATCAAGGGAGCGGCGGCGAGGGCCGGCGAGGTTGCGGATGCCGTGTTCCGCGTGCCGGCCGCTGTCGGCACGGCGGTTCAGGAGTACGCGGCTGGAGTCCCGGCAGAGCGCTCGAGGCTTCGCCTCGCGCCGGAGACGCTCCTCGGCTTCGAGTCGCCAGGCATCGAAGAACTGCTGCGCGAGGAGAACATCAAGCGCCCCGCCGCGGAGATGGGTCGAGCGCTCGCGGAGGGCCGGCCCGCGCGACCCGGTCTGCCTCTGGGGATGGGTGTAGCGGCGGCGGCGGCGGCGCGCGCGCTCGGCATGCCGCGAGTCGCGGAGCACCTCCTCCCAGCGGACCCCAGCGCTCCAGGCGGGATCCCCGGCACGGAACCGATCTACCACGAGGCGGCACCGCGCGCCGTGCGACAGGCCGAGGCGGTCGGCGAATTCGTTGCCGATCTTGCGGTCGGCCTGCCGATGTACGGGAAGGCCTTCAGCACGCTCGGCAAGGCGTCTCCGATCGCGGCACGCGCCGCCGGCCTCGCCTTCGCCCCCGAGATGGTGATAGGGGGCGTCGAGGGGGCGGTGGAGACCGGAGAGATGGCGCGCGAGCGCGGCTGGTCGGACCCCGAGACGCTGCGCACCGGCCTGGGGTCCGTCTCGTCGCTCGCGTTCGGAGGCCTGGGCCTAAAGCACGGCTTCGCGAAGGACCCGCGGATCGCGGTGGCCGCCGCCGAGGCCAAGGCGCGGGCGATCGAGGAGGCGGCCGTCGAGCAGGCGGCCTTCGAGGCGCGCGAGCGGGAGTTCCTGACGCCCAACCGGGAAGCTCAGGCGAACGCCGAGCAGCTGCGCCTCGCGCGGGAGTTCCTCCAGCGCCGGTCGATCTCGCCCGCCGTCCGGTCCGCCCTGATGGGTCCGAGGGACCCGCGGGTCGTCCCGCTGCCGGGCCCGCCCAAGCTGACGGGGACCGGGTCCGACATGGTGCGCCTGTCGCCCGCGGCCGAGGCCGAGGCCGGCGCCGTCACCCGCCCCGAGGTCGCCCGGGAGATGGACCGGGCCGCGCGGCGGAGATGGCAGATCGAGCAACGGCACCGGCCGGAGGCCATCCAGGAGGCCCGTGTGGCTGCGGAGCAGGCCCGGCTGACACGGGAGTTCCTGCAGCGGCGCCCGACCGCCACGGCGATCAGTGCGGCGCTCCGCGAGGCTCGCACCGAACCGCGCGCAGGGCCGCCGGTGCCCCCGGCCGAGATGACGGGCCTCGGCGCCGAGATGGTGAAGCTCTCCCCGGAGGCTGAGGCCGCCGCCGGGGTTCTGACCCGTCCGGAGGTCGCCAGGCCCATCGAGCAGGCCGCCCTCCGTCAGACGCGGCGGCAGGCGGCCGAGGCGCCCCCAGGACGAGAGCAGCCACCCGCCGAGGCACTTCCACCGCCCCCGGCCGCGCCGCCGCCGCCAGCGCCGGCCCCCGAGGCGCCCGCCGAGGCGCCGACACCCGCGCAGATGGAGGCCGGGAACTACAAGAAGGGCCACCTGGCATGGCAGGGCCTGGACATCTCCGTCGAGACCCCCAAGGGCGGCGAGCGGGTGGCCAAGGACCGCTCCTGGCGGGTCCCCGACTACCCGGCCGACTACGGCTACATCCGGCGCACCGAGGGGAAGGACGGGGACCAGGTCGACGTCTTCATGGGAGACGCCCCGCAGTCCGAGCGGGTGTTCGTCATCGACCAGATCGACCCCAAGACGGGGCGCTTCGATGAGCACAAGGCCATGCTGGGCTTCCCAGACGAGGTCGCCGCCCTGGACACCTACCGGCGGGCCTACACCGACGGGAAGGCCTCGGAGCGCGTCGGGGCGGTCACCTCGATGCCGGTCGAGGAGTTCAAGGCGTGGGCTCGAGGGGGCGACACCAAGAAGCCCCTCGCCTACAAGCGCCAGGCCGAGGCGATCCATCCGGCAGTCCAACCTCTTGAGCCGCGGGGTCCAAGCGCACCGCCAGCGGGTGAAGCGCCCATCGCTGCCCCTGGTCGTCCCGGCGCCCCGGCCGGGCCCGGGGAGGGGGCGCCGCCTCCGGCGCCTGTCCCCGGCGCTCCCGCAGGAACAGAGGGAGCCCCCGCGGCACCTACCGGCGAGCGACGCGCCCAACCCCTGGCCGGCCCGCGCGAGCGCCGTGCCGCCCTCGCCCTCCGGAAGCGCGTTGACCTCATGGAGCCCGAGGAGATGCGCCGGGCCCTGCTCACGGACGACCTTACCGGCCTGGGCAACCGCCGGGCCTACGAGGAGGCGGGGGGCGCAGAGGGTCCGCAGGCCAAGCTCGACGTCGAGGGCCTGAAGTGGGTGAACGACAACCTCGGCCAGGAGGCCGGTGACACGCTCCTGCGTGCTGTGGGTGCCGAGTTCGAGAAGGAGCTGGGCGGACACCCGAGGCTCCGCGCGTACCGGGTGGGGGGAGATGAGTTCTTCCTCCGCGGGGACACCGCCGAACAGATCGGCCAATGGTCTGGTAGACTGAAGCAACTCGTTGGAGAGGCGGTCGTTGACTTCCGACTGCCGGACGGATCGACGCGCTCCATGCGGGGGATCGGTCTCCATCACGGAATAGGAGCGAACCTTGCCGAAGCCGATGCCGCTCTCAACGCTGCCAAGAAGGCCGGAGTCGCCGCGGGCGAACGAGCCGCCCGTGGTGAGCAGCCTCGCGGACTTCGTGAAGTCTCTGCCCCCGGGGAGCAAGCTCGTCCGGGTGAGGTTCCCACCGAGGCCGAAGCCCCTGCCGCAGTAGCGCCACTCCCCTCGGCGGAGGCAGTCACCCGCAAGCCGGACAAGGCTGCCGCGGCCTCGCTCATCGAGGCGGCTCGCGAGCAGGGCGAGGAAGCCCGCAAGCCGGTCACCCCCCAGGTCCAGAACGAGCCCGGGGCCAAGTACGTCCTCCCCTCCTTCGCCACGAAGGGCCATGAGCGTCCCGCGAAGCCTGCGGCCGCCCCAGAGGAGCGCCTTTCACAGCAGGAATACCAGCGGCTGAAGGCTGCGCTCACCCGCGCGATCAACCTGAAGGACAACCGGAAGATCGTGGAGACGGCTGAGGCGGGGCTCAAGCGCTTCGAGGAGACGAGCAGTCCCGACGACTGGTCCCGCTGGGAGCGAGCCAAGGACGACGCCCTTTTCGCACTGCAACGCGAGCCGGAGAAGCCGGCGGTCAGCGATGAGACGAAGGCCAGGATCGAAGGGGCCGGCTTCCCGGTGAAGCCGCGGCCTGCAGAACCGAAGCCCTCCACCGAGATCACGATCGCCTTCGCTGAGAAGCCGTCGAAGGCCATCCGTGACAGCTTCAAGACGGCCGGCTTCCGCTGGGACACGCGGCGGAGCCTTTGGTCGGCGCGGCCGAGCGACACCTCGCGTGCGGTAGCCGAGCGCATGAGGAGGGACGGTAGCGCGACGGTCACCGGCCTTCCCGAAGAGGGCGCGCCGAAGTCAGAGATCCACGAGGAGGAGTCCATCGTCAAGCCCGGCACGCTGCCCGAGGGCTGGCGAATCGAGGAGCCGCTCACCGGCGAGACCGTCAAGGGTCGTCTGACCGACGCAGAGCTTGGGGATCAACTCGACGCTGCGTACAAGGTGTGGGACGTTGCGGAGACGCGGCGGATCGGCGAGGAGTTGGTGCGGCGGGGCGTCATCAACTCCAAGGATCTCGGCGACATGCTGGCCACCGCCGAGTACCGGAAGAAGAAGGAATCCGGTGGGCCGGAGGCCCCGAGGGATGCGGAGGCCACGCTCCTAGAGGCCGTCGCCGAACGACTTCGCAAGGGCGAAGCGATCAAGGACAACCGCTCGCTCGACGCTCTCGCGCAGGAAGCCTTCGGAGGAACGCGCGGCCAGGGCAAGTACACGCCGCGTGACGCCTACGATGCGATGGAGGCGGGCGTCAACCGCTGGATTCAGGAGAACGGCAAGCGGCTCGCGAAGATGGAGCCGAAGAAGGCGCTCGCCGAGCTGCGCGATGTCCTGAAGCGGCTGCCCACGCAGACCGACAGGACCCTCGAGCAGAAGGAGCTCCAGCAGTTCTCGACGCCACCGACCCAAGCGCTCGTGGCCGTCAAGGCGGCCGGCATCCGTCCGGAGGACGTGGCGCTCGAGCCCTCCGCCGGCAACGGCGGCATCGCCGTGCTCATCCAGGCGGAAGGGGCGAAGGACGTCCGCGTGAACGAGATCGCTCCGCGGCGGGTGAAGCTGCTCGAACGCCTCGGCTTCAAGCCGACGACCTCGGACGCCGAGGTGCTCAACGACGTGCTCCCCGAGGACGTGCGGCCCACCGTGATCGTGATGAACCCGCCGTTCTCCGCGACGGGTGGGCGGGTGCAGGCGAACAAGACGGAGTACGGGGCCCGGCACGTCACCCAGGCGCTTCAGCGGCTGGAGCCCGGCGGCCGGCTCGTGGCGATCGTGGGCCAGGGCATGAAGTTCCCGGAGTCGGTCCGCGGTGTCCTTCGCACCGAGCCCGGCAACCGCCACCAGATCGCATTGGCCGAGGATCTGGGCTTCAAGCAGAACGGCTACGGGAAGTGGGAGGCGCCCGACACCCCGGAGGCGCGGGCGGGGCTGTCGAGGTCCGGGCAGGTGTTCGAGGTGATCGCTGCCCCGAAGCCCTCCGGGCGACACGCGACCGGAGCAGCATTCGCCGACTGGTGGGCGGACATCCTCCCTCGCTATAACGTCCGCGCCAACATCGGGATACCGGGAGACGAGTACAGCAAGTACGGCACGGCGTTCGGAAACCAGATCCTCGTCATCGACAAGACGGGGCCGACCCCCGGCGCGACCATGGCAGAACGCTTGCAAAACGTGGCCCGCGGGAGTATTACCTCACTAGAGGATGCCCTCGATGCCCTCCTCCCCATCGGCGCCGAACGTAAAGCAGGCGAGCCCCGAGCAACTCCGCTGGCTCCGGAGCCCAGTCGGCCAGTGGAGCCGGGTGGAGCAGGCGTGGACGGAGCACCTCGAGGCGGGGCCGCGGCTCCGGGAGGAGACGTTGGCGGCCGGCCTGGACCCGGACGACCTCCCTCCGGAGGGAGACCCGGTGGCCCTCGTGCGCCGATTCAAGCAGGCGAACCCGGGGCTCGACCTGAACAACCCGCCGAAGGACAGCTACGAGATCGCCCTGGGCGTGCTCCGGATGTTGGCCGTGTAGAGCCGCCGCCCGATGAGGGCGGTCGTCTTACCGAGGAACCGACTGCGGCCGCGCCAACCCGGCGCGAGGGGCCGATCGCACGAGAGGAAGAGAGCGGCGGGACGTTCGTCCAGTATGCCCCGGCGAAGCTCGACACCAAGGGACTGGCGAAGCATCCGGCCGACATCGTAGAGGCGGCCTCCATGGCGGCCGTCGATCCGCCGGAGATTCGCGTGCGGACCTCGCTGCCCGAGGCTGTGCTCAAGGAGGGGCGACTCTCGGACATCCAGTACGAACAGGTGCTCTACGCGAAACAGAGGCACGAGCAGACGCTTCCCGACGGGGCCCGTGGCGGTCACTTCATTGGAGACGGCACGGGGGTCGGGAAGGGCCGCGAGATCGCCGGCGTCATCCTCGACAACTGGCACCAGGGGCGCAAGCGGTCCCTGTGGGTCTCCGTTTCGCGCGACCTCATCGAGGACGCGAAGCGCGACATGGAGGGCGTGGCCGGGAAGGACAAGATCCCCATCGTCTCGATCAACGCCTTCCCTGCCTCCGGAGACATCAAGCACGACGCCGGCATCCTGTTCACCACCTACAACTCCCTGATCTCCACCGGGAAGAAGGTCGCCGGCGCGCCGCCAGGACACCCCGGACATCTACCTGCCGGAGGGAACACCCGACTCGAGCAGATCAAGCGGTGGCTGGGCAAGGACGGAGTCATCGTCTTCGACGAAGCCCACAAGGCCAAGAACGCTTTGAGCGTGGGCCGCGCCCAGCCCAGCCAGACAGGACAGGCGGTCATCCAGCTTCAGACCGACCTCCCGGGCGCTCGCGTACTCTACGTCTCGGCCACCGGGGCGACCGACGTTCGCAACATGGCGTACATGACCCGCCTGGGGCTCTGGGCCCCCGAGCCACCCAGGGCCGGCGGGCTCGGCGGGCCGACTCCGCAGATGTCCGCCCAGGTGGAGGCGCACGGCGCTTTGGCCGCTCGCTATCCTTTCCCGGGCGGCTTCAACGAGTTCCTGAACGAGATCGAGAGCGGCGGGGTCGGGGCGAAGGAGATGGTCTCCAGGGACCTCAAGGCCCTCGGGATGTATGCCGCCCGTTCGCTCTCCTTCAAGGGCGTCGAGTACGCGGAGCGGATCCACGAGACGACGACCGACCAACGGCAGATGTACGACGCTTCGGCGCGGGCGTGGCAGGTCGTCCTCCAGAACATCGAAAATGCAATCGGCATCACGAATGCCAATGCCCGGGCCCGCACCAGCGCCATGCAGGCATTCTGGGGTGCTCACCAGCGCTTCTTCCGACAGGTGACGACGGCGATCAAGATGCCGACGATCATCAAAGAGACGGAGGAGGCCCTTGCGGCGGGAGAGAGCGTCATCGTTACGCTCAAGGGGACCGGGGAAGGCAAAACCTCCGAGCTTGTCTCGAAGGCTACCGGAGAGGGCCTTGGCCTAGAAGAGCTGGACTTCACGCCCCGCCAGACTCTCGCCTCCATGCTCGATAAGGCTTTCCCCACGCAGATGTACGAGGAAGTTCGCGACCCAACAGACCCGACGAAGACGGTCAAGGTGGCGATGGTGCGGGACGGAAAGCCAGTCCAGAGCAGGGAGGCCCTGGCTCTCAAGAAGCAGATTATGGACGGCTTGTCCGACCTGAATCTGCCCGACAACCCGCTCGACCAGTTCATCAGCCACTTCGGGGAGAAGAACGTCGCCGAGCTGACCGGCCGTGCGCGCCGCCTCGTGCGAAACAAGAAGACCGGAAAGGTGACCTACGAGAGCAGGGCATCCGACGAGGTGTCGCGCAACAAGGTCAACGTCCACGAGATGCGTCAGTTCCAGGGGGGCAAGAAGCGCATCGCCATCATCTCGCGAGCCGCCTCGACGGGGATCTCGCTGCACTCCTCGAATCAGGAGAAGAACCAGCAACGCCGCCGGCAGATTGCCGCCGAGCTGGACTGGTCGGCGGACGCCGAGCTCCAGACGATGGGACGAGCCCATCGGAGCGATCAGGCCCAGACCCCCGTCTTCGTCCTTGTCTCGACGGACATCGGAGGGGAAAAGCGGTTCTCCTCAACTATCGCTCGCCGACTGGCCAGCCTCGGGGCTCTTACTCGAGGCCAGCGGGATGCGAGCGGCGGCGGAGAGCTCGCCAAGTACAACTTCGAGACCGTCGAGGGCGAAGCCGCGCTGGAGAAGCTCTATTGGGACATGGAGCGGGGAAGCGAGATTGTCGGAGTCGAAGACACGCGCCAGGCCATCGTGGACATGGGGCTCTCCAAGGAGGAGCAGGGCCGCAGCGTCCGCGTCCCAGACGCCGCCCGCCGCGACGTAACGCGATTCCTGAATCGCATCCTCTCGCTCGACCTCCAGCGCCAGAACGCGATCTTCGGAGAGTTCACCCGCAAGTTCGACGACACGATCCGGCAGGCCAAAGAAGAGGGGACCTTCGATGACGGCGTGGTGGACCTGAAGGCGGTCACGCTCAACGTCCGTGGAGATCCCACCCTGATCCACACGGACGCCACGACAGGCGCCGAAACCAAACACCTGATCCTCGATGCCGAGGAGGCCACGCCTCGGATGACGTGGAGAGAGGGGATTGGAGGCGGCACCGGGATCGCCCGCCAGAAGACGAGCAAGCGGCTCGTCATGGTTGGCAAAACCCGGGATACGACCGACGCCCAGACGGGCGCGGTGCGAAGGGTCCAGGGCCTCTGGAACAACCGCGGCGACTTCGAGAGCATTCCTGAAAGCGAGTTCAACGAGAAGTACGAGATCGTCACCGATCGCAAGGAGGAGGTCCGCGAAAGGCTGGGCTCTCATCCCGAGCCGATCGGGGCGTCCGCCAAGGCCATACGCGACGAGTGGGAAGCGGCGGTTGCCAAGCTTCCCAAGACGGAGAAACGGGAGCACCACATCATCGCCGGCTCCATCCTGCCGATCTGGCAGCGGCTCAAGGGCGACGAGCAAGGGCTCCGGATCATCCGCGCCCAGGCGGACAACGGGCAACGCATCGTTGGCGTCGAGATCCCCAAGAACGAAGTGGGGCGCGTCCTGCAATCACTCGGGGTTGGGCGCACGTTCGAGACGCCCGAGCAGGTGTTCACCGCGGTCTTCCACCAGGGCGAGGCTGTCGCCCTCTCCGAGAATCTCGTTCTCAGGCGCACCAAGGTCCACGGCGAACGTCGCGTCGAAGTGTCTGGGGTCAAGTCCAGTCGGTTCCAGCATCTTCGGTCGATGGGACTCATCGAGGAGCAGATCGAGTACCGCACCCGATTCTTCGTGCCCACCGAGCAGGCGGAGGGCGTCCGCATCCTGCGGAACCTGATGGACGCCTACCCGCCGATGGCGCCCGAGAAGAAGCCGGCGGCGGCGACTGATGCTGGGCAGGCGGCCCTCGATCGACTGAAGAAGCGGGGCGAGACGGACGACCCGCTCTCGATGGGCGCCGCGGCCGGCATGGGGGCGGAGACCCTGCGGGACGCCACCATCTACGGCGCGAGCCTGATCCAGCGCGGGATGCGCGACTTCGGCGGCTGGGCCAAGGCGATGATGGCGGACGTCGGCCTGCCCGGGCTGGGGCGCCATCTCCGTGCGGTCTACCCGAAGGCGCGCGCGGAGGCCGGCACGCCGGCGCCCGGCCTGCCGGCCCGCCCGGCGGCCGGCGGGGATGGGCGGCCGCCCCGCGCCGGCCTCGGGCTCATCTCCCCGCCCCCGGGCGGGCCCCGTCCGCCCCCCGTGCCCACTCGAGGGGCTCCCGCGGCGCCGGACACCCGCCGGCCCTCCGTGGTCCTGGCGGAGGACGCCGTCACCGCGTCGAACCGTGCGAAGCGGGTGGCCGACACCTTCGAGGCGACGAACCGCAAGTTCGAGATCGCGCAGGAGGGCGCCCAGCGGATCGAGGAGCGGGGCACGATCGCCAAGGGCGAGCGGCCGGCGTTCCGCCGGGCCGGGCAGCCGGCGCCGGAGGAGACCCGGGGCTTCCGGTTCAGCGAGCGGGACATCGAGCAGGCGGGCGCCGAGATCGTCTCGGCCGTCAAGGAGTTCCAGGCGGCGGAGCAGCGCTTCACGACCGGCGCGGACGCCAACTCCGCCTACCAGATGCGGCTCTCTCGGCAGATCATGGAGCAGGCGGTCAAGAACTGGCAGGTCTACCGGACCTCGGCGGGCCGCGCCGTCAAGCGCTTCGACCGGCCTATCCCGCAGGAGGTGATCCAGCGGCTGCGCGAGGCCGGGCTCATCGCCGGGAACATCAAGGACGTCAAGGAGCGGATCCCGATCGCCTCGAACATCCTGCGGAGCCTTCGCAACTGGAGCACGCTCAGCGATCCGGAGAAGGCTCAGTTCCGCCGGGACCTCGTCGATCACTTCCGGCTCAACCTGTTCTCGACGACCTCGTGGACGCTCGACGCTGTGGGCAACGCCTCGGAGCTGGCCGCGCAGGGCGGCGCGGGCATCGGGCGCGACCTCGTGCTCATGGCCAAGGGGCAGCCCTACTTCCCGTCCATGCAAGCGCTCTTCCGGACGATCCGGACGAAGACGCAGCTACCCTCCTGGCGGCAGAGCGCGGTGGAGCCGATGGCCCCTGACGTGGAGGCGCGGCTGGAGACGACGATCGCCGGGGAGCGCATGGGCCGGGCGCCGGGCGCCGGGATCTTCACCTACCGGAAGGGGCTGGGGAGCACGGCCTACGACTACACGGTGGGGCTCCCACTCTACTTCAAGCAGGGCATGGACACCGCGGCCAAGCGGCTGGGGGCCCACTGGACGCTCTACCGTGAGGCGATCGAGGCCTCCCACCGGGAGCAGGTGAGCGGCGCCGACCGCGAGGCGTTCATCGAGCGCTTCCTGCAGGACCCGCCGACCGAGTCGCTCGATCGAGCGATCTCGAACGGGAAGAAGGCCGGCTTCAACCGCGACCTGTCGAAGCTCGAGGAGAAGGTCGCGGACTCGACCACCGCCCGGCTGCTCGTGGACACCTTCGCCCGCTGGCCCTTCCAATTCACCAGGTGGGCGGGCGAGATGCTCGGGTGGAACCCCGAGATGTACCAGCGGCTGAAGGCGGGGACGCTCAAGGCGGAGGACGTCGGCGAGTACCTCGGCAAGGTGGCCACGGGGCTCGGCGGGCTCTACCTCATCAACAACCTGTACGACCGGGTGGACTTCAACTCCATGGAGTACGTCGACGACGACGGGAACCGAATCCGCCTGTCGAACCGCGACCCGCTCCCCACGGCGCTGTGGCTGCTCACGGTGATTCGCGGCGCGCACGCCGTCGCACTGGGCAACGAGCAGGAGAAGGACGAGGCGATCTCGAAGGCGGTCGCCTCGCTCCGCCACGCCTCGATCCCGGGCGGCCGGCTCCTGGCCGGCGAGGGCGGCTTGCTGGGCGGGCTCATCAAGACCTTCCTCCGGGCCGCCGAGAATCCGCAGAACGACCCGCGGGCCCTCCGCGGCGAGCTGGAGAACACGATCAACCGTGCGATCCCCGGGCAGGCGGTGCTCTCCGCGCTCAAGACGCTGTTCGATCCGACGATCCGCGAGGGGATAGGCGCGAACCTCCCCGGCGTCTCTCATGCGCTTCCAGGGGCCGTCAATCCCGTCACGGGGGAGCCCCTTCGGCCGCGCCAGAAGATCGGGATCCCGTTCACGGACATCGAGAGCCCTTCGTTCCCGTCGCTCGGCGGGACGCCCATCCCCGGGGCCACGAGGTTGCTTGAGCCGGTGCAGAAGCTGCTCTCTCGGTACGGGCTCATGATCTACCGCGGGCCGCGCGGACCGATCGCCGGCTATCCTCCGAGCGAGGTCCCCGAGGAGCTCCGGCGGGAGTGGCAGGAGGCCTTCGGCAAGTTCCGCAACCGACTCCTCACGCCGTTGACCAGGTCGATGCGCACGCTCGAGGGTCGGGACGACGAGGCGGTTCGGAAGCTGATCCAGCAACGCGATCGAGTGGCGGCCGAGATGGCGAACCGGGAGATGCGGCGCCGCCACGGCGGACCCAAGAAGCTGCCGCGACAGCAGACGCGGCGGGAGCTCGCGGGGCCCTCCCGATGGCACTGACTCGTCGGGGGCCGATCGAACCTCCGAGGCTCAGCAAGCTCGCCAACCTCCAGCAGGTGGCGGAGCGCCAGGAGGCCTTCAACCGCGAGGTCCTGGGCATCGTCGGCGGCCTGCCGGCCGGGTTCGGGGCGACCGTCCTCCCCCTGGCGATCGAGGGCGGGGTCGCAGCCAGCAAAGGCCAAGAGACAGCCGGATGGACGGCAGCCAACCACCGACACCCGCTGAACGTGACGGGGTCCCCGGGGGTCGTGGAGGCCGTCTCCGCCCAGGGTGGCGGTCCCGGCGTCTCGCTCTCGGGCCACACCCACCGCTTCACCATCCTCACCGCCAAGGGGGATCTGCTCGGGCACGACGGCGCCAACCCCGTCCGGGTCCCGGCTGGGGCGGCCGGCCACGTCCCTACCGCCGATCTCGCGGCCTCGGCCGGCTGGAGCTGGCAGCCATCCGCTGGCGGTTCGGCGCAAGATCAGGAGCAGGTAGACCTCGAGATCCGCGCCGGATTCGACTCGCTGGCCCTCCGCCAGATAATCGCGCAGTCCTTCAGATAGGAGACCGCTCATGCCAGCCCCCAACTCCGCACCCCGGATGCTGCTACCGGAGAACAGCGTCGGCAACGCCGTCGTCTCCGCGGCGAACACGCTGCGAGACGGGACCGGTACGATCGTCGACGTCTTCACGCCCGGGGCGCAGGGGGGTGAGGTTGAGCTCATCCGCGTCCAGGCTGCGGGCACGACGACCGCCGGAGTCGTCCGCCTCTTCATCCACAACGGCACCGCCTACCGTCTCTACAAGGAACTGCTCGTCGCGGCGGTCACGCCCTCGACGACGATCGAAGCGTTCTCGATCGAGTTCGTTCCCTCGAAGCGGCTCATCCTTCCGGCCGGCTACAAGCTGGCCGCCTCGACCCACAACGCGGAGACGTTCGGTGTTTTCGCACAGGGTGGGAACTACTGATGGGTGTGGCGCGCTATCGGTACGCTCACACCGAAGCGCGCCACCCGTCTGCCCGCATCCCGCAGCACATCCTCTGTGATCTCGAGGCCGAGCTACCGACGGTCGATGTCGGCGAGGGCGACACCGCCTACGCGAAGGACTCCGACAAGCTCTTCAAGCGGACGGGGGCGGCCTGGGTTGAAGTCGCCGGAGGGGGTTCGGTCACCGCGCTCGACGACGTGGGAGACGTGAACGCTCCGACACCTGGCGACGGCGAAGCGCTGACGTGGAACGCCGCCACGAGCAAGTGGATCCCAGCGGCGGGTGGATCGGTGCCGGACGCGACCACCACGGTCAAGGGGAAGGTCGAGCTGGCGACGGACGGAGAGAGCCTGGCCGGCGTGGTCGTCCAGGGAAACGACGCGCGGCTCTCCGACTCCCGCACTCCTCTCTCCCACTTCCACGTCGACGGCGACCTGCCGGCGGGCCTCGCGCGGGACTCCGAGGTCGTCGCGGCCTTCGTGGTCCACGAGGCTGCGGCCGACCCACACGCGGGCTACCAGAAGGAGTCCGAGAAGGGCGCCGCGAACGGGTACGCCAGCCTCGGCGCCGGGGGCCTGGTGCCCGCCGCGCAGCTCGCCACGGGCACTCCAGACGGCACGAAATACTTCCGCGACGACCAGACGTGGCAGGCGGTGTCGGGCGGATCGGGGCTCACGCATGCCCAAGTACTCGCTCGAGGATTGGGGGCGTAGATGCTGGTCCTACCTGCAGCGACCGACAACATCAAGATCGTGCTCGCCGGAGCTCCGGCCGTGAATCAGGCGCGCTGCGTCGCCTCCTGGCGGGACATCACCACTACAGGCTACACCCCCGGCCGCACTGTCACGTTCACCAATGGCGTGACCGCGGTGAACGCGGTCCCCGGTCCGGGCGCGTCCACGCAGCGAGTCTGCGACTTTCTGAGCGTCCACAACAACGACACCGCAGCCATAACCGTCACCATCTCCTTCGACGACAACGGCACACTCTACACGCTCTGGGACGGGATACTCCTCCCAAGCGAGCACATCATCTACGTCAACGGGAGGGGCTGGCAACGGCTCGGTGCCGGAGGGGTTGAAGCTCTCAGCTATCCCGCATCCCCCGCCGACGCGCAGAGCTTCGGAGCCGGTGGTGGGACGTGGACCAAGCCGACGACATTCGTTCCGAAGTTCGTGCATGTAGTCGCGATCGGCAGCGGTGGAGGCGGAGGGGCCGGCGGGTCGGGGGTCAACGCTGCTATCAAGATGGGTGGCGCGGGGGGCGGCGGTGGCGCGTACTCGCAAAGGATCTTCAGGGCCGAAGACCTCGGCGCGACGGAACCTGTCGTCGTCGGTGCGGCTGGAGGTGCGGCCGGCGCGCCGGGCGCCTACGGGGCCGTAGGTGGTGACGGCGGGACGGGGGCGGCGTCTACGTTCGGCACGGCCGCGCGCGCGGTGTATGCCGGCGGCGGCGGCGGCGGGCGCGGCGGAGCCATCACGGCTGCGGCCGGCGGCGGCGGCGGAGGCGGCGGGACTGCCGGAGCGGGCGGGGTCGGAAGCGCAGCCGTGGGCGCGGGTGGCCTGCCCGGGACGAGCAACGTCACCGGCGTCTCTGGAGGGACTGGCGCGCAGGGTCCGATCACGGTCGTCACTACCCACAACGCCGAGCACGGCGGGGGCGGCGGTGGAGGGCACACGAGCATCCCGACGAACGTCGTCGGTGGAGGCTCGCAGTTCGGGGGCGGTGGGGGTGGGTGCGGAGCGGGAACGACAGCGGCACCCGCGCTTGTGGCGGCGATGGCCGGCGGAGCTTCCAACGTAGCAGTCGCGGGGACGGGTGGAGCGGCTGGCACGAGCACGCCACCTGTGGCGGGTACTCCGGGAGTCAGTGGCAGCTCGCTGATCTCGGGCGCGGGTGGTGGTGGAGGCGGCACGTCGATCACGACTGCCGCGACGGGCGGGGCCGGCGGGGCTGGTGGCGCTCCGGGCGGAGGTGGCGGCGGTGGCGGGGCCGGGAACATCACTCCCAGCGTCGGCGGGGCCGGCGGGGCTGGTGGCGTCGGCGCCGTCTATGTCTTCACGTGGTAGAGACGACCGCGGGGACAGGAGCCGACCATGCCGACCTTGGCTGCGCTGTTCCCTGGCGGTCCGTCGTCATCGACGTAGCGGGGTTGGGGGGCGAGGAGGGGAGTTACGCGGCCAGCGCCTCCCCGCCCCCAACCAGGGGGTGGGCCCCGCCCGCGCAAGAATAACTCAAAAGCTGTTCAAAAGTGCAAAGGGCTGCGCGCCGTAGCAGGGCACGAGTTGAAAGTGGCCTGAAGGTGGCCCCGGACGACTCGCCCGTAAGTCGTTGAAGGTTGGTGGCCTGGGACGTCATCGTCTTCCTGTTCTTCCTCGATACTCTGCGGCCTTGGCGCGATGGGCGCTGGTGCATTCCTCGCAGCGGCAGCCACGATTCCCGTACATCGAGGCGCCGTGTTGCCGCAGCTCGGAGTAGTACGCAGCCGTCTTGGCCGCGTGATGCTCGTGGCAGAGGACTTGGCACTTCGCCTGTTCCGCAGCCATCCGCGGCCCGCTCCATGACCACATTCTGTGCGACACCTTCGTCGCTGGGTCCACGTGGTCGACTTCGAGACGGTCCGTGCCCCCACAGACGGCGCACACCTTCCCGGCGAGAAAGGCCGCCCGACGTCGAGCGACCCAACCGCGTTGATAGATTCGCTGCTCGGCTACCGTCTGACAGGGCACCTGATTCGCCTCCAGATTCACAAGATAAAGCTTGACAACGTGAAAAGCAAGCCCCATTATCCATCCACGATGACGAGCAAGACACTCCGATCCGCGCTGAACAAGCTGGGGTGGCATCAACGCCAGATGGCCCAATATCTTGGGGTCAGCGACGGGGCGGTCAGCATGTGGCTCAACAACCACAGGTTGATCCCTGGCCCGGTTGCGCTGGCTGTCGATGCCGCCCTCAAGAATGTGTCCGAGAAGCCACAGGCGGCGCAATGAGCGCGACGGCCCTCACGACCGCGAACGCGCGTGAGCAGGCGCTCGAGGGCGCCGCCGAGGCCCTGCGCCGCGTGGCGGATGCGCTGCACCTCCTGGCGGTGACGGAGGAGCGGCATGGTCCGCGGCTCGTGGCCGGCGGACGGGAGCCCGAGGAGTTGCTCCGGATCGAGGAAGCGGCCGCCCTCCTGAAGGTCGACCGCCGAACCGTTCACCGTCTGGCGCGCCGCTCCCCGCGCGTGATTCGTCGAGTCGGACGTGTCGTCCGGTACGAGCGCGGCGAGTTGCTCCGCGCCTGCAAGTGAGGGAGCTGCGGCAATGGGCCTCGAGGAGCGAAAGCTGATGAGCGGATCCCGCTGCGGCCGCATCGCGCTGGCCGCCTTCCTGGCCGCTGGCCTCGTGGCCATCGCCGCCTCGGCCTGCCCGGACGACGCGGGGACCGACGTGGTCATCCTGTCGCTCGCCGCGGGGGTAGACATCGCGTCCACCCACTACGCGCTGATGAACTGCACGGGCTGCTACGAGGCCAACCCGGTGATGAGCGAGCCGGCCGTCTCCCTCGTGGTCAAGGCGGCGTCCATCGCCACAACCACCTGGGCCTGCGACCGGCTGCGGAAGGCCGGGCATCCCAAGGGCGCGAAGTGGCTGCGGTGGGGAGTCGCCGGCATGTGGCTCGGCGCGGCGGGCTGGAATCTGCACAAGACGAGGACGCTGAGATGAGCGCTCCTCAGATTGCTGAAGGAAAGAAAGAGGTGACGTTATGTCGCAGTCGCTCGCTCGAATGGATGTCGGAGCCCTCGTCCCCAACAAGCCCCTGAGTAGCGCTCGAGAAGTCGGGCTTGCCCTGGCGGCACTACGGGAGAAGGACGCCGCTTTCATCCTCACCCCGCTCGCTGGCGTCGATCACGTCCCGGACTTCCACGCGATCAGCCTCCGCGTGCTCTGGATCGACCCGTCCTTCAGCGTCACGAAGACGGAGAACGGGAAGACGATCTACAAGGCGGGACCGCACTGCTACTTCAACCCCGCCTTCATGAGCCCGGGAGAGGTCGGCCTCACCAAGAACGGCCTGGCCGCGATCCTGGGTGTGGCCGGAGCCAACCCGATCTCGACGCGCGTGGACGACCGGAAGGAGCCGTTCGCAGCGGAGTTTCAAGCGGTCGTCTACAACCAGGACTTCGACGGGCTCTGGCGCCAGTACCCCGGCCACAAGCGCGTCGACCTGAGCCCCAACTCCCCGGCCGCCAAGGCGATGACTCCGAACCAGCTCGCGCAGGCGCGCCAGTTCGTGGCCGAGATGGCGGAGAGCAAGGCCATCCTCCGCGCGCTGCGGCCCCTCTTCGGGCTCGCGCAGGTCTACAAGGTGGACGACCTCAAGAGAAAGCCTTGGGTGGTGCCGAAGCTTGTCAAGCGCTGGGATCTCAGCGATCCCGACCAAAAGGCGGCGGCGATCCAGGAGGCGATGGACACGGGCGGGAAGCTCTTTGGGGGCGGGCCCCCTGCGGATCTCGCCAAGCTCGCTCCTCCGGCGATGCCAGGTGAGCCGGCCGTCGTTCCTGGCCCGGCGGCGCCGGCGAAAGGCGCAGCGGCACCATCCGTCGCGCCCGCCGCGGAACCCGAACCCAAGGCCTTCGAGGACGAGATCCCCGACTTCGACGAGCAGCCGTCTTCGTCCCTGATCGTCTGCGCCTGCCCGTGCGGGTGCCAGGGGGAGATCACGCCCGAGGTGGCCGAGGTCACGAAGCAGAAGATCGGCACCCCGCGTTGCGCGGTCTGCTACCCGGGGCGCCAGTTCGACGTCGGGCGCCACAAGGATCTCGCCAACCTCGGCATCCCCCGGTGGCCCACGCTCACGGCCCAGGACGTCCAGGCGAGGTGGGCCACCCAAGCGAAGTGAGCGACCGCCGTTTCTTTGAACGGGAGGACGAGATGACGGAGAAGACGCTGCCGGTCGTGACACTCGCGAGCTTGGCCGACGGCGCGGCTGCCGAGCTCTTCCAGTCGGAGCTCGACAAGCTGCTCCGCAACATCCAGGACCCGAACACCGACGCCACCGCGACCCGGACGGTGACCCTGCAGGTGACGTTCGCTCCGGACGAGGACCGCGAGAAGGGCGAGGTACGGATCAAGGCCTCCTCCAAGCTCGCCGGCCTGAAGGGGGCGAAGACCGAGGTCTACTTCGGCCGCCACCAGGGCCAGCTCGTCGCCACCGAGTTCAATCCACGCCAGGCGGGACTCTTCGATGAGAGGCCCGTGATCCACGAGGTCGGAAAGAAAGGAAGCGCATAGCCATGATCGAAGGATCCTTCGTCGAAGCCTTGTCCGAGGCGATCGAGGCGCCCCAGGTCGTCACGGTGAACAACGTCCAGCACCTGGCCCTCCCCGGCACCGAAGGCTGGAAGCTCGAAAAACTTCCGCAGCCGGAGAACCTGCCGCCCACGCTCAAGCTCGGCACGCTCGCCGGTTTCGCCGCCTACGTGAGGGACAACCGCGACGGCCTGGCGCTGGACGGGCTCCTCGCGCATGTGGTCGGCCCGACCCGCGTCGAGCTCCTCGGCCCCATCAGCGGAGCCTTCCGCCAGCGGGCCACGCTCGCCACCGCGGACCTCAGCCTCTTCGGAGCGGCGGCCTTCGAGTTCGGCCGGTGGCACGACATGGAGACGTTCATCATCGGCCTGCAGGCCTCCTTCGTCCCCACCGACACGCTGGCCCAAGTCCTGAAGCTGATCGGCAACGTGAAGGACGAGGCGGTCCGGCAGACGACCGACGACGGCGTGACGCAGAGCGTGGTGGCGAAGCAGGGCGCCGTCATGCTGGCCGAGGTGCCCGTGCCGAACCCGGTCCCGCTGGCGCCCTACCGGACCTTCCGGGAGGTCGAGCAGCCCGAGTCGCGGTTCATCCTCCGGCTCCGGAGCGGCGGGCCCACATGCGCCCTCTTCGAGGCCGACGGAGGGGCCTGGAAGCTCGAGGCCGTGGACCAGATAAAGACCTGGCTGGTGGACGCGCTCGTCGACACCAAAGTCGCCGTGATCGCCTGAGATGCATCGCCTCGCCCACATCAGCGACACCCACGAGAAGAAGAAGTAGAGGCGGCCATCCATGTATCCAGACACGTTCATTCGGCACTTCTGGTCGCTCGTAGATCGTTCTGGTGGCCCGCGTTCTTGCTGGCCGTGGCTCGCCGCGCAAACCAATGGCGGGTACGGGGTCATTTCATTCGACGGCAAACTCCTTCGAGCCAACCGTGTGGCGTGGGAAATCGAGCAGGGTCGGCCCATGCCCAAGGGTCTGGAGGGCGCGCATTCTTGCGACGATCCACCGTGCTGCAATCCAGCGCACATAGAACCCAAGACCCACAAGCAAAACGGCGAGGACATGGCGCGGCGAAAACGTTCCGCCAGCGGGCACCGTCACGGTATGGCCAAGCTCAAGAACTCGGACGTTTTGGAGATCAAGCGTCTGTGGGCAGCGGGCGGAAGGAGCCAGGAGGACATCGGAGCGATGTTCGGCGTTCGTGACTCTTGCATCAGTCGCATTCTCAATGGAAAGCGCTGGGGAGGAATCGCGTGTTGACACTGGCCCACACCTCGGACCTGCACGTCTGCGAGCACCTGCGCCCAGCGGACCTCATTGTGGTCCTGAACGCCTTCCTGGCTGACGTGAAGGCGCAGGCCGTAGACCTGATCGTCATCGCGGGCGACCTCTTCGACCGGCGATCCACCCCGGAGGAGCGCATCGTCTTGGCGGAGTTTCTCCAGGAGGCTGCGTCCATCGCGGGGGTATTCATCGTGAAGGGGAACCACGATGTTGCCGGAGATCTGACGATCTTCGGTCGTCTTGAAACCCACCTCCCTCTCGTCGTCATGGACCGGCCGACGCTTCCGGAGGGCGCCCGCGTCCACGGGCGCTTCGGCATCATCGCGTTGCCGTGGGCGGACAAGAGCCACTTCGTGTCACATCTCGACGCCGGGGTCGATTCCGAGAAGACACGGCTGATGACGATCGAGGCGATGGAGACCCTTCTGGTTGGTCTACATGCCGAGGCTTCGCGCCTTCGCGCCGAGGGCTTCGTCCCGATCCTCGTGTCACATCTCATGGTGGCCGGATCCGTGACCAGTACCGGGCAGGTCATGCAGGGAGTCGGGATCGAGTTGACTCCCTACGCGATCCAGGAGATCGGCTGCGAGTACGCGGCCCTGGGGCATGTTCACAAGAGCCAATCGTGGTTCGACGGCCGCGTCTCCTACAGCGGTTCGCCGGTGCGCCAGAACTTCGGGGAGAGCGAGCCGAAGGGCTACAACCTCGTGAGCTTCAACGAGGACGGCTCCTTCGCCGGGTTGGAGTTCCGCCCTCTCCCGGCCCGCGAGATCCTGCTGCTCGAGGCCGACTGGACCCAGACCGCAGGACAGGGCGATGCCATCTGCACGCCCGGACAACTCGCTGAGATCAAGGGGGCGCTCGTGCGATTCCGCTACCGGATCGGAGCCGGCCAGTTGCACACCGTCGACGAGGACACGCTCCGGCGCTTCCTGCTCGACCACGGCGCCGCCGAGGTGAAGCTCGAGGCGGTCGTCCAGCACGAGACCCGCGTCCGCAGCGAGTCGATAGGGGCGTCCAAGTCGATCGCCGACAAGCTCCAGGCCTACTTCGACGCGAAGGGCATGAGCATCACGCCCGAGCAACAGGCCCGCCTCGCGGACAAGGTCACGACGATCGAGCGGGAGGGCTGAGCCCATGAAGCTTCGCAGGCTTGCTTTCAGGGGGCTCACGCGGTTCACGGGGGCCCCGGTCCGGATCGACTTCGAGGCGCTCGGCCCCGGACTCGTCGCGCTCGTCGGGCAGAACGGAGCCGGAAAGAGCACTGCACTCGAAGCCGTCTGCGCGGCTCTCTATAAGAGGCTTCCGACGAGGCCCGGAAGTCTCTACGATCACTGTCATGGTCGTGATGCCTTTGTTGAGGCGGAATTTTTCGGCCAGGACGGCGACCAGATCAAGGTCCGGGTGCAGGTCGACGCGGATCGCAAGCTCACCGAGGGCTACCTCTTCCTGAACGGGGAGCCCCTGACGAGCGGAAAGGCCAAGGACTTCGAGGCGGAGATCGTCCGGCGCTTCGGCTCTCAGGAGCTCTTCCTCGCCAGCGCGTTCGCGTCCCAGAACAAGGCCGGCAGCTTCCTGACCATGGACCGGAAGGGCAGGAAGGAACTGTTCGCGCAACTCCTCGGGCTCGGTCGGCTGCAGGAGCTGGCCCAGCGGGCGCACGATCGCCGGCAGGCCGCGGAGACCGCCCTGGCGGTCGAACGCCAGTCCATCGCATCGGCCGAGGCGGAGGCGGCGGCGCTGGGGCCCGCCAAGGTCGCCCTGGAGATGGCCGAGGGGGAGGCGGAGGGGCTCGCCCTGGTCCTCAAGGACGTGCAGGAGGAGGAAGCCGCGGCTGTCGCCACGCTCGAGCGGGCCAAGAGCGCCCAGGAGCGCCTGGAGGCCCTGGAGCGCGCCCGGGAGGGCGCCGCCCGGGAAGTCGAGGCGGCGGAAGCGGCGATCCGTGCGGCGGCGAACCTGGGCCTGAAGGCTCAGACCGAGGCGACGAGACGCCGGCAGGCGCTGGCCGGGCAGGACCCGGACGGGATGGAGGCGCGGGCGAGACGGCTCCACCAGAGCGCCCGCGAGCGACTGGACGCGCAGGTCGCCAGCGCCACGGCGGTCATCGCCGAGGAGCCCGCCGTCCAAGCTGCTGTCGCCAAGCTCGAGGCCATGAAGGGGGAGAGCGCCGAGATCCAGGCCCGGATGGGCGAGTTGGCCGGCATCGAGTCCCTCCGGGCGCGGCTCGCGGTGGAGCTCGCCGGCGCCGAGAGGAGGCTGGAGGACGCCGAGCTGGCGGTGGCGGAGCGGGTGCGCGCGCTCCAGCGCCAAGCCGGGCTGATGAACGAGGCGCCGTGTACGGCCGTCGATGCGTGGTGGCGCAGTGAGCGAGAGCTGGTGGCCGGACCTGGGCGCGGCCGCTTGCTCGGCGTGGACCTCGCGGGTGCGTGCCCGCTTCTGAAAGACGCGCGGGCGGCGAAGCTCGCCATCACGACGGTCAAGGTCGATCCGGAGCTTCTCGTCCTCGTCGAGGACGTGCGGCGCCGCTCCTCCGAGGCAGACGAGCAGTGGGCCAAGGTACAGGCGGAGCCCGCGGAACTCCGGGCCCGCATCGCGAAGCGAGCCATCGAGAGCGCGGCTTGGCAGGAGACCGCCGCGCGCGCCGTGTTGATCGCGGCCGCGCGGCGGGACCTCGTCGCCAAGAAAGAGGAGCACGCCCTGATCGACAGCGCCCTGGCGTCGGGACTGGCCGAGGCGGAGGCGGCCAGGGCGCAGGTCGTGACCGAGACAGAGCGGATCGGGGAAGATCTCGCCGAGGCGCTCTTCGACGCGCAGGAACAGGTCGCCGCCGCCAAGAAGCGCCTCGGAGAGGCGAAGGCGCGCTTCGGCACGGTCGAAGCCGAGAAGGCCCAGGAAGCCGCCGCCCCGAATCTGGCCCTCGCCCGGGACGTGGTCGCCACCGTGCGCGACCGCCGCGTGGGCGTCGAGGCGAAGCTCCGGGCCCTGGACGAGCGCCGGGGACAGGCCGCAGCCACCGTCAAGCGGATCGAGGCGGTGGTCGCGGCCCTCGAGCCCCGCCGGAAGGACGTGGCGGTGGCCGAACAGGAGCTCGGGGACTGGGCGCTCCTCGAGCGGGCCCTCGGCCGGGACGGCATCCAAGCCCTCGAGATCGACGCCGCGGGACCACAGGTGAGCCAGGTCACGAACGATCTGCTCACGGCCTGCTACGGCCCCCGCTTCAGCATCGCACTGGAGACCCTCCGGGAGAAGAAGTCGGCGCCCGGCGAGTACACCGAGTCGTTCGACGTCCGGGTCTACGACGGCGGCCAGGAGCGGCCCGTCGAGGCGCTGTCCGGCGGGGAGCGGGTAGTCGTCGGGGAGGCCCTCGGGCTGGCGCTTTCGATCTACAACAGCCGCAAATCCGGCATCCAGTATCGAACGCTCTGGCGCGACGAAACGGCCGGTGCCCTCGACCCAGAGAACGCGCACGCCTACGTGGAGATGCTCCGGCGGGCGATGGACCTCGGGGGGTTCGACCAGGTCCTCTTCGTGTCCCACTCCCCCGAGGTCTGGCAGGGGGCGGACTCGCGCTTGCTGGTGGCGGGCGGCACGGTCGTCCCGGAGGCTGCGGCATGACTGCCGACCAGATCGTCGCCACGCTGATCCTCCTGGCCGGAGCCTTGATCGCCCTCCCGGCGCTCCTGGCTGCCGCTGGTCCAGACGACGACGACCCCGGGCGCGTGACGCCGGGGTGGCGCAAGGACCACAACGGAGGAGGAAGGACATGAAATACGACGCCTGCTACGTCTGCGGGAGAGCCCTTCCGGAAGGGCCGGGCGCCGTCTACCACGCCGGCCTCCGCATCCGATACTGCAGGGCAAGATGCGCCGACCGGGTCAGGGCCGCCGAGCGGGTCTACGACCGATCGAGCCGGGGACGCTGGCGCCGACGCTCCGAAACTCTCGCGATCCTGAGAACTCAACGAGGCACGGGCGTCCCGGAGGGTGCATGAACACCATGGCCGTCGCCATCGGCTTCACCGCCGGCTACCTCTTCTGCCGCCTGCTCGTCGCCTGGGACGCGATGTGGCGCGTGTGCTGCCGCGACCACTACAAGACGCACGCGACGTGCCCGTGCCGTGACTGCCGGGACGTGCGCGAGGCGGAGGGCCAATGAAGAAACGACGGCCGGTCAACAGGCGGGACCTCCAACAGACCTACGGCGCTCTCGCAACCGGGAGCCTCCAGAGTCCGTTGAGACAGGAGCGCTGCGCCCGCTGTGGGGGCAAGGGGTCCATCGCCTACATCGAAGGCACCGCGCTGCGAATCCAGCGGATGAGCCGGCAGGTGAGCCTGCGCCGCCTCGGCACCGCGATGGGACTGACGGCGTCCTACCTCCACGATCTCGAGCACAACCGCCGGCCGTGCAAGCTCGAGCTGGCACAGCGGTACCTCAAGGCTCTGGACAAGCTGTGAACCAGCAACTCACGCTCGACATCCCGGCCCCGCCGGGGAGTGGCGAGAGCGTCAAGCCGTGAGCCAGCTCGTTCTCTCGCTCTTCCCTGGTATCGGGCTGCTCGACATGGCGTTCGAGGAGGAGGGCTTCTGCGTCGTGCGCGGGCCGGACCTGCTGTGGGGCGGGGACGTCCGGCGCTTCCATCCCCCGGCCGGGCGCTTCGATGGCGTGATCGGTGGGCCGCCGTGTCAGCCGTTCAGCCAACTCATCCACATGGTCAGGGCCAATGGATTTGAACCTCGCCACGCGAACTTGATTCCTGAGTTTGAGCGGGTCGTGTTCGAGGCCCGGCCGGCGTGGTGGCTGATGGAAGAGGTTCCGGCGGCCCCGCTCCCGAACGTGCCCGGCTACGTCTCGCGTGACTACATCCTGAACAACCGCTGGTGCGGAGGGACGCAGGAGCGAAAGCGCCGCGTCACCTTCGGAACCTTCGCGGGGCACGGACTACCGCTCCAGGGCGAGGCGCTCATGCCGACTCGGTGGGACTTCGCCGTGACCGGGGACGCTCGTGTGCGGCCGGTTCGGTTGCTCAGGGGTGGGCAGGAGAAGCGGCCGAGGGAGAGTGGGGGGCGGTCATCGTCGCTGAACCGGGGCGGCGGAACGCTGGAGCTCGCCGAGATGGTGAGGCTACAGGGTCTCCCCGCCGGGTTTCTTGAGGAGCAACCCTTCACGTCATCCGCGAAACGCCAGATGGTTGGCAACGGCGTACCGCTCCCGATGGGCCGAGCCATCGCGCGTGCCGTCAAGGCGGCGCTGGAGTGTGCCGTATGACGCCCCACCGCTCCGACGTAGCCGTGCCGCTCCCGGATTGTCCGGCAGCGGAGAGGGCCAGCGTGGCCGAGGAGGGACATGCCGCGGAACTGGTGAACCGAAACCATGCCGGGGCGGGCGGGGATGCCTGCCCCGGCGCTATGGATCGAAGGAAGCGGCGCGGCGTGGAAGGACACGCTAGCCAGCGTAGGGACGGAACGGGACGCTGGAATCCTGCGCAGGGGTTCCTCGTGCGTGGGCAACGGCAACGCGAAAGCGTCGGCACCCTGATTGCACCGACCCAAGCCGGTATCGAGCCCGGCCGCCGCTTCCTTGGATCTGTAGACGTGCTGGCCGAGGACGGCCCGTGGGTCTGGTAGGGGGTGACTTGATGGCACTACACAACGAGAAGCCGAGCGTGGATCGTCTCGACAAGCTGGCGCGGCGTGTGCTAGCGGCCGCGCTCAAGTTCGAACGGGCGAAGCGCGAAGGAAAGGGCTCATCCCTGTCCGAGGAATTGTGCGTGGAGGTCGTCGCGTACCGCGAGGCGATGGTCGCGGAGTTGATCGGCACCGAGCCGACGCTGGGTGGATAGGGAGGAAGCCATGAGGGACGAGCCGGAAGCCCTGGACATCGGCAATCCCCCGCGCGGCTGTGTCCTGGCAATCGCTGTGGTGTGCCTCGCCTGGGCGGCGGCGCTGGTGTGGTTCGCCCTGTACGGGTGGCCCCTGTGACCCTCGACCTGGAACTCGCCACCGAGGCCCGGCAGCTCGTCGTCGGGCTCTGCGCCGACTGCGACAGGACGCAGCTCACGACGCGCACCGGGGAGTGCTCGGTCTGCGGGTCCAACAGCATCGTCACGCGCGGGGCGGTCAAGGAGTTGCGGCGGCAGATCAGGCTGCGGCGGCCCAGACGACGGGGGAGAACATGAGCGAGTCAACCTATACCGTCGCAGCGGTTCCGGGTGCGTGCAGGAGGCCATCCTGCGGCGCACCTGTGCCTCCGCAACGGCTCAGGAGGGGCGAGCCGAGGGCCTACTGCTCTGACTCCTGCCGGCGCAAGCACTGGGAGGACCTGCACCCCCGCCAGCGCGACCTCCCGCTCACGCCCGCCCCGGCCCCGCTTCCCCCAGCCCAGGACCAGCGCGTCCCCCGGTCGGAGCAGAAGCGGCTGCGACCTATGTCCAGGCTGATCTGGGAGCGGCTCCAGGCGGGAGGCCCGGCGAGCAACCGCGAGCTGGCCCTGCTGTTACCTCCCGGCGCGGCATGGCGTACCCGGCTGAGCGACCTGCGGATCTACCTGCGGAGCCAGGGGGGGCCGGCTGAGCCGCTACCTCACCGCGACGCGGGCGGTGGGCTGGTCTGGTACTGGCTGGAGGCCACGCCATGACCAGCCCCATGGACGCCCTGATGGACGCCCACGCGCGCGCCGGCCTCCCGTCGCTGGCCCAGATGCCGGGCAAGCGGTGGGCGGGGACCTGCGGCCCCTGGTCCTGGCTGGTCAGCGCGAATCCGACGCCGATCACGACTGAGGGCGGCGTCACGGTCATGCCCTTTCACGCCTACATCGAGTTCAACGGGTGGCCAGCCGGGGTGCTGCGCGTCATGGGCGACGGCCAGTTCGCCGCCGGGAGCGAGGCGAATCCCGAGGCGTTCGCGGCGGCGCTCGCGGAGTGGAAGCCATGAGGCGTCCTGTCCGCTCTCCGCTCCTCGTGACCCGCTGCGAGGGCTGCCTGCGGCGCCGGGCCTGCGCGTTCGTGCCCTTCCGGGCGGGCTGGAAGCACCCTCGCATGAACCTCTTGCTCGTCGCCGGCCAGCTCTGGCGGCAGATCCCGAGCACGGGTGGCTGGTACACGGTCGATGAATGCGGGCCGAGCCTGTACCGCTACGCCTACTCCGACGATCCGGCGCGCGACGTGCTGGCCCCGGCTCATTCTGAGGCGGGTGGACTCGGCGGGAACTCAGAGGCCCGCCGGGAAGAGCCTGAGGCGTATTGGAGCGCCCTGGGGCCAGCAGGTCGCACGGTAGGAAAGGACACCACGAAGCCATGAAGGAGACCCGACCCTGATGGCCCGCCAGCGCATCATCCGCCCCGAGTTCTTCGCCGACGAGCGGCTCGCCGCGTGCCAGCCGCACGCCCGGCTCCTCTTCGCTGGGCTGTGGGGACTGGCCGACAAGCGGGGGCGACTCCGCGACCAGCCTCCGGTCATCCACGGGGCCGCCTTCCCCTTCGAGCCCGACCTCGACATCGACTCGCTCCTCGACGACCTCCAGTATGCCGGGTCGATCCTCCGCTACTCGGTTGACGGCAAGAACTTCATACAGGTCAAGAACTTCGAGCGGTACCAGAACCCGCACCCGAAGGAGGTCGAGAGCGCAATCCCGGCCCCGCCTCCTCTTTATAGGGCCGAGCCGCGAAAAGACACGGCTGAGCCGTTGCTTTCCACGGCTGAGCCGCGAAAAGACACGGCTGAGCCGGGCGGAATACGTTCCTTCGTTCCTTCGGATCCGGAGACGGATACGGACGTCCGTCCGAGTTCTCCACAGCCTGTGGAAAACGACCCGGAACGGCAGGAGCTCCTTGAGGTCTGCGCGACGATCGCCGAAAGGCTTGAGGTCGAGCCCCTCTCGATCGTCGCGCGGGTGGCCACCATCCCCGCCGGTGAGGGTCATCCCGCCAAGTCTTTCTCCGACCCCAGCGCGAAGGGGGTCTCGATCAGGTGGGTGAGGGCCGCTCTCTCCCGCGCGCGCGCGCTGCTGGTGGCAGTCGAGAAGCCGGTCCCATTGTGAGGGGAGACGCGTGACGAAGCGAGGCCAGCCGGAGTTCCCGTTCCGAAACCACAGCGCGTCGACGGCGCCAGCCACCCCGACCCGCGTCCGCGTCCCGGTGCCGGCGCCGCAGTTCGCAAGTCCGGCCGAGGTCAAGGCCTACCAGGGCGCAGTTGCCACGGTCGCGCGCGAGGAAGGGGAGTCGCTCCTCGGGTGGCTGGCGCGCGTTGCTGCCAGGGCGAAGGAAATCGAAGGGAGTGAGTGATGGGCGAGCCGACGAAGGGGACGAGGGTCTACGGGGCGAGCGACGACCTCATCGAGTTCGAGGGCGAGCTCCGTGGCGAGGTCGGATGCTACGGGAGCGACGAAGGGCCGGACCACGCGATCGGAGTCCTGGTGGCGTTCTCGGACGGCACGCTGCTCGCAGTGCGCTACGGCAAGCCGGGGCTCGGCGGAGTGTGGGCGATCGCGGTGCTTCGTCGGGGAGAGATGTTCGAGCGCCTCGACATCTGCACCGACGAGGACGCCGATCCCTACTCCGACGTGGCGCACTTCAGACCCGGCAAGCTGAAGGCGTGGGCGGCGACGAACGCCGAGCGGGTTCACTGAAGCCATGGGCTCGCCGCTGAAGGTCCGACAGGATCGGAAGAGACGGAGGCTCTGCGTCGGCTGCGGCGGAAAGCCGAAGGCCGGCCGCCTGCGCTGCGAGCCGTGCCTGCGACGACAGAGCGCGTACGACAAGGCGTACCGCGAAAAGCAGAAGGGAGTGACCGTGGAGCCTCAGTGCAAGCTGCCGGACGGGAAGATGCGGGCGGATCACGTCTACGGTCCAGTGGACGGGCTCTGCGCCTGCGGTGCGCGCCGGACGGACTTCGCCCCGCGGCCGCCGCTGCGGCCGGAGATCCTGCGGAAGGTCTCGATCCCATGGAAGCCGAAGCTGAAGGCACCGCCCGTCCCGCGGCCTTCGGCGCCGGCCGTGCGGGCCGCGCCGAAGTCGGCGCCGAAGCCACGCGAGAAGCGCCAGCCCTTGGCGCCAGCTCCCAAGAAGCACCATCCAGCGATCGCCGCAGCAATCTCTGCGCTCGAGTCCCGGCGCGATCAGATCGACGCTGCGATCGCCACCCTGCGAAATATCGAGGAGTAGAGCCCATGGCACACCACGCGCCGATGATTCCGCTCCGTCTTCGCGATCTCCGACTCTGCGATGACTTCGAGACCGCAGTCCAGCACCTGCGCGGCCGCGTTCTCGACTGGGTCCACATCAGGCCATCGGGCAAACTGAAAAAGGGTGAGCATCGCCCGCGCTGGCAGGCCGTGCTGTGTCAGATTGGAGCGCGAGAGGTCACGTTCTCGCCCGATCTTGTGGTGCTCGTGGCACCGAGTCGAATCCACTGGCGGATTGGAGACGGCGCGCCAGGTCGGTGGGCCAAGACGCTCGGTGGGCGGCGCAAGGCAGACCTCGTGGACGACCGGGCGTGATCCGCCAGGGCGATTGCCGCGAGCTGCTGCGCGAGATGCCGTCCGGGTCCGTGCGCTGCTGCGTCACGAGCCCACCATATTGGTCTTTGCGCGACTACGGAATCCCTGCGTCGACGTGGCCGGATGGCTGGGTCGGCTGCCTCGGCCTCGAGCCCACGCCCGAGATGTACGTCGACCACCTCCGGTCCGTCTTCCGCGAGGTGCATCGCGTACTGGCCGACGACGGCACCCTCTGGCTGAACCTCGGCGACTGTTACGTATCGGCGCCACCGGGCAACGCCGACCGCGACCACAGCCACGGGGTTTGGAAGGACACGCGAGGCCTGCAGGAGGCGACCGCCATCAGAAAACAGGCGCGCGGCTACCGCGGCGACCGTCTCGCGAACGGGCGTGGCGACCATCCGGCCATCCTGCGGAAGAAGACGCGCGCGAACAGGGACGGCACGCACGCCGGGAAACACACGGCCATTGCCGCCCTCGGCCCGATGACGCAGCCGAACCGGCTTTCGATTCAGGGCCTCAAGCCGAAAGACCTCGTCGGCATTCCCTGGCGCGTGGCGTTCGCCCTCCAGGCGGACGGCTGGTGGCTGCGCTCGGACATCATCTGGGCCAAGCCCAACCCGATGCCGGAGAGCGCGAAGGACCGGCCGACCAGGGCACACGAATACCTGTTCCTGCTCTCGAAGAGCGCGACCTACTTCTACGACTACGACGCGATCGCCGAGCCCGTCACGGGCCGTGCGCATCCCCGCGGCGGTGCCGGCTCCCCGTTCGACAACACGCCGTCAGGCTGGGACACCGGGCTCGGGCGGTCGCACCGCACGAAGATCGGTCGCTACCGTTCGGGGAACAAGGCGCGCAAATTCAGAGCGGACGCTGGAGGCGTCGAGGAAGACCTGCACCGAGGCCACCAGGGGTTCGGCGTGCCGTGGGAGGACAACGGCAGTCGCAACCGCCGCTCCGTCTGGACGATCTCCACCCAGCCGTTCGCCGACGCGCACTTCGCGACGTTCCCGGAGGCCCTCGTGGAGCCCTGCATCCTCGCCGGCTCCGCGCCGGGCGACCTGGTGCTCGACCCGTTCGTCGGCAGCGGGACGGTGGGCGTGGTGGCGCTGCGGAACGGGCGGGAGTTCCGTGGCCTCGAGCTGAAGCCCGAGTACGCGCAGATGGCCCGGCGCCGGATCTTGGGCCCGCTGTTCGCGGAGGCTCGCTCATGACCTCGCTGCCGAAACCTCCCCAGCGGGAGCCGAAGCCGCGGAAGTGGATCCGCAGGACCCGGCTTCCGCGGCGGTCGACCATCCTCCGAGCGGCGAGTTCCTCCGACTACCGGACGCGAGAGCGGCGGTGCAATCGGCTGTGGGTGCAGGTCATCTACCGGAAGGGCCGAGTCGGGAAGTGGTGCGAGCGCTGCCTGAAGCGGCCGTGGTCGGACGCCGCCCACTGCTTCATCAAGGGCAAGTATCGAGGGCTCCGCTTCGAGCCGTCGAACGGCTGGCCGCTCTGCCGCCACTGCCACGGGGAAGTGGACTCCGACCACCTGGCCAAGGAGACGTTCTTCCGGCGTGTGCTCGGGGACCAGGAGTACGAGCGGCTCGAGCTGCGCGCCAAGACGACGAGGGGGAAGACGGACCTGGCCCTCGTGGAGATTGATCTTCGACAAATACTTGGGAGGAAAGACCATGGAAGAGAAGAAGCCGCGGGCGATGCGCCGGTTGGACAGCTTCAGCCGGAGGCAGGAGGTATTCGCCGGGTCCCTCGAGATCGCCGACGAGCTGCGGGCCATGGCGCTCGTCACCCGGACGCTGAACAAGCTCCAGGCGGGGGCCCGGGCGCGGACGGTCCGCTGGCTCGTTGACCGCTACCTCACGGAGCCTGTCATGAGCTACCTCACGGGGCCGGCGCACGACCCGCAGGACCACAAGACGGAGGCCGAGTACGTCCGCTGCACGCAGTGCAACCCCCTGGAGGAGCATCTCTCCACGGAGGAGAAACTGCGGATTGCCCGCGAGAAGGTGCTGGGCCTCGGGCCGCAGCCAGCCTAACTCTCGCCGTGCTCGGCGCAGCGCCGGCCCATCGCCTCGAAGGCCTCGAACGTCATGACCCCGAGTTCTCCGCCGCAGACCTCGCAGAAGCGAAGCCGGCGACGGAGACGGGCGAGGCGCCGGTAGTACGCGGAGTTCCCCCGGCGCTTCGTCTTCCCGGTGGTGAGGCCACCGATCTTGCCGCCCTTCCGGCCAAGCGCTCGAGCTGCTGACGAGAGGGAGGGGCGCCGCATCAGAGCACCCCCCTGTCCTTCATGCTGATGAACTTCCACTCGCCCCCCGCCAGGTCCTTGGCGACGACGACGTGGTCGAGCACCTCGATCCCGAGCAGGGCGCCGCCGGCTGCGAGCCGCCGCGTGAGCGCGAGGTCCTCGGCCGAGGGCTCCGGATCCCCGGACGGGTGGTTGTGGAAGAGGACGATCGCGGCGCACGGCAGAACGATCGCCCCGCGGAACACCTCGCGCGGGTGGACGGTGGTCGCCGTCAGGCAGCCGATCGACACGATCTCGGCGCCGACGACGTGCCACCTCGACGACAGGTAGAGGACGCCGAAGTACTCCTTCCCGAGCACGTCGCAGCCCTCCAGAGCCTTGATGATGACGGGGAGGACCTCGCGCGGGTTCTGGCACCGTGCCGGCGGCAGGGTGCCCTCGCGGACGACCATCGTGCGGTAGACGTGGGGTTCCACTACTCGCCCTCCTTCAACAGGATTACCGATGCGGTGGGGGAGATGCCGAAGGCCTTGCCGGGTGCCTCGAAGGACGCCACGACCTCGCCGGCCTTCACGACCTCGACGTGCCGGCGCGCGAGCGGTCGGACGATCGCCGAGCACGGGGTCACCCGTACGACGATGAACTCGCCGCAGGTCCCGCAGTCGGGATGCAGCCGGAAGCGGTCCCCAGCCCTGAGCCGTCGAGCGCGCGTCACTGGTCGCCCCGCAGGCCCAGCACCGCACGGAATGCACGCACGAGCCGCGCGAGCAGACCCAGCACGAAGCGGCCGAAAGGCGAGTGGTCGCAGATGTGCCCGTACCGGCAGACCTCGCAGGGCTCGCCCCTCATCGCAGCCCCGGCACGGCCCGGAACGCTTCGTGCGCCGCGTCCATCACGAGGGCATAGGCGGAGTAAGTGCGCCCGCGCCGGATGTGGAATGCGAGGCTCGCCCGCCCTCGCCCGCGGCGAGCGTTCGCTTTCGCGAGGACAAATGGACTGCCGTCGCTGGTGCGGCCGGGCCACTCCGTCCCCGCGACAATGCGGAGCGTCTCTGCGTCGGCCATCGCGTCGGCCCTCGCCTGTTCACTGGTGGTCATTGGTCAACTCCCCGCGACAAGTCCCCGGTACGGCCTCGCCCGGAGCGCCCTCGACCTCGTGCTCCTCGATGGCGTACTCCCGGTCCCAGTTGCAGCTTTCCTCGCTGTAGCCAGACTCCTCGTTGTCGTAGATGACCAACTCGGGTCGGCTCTCGCGGCACTCGGCCACTTCCGCAGCCTCGGCCACCTCCGCAGCCTCGCGTGTGGCGTAGACGCCGCAGATCCACGCGATCTCGCCGTCTTCGCTGAAGCAGTTCTCGCCCCGCAGGACGAACACCTTCATCATGGTTCCCCTCCCCTTTACAGTCCGTAGGACGCCGCGAGCCGGTCGCTGACCCCGGGCTCCGCCGCGTCGACGCACTCGACAGCCTCGCGGACAGCGCGGTTCCACGTCGCGCCCCCGAGATGGTCGAGCGTCCCAAACTCGCAGCGCATCCACCCTTCGACGTGGCGCGCGTCGGTGCCGATCCGGCCCAGCCGGGCCAACGTCTCGCGAATCATCTGCTGGTACATCGTGCCACTCCCTCAAGGACATAATACGCAAAGCGCTTTGCGCTGTCAAGCCCCCCTGTCCGGAAACTCCCGAGGTCCGACCTTTTCCGGACGGGTTCCTGTGGTAGGGGGGTCCGGAAATAACGTCCCGGATAGGGGGGGGGTTATTTCGGCTGCGCTAGGGGGTAGTTCGGACGCATCGCGGTCCGATCTCCCCCCTGTACGGCCGTAGGGCCGTGTTACCCTGTCCTCGCCCAGGTCGGGGGAAGCAGGTCAGCCGAACACAGGGCATTCGTAGCGGGGTCAGTGTGGGAAGCGGCCCGTTCACCCCTCCACCCCGGGGCCCGAGGCCCGAGCGGTAGGACGGCGCCCCACGACCTGGGCATTCCCCCGGGCCAATTTGAGCCAATGGCGTATCATGGCGGACGTGGGTGTTCGTGCCAGCCGCAGAACGACCGCCGAGCGTGAACGTCGCTTCGCGGCAGCCTACCTGAAGCTCAAGGGCAACGGCATCGAGGCAGCGAAGGCCGCCGGCTACAGCGGCTCGAGGCCCAACCTCGCCACCACGGCCTGCCGCCTTCTGGGCCGTGCGAGCGTGCGGGCCCTCCTCGAGCAGCACGGCCAGGCCGTCGAGGAGCGGATGGGGATGGCCGTCGAGGAGATCCTCGACCGGATCGCGATGCAGGCCACGGCCGACCTCGGGGACTTCCTCCGCGTGGTGAAGCCGGCGGAGGCCCGGCTGGTCGTCCAGGCGATTGGGGCCGTGGAGGGCGCCGATGCCGCCATGGCGGTGGCGCGCGCCCTTCGTGGGAACGGGGTCGTGGTCGACGTGGAGCAGGGCATCAAGGCCGGCAGGAGCGCCACCCTCAAGAGCTACCGGGTGAAGCAGACCCCCGAGGGCGCCCCCGACATCTCGATCGAGGTGCGGGACCCGCTGCCGGCCCTGGCGCTCCTCGCCAAGATCCGGGGCCTGACGCGCGACCAGCCGCCGCCCCCGCCCCGGCAGAGCGTGACACTCAACCTCGTGCTGGCCAGCTTGCCGATGCCGATCCTCGATGCGCTGAACGACGCGCTCGAGTCAGCGGCGGCCAAGCGGCGGGCGATCCCCGCGGAGGTGGGCTGATGGACAGGATGGACAGCAGGGGTATCCGCGCGCTCGCAGCGGCCGTCATCTTCGACGGTTTCCGCGTAGCGCTGCGGCCCGGGCGGTTCACGCCCAGAATCGGCTTGGCCCAGCAGTGGCTCTTTGATCCCTACTCGAACCTCGACGCCTTCGCCGCAGTCCTCGGCCACAGCGGGGACTATTACCGGCGCCTCGCTCAACGGATCCGCGGCCGTCCGCTTCGGAAAAGCATGGCTCTGCGCCGCCTCGCGGCCGCGCTCTCGGCCCGTGGTGCGCCCCGTCGGCCATCGAAGTAGCTCGTGGCGACAGAGCCCACTCCCGAACCGCACCAGCTCAGCGAGGCGACCCTCGAGCAGGTCCAGCGCCATCGCCTTGGCCGGAGCCTCTCTCGCTACGCGCCCAGCGCCTGGGAGCAGACGCAGCCGACCGTCCCCTTTGCGCACAACTGGCACCACGACGCCATGGCCGAGCATCTCGAGGCGGTGTCCCTCGGCCAGATCCGCTTCCTCCTGATCTCGGTGGCCCCGAGGCACTCGAAGTCGTGGTACGTCTCCGTCTTCTGGCCGACGTGGCATTGGACCCGCTGGCCGGCCACGCAGTTCGTCTACGCCTCGTACTCCGTGGGCTTCGCCGTCCGGGACGCCATCTACTCGCGGCGCCTGATGGACACCGACTGGTATCAGCAGCGCTGGGGCTGCGGGTGCCCCCTCGGGCGCCACGCGGTGGGGTGCCAGGGCTTCCGCTGGACGACCGACCAGAACGTCATCACGCACTACGAGAACGACCGCGGGGGCCGGCGCTTCACGGCAGGCGTCAAGGCGGGGACCACCGGCCAGGGCGGCGACATCCTGTGCCTCGAAGGCTCGACCCTGATCGAAACCGAGGATGGACCCCTTCCGATCGCGAGGATCGTCGAGGAGCGCCTACAGACGCGGGTGCTCGGATCCTCCGGTCGATGGCAGAAAATCACCGGCTGGCACCGAAGCTCCGGGCGACCACTTGTCGAGCTGGAGACCTCCGATGGAGGGATACTCCGCTGCACCGAGGAGCATCCGCTGTGGGTGGAGGGACGGGGGTATGTCCCGGCCATGGATGTGATATGCTCCGCTGATGAAGTACTCTTGCGACGTTTGCGGCGCGACGTTCGACCGCAGCCCAGCCCACGCCGAGAGACGGAGCCGGAACGTCTGCTCGAGAGCGTGCTGGTCGAAGGCGCAGACGGGTCCGGGCAATCCCTCGTGGGGGGGCGGTCGGGTCACCTTGGTCTGCGCGCACTGCAAGGTCGAGTTCTCGGCGCCCCGGGCCGAGGCGGAGAGGCGACGATATTGCTCGCATCGTTGCCGAGGGGCAGCACAACGCGAGGCGCGGCGGCGCACCTGCAGCGTGTGCTCACGAACCTTCATCCCCAGGAACAAAGAGCGTTGCTGCTCGACACGGTGCTCGAGCACGATCCACCGAACCGCCATTCGCGGCCAGAACAACGGCCGCTACCTGCACGGGGGATGGCGCACGCCGTACTCTCCAGGGTTTCCGAAATTCTTGAGACGGCTGGTGAGGCAACGGGATGTCTGCTGCCTGATGTGCCAGGGGAAGCCGCGGTTGCTTCACGTTCACCATCTCGACGGCTCGAAGACCGATCACGCGGCCACCAACCTGGTGACCCTCTGCGTGCCCTGCCACCGACTCATCCACACGAAGAAGGGGATCCACGCGCCCACGATGAGACGGTACGGCTCGTCTCTGCGCGCCGCTGCCCGTCGCCCGCTGCCGTCTACAACCTGACCTGCGAGCCGGACCACGACTTCTACGCGAACGGCATCCTCACCCACAACTGCTTCGACGACCCGATCAAGATCGAGGAGGCGGACTCCGATGCCGTCCGCACTGCGGCACACCGGTACATCGACCAGGTGTTCCTCGGCCGCATGAACGACCCCCGGGGCTCGAGGGTCGTCGGCATCGCCCAGCGGACGCACCACGACGACGTCACCGGGCATCTCCTCCGGGAGTCGTCCCTGCCCTGGGTCCACCTGAAGCTGCCGACCGAGTACGACCCGCGGGCCGTCATGGACATCCACGAGGTGAGCCCGATCGGCTGGAAGGACCCGCGGACCCACAAGGGCGAGCTGCTCTGGCCCTCGCGGTTCACGGCCGAGGTCATCGAGCAGACGAAGGTCACGCTCGGCCCCCACGGCTACTCAGCCCAGCATCAGCAGGACCCGTCGCCGCTCGAGGGCGGCATCATCAGGCGGGAGTGGTGGCGGTTCTGGGTCCCGCGCGGCCTCCAGCCGGAGACGCGCGCGGCACTCCTCGCCCCGATCCGGTCGAAGGAGGGCATCGAGTACCCGCCGGCAGTGGAACTGCCCGACTTCAAGACCGACGACCGCGGCGGCGGCGACGAGCTCCTCCAGTCCTGGGATGCGAGCTTCAAGGACGAGGCCGGCCAGGTCCGGAAGGGGCGGCCGCCCGACCCCGTCTCGGGTGGATGCTGGGGGCGTGCGGGGGCCCAGTGCTTCCTGCTCGACCGCGTGAACGAGCGTATGGACATCGTGGCTCTCGTCCAGGCGATCCGCGACATGACGACCCGCTTCCCGAAGGCCGTGAAGAAGATCGTCGAGGACAAGGCGAACGGGCCCGCGGCGATCGCCATTCTCCGTCGCGAGGTCGGAGGCCTCATCCCGGCGAGCCCGCAGGGCTCAAAGGTGTCGCGCGTCATGACCGCCGCGTCGTCGAGCAAGGATTCAGACGCCCGGGCCATGAGCATGGTCGCCCTCCTCGCGGCGCACAACGTCTACGTCCCCCACCCGGCGATAGCACCCTGGGTCTGGGACTACATCGAGGAGCACGCCGCCTTCCCGAACGGCTCGCACGACGACGACGTGGACATGACGAGCCAGGCGCTGCTCCACCTGCAGCCGTGGATCTGGCGGGAGGCCGACAAGTCCCAGATGGAGGTGCTCGGCCAGCGGAACGAGCCGCCGATGCTCGACACGCGCGAGATGCTGCGCCGCCGGGTGCTCGCCGCCTCGGGCCTCGACCAGAAGCCGCCGGCCGGCGGCCGCGGCCAACCGTTCGTGAACCCCTACGCGCGAAACCGACGAGGAGGACGACGATGAGCGGACGACCGATCCTGTTCGGACCCGACGGCACGACACCGATCGCCACCGAGAAGGTGGTGGCAGACGACGTCGAGGGCATCCTCGTCACGGCGTTCGCGTTCGCCACCGGGTTGCTCATCGCCAGAGAGCCGCCACCTCGGCACCAGCATGTGATGAACGCGGCGCGGGAGCAGATCGTCGTTGGCATCCTTCGCGTCCCCGGGCTGAAGGAGGCGATCGAGAAGCGCTTCGACGTCGACCTCGGCGTCGATCTCACTACCGGTGGTGTAGCCGTCCGGTCGAGGGGTCCGGCGCACTAGGGGCTACAAATCGTTGACAGCGCGGGCCCGATGCCGTAGCGTGCAAGGGTACCGAAGGGGAAATGGCACCCCAAGCCCAGGACGACAACGCGGTCCGGTCCGGTCCATCTCGCGCCGGTCGTCTCTGCGGGTATCCGGTCTGCCCGCATTGCCTGGTCTCGGGCGAGATCGTCGCCACCGGCCGGATCGAGCGCTCCCTCTTCCCGTGGCAGCGTGGGAAGGGCGGGCCGACCGGCAAGAACGGGCCCCTCTTCACCATCGAACGCGACGGGCACGAGGAGGCCGAGGCGCGGTGCCTCAAGTGCAAGGCGACCTTCATGGCCATCTCGCCGACCATCATCCAGGACGCCAGGGATCTCCGATGACCGACGCCGGGGTGTTCGTGTGGACCGCGATCGTCTACACCCTCATCCTCGTGCTCCTCATCCTCGTCTACCGCCGCGGGCGACGCCGGTACGTCGAGGCGCCGGCCGAGGTCACGATGCGCAACGCCCTCGAGGACTGGCTGCACGAGGAGCGGATCGTCCGGATCATGGTGCAGACGCGGACGGCGACCGTCGACGAGCTGCAGGTGACGCTCTTCGCCGTGCCGGCCATGAATCTCGCGCAGCTCAAGAGCACCTGCGAGGCCCTCCTCCGCGAGCGGATGGTGAGGCGCGTCATCGCCGCCTGGATGTGGCAGCGCTACAAGGCGAACCAGCGGGAGGTCCTCGCCGTGCTCGCGGAATGGGCGAACCCGGTGCCACAACGGAGGTCGGCCTGATGGGACTGCTCGGCGGGGCCTGCGACGGTTGCCGGATGCGAGACGAGACGATCACCGATCTCCGCGAACAGTTGCGCGAGGCGATGAAGACGTCGCTGGCCGTCGTCGACGCCCGCGCTTACGCGATCCGCTACGCCGCGGAGCGACCGGCCCGGCCGGAGCCTCGAGCCGTGGGCGAGGCGGCGCCGACAACTCCCGCCGAGCTCCGGCGGCGCCAGTTCCGGCCACCGATGACGAGCGAAGAGGTCGAAGCGCAGTTCGCCGCCGAGCGTGAGAGTTTCCAGGCGAACGCCGGGGCCACCGTTCCCGGCAGCATGGAGTAGACGGTGCTCGACGTCCATCAGCCACGCCTCTCGTCCGTCAACATCCCGCCGCCGCTCGGGACGAAGGATGTTCGCCCGATCAAGCAGTGGGTGGACTCCGGCCTCTACTACGCCCACGACCTGCGGGTCCGGGACGCCTCGGGGTGGCGCAAGGCCGAGCTCTACGATCGCGGCGCGCAGTGGCTGCAACAGGCCCTGGCCGGCTACGAGGGCGGCACCAACCTCGCCCAGTGGGTTGAGATCTACTGGTCGGGAGGCGACGCCGGAATCCCCACGCCGGTTTTCAACGAGGGGGTCGGCGGCCGGATCAACGAGTCGGCCCGGCTCGGGCGCCCGAACTACCGCCCGAACGTCACGCCCAAGAGCGAGTCCCCCGACCTGCGGTCGCGCGAAGGCGCGAAGCTCATGAAGGAGATGCTGGAGCATCGCCTGAAGGAGACGCACTGGGACGACAAGCACGGGCCCCTTCTCTACTACCACATGCCCCTCTACGGGGGCGCCTGGTGGAAATCGGAGTTCGTGCTGCGGTGGGACCAGACCGTCACGGTCCCCGTGCTCGACGCCGTGCAGTGCCTGCAGTGCCAGCAGATCCTGGCGTCCCCGAAGCTGAACACGAACTCGGTGAACCGCCTCGCGATGGCGGGCCCCGTCTCCGAGGGCGCCCTGACCCTGGGCCGCTCCGAGACCGGCGAGCCCGAGCACGGAGTCAACGGGTGCCCCTGGTGTCCGGACCATGCACCGATGGCTCCGTACAAGCCGACGCTCGAGGAAGCGCAGAACGGCGCCAAGGACGCCCTCGGCCGCTCCCTCGGCCAAGAGCAACCCATGGGCGACTGGGAGATGACGATCCGCTCTCCCTACGACATGTTCCCCCGCAACATGGGGCTCGACACGATCCCGGGCGAGGTCCGGGAATGGAGCGAGGCCCACGTCGAGCACCTGGACGACTGGGTCGGCCTCCGGTGGCCGGACAAGGTCGGCAACGTGAGCGCGGAGAACCCCGCGGCGCTGGCGCGCTACCACCCCGTGGCCGGCGCCCCCGACATGCTCTACTCGCTGCTCGACGCCCGGATGTTCGAGAACTGCGTCCGGGTGAAGGAGCGCCACAAGCTGCCGTGGATGGAGCCGATCCAGAACGAGGCGACCGGCGAGTACGAGATGCGCCTCAACCAGGGGCGCAGCGCGGTCGTCATCGGCGAGCAGGTGATGTTCTACGGCCCGCTGCTCATGAAGTCGGCCAACTACCCCGGGGAGTATGTCGAGCGGTCGATGGTCGACTACATCCCCTGGGAGTTCATCGACGGCGGCCGGCGGCTGCAGGGGCAGGGCCTGTGGAACATGATGTTCGACCCGCAGGACATCCGGAACACGATCGCCAGCCAGACCGCCTCCGTGCGGGAGCGCCTCGCCGTGCCCATGTACGTCGCCCTCACGACGCACAACTTCCAGATTCAGGCCATGCGCGGTGGCATCCCCGGGAGCCTCATCGAGATCGAGCCGGACCCCACGGCGCCGAACGTCCTGCCGCAGCTCATCAACAACACGACGATCGACCCAGGCACCAGGGCCGAGTCACAGGACGCGATCAACGCCTGCAAGGACTACGCCGGCTACGCCGAAGTCGAGAAGGGCAACCCACCGCCAGGGGTCTCCGCCGGCTACGCGATCGAGGCCTTGAAGGGCGCCGCAGGGGAACGCCGGGAGCCGCGCCTCAACCGTGTCAAGGCGAGCCTGAAGCGTGCCTGGGGTCACGGGGCCCGCGTCATCACCCACATGTACGCGGAAGGCCGGCCCGTGAAGTACGAGGACGACGACGGCGAGGAGCGCTGGCGGTACACCAAGGGTCTCGACTTCGCCAAGCAGACCGACGTCGAGGTGGAGGGGGAGCCGGACTTCGACTCCGGAGCCCAGCAGGTCGAGAAGATCCGCGACGCGATCATGAACCACGTCATCGACCCCGTGAACGCCACGCCGTCGAAGCAGCGCAAGATCGCGCGGATGCTCAAGCTGCCCGAGGAGCTATTCGAGGACGAGGACGAGCAGGAGAAGGAAGCGCAACGGGAGTGGATCGCGCTCAAGGAAGAACAGCGGGTCCCCCGGATCGACCCCGGCATCGACGACAACTCGACCCACTACGAGGAGCACGGCCGCGCCTGTCACAGCGCCTACTTCCGGGACATGGAGCGCCGCGCCGGCTGGGACGATGCCCTCGCGCTCCTCGGGGGGCAGTGGTTCCAGAGCCTGAAGCAGATCGCCTTTATCCCGGGCCCTCCGGACCTGCAGGACCGCATCCTCAACTACTGGTCGGGGACGCTCGCGCAGTTCGGCTTCGCCGCGCCGCCCGCGGAAGCGGGCGAGGGGCCATCGTCCGAGGAGGCCCTGCGCTTCGTGCTGACCTGGCGCGCCCACATCGAGGCTCACCGTCTCGAGGACGAGATGAAGCAGATGCGCGCCATGACCGCCCCGGAGCTTGCCTCGCCCGGGGCACCGACGACCGCCGCCGGCAACCAGCCGACAGAGGTCGCGCCGCCCGAGGAACAGGTTGGGATGCCGCCGCCGCCGATGCCGGCACAGCCGGCGCCTCCGGAGCCGGCGGCACCGTGAACTCGCCTGATAGGAGGGTCGCATGAAGATCACGATGCGCCGAGCCGTCGGGACAGCCGTGGCCGGCGCCGCCCTCACCGCAGGAGGCGTGGCAGTCCAGCAGCGGGGCTGCTCGGACGCGGACTGCGCCAGGCTCGCGGCGGCCGTCACGAGCATCTGCCAAGCCGCGCCTGTCAGCAAGGCGTGTGAGGATGCTCAGGACCAGTACAAGGCAAGCTGCGCGGTCACGCCACCGCCTCCGACCCCGGAGCCGCCCTCCTGCGACCCCTCGCCGTGCGACCCGGCTGAGACGTGCCTGCCGCTGCCATCGGGGATCGAGTGCCGGCCCCCGGATCCCGTGTGCGAGGTCGGCGCGAGCTGTGGTTGCTGGCACCGGCCGCCGGGCGAGGCGTGGCAGGAGTTGCCGTCCTGCACGGCGCCGACACCCGGGCCCACCGCCCCGCCAACACCCAAGCCGCCGACCCCTCCGCCGACCGTCCATGCGCCGCTGCTCGACGACGAGGACCTGACGCTCGTGGCGTCCGACACGCGGAAGCAGACCTGGGCGTACACCGCGGCCGCGATCGACCGGTGGAGGGCGAAGAACCCCGAGGCGTGGCGAGGCGACGGCGCGTGCCTGCGCGACGGGCCCTCTGGCATCGACACGGCCTTCCAAGGGATCTCGGACGAGCTGCTCGCCGTCGACGTCGTGGCCGGGCAGTCGATCGACGACAACGGGAAGCGCAGCGACTGCATCTTCGTGAACCGACCGGGGACGAACGAGTACGAGGAGACGCACCTGTTCGACTACGCGCGCGCGTGCGTGGCCACGAGCGCGAACGCCATCAAGCACATGTACGTGCGCGGCACCGCGCCGCCTCCGACTCCGCCGCCCCCGCCCGCGACCGACGAGTGCCCCTTCCTCCCCTGCCCGATGCGCACGTACTCGAACGGCACGCCCAGGTGGCGCTTCAACTCGCGCGAGTACAGCCGCAAGATCGCGGACACCACGCCCGTCACGGTCGATCAGGAGCCCTTCTGCGCCGCGACGGGACAGAGCCCGACGGAGGACGGCACGAAGCGCGCAGGCTGCCCGATGCGGAAGGACAAAGAGGGGGACCTCGAGCGCCCCGCTGTCGAGCGGTGGCTGCTCAAGGGCGACCCGGTGACCGACGCGAAGAACGGGGCGAGGTGCGAGCAGGTCGAGGGCAACCCGTTCCAGCTCTACCGGAACAACGGGAACTGCCGCCTCTGCGAACCCGGACGCAACGTCTGCACGAGCTGGTGGTAGCCATGAGGTGTCCACGCCGCGACGAGATCGGCCAGCGCAAGGACGGCGAGGACGCCTGGCGCGACGACCAGACGTGCTCCTACTGCGGGAGCCTCAACCCCGATCTCTTCATGGCCCACCTCGAAGCGGGGGACGTCAGCCTCGGGACGACCGACAAGTCCTACAAGGTCTACGTCGAGGGGCTAGGCCGCTTCGCGAAGTTCTACTTCCAGCACCTGGACGAGGGCCAGCGCCGCCGGTTCGTCTTGCTGCTCAACGGAGAGGACGAGCGGGGCCTCCCCACGCGCCCGCTCCGCTTTGTTGATGGCGAAATGGGGTTCTACGTGCTGCCGTTCTTCGCGGTTCCGAAAGGAAGTCAGGCGACGCCATGAGCGTCATCTCGCCGGACCTCTACAAGATCGTCACGGTCTACGCGAAGCCTGGGCGGTTCCTCGGGATCATTCCGGCAGAGACGGTTCGCAGGTTCGCGGACCCGCAGCTCCAAGAGCAGATCGACAGGCTGTTCGCCGGGCTCCCCGCCGACCGCAAGGCGGCCGAGCTCGAGGTCGGCTTCGACCAGCGCGGCGTCGCCGTGGTCGGGGCGGTGCGCCTCTCGGCCGGCTGGTCGCTGCTCGGGGGCGTGTCGTGGGACACCGACCGGAGCTGGGGCGGCAAGGTGGGGATCAAGTGGAGCGGAAAGTGAAGCGCGGTCCTACGCTCGAAGTGCTGAGGCTGCGGACGCAGATCGCCGAGGCCACGCGCCTGCTCGTCGAGGCGAAGGATTGCCTTGAGGATCTACGCGACTGTCAAGTATCGCCCGGCAACCGTGCGGACGACTGGCTCGCGCGCGCCCAGGAGTGGCTGAGGCCAGCGCGATGAAACCCAATCCCAGGCAGACGGTGGCGCCGATGAGCCGCAGAGAGCAGGCTGGCTTTTTCATGCTCGATCACGGATTCATCGGGACGACGACTCGGAACGGCAAGTTCCAGGACGATTTGGAGGATCTCCTTACGCGAGTGGCGGGGGAGTCGGCCGCTGTTCAGTCGGTCATGCAGGACGACTTGGCTGCGCTGCTTCGCGCGCTCGGCCTCGGAGACCACGCACGCCCAGAGACGCCTCATACGGTGATGATGTCTGCGATCGCCGAGGTGGGGCGGCTCAAGACGACTCTACGCGGAGTCCTCCTTCGGCGCGGCGTGTCTCTGTCCCCGTGCGACATCTGCGGCTACGGCGGGGCGGACTACTACCAGCCCGCAGCGCACCCCTGTATCGGCGATATCCTCGACGCGAGCGTCCCCGAGCAGGACGCGGCGCGGCTACTGGCGATGGAAGACGGGGACGGCCGATGAGGCTCCCCCTGTTTCTCCTGCTCGGCCTGCTCCTGCTCGCCGGCTGCTACCGCCTGCCTCCGACGCTGGTCCCGGTCTGCGCCGAGCACTACGACGTAACGTGCCGCGCCCCCGGCAACAAGTCTCGGGACATGAACTGGGAGACGGTCCACGCCTGCCCATGGCCGCCTGTTCTGCGTAGCGGGCGGTCGTGCTACGTCCACGCTGGAGTCTGTGACAGCCGGCAGGTGTATCGGTACGAGAGGTTCCAGTGAACGAGATCACCAAAGAGGGGCGGCGGGGAGAATACTCGCGGCGGACGGACGATCGCGTGCCGCCGTCCCTCACCTTTCTCGGCATCCTGCTCCTGCTCGCCGGCTGCGCGCTGCACCGGATGCCCACCGCTGCGCCAAGCCACCCGCTCGAGCATCACGTCCTGGCCGAGACCGCGCGATTCTCAGCCCGCCTCGGCGTCAAGGTGCAGGGCGTGATCACGACACGCGCTTTCATGGTCCCCGCGTCCAAGCCCGAGCACGACGGCGAGAAGGTGCCGGCGAGCGGTCGCTGGGTCGGCGGCCGGATCGAGTACTACCGGCCCATCATCCAAGAGCGCTCGCAGGAGTGGGCGAGCCTGCTCGCGGCGCACGAGGTCGCCCACGCTTTCTACCGGGACCAGCACTCGGGCGGCAAGGCTGCGGAGGACCGGGCCGACGCCTGCGCCCGGCTGCTCGTGGCGGGGGAGGGGTGCCCGCGATGAAGCGCACTCCAAAGCAGCTCCTGGCGCTCTTGCTCAAGGTCCGCGACCGCGCCGAGATGACCCGCGACGACCTGACCCCGGAGAAGCTGTTTGCCAAGCTGCTCTGGATCTCCGGGCACATCAACGAGGCGCTGCGATGAGGCGCCCGCTTGTTGAGGGCCTGTATTGCTGGATCTTCGGGCACCTTGCGACCTACCACCCGGACGGGAAGGGCGGGACGACGGAGACGTGCCCGCGATGCAGCCGAGAGCGATCCGCCAAGGTGTCGTGGGGCGGGAAGTGGTCGCCGCGATGATCTGTTGGGTGCTGCTCGGCATCGTGGGCGTCGGTGTGCTCCTGATCGTCGTTGTGGTCGCTCGGGCGTTTCTCAGGTCTGGAGAGCACCGATGAAGAGCCAGCCGGTGTACCGCGTCGTGGACGACGGCTACGACCGCTTCTACATAGTCCCGGCCTCCCAGTTGAACGCTTGGAACGAGTACGCGGAAGGACGCCATGCTGGCACTCGCGGGACGGACGAGGTTCCGCCGTGGGCGGTGGGGCTGGACAGTCCATGGGCCGTGCCGGGGACGGGAACCAAGCGGCCCAAGCTGAAGCGGAACCTTCGCATCTCGATCCTCCTCGCCTCGCGTGACCTGACGCGCCTCGTCGGGCTCGACGTGGTGGCGATTGAGGAGCAGACGCCCGCCGGCTGGACGCGCCGGGTGCTGTCGAAGGGGAAGCGCAACTTCTGCTACGTGTACGGCCTTCCATTCGACAACCACGAGGAGATGCACTCGGGGGCCAACTGCACGCGCCGGCCACCGAGGAAAAGGGTCACATGCTCTGCGTAGTCGGGACTCTCGCGGCGTGCTTGGCGATCTGGGCGGGCGTGGTCTACTGCCGCCGACCCAGAGGGAGCCGCGCCCGGCTGAGGACTTACGAGCGCCACAGCCCGGAGGACGCGCGCCGGGTGCCGACGGGGAAGGGGGCGGCGTGCTCAAAGTGAAGCCGGGCGACTGGGTGCGCTTCTACAGGGACGGCAGGCTGGACCTCGCGATCGTCCAGTACGTGATTCGCGGCGAGGACCTCCTCGGGGGAGAAGGTGGGACGCGGGTAGTCCTCACGGATGCTGGCCAGATCGAGGACAGCAAGCTCTTGGAAGTGCGGACGGAGCAGAAGGTGCTGGGGAGGGGGAAGCCGTGAAGAAGCTGCCGCGCCACTACTCCGGGCCAGGGTCCAAGGGATTCTGGCGCTTGGTGAATGCGGAGAAGCACGAGGGCCGGATCTATCTCGCGGCGGTGCTGTTGCAGGAGATTGAGGAGCGCGTGCTGGCGTGGCTGGATCATCCTCAGGAGGGGAGGGGGAGGCCGTGAGCGAGACGGTCCGGTATCCGCCGCGACAGTGGGGAGACGTAGTGCATCGGCAGCGCGACGGGCTGTTCCCGCCAGAGTGCGCGTGCGGGTTGCCGTGGCCCTGCCCAGACGAACGGGCGGAAGCGTGGAAGGCCGCCGCCGAGGAGGCCGAGAGGGCAATGAGGGCGCTCCTGGCCGAGCGTGACGCGCTGAAGCTGAAGCGCCGCGAACAGTTCAACCGCTGGGGCGTCGAGATTCGCTACGACGATCAGGAGCAGATGGCGCTTCGGTTAGAGCAAGCCGTGGCCGAGCGTGACGAGCTGCGGGCCGAGGTGGAGCGCAGCCACGCGGCCGTCCCCGCGCTCACTGGCGAGGTGGAGCGGCTCAAGGCCCAGGTTGCGCGGTGGGAGCGCCAGGAAATCGAGAAGGCGAGCTGCTGCGACGCGCAGGAGCGCAGGGCTGACAAGGCCGAGTCGATGCTGGAAGCGTGCGTGTCCAACTGCGAGGGGCAGCAGGAGAGAGCGCAGCAGGCCGAGGCGGCGCTGCGGGAGATGCATGCGCTCCTGCCCGCCGTCATGGATGCGCTCGAATCGGACGCGCAGCTCGACGTGCGACGGGCAGCCTTCGAGTCAATCCAAGAGGCTTACGAGGAGTCGCACCCGTGGGGTGCTGCCCTGCGCGACACCGCGCCAGCCGAGCAGCCCGAAGCGGGGGAGGGGAAGCCGTGAGCCAAGATGTCCCGTACACGCTCATTGGATCAAGAGAAATCGTCCGCAGGCTGCATTTCCTGCCGGAGCACACCTACTGCTGGCCCTTGCCGGGAGGAATCACCGTCGAAGTGCGCTTCACGGGTCCAGCCGGCCCGGACCACTTCGAGATGTGCCGCCAGTATCTTCAGCTGGCGATAGGAGCCGTGTCCTTGCCGAGCGATACGTCGGGTTCTGCTGGGGGATCGTGGGGGCAGCGCGGTGGATCGTGAAGCGCCCCTCGGGCTGGACTCTCGCGTGGGTGGGGTGGCTGGGCTTCCTCCTGCTCGACGTGGTGGCCGCGGTCAGGGAGCGGGGAAGCACGCACGCCCTGACTTTGTCGCGCAACGTGTGGAAGTGGTTCGACACCGGGTGGAAGCGCAGCGTGCTCGCCGCGTTCCTGGCAGCGGTCGGCGCCCATCTGGTCTACGAAGCCTCGCCCTGGTGGCTGCTCAGTGCGGTGCCTGTGGTGGCCGTCATCGTGGACGCCGTCTGGTGGGCCGGTGAGATGTCGCTGATTGACCGTGCCCTGCGAAGCCTTGGGACGCGCTGGCTCAGGGGCAAGGTGGACAACGCGAGAAAGGGAGGGTCGGCGGTGCTCAAGCTCATGGACGGCAACAAGCGGTTACTCGTCGTGCTCGGATTCATCGTCTCGGGCCTCGTCGCCCTCGTGACAGGGCAGGACGTGAGCGCGTGGCTGGACGTGATCCTCCGCGCCACCGGCTGGACCAACCCCGAAATGATCGAGGGGGCGAAGGGCCTGGCTACGCAGATCGTGCCGATGCTGTTCGCCATCTGGGCGGCGGCTCACGCGCTGTGGAAGATGCGGGCGCAGTGGAAGGCCGGCGCGACAGCATCCGAACTCAACGGCCCCGTCGGAGTGGTCAAGGCCGCAGTGGCTGACGGCACGCTGGCTTCCGCCACGAAGACGCCAGTGGTGCTCACCATGACCGACAAGGCTTCGACCCCGGCCAAGGTCGAGCCTGTCGTGGCGCGTGTGGTCGCGGAGCCGACGCCGTCGCCGGCACCGAAGCTGTCGCCGCTTCCGGTCAGGTAGAAACGTGTGGAGTGGCTCCGTGAACTCTACCGCACAGACCCGCACTGGACGACGTTCTGGTGCGGGCTCACTCTGGCGCTGCTGATGGGCCTCCTCAAGTTCGCGCGCGACCGGCACAAGGAAACGATGATGTTCCGGGCGCACGTGCGGCGCGAAGAGGCCGAGTTGTGGCCCAGCGTAGGGGCGCTCGCGCAGGAGCTCCGAGGGAATCACGCGGAGATGCTGCGGGAGTTCAAGAGCCAGGGCGAGCGGATCGCGCGCGTCGAGGCGACGATGCCGAACGGGGAAATGCGCGAGATCAAGGCACTTCTTCAGCAGGCTCTTGGGCAGAGGGTGGACAAGTGAACAACGACTGGGCGTCCCTGGTTGTGGCGCTGGGTATCGTCGCGGTGAACATCATCACGGCGATCAAGCTGCAAGCGGTCAGCGCGAAGGCCGACGTCATCGTGGGTCACGTCAACAGCCGCGAGACGGAGTACCTCGGGAAGATCGAGGCGCTGGAGAAGGAGAAGGCACTCCTCATGCAGGCGCTCAACTCCTCGGAGAAGCGTGCGGAAATGCTCGCCGCGTCTACGGCGCTGCGTAACGGGCTGACTGGCACCGCCGCGGAAGGGAAGTGAGGGAGCCATGCTGCACACGGTCATCGTGATCCTGGTCATCCTCTGGCTCCTCGGTGCCCTCGGTGGGGTGTCGGTCCCGGTGCTCCACGGCAACGGGGTCCACGTCCTGCTCGTCGTCGTCATCGTGCTGGTCCTGTTTGGGGCCATCGGCAGGGGACGGATCGACTGAGCTGAGGAGGAGCTGTTGCCCAGGAGCAAGCGGAGGCGGGCGAAGGACCGGCAACGCCAGGTCGAAGAGCGCGCGATCGCGCGTGCGGCCCTGGCCCAGAAGCGACAGGACAAGATCCAGGAGTCCCGGGCCCGCACGGTGAGGGACCTCGGATGAACGGGATCCTGACGACGACCTACAATCGGAGGAGAAAGAGGGAGACGACCATGGCCGAGTCCGAGACCAGACCCACATACAAGCCCCAGACCTCAGCCGATGCTCGAAAGGGCAACTTCGTCGGCACCCAGTCGGGGAAGGCCTTCCCCACCACCGCCGAGGTGAACGACAAGCGGGACTGGGACGACTTCAAGAAGGAGAAGAACCTCTCCTTCGCCGCCCAGAGGAAGCAGCACGAACTCGACTTCGCCTCGTGGAGGAAGAAGAGGGTGGAGTCGAAGGACAGGGCCGAGGGCCAGAAGCAGGCAGCTCGGATTCCGTGAACGTCGCTGACCTGGTCGCTGCAGCGCTGGCCGGAGACGAGGCGCTGTGCGTCTGGGTCATGGAGAGGCTGAGACCGCTCGCCATGCAACCAAAGGCTTTACGCTTGACAGTCCACGTCGGCGGGGGGAAGATCAGCGTCAGACGTGACGCATCCGTCACCGAGGGGAACGGAATGAGACCGACGCAGTAGGAATCCGGCCAGCGGTAGACCGAAAAACGGCACCGCTCTTTCGCGGGGATCTTCCCTGCGGAGAGTCGGTGCCTTTTGCTTTTTGGGGAGATCACAAGTGGCCTCATCGACACCCGCCGCACCGGCTCCAGGTCCCGGCGGATCCGGCACCGACGGCAGTCTGGCGGCGGTGACGTCGGCGGCCCGTGAGCGTCTGAGCAGCGTGGTCGCCGAGACGGATGCCGCTCCCGCCCCCGCACCGACACCGGAGCCGCCCGCCCCCGCACCGGCCGTGGTCGCTCCGCAGCCAGCCGCTCCCGCCGCGGCCCCCGCGATCCCCGCGCCGGCCGCCCCTGCGCCGCTTCCAGTCGTGACGGCACCCGCCGCCCCGCCGCCTCCCCCCGCCGAACCCCTGCCGACTCCGGCGCAGTTGGAGGAACGCTTCGGCCTCGAGCTGAAGACGCTCCTCGACTCCGACCGCGAGGCCACCGGTTGGGTCCAGGAGTGGAGCCAGAACGGTGAGCGGCTCGGCGCCCTTGGGCCCGACCTCGGCCAGGGCGGGAAGGGCGAGATCG